>ERZ650304.35-NODE-35-length-87237-cov-12.797298_pt1 | contig 87237 bp, 78 predicted proteins | sample MGYA00376240_ERZ650304 | MGnify/ENA primary metagenome ERZ650304 (study PRJEB26733, sample SAMN07839271) | wastewater metagenome | biome: small river; feature: stream; material: water | place: USA: North Carolina | collected 2016-03-01 ...
TAGGAGTTGGACTAGGTGTAGGAATTGGAGTAGAGCCACCTGATGAACCACCACCACCTCCACCACAGGCTACTAATGAACTAATGCCAATTGCAACTAATGATAATTTTTGTAAACTTTTCAATTTTAAATCTTTCTTATTCATGATATTTGTCTTTTTTACTTATCAAGTTTATTTTCATTTTTTAATTTAATTTATTAAAAAAATACGAAAAGGTTAGATTTAAATCTAACCTCTCTTTTTACTTAAATAATATTATCAACGACAGGAACTAACTGAGCTAATCCAGTTGCTCCTTGTTGTACCAATTTTACTGCAAAGAATGTATTTTGAAATCCGATATACATAATTTGATCGTTTGGTTGAGGAACATCTTCATTAAAAACAACCCAATTACCAGAAAAACTATTTTTAACTAACCCTCGGATTTTATTAGTTCTAACATCACTACCTGCAATTTGACAATTGCTATAAACCATCACATATTGCTGATCTTCCCAAATTTGATTATTAGTACATAAACTAGTTGCACCTGAATCAGTTTGAGGCAAAATTGGTAAATATGAATTTACATAAGCATTCCATGATGCTTGCCCCATTCCATTACTTTGACCAATATAATCAGTCCAATTACCTTCCTTATAAACCCCATCCCAAGAACCACTAATATACATTGTACCAGTAGCCCCAACCCCCCAAGAATAAACAGTATCCCAAGTTGAACTATCTGTAACTGGTAGAAGAGCACCAAGAGTTGGGTCAATAACATTATTTTCCCATACTGTATTCATATTAGCATTCATTGAAACAAAATGAATACCAGTACCACCTCCAAAATAAATTTTTCCATTTTTTGCCGTAAATGAATCACCTGTATAATATGATGGATATACACAAGCTACATTAGCTGGATCATAATGAGTTGGATTTTGACAAGTATGTAAATTTTGACCAATTTGATTGCCATTTGCATCCGTAATATAAACATCAGTCTGAACTCTTCCACTACCACCCCAATTATCTGGATTATATGCTGCAACAGATTTAACCAGGAAAATATTTCCATTCTCATCAACAGTATAACCCATTGTATTCCCACTATCACAGCGAACATTAGACCAATTATTTGTGCCATAAGGTGTTTTGCTTAAACAGATTTGATTACTTCCACGTTTCCAAGATACACCATAAGCATAATTACTTTGAATAATTGGTGTTGCTACATAATCAACATTACCCCCACCAATCCCAGCAGTATTCCAACTACTACCACTAGAACTACCACCTCCACCATTACAAGCGGATAAAGAAATAACTATGGATGTCAGAAATGCAGTTTTAGTTAATTTTTTAAGATAAATCATAATTAGAACTCCGTAAATCTTAGGATATAAGAAAATAGTATCTAATGTTAGATACTATTTCTATTTGATATTTTATTAACAAGCAGAGCTGGTTATGTCTTTTGAATTCGCTTAAAAATAGGTTGCTTAAACATTTTATGAGCTAGATACCCACCAAGAGCCCCAAAAACAATCCCGCCACCAATCACTATGTTGTCACTATTAGAAAATTTATGAAAAGCTAAGAAGCTAACAAATGCTCCAAATAGTGCTGAACCAACTGTGGTATATAGTTTTTCTTTTGCTCTTGCATAATCTATTTCAGCATGACAACCTCTGCAAACTACTGCGCCAATCGGAACTTCGGTATGGCAAAAAGGACAAGTTAACATATAAAAGCACTCCTTAAAATATTATTAAATATGAACTAAAATAATTTAAATACAACTAATATCATGCTGATATGCAACAATTATATCATGTATATGAACGGTATATTAGTCAAATATCTATTGTGTAGAAATAATATGTGCTAAACGATTAAAATAAGCCACTATGAAAACTAAACAAGCAAAAAACTTTGACCCTAAAAAATCAAAAGCAATCAGAATAGTAGCCGCCAATATTAGACATTTTAGGTTAGAATTAGATATTTCCCAAGAGTATTTAGCCGAGTTGTCAAATACACACAGAAATTTTATTGGTCTAGTAGAACGATGCAGCTCAAACATTAATATTATTCATCTTGAACTAATTGCCAAGGCATTGAAAAAATCATTGAGCGATTTGGTTTCTAAGCATGAGGGTATAGATTATAAAATTCCAAAATCTTGATGATATGTTTTAGTATATCAACCCACCAACAATACTAACCCCAAACTGTCTGCCCCGAAACCAGACTTAAAAAAATTTCATCCAATATCAAAATAACCAAAATCAGCATCTTTTCTTGTTGAAGGTGCTGATTTTTGCACCATTTTTAATCACATCTATATCTGAGCCCATATTGCGTAGTATGTCATCCCTATATATAATCTTTATAGAAATTAAATATTAAAAACAACATGTTCACTATGTATTATACCATAAATACACACAATTAGTATGCAACACTATAAGTGTATGGTGAAGTATCCCATATTCACATAAAATCCGCACATGAATACTAAAAAATCCCTCATCCAAATACTTTCTGAAAATTTAAAACAGAAGCGTGCTGAACTTAATATTAGCCAAGAGAAGCTAGCTGAATTGCTTGATGTGCATAGAAATACTATTGCATTCATTGAACGGAAACAAAGAAATATTAGCCTAGAATTACTTGAAAAATTAGCGCAAGTATTGAATTGCTCTGCATCATCATTGATTGAAGATAAAAGCAACAAACATCATTAAATAAACTTCTAATGATTAATGCTAATTATAGAATTATCTTTTTTTGCTCTTTTTTTGACATTTTAAAAAAACTACGATAAACTAAATTTATAATAAAATTTATCAGGGGAGTATTAAAATGTTTTCAGTATCACCACTATCAAAGAATGAAGTTATTAATCTTGCAACTAACTTTATTTTACAACGACAATCACAGATTAATAAATTACAGCAATTGATTGCACAGGTTAAGCAATCTAACAGTTCAATCTTTGAACTTGAAACATTATTGACAAGTCCAGAATACTGGCGGATTTTTCGGGGTCATCTGCCATATACCCAAAAGGTTATGGAAATTGCCGAGTTTGAGGATTTTGAAAATCAAATATTATAATGGGGGGATGTATGAGAAAGATTAACCAACATAATCAAAAAAATGCTATTGATGCAGAAAATAAAATCCGCTCATTTGTTGAAAGTGCAGATATTTATAAATTATTGACTACCAAAAAAGTTGAGTTGGCTAGACAAATCGGAGTAAATTTTATTACTCTAAATAAATACCTCACCAAGTTAGCCCATTAAAAAAAGCCCAACTGGGCTTTTCTTTAAAATGGTAAATCAGTGCTTTTGTATTGTTTATTCTGCCATTCCCAATGTGTAGTATTGATTGAGGGTAATTCTTTATCTACTAAATAATAAATACCTGCTGAATTTCTGCCTTTGCTAATTCCTTGTTGTTCTATTTTTTCAGCAAATTTGTTATTTCCCAATGGTTTAAAATTATTCTCTTGGCAATAATCATTGTATAATTCAAATAATCGTTTTGCTTTTACTTTTATGTTTCCTGATTGTAATTCATAATCCTGACAAAACCCCAAAACATTGTTAGTAGCAGTGTTTATTTTTTGTAATAATTTTGCTGAATTAGTTGAAAACCTAATTTTATATTGATAACTCAATGCACACCGAATTAAGAAGTTAAAAAACAGTTCCAGATTTTCTTGTTTAAATAAGGTGTCTTTGATTTCTTGCCTAGGTGTAAATTTCTGTGCAAACTGTATCACTGCTAATCTTCTTAATAAGGCATCATTATTTAATGTTGATGCTGAAATAATTTCATTAGTTGAAGTCAAAAATTTAGCATAGTTTTCAATTGTGATTTGGTTTTCATATAATGATCTGGCTGAAATTGGCTGACCTGATACCAAGGTTTTAAAATTCTGCAAATCCCGATTGTTTAATTGCCCTGAAAACTCAGAACTTAATGCCACTAGTTTATTTTGTAATCTAATCCGAGTATTTTCATTATGTAGTGCTTCATCTAATGAGATATCAACAGCAACATTATCCAGTGCTTTTTTTATTAACTCCATCAGCAATGATTTACCATTTGCACCTGAACCATAAAGACTAACTAAATACTCCTGATTATTCTTAGTCAGCAAAAACCCCAAGCAATCACATAACATTGTGTAATCTTCACTATCTGGTAGTGTGCTAGTCAAAAACTTTTTGACTGGATTATTGTCATCATTAAATAACTGGTTATATTGCTCATCACTATAATAGTTAAAATCTACATAATTAACACTAGCAATAAAGTAATTATTAACTTGTTTGTTTATCAAATCAATACTACCATTTTTAAAATTCATGCTTAAATCAAAATTTATTTTGGGTGCAATTGCTTTTAATTTGGCTAATAAGTTATCAACAACTTTTTGAAAACTTAGATTATGCAGATTAATTAATTCTATACAATTAATCACAAAATTATTGATTATGTGTAAATCTAGTAATTCATAAGTCATGGTTTTACAATTGACAATATATAACTGATTATTTGATACTACAAATTTAAACAGTTCTAAATATTTTTTGACTTCCCGATAAATCAGGATATTAAAATTATTTAACAGTTCTTTTTTGTTGTCAGCCATCTCAAATAATTCTAGTTGCAGTGCTTGATTGATTACTATCCCAGCATTATTGAAAAAACTATCAATTTCAGCTTTAAGGGCTTTTTTATCTTTGCAATACATATCACTAAAATCAGCACCTTCAAGATCTGAAATTATATGATAGTTAATGATGTGTTTATCTGATAGATATTGTTTAACTTGCTGATAAGCATTAATACCAGCCTCATCATTATCAACCAGACTAATTACTGTTTTGGTTATTGGGGTAATCTCCAAAATGCTTTTAAGGGCATTTAGATAGTTAGTTGCTCCCAGTGTTGAAATGTAAACAATCTTATTTAACTTATTATTGTAGAGTTCGGCAAATGATAAAACATTAGCAACACTTTCAGCAATAACAATTATTTCACAATGTGATAAATCAGTTTGTTTTGTGTAATAGTAAAAATTACCAGCAAATTCACCATTTTTGATTTTTTTGAATTCACTGGCTGATACATCCCAATAAATCCTTTCTTCTCCTACTACTGCCAATTCTTTATTAAAAATTGGAATAATAAAATTGTGCCGATCATTCAAGGTAATATTTGGATAGTTTGAGATTTCAATTTTTTTATTCTGAAAATACCGATTTACAAATTCACCTGATTTTTCAGTTTTAAATGAATGAGTAAAAACATCATCATTTTTATGGCTCTTTAAAACCAGTTTATCACTATCACAAAAGTAGTTAAGTGAATATCCATCAGTGTGTATTACTGCCTGATTATTCATCATTTCTTTTAGTTCATAAGCAGCTAAATCAAACTCCTGATTATTTGTAATTGATGCGAATTTTTCTTTTATTTTTTGCATGTTCTCCCCTTTAAATTTTGGTTATAATATAATTATACTCAAATTAACTAATAAGTCAAAAAAAGAGCAAAAAAAAATAAAAATAATTTAGTGTAGCCCGAATGTAGCGTTTTTTAGCAGGTCTGCATCTAAATAATCAATAACCAATATGACTTTTTTTGTCTCGTGTAGGGTATGTAGGCTTCGGGGTTAAAACTTTATATTTTATGTTAACCAAGTTATTTTTATATTTTACCTTTTTACTATCTAAACCCTACACACCCTACATTAATTCAATATTATCTAATACTACCAATATGTTTTATAGTGTAGCCCTGATTACATTATGCCTACATTTGGCTACACTTAAAATTTTAATAATGTTTCAGAGAAACAAAAAGTTGACAGATATTATAATAATCGTTTAATATATAACATAGTGAACTTTATTGTTAAATTATTGACTATAATGTTATTTCAAAGGTTAATAAAATGGAACAACATACCAAAAAACACATTACAGCCCAACAAAATAGGAAAATTAAAAAAACTAGTGAGTTGGTAGTTTCAAATGATTTTATTGCATCATCCGAAGAGGTATTTAAAAAAATGATGAGTGGAGAGACTAAATCATATACCGAAGCAGAAATGAATGCTCTTGTGGAAAGACTATAACAATTTATGGCAGTAGTCTTTTCCCAAGATTATTATGACAGTTTAAAAATAATCTTTCAGCTGCTGGATACTGTTTCCCTTACTAAAAAATCCAGACTTAAAAAAACAATCAAAACAAAAATTAGTTATGTCAAAAGATTTACAAATATCCACCAATCGTTTTCAGATCAAGTTAAATATTTCTATGCGCTAGATTATGTTATTAGTTATAAAATCTACAATGGAAATATTTATATTCTAAAAATTCAACATGGTTCAACAGTAATAAATAAAGATGAGACAAACACCGCAAATTTAATATTTAACAAATTGAAATAACCTAATCACATATGAATGAGTTGAAAAAAAGGACTATCTGTATTCTCTTATTAAAGGGCATTGGCAGATTAAATCTAAACTAATACATATATAATAGCGTAAGGGGGGTAAAACCCCCCATTATTGTAAAAAATCAAGTTCGAAATAAGTTCGATTTATATCACCAAAAATACCTAAAAATGACTATTTACAAATTGTAAAACGTGGTTTACATAGTGTAAAATATGTTATAAATCAATATGATAGCAGTTTACATTTTGTAAGTGAAAAATCATCGCAAATGGGTTCAATTCCCCCCATCTCCACCACAAAGTTAATCAATTTTCAAACTGTTTAGTGGTATTAAAAGCCTAATGTTAGTTTTGTAATTTTGATACATCACACAACCATTTGAATTATTGGTATCTTGGCATTTTTTATCATTAAGGTCATAGTTTCTTTGATTCGTATCATATGAATATTGTCCGCCATTTTTGAGTAATGTCGTGCTAAATCCATTGTCATCAAAAACATAAAACACTACGGCATCTTTATCGTCAAGACCATCCGTAATTCTAAACTCTTTATAATTTCCTCCATCGTCCCATGAGCCATTCTTTATAGATAAGTTCGCGGGATAATCATTATGCACATCCCATGAGTGGCGTTTTTCATATATAGTATTTCCATTTAAATCTTTTACTGTTATTACATATGCTAACCAACCATTAACTGAGCGGTTATTAGTTCCTCCACACTTTAGTGAAGTGCCACCTGGGCTTGTGTATGCCCAATTCCAATTAGTATCACATGGCGACCAGCCCCAGTTATCCCAGTATCTGTCACTAACCGCCGTGATATAAATATTTTTGTTAGTTGAGTTATTTATAATCCATGCATACCAATTAACAGCTTGAGCCGAAAGGTTGTTGAAGGAATATAAGCAAACTATGGTTAATAATAATTTCTTCATGATCTTCATCCTTAGTTATTAGAGACTTGAGTTTTAATTAGATTTTTTTGTGAGAGTATAATAGACTTACTATTTCTATTAACAATGTTCTTATTAAGTGTAATAGCATTTTTTTGACTGCTAGAATTTAGTGTTTGTGTTCCACAGTCAATACTGTCATAACCTGGGTCTCCAGGGTAATATGCATAAATCGCAACGGTATTAGTTTTTGCATCAGTTGTAGCTGTATCTGATGTATAATTAGCGAAGAATGTCATACTATTTTCTCCATTGAATAATCTGTTAAAGATTGGATCATCTGGTTTATTTATGATATTGCTGTATTTAGTGCATGCTGGTGAGTAAAGATTAAATCCTGAAACTTCACCATTTATTGTAAATGGAACACAGCTGTTATCAGTAAGTGGGAGATTAAATTTACCTGTAAATCCAATATTAGTCTTAAAGACTTTTTGCACTACTATGGCTTTACCAAATGCATTTAACGGAACATTTTGTGATGCAAGAGTGTAAGTTTGTGCTTCGGTGCTACTATCTGACCAGGTTCTGTTTGCACTAGTGCTTATTTTTGTTGTGGTTTTTGCTCCAACAATATCTAAAAACGTAGCATCTAGTTCAATACTTTGCTCTAATCCCAATGTAAAGCTTCTGCTGATACTATGAGTGTTAGAGATTTGTTTATTGATATTTGATGTAGTAATTGTTTGTGGTTCACTGCGATTATTACAGCCAATTGTAACAATAGTCATTGACGGATCATCGCTACCATAAATTTTATTAATTCTTGGTATTGTGCTATCAATCATTACATCCACAGTTCCTGAAGGAAGTTGTTTAAATGATAGTGTTTGATTTTTATCATTCAACATACTTGCCCGCAGTTGATTATCTTTAAACTTAGTTATTGCCGCGCTATAGTTTGTAAGTAGTGGATTTCCGTTTGAATCAAAGCCAGAGAATGTATTAAAATTTCTCTTGTCTATTGAGTTTAATTTTGGATAAATATTACTTGCAAAATAACTGCTTAGCTGGGGAACACTAATAACATTAGGCATAACAAGAATATCTTTATCAAATTTTACTGAGAACTTGGTTAAGCTAGCATTCAAGACTAATCTTGCTGATTTATTACTAGTGTCGTCTTTTGTAAGATAGTCTGTTAATTTAATCAGCCCACCTTTTCCATCGTCAACACCAGCTGACACAGATCCTATATAACCCGTATCTCCGGTAATTATCTTTTGAGATAAATCAGCATTTTGGTAATATAGATGTGCATTTAAGGGTAATGATTTTGTGATATCAATTTTTGAACCATTAGTTAGATTCGCATAAATATGATATCTGTATATATTACCAACTAACATACCGCCATTTTGTAAATCTTGATCTAAATTGAGGCTAATATTATTAATTGCGGCGTCTGTGGATTTGATTATGGCACTAGACTCAAAGGTTTGTATAATCTTACGATTTTGGTCTAGAATTGAATAGCTATATATTATTCTATTCTCTCCAGATTCAATTGTTGAGTTGATATTACAACCATTTCCTGTAGATATAAATGGAATTTTTGCATCATCAGGAGCCCTTTGAAGCTTGCATTGAGTTATGCTTGGGGAACTAATCGTACTTGCTGGAATATTTAATATACTCCCATCAGAGAGCAATAGGTTCGCTTTAAATTGATATGATTGTGGTATACCAGTAGTAAATATTTGTGGATTATTTTTATCCATAACAATTCCTACAATTTTAGATGGCGTTACTTCTACATTTACTGAAGCATTGTAGCTGTCATAAGTTGTTCTGAGCGTGGTATTACCTGTTTTTAGTCCAGTGATATATTGGTTATCGACTTTTATAATACTTTCACTATCGGCTTTAAGAAGCGCATTATTGATAATTCCTGTACTGCCATCGGTATATTTACCTTCAACTATCAATTGTATTTTTTCACCTGCGGCTATTTGATTATTTGCTCTACCAGTTGATAGTGATATGCTTTTTAGTGCAGCATTACTAACATTAACTTTGTAGTTGGCGCTATATAGACCATCTAGATATGATACATTAAGATATGCATAACCCATATCTTGGGGTGTGATATAACCTTTTGAGCTTTGGTTGTCCACAGTAAAAATATCATGGTCACTACTAGACCAATCTGAAACAGATGTAACATCATATTTTGCGCTATTTACACATTGTATGATTGATCTGATTCCCCTTGATTTACCAAGGTTGAAGGTTGTATTAAGAGGCTCTCCGCTTGCTTCCTGAAGAATAAACTTATCTATACCTTGGGCACCACAGATTGAATCGATTATTTGGAGCTGAGATGTCGCTTTGGAATTAACGTCTGTCCAATTATTTGTTTTTGGATCATTGCCGCTGCCGCATGATGCTAGGAGTGTTATACCTAGTGCACAAATAGCAGCATTGAAGTATGAAAAATGCTTTTTCATTTGTATTTCCTTGAAAGTTTTTTTAGATACGATTGAATTTGCTTTTAAATTTAATTAAAAGCTGTAATTACGTCACTCTAAAATCAATCAAGGTAAATTTTCAAAAGCTTTGATTATTTCCCTATGGGACTTAAATGAAGATAAATTTGGGATTGATGAAACTCTAGCATAAATTTCTCTATCAATAATGTCTTTTAGGATCTTTTGAATAGAGCAAATATACACAACGACAGCAAAAATGATTGCATCGTATATAAGACCTTGTGGAGATAGACTTAGCATTGAATAATGAATTAATGGTACAAAAGTAAGTATGCTTTTAAGAAGAGCATGGTTTTGAATAAGTGACAATGAATGTATGTGGCTGGCAATATGCAGGATAAACGCAACGGTATCAAGATGCTGATCGGGAGCAAAATCAATCAGCAGTGTTAATATTACAGCATACAATAACAGACTTAGCCTTGATAGTTTGTTAGTTTTTAACTTATGCTGAATCCACATTTTTGTTCCAGACTGATTAATATATTAAATAGGTAACTTTTATTATATAACTATTAATATGCAGAGATACTATACCACTTTTTAAATAATTGAGTCAAATAAATAAAGAATTTTATTGTTGTTTGGATTATATTATTCTTCATCATAACGGAAAAAATCACTATTTGGTGTGAACCACAGGCTAATTAACGACAAGTAGCTAAAAACTACAATAATCATTGATGGGATATATAAATTGTTAAATTGATGGATTAAGTAGGTTGAAAGATAAACCGAAATTCCGGAGAGCAGACCAAAAGAGAAGTCATAAATAATCGTAACGCCGCTTAATTTATAGCTTGGTGGGAAAATACTATAGATTAGATTCAATATTTTTGACATCATCAGCCCAAGACCAAGCATGCAGAAACATTCTAAAATAGCAATTGTATAAAAGTTATTGTTTATATATGACTTAAATAGAAAATACAGCATTATTTTAATTAATATTCCCATAGTTAGGTGCAATCTTTTACCTAATTTACTATGATAAATTCCACCGATAATTAACCCTAAAATCCCACAAATAAAGAGTGAAACTTGTAGTAATAAAACCTCTTTTTCTGGATAGTTTAAATAGCGTTCTAAATAAAAAGGCATTGCGGTAGTGAAAAATGCGTTTAGACTGGTAATGAAAGTTAAAAAACAGGTAAAGCGTAAAATCACTAGCCAATGGTGACGTATGGTACTAGACCAAGAATGAGCTAAGCTAATTGGCGAATTATTAAATTTGAAGTCTACCCATAAAGATTTAGTAAAAAATAGCCATATCGCTACTATTACAAATGAACATGGTACAATTTGAAAAAACCAATCATCGTTACTTGAATTATGCAAAAAGAGGCTAAATTTTGCCAGAATGCTCGCAGTGAAAATAGCAGCAAAGTAGAGATTTCCAAGAATGATTTTACGAGTGGTGTTTGGTTGTTTTTGATTTAATAGGCTAAGGATGATTTGTGGGAAAATACCTCCCAGAATACAGCCAATTAGTACAAAATTACAGAGCACTATTATTATGCCTAATTTGAGACTGAACAAGTTAACCAGATTAATTATACAAAAATTATATAGCGCATAGAACAAAACAAAATAGGGCAAGAGAAGATTTTTGCTTTTTCGCTGTAGCCAGTTGCATAACCATCCACCTAATGGGCGGAAGAAAAAATGTAACGCGTTAATGAATGAAATTGACAAAAATAAATTAGTTTTATGCTCCGTTAGACTAAATATATAATCCATGATTTTATAAAATGCTAATGCGTTATAATATCCCATAATCGATATCATAAATATTAGCAAAATCAGGATGGTTTTATTAGAGTTTAGCATCGCAATACCGCAAAAGAATAGTAAGCTGAATTTTACTATAAATAGAGTGGAGTTGATACTAATAAGTAGTCTGAGTACAAGTGTAAAGTATATAAATTAGTATTTAGATGCTCTGATGGATACATAATCAGATGACTGCATTTTAGGATTCAATGGCTGAGGTTAACAAGATAAATATTCTTGCTATTATTGCGAGTAGAAATTTTATCTATTTCACAACGGCATAATTGACTGTTATAATTCAATGTATAAAAAATTAATAAGGACAACAACCATGACTGGGCTATTTTTCTTACTGTTAATATCTATCTTTGTCTGCATATTTAATAGAAAATCTAAAAACACGTATTTTTTATTTGGTTTATTCATTATTTTATGGATTGCATTTTTTATTCCGCATACAATTCGCTATATTAATATTCAACTATAGGACTAATCAAACATGAATAAAAATAATATCTTGGACACGCTTGATAGTATTGCAATTATTGGACTTACTTTCATATTGATGATGGCTTTTGCTTATCAGTTCGTGGATAATGAGTTGCCATGTGCTTTGTGTGTAATGCAACGCATGGGGCTATATGCGATTAGTTTAGGACTGGTAATAAATCTAGTGCGAGGTCGCAATCAGAGTAATTACTTAATGATGATTCTGAGCGCAATGATAAATTCGTGGATAAGCTCATTACAAGTTTTGCTACACATAGTTCCTAATAGTGGTGGATTTGGTTCTAGTGTATTCGGGCTACACATGTATACCTGGAATTTCATTGTAAGTATGATTTTCATTATATATGGATGTTTGGGTGGTCTATTACATGGTAATGAAAACCAAAAACGAGAAAAAACTATAGCTACTCATAAGATTATCATTGGCGTGCTATTTGTTACATTGCTGCTAAATACTTTAAGTGTATTTATTGAATGTGGTCCACACCTTTGTCCATCAGATCCACAGTCATATTGGTTACTAGATATATTTAGCGGTAAATCTTGGAGTTAGCGATTGATAAATATACGTTATCAGGTAGCATAATAGATACTCAATATCTAAAATAGGTGCTGAAATTCGCTTTTTACACCTATTTTAAAACTAGTAGATACATGATATATTATTACCTATTTCGTCTTTTGAATCTCAACTTATCAATTGCGTCAAAAATTACCGGAATAACTAACAAGCTTAATGCGGTTGAAGTAATCAAACCCGCAATTACGGTCACTGCCATTGGTGCACGGAAACTAGAGTCACCTTCTAAACCTAATGCAACTGGGATCATTCCCGCAATCATCGCAATTGTAGTCATAATAATTGGACGTACTCGTTTTTGGCAGGCATCCAAAATTGCACTAGTTTGATCGTTACCAGATTTTTTAGAAATAATAATATAATCCACAAGTAAAATAGAATTTTTGGTAACTATTCCCATAAGCATTAGAATACCGATTAATGATGGCATAGATAAACTATAACCAAATAAGACCAAGCTTCCCAGAGCACCACCAACCGCTAATGGTAAGGCTGAAAGAATGGTAACTGGTTGTTTAAAATCATCAAAGAGAATTACTAAAACAAAATATACACAGATAACGCCAGAAATCATGGCTAAGATGAAACCACTAAACATTTCTTGCATTCGTTCAATGTCACCAGAGTTAATTCTGCTTACTCCATTGGGTAGATGCTGCATGATGGGTAATTTACGGATTTCGTTATCTAATTCACTAAGATTGCGTCCTTGTAAATCGATATTGAAAGTTACAATTCGGCTGCGATCTGTCCGACTGATGTTAATTGGTCCGTTTCCTAACGTTATTTCCGCAATGCTTGCCAGTGGCACTGTTCCATTACTTCCATTTACGCGTAAATTACCTAATGCTCTCAATGTCTGAGTTGCTTTTTCATCTACGCGTACTCTAATTGGTATTTGACGATCATTAAGGTCAATTTTAGCCAAGTTATTACTGTAGTCTCCAGAAGTTGCAACGCGAATGACTTCACCAATATTTTTTGCCGTAACACCTAATTTAGCGGCTTTGTTAAAATCAGGTTTAATCTTAATTTCTGGACGTGATAAGTCAAAGTCAGAGCTAATGTTTCCAATTCCTTTTAGGCTACGGAGTGCCGTTTCAATCTTTTTAGCCGTATCATTGAGTACTTCCTTATCTTCTCCTGTAATGGCTAAAGAGTAGCGTTCTCCATTGCCACTTCCGCCAGAAAATTTTGCCCCTGGAATCATGTTTAACTGGCCTTGGATTAATTTTTCCAGCTGTGATTTAGTTTGATGATGTGGGCGAGAGTTCTTATTAATTAAATTAAAGGTGAGAGAACCGCTCGTAACGCTTCCGTCAGTAGAAATATCCTCACCGCTTTTTACACCATTGCCAATAGTTGCATAAACACTTGCAATCGACTTAATGCTTTTAGTTTGCTGTGTAGCTTGTAACAAGACATTGGACAGAGTTTCAATTTTACTTCCGGGAGGTACTTGAACTGAAAATTGAATTTGATCTCCCTCTTCTGCAGGGAAAAAAGTATTGGGAATAAATGCCAATAATAAAAGTGAGCTGGCAAAAAATCCTCCCGCGATTAATAATGTTCTTCTACGATGTTCCACGCACCATTTAACCATATTTAGATAATGAACCATTATTTTACTCGGTTTATCTGACTCATTATTGTGGCTTGGACGTGGTTTCATAAAATGTGCAGCAAACATCGGGGTTAAAAGCCTTGCAACCAGTAGCGAAATAAAAATCGATATTACGGCTGTCCAACCAAACTGTTTAAATATACGTCCAGGAATACCGCCCATGAAAGCTGTCGGTAAAAACACCGCAATTAAGGTAAATGAAGTTGCAATTACGGCATTACCAATTTCTGCGGCAGCGTTGATCGATGCTTGAATAGGTGAGCTAGAGTATTTGAGATGACGCTCTATATTTTCAACTTCAACAATTGCATCATCCACCAAGACGCCAATGACTAAACTTAATGAGAGCAAGGATATCGTATTTAGACTAAAACCTAACCAATAAATAAACAGAAATGTCGGGATAATTGACAGGGGCAATGCGGTAGCTGAGATAAGCGTAGCCCGCCAATCGCGTAAAAATAGCCAAACCACGATAATCGCCAGAATACATCCCTCATAAAGCGCATTCATGGATGAGTCATAATTGTCTTTTATTTGTTGAACGCTATTACTAATTTCGTTAATCGTGATATTAGGATGACTTTCTCTAAATTTTGCAATTTTAGCACGGACTAAGTTTGCTACCGCCAACTGACTGAAGCCTTTCGATGCATAAACTTGAAAACTGGTAATAGGCTTACCATTCATAAAAGCCATTTGCCGGATTTCCGCTGTACTATCACTAACTTGGGCGATATTTCCCAAGCGAACATTATTTCCATTCCCCAGCGGAATATTTAAATTTGCCAAATCAACAGCACTATGGATATTTTCGACACCCTGAATAGTTTGTTCCTGATTGCCAATATTTGCTCGACCACCTGAGAAATCTTGGCGAACATTGTAAAGTTGATTGGAGATATTGTTAATAGTGGTATTCATTGAGATCAGCTTTGCTGGATCAATTAATACCTGAATTTCTCGATCTACTCCTCCTTGACGAGTGATTTTCCCCACCCCAGGCACTGCTAATAGTTCTTTATTGATTTGATTGTCAACCAACCATGAGAGGTCTGTTGCATCTAAATTAGCGCTTATTTCATAGGCTAAAATTGAGCTGTCTCCAATATTAACTCGTGATACTACTGGGGTAGTCGTACCTGGCGGAAATTGTGATTGGATTTTATTTACTGCATCTTTGACATCGTCAGTTGCTTCTTGTAAATTTTTACCTAGGTCGAATTCAATAGCGGTTGTTGAGTTTCCATCCGTGATTGTAGAATTGATATGTTTTATTGAGTCTATATTGGTAACACTATCTTCAACCTTACGGGTAACTTGAGTTTCCAGTTGCTCGGGAGTTGCGCCAGACAATGAAACGGATACGGTTACCATAGGAAAATCCATATCAGGAAAATTTTTGATTCTAATCTTGGAAAATGCATAAAGACCTGCGATAGTCATTAGGATGAACAGGACAATGAATGGAATTGGGCGTTTAATGGCTACTTCAGAGGTATTCATTTGCTTTTGTCCTGTACAACACGCACTAGATCACCATCATTTAAAAAACCACTTCCCAGTGTCACAATTCTATCACTAAGCTTTATTCCTGATTCAACAATTGCTGCATTATTCATGTAATCACTTAGCTGTATTTTAATTTTATTAACTCGGTTATTTTTATTTAAGCGCATGATATAGTTATAACCATCGCGGTTAATTACTGCTGATGATGGTATTGTCATTGACGAAGTTGCTCCAACATTGATTTCCCCTGAAAGATACATTCCTAGCCGTAGCTCTGGATTGGGTGGGATATCGACATAAATTAAACCATTTAAAGTGCTTTGGTTTAAATCGGGTGCTATTCTGCTAACGCTTCCATTAATTATATTTCCTGTATTATCTGTAATGCTGGCATGCTGTCCGATTTTAATTTTAGACATATCACTGGAGTTTATTTCTGCTTGCCACTCAAGCCTTCCGGCTTTAATCATCCTAAATAACTCACTCCCGCTTTGAATAATACTTCCAGTCGTTGCGGTTCTTGAAGAAATTACTCCATCATCGGGTGCTTTTATTTCAGTGTAACTAAGTTTTATTTGTTGTAGTTTGAGCTGTGCCTGTGCTGCTTCAAGTTTAGCTTGCGCTGTTTTTGCTTTGGTTTTGTATGATAGTAAATCTTGAGTACTAACCGCGCCTGCTTTCTCTAATAATGTTGATTGTCGCGCCTCAGTTTGGGCTTGCTCTAGATTAGCCTTTACTTCAGAAAGATTGGCTAGCTGATTTAATAAATCTGCATTTAATTCTGCCGCATTTAATTTTGCTAAAACTTGACCTTTTTTTACCTTGTCGCCAACATCTACATTTACCTCGCTAATATCTAATCCACCGATTTCGGCACTAATGACGGTTTCGCGCCATGCCTTGATTGATCCATTGGCATGAACGACGTTGGTTATATCTTGTAATTTTGGAGTGCTAACCGAGACGGTTAAAACTGGGTTTTCTGTATTGGTTGATTTGGGCTTAGTGCAGCCGCAAATCAATAGCAACATAGCAAATAGGAAAACTTTTTTGGATAAATTTGTGTGTAAAAAGAGTTGTTTTTTCATTTAGCTACCTATCGTTAATTTTGTTAGCTGTGATTCATTCCAGTTACCGCCAACTGCTTTATAGAGGGCGATCCACGCTTCTGTTTCTTCAAGCTTTGCTGTAGTAAGATTTTGCTCGTAACTCACCAAGTTAATTCGAACTGTTTCTAAATCAAGTAAATTTAGCCAGCCAATTTGGTATTTTTTATTCATAGCATTGAAGTAATCACCATAGTTTTTTACTGCGTCACTTGCTGCTATTTCACGCTTTTGAGCAGCATTAATTCTAACTAATGCATTTTCAACTTCCTTGATCGCAGTTAGTACTTTAACCTTATAATTTGCAACGGCTTCGTCATATTGTGCATAAGCCAACGACTCTTGAGCTCTTAAATATCCACCATCTGTAATGGGTAATGTTATGGCAGGTCCATATGACCATGAGCTTGGCTGATTTGCGTAAATTGTGCCACCGTTGGCAGCAAGGGAGCCTGTTAGTGAAATTGATGGGTATCGGTTGGCAGTTGCATAGCCGACATTAGCCATTGCTGCAGCAACATTTCTCTCGGCGGAGGATATATCTGGGCGTTGTGATATTACATTTGCAGGTATTGAGGATATATTCAAATAGCTTGGGGTAGGGATTTGTGCATAATTTTTTGCCATTTTTGTTTCAATCTCATCATATTTAAGGCCTGTGAGAGCTACTAATTCATTGTTATACTGTAAGCACGTTCCCTTTTGGTTTTCTATATTGCTAAGTGTTTGGGCTACCAAACCAGCGCCTTGTTCCTGATCGGCTCTTGGTGATACTCCAACTGCTACTTGTAGCTCAGTTAGTTTTTGTGTCGCAGTACGTGAATTAAATTGGCTTTCATATATCATCAGTACTGACTGACAAGCTCTGGCACTTACATAAGCATCCGCAACTTGTGAAGCGAGAGAAACTCTGGCATCATTCCAGTCAGAAATACTTGCATCTAAGCGTGCTTGATAGATTTGAGTATTACGACGAATTGCACCAAATAAGTCCAATTCCCATGATGCATTTAAGCCTCCAGTGTAAGAGCTACCGCCACCTGTAGCAGCGCTGATAAAATCTTGTGAACTGGTTCCAGTATTACCTCCAATACTGGTTCCGTTATATGCATTATTTTGTGCACTGGCATTTCCTGCCGCAGTTATACTCGGATAAAAAGAAGAATTACTTCCTCTTAAATTAGCCTGCGCTTGAGCAATCTTAGCTAGAGACTGTGCCAAACTTGGATTGCTGGCAATTGTCGACTCAATAAAATAAATCAATGTCGGATCATTAAATTGCTGCCACCAATTTACCAGTTGAGTATTATTTCCATTATGTGGTAGTTTGGCGTGCCATTTAGTGGGAATATTTAAATCTCGCGTAGTCAGTGGCACATAATCAGGTCCAACGGCACAGCCAAACAGAGTAAATGTTAATGTAATCAACATAATACTTGATGTTTTATATGTTTTGGTACTATATTTTTGCTTGTTAGACTGCATGTTTTGGACACCTAAGCTTATATTTTTGTAGTTAAATTAGATAAATTAAAAATTAAATCTAGCGATTGCTAGAATAATGGATTCTATCATAAATGAATTTAAATTATTGCTTAAAATAAAATACAAATTTATAGACGATAAATTTGTATTTTATAATCGACTGTGATGTTTATGTTTTATGGAGGTGTGTAAACTTGAAGAAATAATTTTATTTATTAAGTTTAGCTGCTTCTGAGGTAATAATTGAGACTGCGTAATCAGCCAACCGTGTAATCATATTTTTCTGCCAATCTGGAGCACTTAATAAATTTGGTGCCATATGATTGACAATATGTCTCGGGTGAATCAAAGAAAATCCAATTCCAGTTATGGCAAAAGACAAGCGGTGAATATCATCGGTTATAGCTTGAAGATTCAAGTATTTACACAGTAAGACATTAAGTGGGGCGTGAATAGCATTAGCCGGTATAATCATAAGATCATCGATTAGACCAGTTGGTTCAAATTGTTCACGTGTAATAATATTATGAATGAAATTAAATCTACTAAATGGTGGACTTTTGCTTTCAAAATTAGCCAGAAAGGGTCTTAGTAAGACTGTATAAAATTTTATCATTGCGTCATGAATGGAATTACAATTTAACAGCTCTGGAGTATTAATTTCTGGCTTTGGTAGTTCATCAAATGCTTCAGCAATTACTGCACGATATAATCCAGCTTTATCATTAAAATAATAATGAATAGCGGTGATGTTTATTTCACTTGCTTTGCAAATTTCACGAGTTGTTGCCTGATGGTAGCCTTTTAAAGCGAATATCTCTGCAGCATGATTTAATAAGCGCTCTTTTGCATTCGATTTATTATTTTTCATAATTTAATTCCATTGCCGCTCAACATTACGCAAAGCAAATTTTCTGGTAAGAATCAACGAGCAAATTCCAGCAATCAGGCAGCAAGTTGCGAAACTAAATGCTGAGTAATTAAATTTGCCAGTTATGTAATCGCTGAGCTGAATTCCGATAGCAAAGAGTAAGGTTTGGCTGAATGTCATTAGCGATGCTGCCATACTTTGTGAGACATTTTTATTGCTCATGATAATCCGAATTATACTACCATTACTTAAGCCTAAGCCTAGACTATAGAAAAACAGCCCGACAGAAAGTAAATTGATTGAAAAGCTAAAAACAAAGCTAAAGATTACACCTGCTAAGGAGATATAGCAACCACGTAAAATTAACTGATGAAATTGCCAGCGTCCAGCCAGAAACTGCATTGCAATACTCGAAATCGACAAGCCACCAATGGTAATAATCTGATAAATAATGTAATGAGTATAATCCAAGTGAAGATTGTGCAGAATTAAATTAGGTGCTAGTCCGAGCCAGATTAATAATGGCATTGCTGCAGCAATTGTGCATGCCACACCTAACATATAATTAGAGCTGGTCGCAATTTCCCAATAATGGCGTAATACTGGTTTAAGCTCAAGTTTTTCAACTCGCGTTGTACTCTCAGGTGTGTTTTTATACAAACCACACAAGCTGATAAAACCTAAGATACAAGTTAAAATAAAAATATAGCGCCAACTACTATAGCTGACAATTACACCACCAATTAGAGGGCCGATTAACGGTGCAAGGATACTTACATTCCCCATGATAGAGATAATTCTAACTGCGCCTTTATCGTCAAATTTTTCATGGATAACCGCATAACCCATTGCAATAAATGCCATCCCGCTACCCTGTAACCAGCGACCAAACATAAACTGATTAATACTCATACTGCATGCAATAAGGATAGTAAAGATTAAGAACGAGAAATTACCAATTAAAATCATTCTTCGTTTACCATAACGCTCAGCAAGAGGTCCAAGCCATAGTTGGATTGCGCACTCACCCAGCATGTAAAAACTAAGTGATGCAGCAACATAGCTCAATGGTGCATTAAACTGATTGACTACCGCGATCATCCCCGGCATAATCATATCATTAGCAGAGTAGGTGGTAAATTCGTAAATAACTAAGAATACTGCGAATAAATAAAGTTTTTTCATTAGGACCTAAAAATGCTGGTTGAATTATCAATCAAGAAAAAATTTAGTACCCAATGGAACATAGTCTGTTTTTAAGTGATTGAGTTTTATTAATTTTGTGCTTGACACATGACTTTTTTCTGCGATATTATACAACGTATCGCCAGCTTCAATCACAATATAATGTTTACCATGGGGTGAGGCTTTGATTCTGGATTTAAAGCTTGAGTGCGCTTGGATTGATTTTGTTTTCGTCGGAGTATTCGCTTTTGATTGAGCTTTGTCAGGCTTGGCAGTTACTGCTTTAGGTGTAGCGTTAGCTGGAGTTGAATTGCTTGACGCAATTTTGTTTGTGCTGCTAGATGGTTTTATTTTATTATCGCTAATTTTAGTTGAACTCGTTGGCTTTATTGCTATAGTTTGGCTATCTTCAGTTGCTTGTGATGTTGCTAAGGGCTGATCAAATGTAGCTAGTTGTTGTTTTAGTTGTTTGATTCGATTAGCTAAAATCTTTTTATTTTTAGCACTTAAATTAGCACTTTGCAGCCCGCTAAGCGCGGTTATTTTCATTTGCAATAGTTCTGGTGTAACGGCTCCATCGTATGAACTAATAAAATAGCTTGCCCGAGGATAGTTATTTTGCAAAATATAGGCATAGGTAATTCCTAAGTAAGCGGCTAATGGTGGATTTGGCTTACTGAGTACTTGTGAATAGCTGTCAATTGCTGATTCAAGATTATTTTGACTGGTATAGCAATCGCCATGGCTAATATAGACCGAGTTCAATTCTGATTCATTATTTGTTGCAAGCTTAATTGCTTGTTGATAGTTCAAATCTGCCTGCGGATATTTTTGAGTGGCACAAAAGAAATTAGCATAAGCCAGCCTAAATTCAACATTATCATCATCTATATCAATCGCACGTAAATAGCTTGTTTCTGCTGCTTTATAATCTTGCAATTGTTGATAGGATTTTGCTTGAACTAACCATCCATATCCGTTATGTGGATCTTGTTTAATTGCCATATTAGCAGATTCGAGTGCTGCATTTGCTTGAGACTGTTTAAGTAATGCATTTGCGTTATTAATGTAATTGCTAGTATTTGTTGCACTAGGTTTAACGCTGGAACAAGATAATAAATTTATACTGATAAGGCTTAGTAGTATTAGATTTTTGCAATTAAGCATTTAATTTCCCTGCGAAAACAAAAGCGCGTAAAGGTAAACCGTCACAAGTAAGCGTACACTCGATATTAATCATAGTTTTTGAATGGCTCAGTATGGTGTGATTGAGTACAAGGTTATTGCATTCATCACTGGTAGTTGAGTCCATGAAGCACCATCTGTTGAAGTAAGAATTGTTCCATTTTCTCCAACTGCTGTAAAAACTCCATTTGCGAACGTAATATTTAGCAAATTTGAATGTGTATCACTAGTTTGTGCACCCCATGTTATGCCATTGGATGAGGTTAAGACTGTACCAGAATCCCCAATCGCAACAAATTGACTATTGCCATATGCGATACTGTTCAGTTTGGTGCTAGATCCACTACTTTGGGTCTGCCAACTATTACCTGTTGCTGAGGTTAAAATTGTGCCACCTGAGCCAACTGTCACATAGACACCGTTACCATAAACTACAGCAGATAAGTTATTTGTTGAGCCACTATTAACGATACTCCATGAACTACCGTCAGCTGATATTAATAGCGTACCACTTTTTCCAACACTAACAAACAGTCCATTGCCATAAGTGACACCAGATAAGTTTTGACTTGTTCGGCTTGTTATGCTAGTCCAGTTGCGTCCATTGGCAGAATATAATATTGTTCCTAAATCACCAACAGCAATGAATTTACCATTAGCAAAAGTAAGACCTAAAAGATTACTGGTGCTACCGCTAATGACACTTTCCCATGAGTTAGCATTGGAACTAACTAGGATGTTTCCTGCATCACCAGCCGTTACGATTACTCCATTGCCAGAGCTGATTGCATAAAGATTTTTTGCTGTTCCACTAGTTTGAACGCTCCAAGTTTGTGAATCTGGAGAGGTTAAAATTGTACCAACATCGCCAACTGCTACAAATAAACCATTACCATAAGTGATTCCGGATAGATTATTTGTCGTATTGCTTGCTTGTAGCGACCACGTGCTTCCATTTGCTGAGGTAGCAACGGTTCCATTGTTACCTGATGCTGCAAATGTTCCATTACCATAGCTTAAATTTAATAATGTTTCTGTAATGCCGCTAGTTACCAATGTCCAGTTTGCTCCATTGTCAATTGATTTCACAACGGTACCAGAATTGCCAACTGCAACGATTGTGTTACTGCCATCGTTATTAACGCCACGTAAGTTGTTGTTAGTTCCACTTGTGCGTGGAGTCCAGTTTATGCCATCAGAAGAGGTAGTTATTTTTCCAGCTTCTCCAACTACGACGAATACACTTCCATTATAAGTTGCGCTATACAATGAATTTGATATGCCACTATCACGAGTTGTCCACGTAATTGCATCTGGTGAGGTTACAATTGTGCCGCCAGTACCTGCTGCGACAAATAGCCCATTACCATAGGTTACGCTGCCAAATCCGCTGCTAACGCCACTAGTTTGCGGACTCCAAGTTATAGCATCAGGAGAAGTGAGGATAACTCCATCGGCTCCAACTGCAACGAATTTTCCTGCTGCATATTTAATGCCGCGTAAATTAGTGCTAATTCCGCTATTTTGCGTTGCCCAAGTAACTCCGTCGGGCGATGTTAACAAAATGCCACCCGCACCGATTACAACGTAAGTACCATTGCCATACGCTACATTATCTAATTTATTACTTACGCTGCTAGTTTGCGAGCTCCAAGTAACACCATCACTGGAAGTGAGAATGGTACCAGAGTAACCAGTTACCACATATTTACCATTACCGTAGCTAACTCCTAGCAAATAGAAGGTATTGCCACTTACACGTTGTGTCCAAGTTACAGCATCAGGCGAGGTTAAAATTACACCAGAAACACCTGCTGCAACAAATTGATTACCTGCATAAATTACACTAATGATATTGGATGATACGCCGCTAGTTTGCGATGTCCAGTTTACTCCATCAGGGGAGGTTTTGATTATCCCACTGGCAGCAACCATGACAAATTGATTTTGTCCATAAGTAATGCCGCGTAAATTACTTTGTGTTCCTATATCACCTGCAGTCCAATGTATAGCATCCGTAGAAATTAATAATGTTCCAGCATCACCGACTAGCACGTATTTGCCAGCCCCATAAGCAACGGCATATAAACCCTTGTCACTTCCACTGGTTTGTTGTGTCCAAGTTACTCCATCAGTTGATGTCATAATTAAACCAGCTGAACCAAGTGCAATAAATTGTCCATTTACAAAATTAAGTCCGATGAAGTCAATAGTTGTACCACTGGTTACTTTAGCCCAGTTGCTCCCATCATCGGAGATCATTATGCCACCAGCAGTACCAACTACGACAAATTTGCCATTGCCATATGCTACATTATGGAAACTAACATCTGGATTATTACTAGTTACCGCGTTCCACGTGTTGCCATCCACAGAGTTTAAAATTACCCCTGAATAACCAACTGCAACAAAGATACTGCCATTAAATGCAGAAGTCGTATAATTCGATAATGGTACTTGTAAATTTGTTTGTTGATTATTTTGCAGCTTATTGATTTGATATGAGGCGCCACTAATCATATAATTGGTAGTACTTGAAGATGATGAACTTCCAGTTGAGTTACATGCACTTAACCCACAAATGATCAATAGTAGAACGATACTAGCAAATAACTTTTGAATGATTTTGTATACGTGCACTTATGACACTCCCATTTAATTAAGTGGTTATACTCTTCGTCTTTGAAACTTGGGCTTTGTCAGATTTCAAAAAAGACTCCTTGTGTAGCTCTAACTACACCACGTCGTCTTTTTTATCAATCCCTCGCTCTAGAGAGTCAAATACTATGAGTATATATAATATTTTGATGAAATATTATATGGTTAGCCTTCATTATTATTGGGACTAATACTTTCCCATGAATAACAAGCAGGGCACTGCCAGAAGAATGTTTTGGATTTAAAACTACAACATCCACAATGATAGTAAGATAGCTTATCGTTGTATTTTAATAGTAGATTTTTAATTCGTTCTGCATCACTTTTACTTTCCTGTGCTTCAAGTATGTGTGCTCTAGCATCAATAATTAATGCTGCAACTTTGGCACTCGGGCGGTGAATAAGTGAGCTGCGTAAATACTCAATGGTTGCTTCAGGTGTATCGTAGTTAGCGAGCTTTTGATATGCAACATCATGAAGATTCAGCTGTGGAAATAACGTTGCATACCCTTTAATTAGTGTCAGACCTTCTTTAACTTTATCAATGCGTAGATAAGCATCAAACATTTTATCCAAAACTAGTGGTAAATATTGATAGTTTTGCTTTTCGATTTGTTGCCAGGTCTGAATTGCGGTAGTATAATCTTCTTGGTTATAATAAACTTCACCAAGCAATATATTAGCACGAACACATTTACGATTAGTATCCAATGCAGTTGCTACAAACTCTTTTGCCTTATCATAAGAAGACTTAATTATTGCTTCCTGTGCTAATTCACAATTAAACTGGGCAACCTCAGTATGGAAACTAAAATCTGAGCTTGCAAGCTTTTTAGCTGTATCGATAGCTTCAATCCAGTTCTTGTCTTGTTGGTAAATCAGTAAGAGCATTTCAAGCGCCTGATGACCGTACATTTCGCTATTGAGTAGTTTTAAAAGTGTTGACTCTGAGCGATCAATCAGTCCAGCTTTTTGAAAGTCCTGTGCTAATTCTAAGCGAATCTTATCTCTGGTTTCATTTGAGAAAACATATTGTGAGGTAAGGAGTTTAGTATGTAATTTAATTGCCAGATCATTTTCTCCACGCTTACGATATAAGCGTCCAAGGCTAAACTGTAATTCAACTAATTGTGGTTCTTGCTCTATTACTTGCTTAAGTTCGTCGCTGGCGATTCCTGTTTTATTGTCAACTAGTGCATCAACGCTGTCAAAAATCCTTTGTGGTAAGCGTTTGGCTTGTTTGAGAACCACTTTCATGTCAATGCGCCCGGCAATCCAACCAAAAGCAAAAAACAAGGGGGTTATTAGTAACCAAATAACTAAAATATCCAAATCTACACTCCTAGGAATTAAATAATTTGATCGACTTTAGATACTTTCTCTTCAGTCTTGTCTATCTGTTTTTTTAATTTACTAATTTGTGACTTTAAAGCTAGATTATTAACAAATCCGTAAAGTAAGCCGATTAGCAACCCCCCAACCGCAAAAATTGCTAATGTGATAATTAGTGGCAATTTCAATACATAGACACTGAAAAAATTAAATTCAACAGTCTGCATATTATTAATGGCAAGAACTAATAAGAGGATAAAAACCGCAACTTGAATTATAATTTTGAATATTTTCATAGTGTTACCTTTTTTTAGCTGGCGTATTTTACGCTTTTATGAACTTAATTATACCACAATAATAATATCTTTCCTCTCTTAACTTACCTCTAAAGTAACATGATCTAAATTGTTTTTATCTGATAATTTGCAATGTCTGCACTAAAGTCATTCTGGTATAATAGCGTTAACATTTTGGATGGGATTAACCAAATGAAAATTAAAAAAAATGCGATTTATGCACAATCAGGCGGAGTAACCGCTGTTATCAATGCTTCAGCGGCTGGAGTGATTAATGCTTGTCGTCAATACTCTGATCAAATAGGTACGCTGTATGCTGGTGCAAATGGTATTTTGGGTGTGCTAAATGAGGAGTTAATTGACACTACTTTAGAGCCTCAAGCTGCGATTGATGCACTACGCCATACTCCGGGAGGTGCGTTTGGTTCGTGTCGTTATAAACTAAAGTCGTTAGAACAAAATCGTCGAGAGTATGAACGTTTGATTGAAGTTTTTGCGGCTTATGATATTGGTTATTTCTTTTATAATGGCGGGAATGATTCCGCAGATACCTGTTTAAAGGTTTCTCAGATTGCAGAAGAGTTGGGTTATCCAATCCACGCCATTCATGTGCCTAAAACTATTGATAATGATTTGGTTGTAACTGACAATTGCCCAGGATATGGTTCAGTTGCTAAATATGTTGCAACTTCAATTCGTGAAGCTGGTTTTGATCTTGAATCAATGCATAAAACCTCAACTAAGGTTTTTATCTTAGAAGTCATGGGGCGTAATGCGGGATGGATCGCAGCAGCTTGTGGGGTAGCTAGTGAATCAGAAGAACAGCCACCACATATAATCTTATTTCCAGAAATAACTTTTGATGAAGATGGCTTTATCCAGAAAGTCAAACATTCGGTAGAGAACTATGGCTACTGTGTTATTGCTGTATCTGAGGGACTTAAAGATCGTTATGGAATGGAATTAAGTGCTTCACAACATACGGTGGATGATTTTGGGCATCACCAGCTCGGTGGCGTTGCTCCGGTAATTGCCGGAATTATTAAAAAACGCTTGGGCTACAAATATCACTGGGCGGTTGCGGATTATTTACAGCGCGCGGCTCGTCATATTGCTTCCGCGGTTGATGTTGAACAAGCTTATCAGTTAGGATTTAAAGGTGTTGAAATGGCTCTTGCTGGCGCAAATGCTGTAATGCCATATATTAAGCGAATCTCAACTACGCCATACCAGTGGAGTATTGAACAAGTTGCATTGAAAAAAGTCGCGAATAAAGAAAAATTTATGCCACGTGACTTCATTAGCGAAGATGGTTTTCATATTGCAACACCTTGTCGTGAGTATATTTTGCCATTAATTGAAGGTGAAGACTATCCTCCATATAAAAATGGCTTACCTGATTATGTGCGCCTTAATAAACAACATGTAGTCAAAAAATTAAAGGATTTTAATAAATAATGACACTGAAAGTAACACTGGCAATTACAGGTGCCAGTGGTATGCCGTATGCACTTAAATTATTGTCTGAACTATTAACTAGAGCGTGTTTAGTTAATGTGGTTATTAGTAAGGCTGGTATGCTTACGCTTAAGCAAGAACTTGATTTGACACTTAGCGCAAATGTTGAGCAATCGCGCTTGAAATTAATAGAGACACTAAATTTAACTAATTCGGGTAATCTTAAGCTATACGCAATTGCTGATTGGTTTGCGCCAATGGCATCTGGTTCAAGTGTCGATGATGCAATGGTAGTGTGTCCTTGTTCTATGGCAACTTTAGGTAAGATTGCAAGTGGTATTGGCGATGACTTAATTAGCAGAAGTGCCGATGTGATTCTTAAAGAACGCAAAAATCTAATCATTGTTCCACGGGAAACTCCATTTTCGACAATCCATTTGGAAAATATGCTTAGATTATCACGTTTAGGCGTGGCAATAGTTGCGCCGATACCTGCGTTTTATAATCATCCTAAAACGCTTGATGATGTAATTAATTTCATTGTAAGCCGTATTTTAGATCAGTTAGGTATTAATAATTCTTTAACAAAACGCTGGTAGATTTGTTATAATACTTTATTAAAATTTATGGTTATTGGGAGTAACATGGAACATACAGTAGAACAAATTAAAAAACTAGTTAGTGAAAATAATGTTGTCTTATTCATGAAGGGTAATGCCAAATTTCCAATGTGCGGATTTTCAGGGCGTGCGCTGAAAATTTTGTCGCTTTGTGGCGTAAAGGATTTTATTACAGTGAATGTACTTGAAGATGAGAGTGTTCGTCAGGCGATTAAAGAGTATTCCAATTGGCCTACGATTCCACAGCTCTATGTAAAAGGTGAGTTTATCGGTGGTTCGGATATTATGGCAGAAATGTATGAGTCTGGTGAATTACAAGAAATTTTTAAATAAATCCAGAAGGCGCTATTATGCGCCTTTTTAATTTTAGAGGTACTTATAAATGAATGGCTTTCTTAATCTGCTGCAGTTACGTACTATTGAGCAGGAAGCAGCTAATTTGGGAATTAATTTAATTGAGCGTGCTGGTTTGTCTATTGCCAAATTAGTGAGTTCGCAGTTTAGCAAAAAAGATCGCATTTTAATTATTGCAGGTCGTGGAAATAACGGCAGTGATGGAATGGCCGCTGCGATTAACCTGATTGAAGCTGGTTATAAAGTAGATTTAGTTCGCTTATTTAAAGATAATACTGCAGTTAATCAACAGTGGTATGAACGTTGTGTTGCACTTAAAAAACCTCTAGCTAAGATGCCCAGTGATTTATCTAAATATCAGTTAATTATTGATGCAATTTATGGAATTGGTCTTACGCACGAGTTGGATGTAGAGACGGCTAAAATTATTCAAAAAATTAATCAGCAGTCTTCTTTCGTGTTGAGTTTAGATGCACCAAGTGGTTTGAACCCGTTTAGCGGTAAAGTATTTGGTGAAGCTATTCATGCGGATTGTACTTTGACCTTTATCAGTGACAAACCAGGGCTGCATACTGGGGATGGATTAGATTGCAGCGGTGAAGTCCAAGTGGTAGAATTAGTTGACGCTTCTGAATATAAATTACCTGATGCATTATATCCAACCAGTTTTAATGTTTTGGATGATATTAACTATAGCCCTCTTTTGCGCATGAAGTTCAATACTAACAAAGGTAGCTATGGTACGGTTGCAATCATTGGTGGTAATAAAGGAATGCACGGTGCACTATTCTTAGCTGGTCGGGCTGCTTTATTAGCTGGGGCAGGTAAAGTTGTGCTTGGTGCATTGGATAGTGATTTTAAATTAGATTTCTCAATGCCTGAATTAATGAGTCAATCACCGAAAGAAATTGTCCGTAACCTGCAGGCCTTTGATGCAATTGCAATTGGTCCAGGTCTGGGACAAGATGATAAGGCCGTTAAAATTCTTGACAAATTATTAGATGATATCGAAGATAGCAAATTATTGGTTGATGCGGATGCGCTAAATCTGATTGCAAATAATCTTGAATTAAAATTAAAATTCCGCGAAGTGCGTTATAAAATTATAACCCCACACCCCGGTGAAGCAGCGCGAATTCTTGGGGTTACGGTAAACGAAGTTCAGGAAGATCGTTTTATGTCGATTACGGATATTTCGACTAAGCTTAATGCCGTAACGATTTTAAAAGGTGCTGGTAGCCTGATTCAAGCAAATAACCAAATTTTTGTTAATACTACAGGTAATCCTGGGTTGGCAAATGCTGGGCAGGGCGATACTCTAACTGGCTTGATTGCTGCTTTTCTAGCTCAAGGAATGGAGATGTTGGATGCTACTCGCTTAGGGGTATTTGTACATGGCTTAGCTGCAGATCGTTTGGTTATTCAAAAACGTGGCTATAATGGCATTTTGGCGAGCATCGTGGCTGAAGAGGCAAGCTGTGTGATCAATGAAATGGTATATGGTAACTTATTTCAATAATTTTTCTATTGGGTTAGATTAAATTCACTGGATTTATTTCTTATCCGTATTTTATTCATCTAAAAATTAAAAAACCGCTGAACAAACAGCGGTTTTTAAGAGCTTTAACAAGCTTAGAATAAGTAACCAACTTTAACATAAACTGTTGAGTTACCATCAGACATACCATTTGCACCAGTATTTGGTTGGTTGTTGAATGATTGGTCATATTTATAACCAGCAGCAACTAAGATAGTTCTAGCGATATCGTATTGAACTTCAGGATTGACTGTATAACGAAAATCAGAAACCCATCCTTGTTGCATTTGACCTGCCCATGCTGCATTTGTACCATTAGAAACTACACCATTAGCATTTAAAGGTCCTTGACCATCTTGAGTTGCATCATATGCTGTCATATCAAGCGAGAATTTTAAATTGTCTAATAAGCGATATTCTGGTTTAACACCTAGACCATAGTATTGGTTAAGATTAGTCATAGTCGTACCATATGTATAAGTAACATAAGGAATAACTTGGAAACCATTTGAAGCATCACCAAAAAATTGGAATGCGTAACCAGCTTTACCTGTAATCAAAGCTTGAGCATAGTTTGAACCCATTGATTGCGAAGGAATACCAGGGTAACCCATAGAACTATAAACCGAATCATTTGCCTCTACGTTAATCCAGATATTATTTTTAGTTTGTAACGTAGAACCTAGTGTCCAAGAATTCATAGTACCAGCTTGACCTTCATTAATTGAAGTATTATTATAACCAGCATAAACGTTATTATTGAAATCTTGGAAAGTATCTGCCATTGCTACGATTGAAGAACTAGCCAAAATTACTGCAAGAATTTTTTTCATTATAAAGCCCTTTTTGTTAAAATTATTTACATTGTCTAATGAGCATAATCTTGTTTCAAGTCTCTCATAAATGAAAAGCAAGACCACTCTATAAGTAGGGATTATAATACAGAAAGATGAAATAGTCAAGTAATCAGCTTAATTTAAATGTGGTTATGTTGCAAAAGACAACATTTTAAAATATAATGGAAAAAATAGCGTCAGAAATTTGACGCTATGGGTTTATGTGTGGTAATGACTTAGGCGTTATAGTTGTTGGAGGTATTTTTTATGAAATACTCTTAATTGCTCTACTAGTTGAATAATTTGCTCGCGTGGTGGCAAAAACGTGGTGCGGAAGTGAAGTGTATTGGGAAATTGTCCAAATCCAGACCCCGGCACAACACATATTCCCGTATCTTCGAGTAAAGCCATGCAATATTTTTCGTCAATTGCAGATTCTGCATTTCTATTGATGTGTGCTGCAGGTAGCTCAATTTTGACAAAAGCATACATTGCTCCTTCAGGAATATTAACGCTTAAACCATCAATATTGTTTAACTCACTACCAATAATTTGTGCTTTTTCTTTCAGATCATTTAAGATGAAGGTTTTTTCTTCAAGATATAAGTCATAACTAGCATCACCCGGCTCAGGTGGTGAAACCATGAGGTAGCATGCAATTTGTCCAGCCAGATTGGCGCAGAGATTAATTGATTGAAGTTTTACAAATTGAGCAAATACATCATCAGGTACGTTGCGTACCTCAAGGTATCCCGAGCGATGCCCGCATTCACCGTAATAACCTTTAGACATCGAGTGAAAGCTGAATAAAGTTACATCAGTTACTTGCATTTCATGCATAACTTTGGCAAAGGAGTGAAATTTTGCGGTTTTACTATAGATATTTTCCTGATACACCTCATCCGCTAAAATTGATAAATTATGTTTACGGGCAAAATTAATAATCATTTTGATGTTATCATATGACAGAACTGCACCAGTTGGGTTACCCGGGTTAATTACCGTGATTGCAACCGGATTAAGCTTATTCATTTTCGCGGTATTGTAACTATCAAGTAGGCTTTCTTCGTTGAGCTGCCAGTGGTTGGCTTCATCTAAATAATAACCAATACTTTGTCCACCTACAAGAGTTAGAGTAGCGCTATACATTGGATATTGTGGTACTGGTAACATTAAACCATCAGTTGGATTTTTGATAATCGCTGTAATTACTGATTGTGCTGCTTTACTCGCGCCATCAGTTAAGATAATCCGCTCAGAATCTGCTGGTATATTATCACGCTTGCTAATAAATTCGGCAACTGCGACCCGAGCAAATTCAACTCCAGCGCTGGCAGAATATGCTCCAACCCCTTCAGGAAGTGCTTTAAGGATTGATTTAGCGCGCTCAATTGAGTCAGAATGAAATAAAGATGTAATATCTTGTTTAAGTAAGTTTGGAAACTCTAGCAAACTTAAAACCTCACGGACATAAGTCATTGGTTTTTGTGCAAAAGCATGTGGGTTTCCAATATTACAATAAGTAATTTTTTTACCTTGCTTTTCAAGTTCTTGTGCACGGATTACGATGCGCCCACGCACCGCATAGTCAGCATCAATGAGGCGCTGACTTAAGTTGATGTAATTTAACATAATTGTAAACAGTATAAAAGAGTGGTTAAATAAAACGCATTGATAAATCAATTGCCTGAATATTTTTGGTTAATGCTCCGATAGAGATTCGATGGACTCCACTTTGTGCATAAGTGTGAATATTATCCAAATTTACATTTCCGGAAATCTCAAGTTCAACTTGGTAAGGCTTACTGTAATCTACGCACTGCAAAATTTCTGCCATAGTCATATTGTCCAACAATAATAAATTGGCACCAGCAGCTATAGCCTCTTTTAACTCTGCGAAACTCTCAACTTCGATTTGAATAGGAATTTGCTTTGGTGTTTGTTTAAGTGCATATTGTAAAACCTGAGTGATTCCACCATGAGCTATAATATGGTTTTCTTTGATTAAGACACCGTCAAAAAGACCAATTCGTTGATTGACTCCACCACCAACGGTGACTGCGTATTTTTGTGCTAAGCGTAAGCTTGGTATGGTTTTTCGTGTATCCATAATTTTTACATTGGGATTTGCAGCTTGGGTAACAAATTTATGTGTGGTGGTAGCGGTAGCTGAAAGTGTTTGCAGAAAATTTAGCGCAGTACGCTCCGCGGTTAGCATAGCACGCGAGTTACCAGCTATTTTAACTAATTGTGTCCCCGCAGCAATATGTTGACCTTCTTCGATGAACCATTCAAATTGGCAGTTTTCATCACAGAATAAAAAAGAATACTCAGCCCAACGCAGACCACAGACAATCATTTCTTGATTGGTCGTGATTATTGCACTTGATAATTTATCTTCAGGGATAAGTGATGCTGTCCAATCAGTGCCATTTCCCAAATCTTCTTGTAATGAGCGGGAAACGTCCGCTGCAATTTGCACCTTACTTGGGTGATAATTAATTACAGTCATCAGAATTATTTCATAAAATCAGGGATAGCTGGCATATTTGGCGAAACTGTTAGTACCTCATAACCATCAGGAGTAACTAAAATAGTATGTTCAAACTGTGCTGAAAGACTACGATCTTTGGTTAATGCAGTCCAACCATTACTCGAAAATCTGACTGTCCGTTTACCTTGGTTAATCATTGGCTCAATCGTGAAAATCATACCTGCTTGTAATTGCGGACCCGTTTTAGCTTTACCGTAGTGAAGTACTTGAGGATCTTCGTGAAATCCTTCACCAATGCCGTGTCCACAAAACTCTTGAACTACACTGTATGCATTTTTTTCTGCATGAGTTTGGATAGCATGCCCGATATCACCAAGAAAATTACCGGGTTTAACTTGCTTAATTCCAAGCCACATACATTCATATGTAATTTGTACCAAACGTTTTGCCTGTGGTGTGACTTTATCGCCAACTAGGTATGTACGTGAGGTATCACCATGAACACCATTTTTGTAAACTGTAATATCTAGATTGACAATATCGCCATTTTTTAATGGCTTATCATTTGGGATTCCGTGGCAGATCTCTGCATTCACCGAGGTACAGATTGAATTTGGGTAAGCTGGTCCTTTGGGATTGGGTTGATAGTTTAACGGTGATGGATATGCATTTTGTACATTAACAATGTAATCATGACAGAGTTTATCCAGCTCAAGTGTAGTTATACCAGGTTTTACATAAGGTTCAATATAATCAAGAACCTCTGCTGCTAGTTTACAAGAGATGCGCATTAAATCAATTTGAGCTTGAGTTTTTATAATAATTGACATATTTTTCCTAATAATCTATATTCATAGCAAGTTTAATTTGTTTTAAATTATCACTGGCAATATCACGCGCACGTAAACATCCATCGGTAATAATTCGTTTTACCAAATTTGGTTCATCTAAGTATGGAGCTGCATTTTCTATTAATTCAGATTGTTGAACGTTAATGGCATCAATTAATGGTGCTTTGCAATCCAAACAACCAATTCCTGCAGAAAGGCAACCCAGCTCGACCCACGATTTGACATCTTCACTACTATATATTTGATGAAGTGTCCATACTGGGCAAGATTCAGGGTTTCCGCGGTCAGTTTTACGAATGCGCGCAGGATCAGTCGTCATGGAGCGAATTTTATTAGCCACAAGTTCAGATGTGTCGCGTAAATTAATCGTGTTATTTGCCCGATAGTTCATTTGTTGTCCGTCTAATCCCAGTATTTTAACTGCTGGACTTGGCATTAATTGTGGCTCATTCAAAAATACTTTGCCTTTGTTTTCCAAAAATGCAAATAATCTTTCCCGATCTCCATGTGATAGGTTTAATGCATCGTGTAGCATAAAGCGAGCGCGTTCCAATGCCTCATCATCACCTTCTTGCTGATACTTTAAGAGTAGGCTTTCATACAATTCAGCTTTCTTATGCCCAAGTTTTTTGATTGACTCTTGAGCCTTATGCTCAAAACCGTCTTCACGTCCAAATAGATGGTTAAAGCGACGTGCAATTTCGCGAGCTAATTCTAAGTTGGCAATTTGTTCCTCTTGTGCGAGTACATGACGAACGTTATACATTAAGATGTCAGCACTTTGAGTTAGCGAAGCACCCAAAAAGCCATAAGTATTTAAATCAGTATGCTCTAATTCATCTATTAATTCTTTATAACTAGGTACGCGCTCTAGCCAACTCAATGGTGTAATTGCACCCAATAGAGTCGTTAACTCATACTGTTCCGGAATTTTTGATTGAATAAAAATTGTTGCTTGAGATGGATCTATTCCTGCAGCAAGCCAGTTAATAACCATTTCATTAACGTAACTAGAAATTTTTTCAGTATCATTAAAATTTTGGACTAAACTATGTACGTCAGCGACCATAAAGAGACAGTCATATTCATATTGAATTTTTTTCCAATGCTGTAAAGCACCAAAATAATGCCCTAGATGAAGTGGACTATTGGGGCGCATTGCTGCGAGTAAATTTTTGGAGTGTATGTTCATTTTAGCTTAACGCAATAGAGTAAATATGCCACCAACCAGTAAACTATAAAGTGGCTGCATAATATAGTTTAACCCACCAAGTAGTAATAAAGCAATTAAAATCCACATCCCATAGCGCTCAGTTTGCGCATATTGCTGTGCTTGTTTTACAGGGAGCAATGAAAATAATATTCGCCCACCATCCAAAGGGAGGATCGGTAGTAAATTTAAGATTAATAGGCTGACGTTGATGCTAATTCCTGCCTGTGCCATTAGGCTCAATGGGACTCCAAAGTAATTATCTAGATATAAAGTTCCTTTGAGTAATAACCCCCAAATCAGAGCCATTGCTAAATTAGATAAGGGACCCGCCAATGCGATCCAGAGTAAGTCTTTTTTAGGGCTTTTTAGTTTTGAAAAATTTATTGGTACAGGTTTAGCCCAGCCAAAAATAAATCCTGCTCCGCCTGACATGGCTCCCAAAACTATACTAATCAAAGGAAATACTACTGTACCAAATGGATCAATATGATGCATTGGGTTTAATGATAACCGTCCAAGTAGTTTCGCGGTATTATCTCCATATTTGTGTGCAACAAATGCATGCGCTGCTTCATGAAGGGTAATGGCAAAAATTAGCGGTATGATATATACCGCTACAGTTTGAACTATGGATAAGTTATTCATGAATAAGTGACACCTCGGTTAAAATTAACTGTGTCATAAAAAGAATAATTCAAAATTAAAACTCAACTTTCTTAACATATTTGCTTAAAATATTACGGAACTGGTCCTGAATTCGCTTTAAGGCACTATTTGTTTCTGCTTCAAAACGTAATACCAACACTGGGGTTGTATTAGATGCACGTACTAGACCAAATCCATCGATATATTCAACGCGCAATCCATCGATGGTAATAATTTCTTTGCTACCTTCAAATTTTGCACTTTTTTGTAATTTCTCAATTATGCGATGTTGTTCACCTTCGCTGCTAACTTCAATATTAATCTCTGGAGTCGATACCGCGTTTGGTAATGCATTTAATAATTCAGACGGATTATCAACTTGAGCCAAAATCTCCAAAAGTCTCGCACCAGCATAAACGCCGTCATCACTACCATACCAGCGATCGTTAAAGAATATATGTCCTGACATTTCACCGGCAAGGAGCGCTCCAGTTTCTTTGATTTTGGCTTTTACATAAGAGTGACCTGTACGGCACATAATAGCTTCACCATTTTGCTCTTTGATCCATTTACCAAGTAATCTAGAGGATTTTACATCATAGATTATTTTAGCCCGTGGGTTTTTACTCAAGATGTCAGCTGCATAAAGCATCATTTGTCGATCAGGGTAAATTATGTTACCTTCCTTGGTAACAACACCTAAACGATCACCATCGCCATCAAATGCAAGACCGATTTCAGCATCGGTAGTTTGCAATGCATCAACCAAATCTTTTAGGTTTTCTGGCTTGGAAGGATCTGGGTGGTGATTAGGGAAATTTCCATTTACTTCACAAAACAATCCTAAAACTTTACACCCCATTCTGCGATAGAGTAATGGAGCAATTTTTCCTGCAACGCCGTTTCCTGCATCAACTACTATCGAAAGTCTGCGCTCTAACTTTATATCACCCACGATTTTATTTAGATAAGCTTCACGAATGTCTTCGCGGTAATGTATTCCACTACCTGTCGCAACCTCTTTTTTTTCTACACGCATTCGAATTTGTTGTATTTTATCACCAGAGAGAGTTTCACCTGCCATTACCATTTTTAGACCATTATACTCAGGAGGATTGTGACTTCCAGTAATCATTACACCAGAAAATGTTTTTAGCTCATAATTAGCAAAATAGACCATCGGTGTGGTTACTTCGCCTACTTCATAAACATTGCATCCTGACTTTAAAATTCCTCGAATCAGACTCTCTGCCAAGGATGGACTGGTAAGCCGTCCATCAAATCCAACGACTAATCCTTTAACTTGCTTTTCAACCGCAATCGAACCCAAGACCTGACCGATTACCTCAACCGTTGCAGGAGTTAATTGTGTCGCAACAATTCCACGAATGTCGTAAGCTTTAAAAATTTCGGCAGCAATTTTTTTCATGTGTTTTATTTATATCCTCTAAAGGTGGTAAATCCTATGATACAGTGCATTTTAGATGCTATAATCATGTGGTTAAAAGCTTATTTTAGCACATTTATACATTTGAATTTTAGAAAATATGTCTGCAATCTGGCTGTACGAGTTCTTAATCTGTAAAAGCTCTGCTGGATGTCGATGTGAAAACATATACCTTTGCTCAGTGGTAATTCCAATAAAACATGAAATAAATTTTTCTAGACAAGATTAAGATAGACCTATAATGAATTTACAGTTTAAAAATTTTTCGTTACGCTCTTTACTAGTTAAAATGTTGGCATATGCCGTGGTATTTTATCTGCTAATTATCCTCGCTTCAATTTCAATCACTGGTTATATTTTTCTTAATCTTAGTAATTATAGTTCTCGAATTGAACAAACTATCTATAAACATACTGGATATAAGTTACAAGCTGGTTCAATTCAGACTAAGCTAAATAATGCTTATCTTCCCGAAATTATTATAAAAGATATCTTACTGGTTAACCCAGTTAATCAAAAGCAGCAACTTCATATAAAATCACTGGACTTTGTCTTTTCTTATTCGAGTATTTGGGATTTAGAACCAATTTTTAATCAAATATATGTTGATGGTGTCGGGTTATCAATTGAATATGATCCGGATGGAAGCATTATAATTAATGGAATAAATGTTAATAACCCAGACAAACAAACACTTGAAAATACTAAAAATAGTCCAATAGACATTGAGCGTTGGTTATTAAAACAAGGTAATGTAACGCTAGATCATGTTAACCTCAAGTATCATGATTTGAAAAATGGATTACCTGAGATGGAGTTTAAGAATATTAAAGTAGGGCTTGAGCGAAGTTTGTGGGATAAACATCGCTTATATGTTGATTTCTTTGGTAAAAGTTACCTTAATTTGTTGGAAGCAGAGCTAAGCTGGCAAGGTGGTAAATTTGAGCATTGGGATCATTGGGAAATGGCTGATTTAAGAGTTCAATCAATTAATGGCGAAAATAATTTACTATTCTCATTAAGCCAAATTATTCCAGGTCTTAATCCCGCAGATAAATTTAATGCTACAACGGCATTGCACGCGAGCATGAAAAAAGGTCAATTACAAGAATTGTATGCTAATTTTGATGTTAATAATTTCCAATTAGCTTTAGCTGATGCAGATTTGGTCAATTTTCCCAAACTTGGTGGAAACATAAATATCAAATTACTGAATAATAATTATTATACGATACAAGCCAACAATTTAATGGTAGTTACCAGCGCAGGATATCTATTTGATAATGCTAAAATTACAGGATCTTACAGCATAAATAAAAGTGGCTATTTGGAACTCAGTAATACTAATCTTGTCGCCATTAATAATCTACTTAGTGTCATTGATGCGACGGATGGAATGAGTATTGATGGAACAATTAATTCGGTCAAGTATAATTGGAGTGGCGCTTTCTCGAAACCTAGTGATTATAATTTGCAAGCTGATTTTCATGATATTTCTTTTTCTTCTACCAGTCCAGATTATCCTAGCCTTAGTCATGTGAGTGGAGATGTTAGTGTTGGAAAAAAACATGGTTCTCTAAATCTAACTTTGCAAAATAGTGTATTTTTATATGATAAATTATTTTTAATTCCTTATGAATTTAAATCGCTACAGAGTAAGATAGACTGGAATCTTACTCCGCAAAATCAGTTGAATATATCCATGCACAAAACTGACCTTGAAACTAAAGATTTTAAAGCGACAATGGATGGAAGTTACCATAATGATCCATTGAATCCAAGCAGTAGTGGCTATTTGGCAATGAATGCGCATGTTGATCGAGTAAAAACATCAAAAGTTGGTGATTATCTTCCTAAGTCGATCCCAATGAGTGTGCATAAGTGGTTAAATATGGGCTTAGCTGGTGGTGATGGTGTTAATGCTAATATGATACTTAAAGGTCCATTGGATAGCTTTCCTTTTCAAGATGGGAAAGGTTTGTTTTATATTACTGCTGATGTAGACAATGGCAAAGTACAATATGTCAAAGATTGGCCACCTTTAGAAAATGTTTATGGCAAATTTATTCTAAAGAATACTAATATTACGGTTAAGGCAGCATCAGGAAGAATTCAGGGTAATTATTTAGATCCGACAATAGTAGTTATTCCAGATTATTCTGCACCAGATGGCGTATATTTAACCGCAGATGGTCATGCACATGGCAGTACGGCGAATTTTATGGAGTATCTAAAAAATACCCCTGTTAACGAAATAATTGGTAAATTGCCTGAAAAAATTACTGCCACTGGAGATGGGGTGGTCAAATTATATTTAAAAGTTCCATTCAAAGAGCCTAAACACACAGAGGTTAAAGGGGTATATCACTTTGAAAATAATACTATTTTATTTGATTTACCAATTCCAAAATTATCAGCAGTTAATGGTGATTTAGGATTTTCACAACACGGGGTTGAGATTTCAGATCTAAAAGCAGAAGCTTTTGCGAGTAAAGCTAATTTGTATTCGAGCATTTCAAAAGACGGAAAGATGAATTTTAAAGTTGTTGCACCAAAGCTTAATTATCTAGCTGTAACTGATTTTTATTTAAGCCCGTTTAGCGCGTTAATTTCGGGAGCTGCAGATACTCAGATTAATTTTGTAATCGCTAAGCATGGCTTGGAGCAATTGAATGCTCAGAGCAATCTTGTTGGTGTTAAGCTGGCTGGACCAATTCCTATTGCTAAAGAATCTAGTGTTGCCTCGTCATTAGCCCTTAATTTAAAACCTGTAGTTGGTGATGGTACCATGATTAGTTGGCAGTACGGTGATGCCCTACGAGGGCAACAATTTTTTCCATCCAAAGGAGCAATTACCAAGGGACAGATTGCAGTCGGTAATGTAAGTTCATATCTCAGTGATCCAGACAGTAGTGCTTTGACTACAGTCAATGTGAATTTGCCTACTGTTGATCTGCTGGAATGGATTGGTGAAGTTAATACTGTACTTAAAACAATTAAGCACGAAAAACTAATTAATGAAAGCACAGATTTAAGTTCTCTAGATGCTTCCGTGGCTGGCACTAGAACATCGAACAATAAGGTTAAAAGAATGTTTTTGCCAATGCAAGTACAGGTTTCAAGTGATCAATTTAAATTTGGTAAAATTGATCTGGGTTCTGGCTCAGCAAATGTTGTTGCTGATGGGCGGCATACTTATTTCAATATGTATACGCCAATAGTTAGTGGAGTAGGTGATTTAGTTTATGCACAGGATAGATTAAAATTAACACTTGATAAATATATGTTATTCAAAAAATTAAATAAAATTGCTCCTCGTTCAGGTGAGAGTGAGCATAAAATTAATTTTGTTAATGGTTCTGATAAAGTCACAAAAGCTAAACTTCCTGATATAGATTTAATAATAACTAATTTATTTTATCAGAATCATAGTCTGGGTACGCTTGATGCTAAATTGATACAGCGTGGAAATGATTTACTTATTGAAAGTGGAAGTTTGAGTTCGAAGCAAGCCGTAATTAATTTTAGCGCAACTAATGCGTGCTTTGGTTGTGGGCGTGATGCTTCTTTTGTTGATTTCCGAGCTAACGCTCAGATTAATGATCTTGGTGACTTGGCATATAATCTAGACCTAGGGCGTATTATTGGTAATGGTCGTGGTACTGCTAATGTATCATTGCAATGGAATGGTGGTTTTCAAGATTTTAATATTTTACAAACAGTTGGTTCAATTAATGCGGATATATCTTCTGGTAAATTTTTGCAGGTTGATCCTGGTGTTTTAGGTGGGTTAATGAGCATCATTAATCTTCAAGGAATCTTTGAGTTTAGTACTGGAGATTTAAAAGATATTTTCAAAAAAGGATTTTTCTTTAATTCTCTAAAACTCAATGTTGATATTTTAACTTCATTAATTGAATTAAAGAATTTGTCAATGTCTGGGCCTATGGCGAATGTTAGTAGTTTTGGTAAAGCTAATTTTGCTAATAATTCAGTTGATGCATATGTTTCTGTCGCGCCAAAGCTTGGCGTAGTTGTGGCGCTTACTGCTGGAGTTGTGACGCTGAATCCTTTAGTGGGTGTGGCGGTTTATTTGGGTGAATTAGTTTTTGGCGATCCACAAAATAAACTATTTACATTTGGTTACCATGTAACTGGTAGCTTGAAAAAACCTAAAGTTGTGCGTACTCAAGTGACTGAACAAATTGTGAAAAACGTTAATGCTACAGTTGGTAACTAGGTAGTGAATGTATGAAATTGATAATCGCAGCGTTACAGATGATTTCAACTCGTGATGTCATAGAAAATTTAAATAAAGCCTCCAAGATGATTGCTGAAGCGGCAGGTAATGGTGCACAAGTTGTAGTGTTACCAGAGTTTTTTGCAAAGATTACCACCAGTGATGATCCTTATCGTACTAATCATGCTGAGGATTTTGGCAGTGGAGTCATACAATCATACTTAAAGGACATTGCTGTTTTGCATGGCATACATATAATTGCTGGCAGTGTGTTGCTTAATTCATCCACAGCAAATAAATTTTATAATAGTTGTTTGGTCGTCTCTCCAGATGGTGCGATCATTGCTCATTATGATAAGATTCATTTGTTTAAATTTAATGATGGATTTCAGCATTATGATGAAAGTGAAATATTGCTTGCTGGGGATAAAATAGTCAGCTGTGATATTCTTGGTTTTAACTTCGGTTTAGCAATTTGCTATGATCTACGTTTTCCTGAGCTGTTTCGTACTTTGGGTCTCGTTGATATAATTGTTTTACCTTCAGCATTTACTTATCAAACTGGTTTGGCTCACTGGGAGCTACTGATTCGTGCACGAGCAGTCGAGAATCAATGTTATTTTCTTGGTGTGAATCAAGGTGGTGCGCATGACACTGGGCGGAGAACCTATGGTCATTCAATGCTGGTTGATCCATGGGGTGAGGTGATTGTTTCTGCCTTGGAGGGCGAGAAAATCATTTATGCTACAATAGATTCTGATAAGATTAGAGATATACGGACAAAACTACCAGCTTTTGAGCATCGACGAATTAATTAGGAGTATTTTACGTATAAAAAATGCCGATCATAAGAAACGGCATTTTTTATACGTGTTTGATTAGGCAAAATTTTTGCTGACAAAATCCCAATTTACCAGATTCCAAAAAGCAGCCATATAATTTGGACGGCTATTGCGATAGTCAATATAGTAAGCATGTTCCCAAACGTCACAAGTTAATAAAGCTTTATTAGCTGTCGTTAGTGGAGTTGCTGCATTCGATGTTGATACTAATTCCAATTCTCCTGCTGGAGTTTTTACTAACCAGCCCCATCCTGAGCCAAAAGTTCCGACGCAAGTAGCTGTAAATTGCTTTTTAAATTCTTCAAATGAACCAAATTTTTTATCAATTGCTTGTTTTAAAGCTCCAGTTGGCTCGCCACCGCCTTGTGGTGATAGACAGTTCCAATAAAATGAATGATTCCATACTTGTGCCGCATTGTTAAATACGCCACCAGTAGATTTTTTTGTAATTTCTTCTAAACTAGCATTTTCAAATTCAGTACCTTTGATAAGGTTGTTTAAATTTGTTACATATGTTTGGTGATGTTTACCATAATGATATTCCAAAGTCTCTTTTGAAATATGTGGCGCAAGAGCGTCTAATGCATAAGGCAACTGAGGTAATGTGTGTTCCATAATTATTTCCTTTCGAAGTTAAAATCTCAGGCAATAGTTTAGCATGTTGCGAGGTTTTTGCGAATAAATTAGCAAAATATATTATTCAAAATGCTCTAGAGTAGATTAAAATATACGCTTTCTGATTTATTCTGTTAAAGTTTGGTTCTTGCTAGTTGAATGACTATATAAAAAGTGGCGTTTTTTTAGGGGTAGAAAAAGTGACTAAAGCAATTTATGCAGGTAGTTTTGACCCAATAACCAATGGGCATCTATGGGTGATTGATAAAGCCGCAGAAATCTTTGATGAGTTGGTTGTTGCGGTTGGAGACAATCCTGGTAAATCGTATACTTTCACAACTAAAGAGCGAGTTGATTTACTGAAGCAAGTTCTTATAAAATATCCTAATATCAAAATTGGACAATTTAGTGGTGAATTTTTAGTAAATTATGCGCTAAAAGAAAATGCTGCTTATATTGTACGAGGTATTAGAAATGCTCAGGATTATGAGTTTGAAAAGACTATTCGTAATATTAACTCTGACGTTTCTGCTTCAATCGATACTGTTTTTTTAATTCCACCTCGTGACTATGCGGAGGTTTCTTCAAGTTTGGTTAAGGGGTTTGTGGGAACTAGTGGGTGGCAGCAGATTGTTGCCAAATATGTTCCATCAATAGTTTTAGATGCGCTAATAAAAAAGCATCAAGAGAGAAATAATGTTAATTGTGAATGATAATGTTGCACGTGCTTGTACTAAATTATGGTTTTTAGTTGCGGAGTTTAAGCAGCCTGCTGATGGGTTATTATCAAATTTTTTTCGTGAAAATCGAAAGCTTGGTGTTAGTGACAGAAATGCTGTTGCTGAGACTATTTATACTATTTTACGGAATTACAATAAGCTCAGTAAAGTCGTAAACCCTAAGAATTCATTTACTTTGATTGGTTACGTTTGGTTAAAATTATTGGGTGTTAATCGTCAGCAGTTACGTGATTTGAAGACAATAAATTTGGGTGAGATTGATAAGCTTTCTGATTTAGATCTTACTACGATTGAGCTGCCACAATGGGTCATTGGTAAGCTTAGCTTACGTTATAGTTTAGATGAAATTCGTGTTTTAGCTACAGCAATGAGTAAATCTGCGCCTTTAACATTGAGAGTAAATACATTTAAACAAAATCGTGAAGTAGTTATGCAGGAGTTAGAAAATGCAGGACTAAGAGCTAAGTTAACCAAATATTCGCCATTTGGAATTAAGTTGAGTTCGCGAACTGCATTGATTGGCAACAGTTTATTTGCGGATGGTATTATCGAAGTTCAGGATGAGGCTAGTCAGTTGGCAGGGCTTCTTCTTGAGCCTAAACGTGGCGAAATGATTGTTGACTTTTGTGCGGGAAGTGGTGGTAAAACTCTGCTATTTGGCATGTTAATGCGCAATAGCGGTCGAATTTATGCTTTTGATGTTAATGAGCGTCGCTTAGGGAATTTGACACCGAGATTAGCGCGTTCTGGTTTGTCAAATATATTTCCACAGCTAATTAGTAATGAGCACGACATGAAGGTGAAACGCTTGATTGGCAAAATTGATCGGGTTTTTGTTGATGCTCCCTGCCTTGGTTTGGGGACGTTGCGTCGTAATCCTGATTTAAAGTTTCGTCATAATGAACAAAGTTTACGTGAAATTAATGAAAAACAATTATCAATTTTAAATTCTGCTGCTCGCTTAGTAAAACCTGGTGGACGGTTGGTTTATGCAACATGTAGTATTCTGCCTGATGAAAATCAAAATATCATTACCGAGTTTCTCAATCTTAATTCTGATTTTAAAATAGTGAATATAGATCAGGTTGTTATGTTGAAAGATTTAGGGCTGGGATGTGGCGACTTTCTTGAGTTGAGTCCAACTATACATGATACGGATGGATTTTTTGCTTGCGCAATGCAAAAAGATGTAAACTAACAACGTTTATGATATTGTTTTTGGGTAAAATAGGTATCTAATACTTATAAACTAAAAATGGGGATATATCATGTCAGGCTTGGTTATACAAAGCTTTCTTGGGTTTTTCTTTCTGATTGCTCTTGCTTTTTGTTTTTCGGAAAATCGTAAATCAATTAATTGGAAGTTGGTTTTAACTGCATTTATAATGCAGAATATTTTGTTTTTATTAATTCGCTATGTTCCTGCGGTTAGCTCCGTACTGCAATTGCTTTCTGCTGGTTTGTTAAAATTTATGGACTATGCTAATGAAGGGGCAGGGTTTGTTTTTGGTAGTTTAGTTGATAAATCGAAATATGGATTTGTATTTGCATTGGTAGTTGTTCCGACAATTATCTTTTTTGGTTCAGTTATTTCGTTGCTCTACTTCTTCGGAGTTATGCAGCGTATTATTGTTTTTTTAGCATTTTTGCTGCGTAAGACAATTCGTCTCTCTGGAGTTGAAAGTTTGGTTGTCATCGCTGATATTTTTCTTGGACAATCTGAAGGCCCAATGGTGATTGGTCCATATGTGGCAAAAATGACTCGTTCTGAATTAGCCTGTGCTTTTGTTGCTGGTTTAGCGAATTTATCTGGTTCAACTTTAGGCATTTATTTAAGCTTTTTGGGTGGTGGAGATCATGCCAAAGAACTAATTTTTGCACAATCACTATTAACGGCAACGTTCATGAATGCAACTTCAGCAATCATCTTTGCTAAAATATTTTTTCCTGAAACTGAATATGACAAGATTATGGATTCTTCACATATTAAAGTTGGTGGTATGCAAGCTGACAGCGCAATTGATGCAATTATGCATGGTGCGTTCACAGGGGTTAAAATTGGTGTTGCGATTTGTGCAGCCTTGATGGCCGTTATTCCATTAGTTCACGCAATAGACGGAGTTTTATTTTGGATTGGCGACATTGTTCACCTTAACGCGTGGGTACAAAATATGTCAAATAAAGCGTTCGATGGCTTGTCACTGGAGTTTATTTTTGGGCTTATTTTTAGATTTTTTGCGTTCTTTATGGGAATTAGCTGGAGTGAGACCTTACAGGTTGGAAGCTTGCTTGGACAAAAGGTTGCAATTAATGAATTCGTCGCCTATATGAGTTTGGGTAAAATGGAAGCCGCGGGAGTTTTATCTGCTAATTCAATATTTATATCAACTTTTGCGTTAGCTAGCTTTTCTAATTTTTCATCGATTGGTATCTCAATGGGCGCATTCTCTGCATTAGCACCAGGGCGTCAATCTGACTTAGCCTCAATGGGATTTAAAGCGCTAACTGCGGCAATTATGGCAGGATTTATGACTGCAACAGTTGCTGGTTTTTGGCATGGGATACTTGGCTAATAGCGAAAGCCAGTCAAACATTAACGATGACAATTATTGTCATCGTTTTTTGTTTAGTTTATAATATACCCTCTTATTGTAAAAATTCTCTTGATGGTGGTTTTTGCTGCTGCGGTATGGCGTGCTTATTGTGCTTGTAATTAGAGTCAGGTATCGCTTATGGAACTATAACTTTTATTGGATATTTTAATGCATTTATTGAATATAACGAACCTTGATTACATAATGATGACGATTTTACTTGGAATAATAGCGGTAATTTCATATTACTTCCGTCGCAAAAATCCGTCGAGCGGTGATTATCTTATTATGCAAAACCACCGTATTAATACGTTGATGGTTTGTCTAAGCATGGGTGGTTTTGGTTTAATTGAATTTTTGTTGCTAAGTAGTTATGGTGCATATGCAGGTATCCCCGCACTATGTCTTTTTGTACCGTGTTTTTTAGTTGCTTCTTACTTTTTGGGACATAAATTAGCTGAATCATCTTCTCTTAACTCTATAACATCAAGTGTTACAACTAATATTCATCAGCGCGTTATGCTAATTTGTTATGCACTATTTGTGTTGCTTAGTGCGAGTATTGCAATTTGTGTTATGGTTTGGATACTAAAAAATCTTTTGGGCTGGGAATTTGGGAATAGTACTTTGTCTTTGTTGGGTGTAGTTCTTATCTGCTTATTGATTGGTGGAGTGATTAGTGTATTATATAATCAAATCCTAGTATTAATCTTAAGCTCTCTAATTGTGGCAGTTGTGGTTATAATTGCTTATCATGGTATTGGTAATGGTAACTTAATTGCTAATTTGCATAATGTTGCGACTGAAAATAAACTTTCTGCTAATCATTTTACAACTTTACAGCTGAACTACTCATCCCTTCCTCAATTTTGGTTGGTTTTGGTGAGCGCCATGCTAGTGGTGCTGATTAATCCTTTAAATCGGATTAAATATGTGAAATCAAGTAAAGAGGCTAAGCCAAAGCTAGCACTCAGTAAATTAATCCAATTATTGGTGCTGTGTTTATTTGTTTTAACTGGCATCTTTGCATTAGCTACACCTGGCTCTAGTTCACTTAGTGATGGTAAGCGCTTAGTAACTCAGCAAACGCGTCTAGAAGACGGCTCAATTGGTTTCGTAGTGCGAGCGGTTGATAGTGACACGCCAAGCTTAGCCCGTGGTATTATTCCTAAACAAATGTCAAATTCTAATGATATGGAGCCAATCGATAGCGCTCAAAATTCTTTTGATTACATCAGTGCCGCAATGGTAATGGTCAAACATTCTTTACCTGCTGCTTTTGTGTCCTTGTTTCTCGTGATTTTACTTTTTTATAAGTCAGTCACCGAGTCTTTGGCTTTCGTGAATATTGTAACAATTCAGAGTTTTTATGTGCCTTGGTTTAATAAAACTGGCGATGATTTAGAAAATTTGTGGGCAGCAAGAGTATTTTTATTTGCATATACTGCCGTTGCTATTTGTATCGGTTTAGTATTTTATAAGTTTTTTGACTTATACTACCTCTTTAGCTTGTTGGTGCTTCTTGGCTTGCCGCTTATTTTGAACTTACTTGGGCTTGCTAAACATTTTATAGTTAATCTAGTTGCTTATGTAGTAATAATTGCGTCTTTATTAGTCTTGAATATCAGTAACGTACCAAGCTTATTGCCGTTGATTAAATTTAATGATATTTTTAGTTACCTCAACTTAGCAACACTGAGTATTACTGGATATTATGTGCTGAGTCATTTAATAATTAAATTGATTGGACGTGATTCGCTATGAATGAAAAGGTTAGGAAAAATAAATCAATAAAAGCGTGGGTTACACAACATGTTAATGATAGTTACGTAAACCAAGCACAAAAAGATGGCTTTCGTTCACGCGCTGCATATAAGCTAATTGAATTGGATGAGCAAGATCGAATTTTTAATGGCGTTAACATTGTTGTTGACTTGGGCTGTGCTCCTGGAAGCTGGTCGCAAGTTGCCTTGGCTAAAATTCCAGCAAATGGAATTGTAATTGGCGTTGACCTCCTTGAAATTCAGCCCCTGCCAGGACTTAAATTTATTCATGGTGACTTTACAGAGCAAACTACTCTAGATACTTTGCTGGAAACAATTAACCAGCGTCAAGTTGACTTAGTTATTTCTGATATGGCACCTAATTTATCTGGGATTAAACAAGTCGATCAAAGTCGTGAGGCTTACTTAGTTGAGTTGGTTTTCGATTTTGCCAAAGATCATCTAAAAGTTGGAGGGCATTGTTTGATTAAGGTTTTTCATGGTTATGAATTTGATAATCTGGTAAAACAAGCGCGCGAACTTTTTACACAGGTCGTTATTCGGAAGCCAAGTGCATCACGCAGCAAGAGCAGTGAAACATACTTACTTTGCAAAGGTAAGAAGCTAGTATGATATAATAACATATCTTATTTTTTAAAAAACGTGAATGGTGCTGCTTAAACGAATAAGTAGGATTCTGATTTACAATTATTGGACGAATTTATGCGAAATGGTAATTTGTTGAAAAGCTTATTGATCTGGTTGTTAATAGGTCTTGGGCTTATGGTGGTTTTTAATAAGTTTAATGATACCCGCGATACTAAAAATACGGTACCTTATTCACAATTTATTGGTGAATTGGAAGGCGGACAGGTTAAAAGTATTGTTATCGAAGGTAACAATATGCAAAGTCAGTGGATTAATGGGGTAAGAAAAGATGATAGTAAATTTACTACTTTCGCGCCATTTGATCCTCAACTAATAAATGATTTGATTAAAAATAAAGTAACTTTCCAAGCGAAGCCTAAAGAAGAATCATTGCTGATGAATATCTTCATTTCTTGGTTCCCTATGCTGTTGCTAATTGGAATCTGGATTTACTTCATGAAAGGTGCCGCAGGTGGTAAAGGTGGCGGTGGAATTGGCGGCGTGTTTGGTTTTGGCAAAAGCCGGGCTAAAATGATTGATAGTAAAGAGAATTTGATTCGTTTCAATGATGTCGCGGGTTGTGAAGAATCTAAACAAGAGGTTATGGAAATTGTTGATTATCTCAAAGATCCAACCAAATATCAAAATTTGGGTGGACGCATCCCTAAAGGTGTGTTACTTAGCGGGTCTCCGGGAACTGGTAAAACTTTATTAGCTAAAGCTATCGCTGGTGAAGCTAGTGTTCCGTTTTTTAGTATTTCTGGTTCAGATTTCGTTGAGATGTTTGTCGGTGTTGGTGCTTCGCGGGTACGTGACTTATTTGAACAAGCTAAAAAAAATGCGCCGGCAATTATCTTTATTGATGAGATTGATGCTGTTGGACGTCAGCGTGGTGCTGGTTTAGGTGGTGGTAATGATGAGCGTGAGCAAACGTTAAATCAAATGTTGGTTGAAATGGATGGCTTTGATACTAACACTACAGTGATTATCATTGCAGCAACCAATCGCCCAGATGTATTGGATCCTGCTTTAATGCGTCCAGGTCGTTTTGACCGCCAAGTTGTCGTGCCACTACCTGATATTAAAGGACGTGAACAAATTTTAAATGTCCATATGCGTAAAGTTCCAGTGGCTAATGATGTTGAGGGTTCAATCATTGCTCGTGGTACGCCTGGCTTTTCGGGGGCTGATTTAGCTAATTTGGTGAATGAAGCGGCTTTATTTGCAGCTCGTCGCAATAAAAAACTAGTTGATATGCATGATTTTGAGGATGCTAAAGATAAAATCATTATGGGGGCAGAACGCCGCTCAATGGTGATGAAAGATGATGAAAAACGCAATACAGCATATCATGAATCAGGGCATGCTATTGTTGCTAGATTATTGCCAGGTACTGATCCAGTACATAAAGTTACGATCATTCCACGTGGACGAGCGCTCGGTGTAACTATGCAGTTGCCAGAAGAAGATCGTTATGCTTATACCAAAGATTACTTGATAAATCAGATTGCCATTTTGTTTGGTGGTCGGGTAGCGGAAGAAGTATTTATGAATCAAATGACTACTGGTGCTAGTAATGACTTCGAACGTGCGACTGATCTTGCACGTAAAATTGTTACTCGTTTTGGAATGACTGAAGAAATGGGACCTGTAGTCTATGGCGAGAATGAGTCAGAGTTATTTTTGGGACGTAGCGTTACTTCAACTAAGCATGTATCAGAAGCAACTATGCAAAAAATTGATGAAACCGTGCGTGGTATTTTAGAAGAACAATACAAAGTTGCGCGTAGATTATTGACTGATAATCGTGATAAAGTCGAAATGATGGCAAAAATGTTGCTCGAAATTGAAACCATTGATGCCAAAGATATTGAGTACATTATGTCATATGATGCGAACTCTAGCACAACTACAAGTTGATAGCCTGATTAAACTAACTAATTAAAGGGAGCCTGAATGCGTAAATATTTTGGTACTGATGGTGTACGTGGCAAAGTCGGTACGTTTCCAATTACTCCAGATTTTGCATTGCGCCTAGGTTATGCTGCTGGTAAAGTTCTTGCGGCTAAGAGTAAAAAGCCTGCAGTTATTATTGGTAAAGATACGCGCTTGTCTGGTTATCTGTTTGAATCATCGCTTGAAGCAGGGTTTGCTTATGCCGGAGTTGATGTTTATATGGCTGGACCTATTCCAACACCTGCAATTGCCTATTTAACTAAGACATTACGTCTGTCTGCTGGTGTTGTGATTAGTGCTTCACATAATCCATATTATGATAATGGAATTAAATTCTTCTCCGAGCATGGTACTAAACTTGCCGATTCTGTTGAATTAGAAATTGAAGCTATCTTAGATCAAGAAATGGAAATTGCACCTAAGTTGGGTAAAGTTCGTCGTTTGAGTGATGCTCAGGGGCGTTATATTGAATTTTGTAAAAGTACATTTCCCAATAGTTTGGATCTTAAAGGATTAAAGATTGTCCTTGATTGTGCTAATGGTGCAAGCTACCATGTTGCGCCGCACGTATTTGAAGAACTTGGGGCCGATGTAATTAAACTTGGTTGTACGCCGGATGGAATCAATATCAATGATAATTGTGGTTCAACTTATCCTGAAACCATGGTTGATGCAGTGCTCAAATACAAAGCTGATTATGGAATTGCTTTTGATGGTGATGGTGATAGAGTTGTTTTTAGTGATAGCAAAGGTAATCTATTAAACGGTGACAAACTAATTTATCTAATTTTGAAATCTTATGAAGCACTAGGTAAGAAGCTTCCAGGAGTGGTTGGAACCGTAATGACCAATATGGGCATGGAAGTCGCTCTTAAGAATCAAGGTTATGAATTAGTGCGGGCTAAAGTTGGCGATCGCTATGTAGTTGAAGAGTTATTAAAACGTGATTGGTTAATTGGCGGTGAAGCTTCTGGGCATATACTTTGTTTAGATAAGCATACAACTGGTGATGGTATAATTGCAGCATTACAGGTGTTGGCTGGCGTAGTTGTTTTAAAACAAAGCTTAGAGCAAGTTGTCGACTGGGCAGATTATCCACAGACAATGATTAATATTCGCTTGACAAATAAATCATTTGATTGGCAAAATGCTGCAAAGCAGGCTATATCTGAAGTTGAAAACGCGCTCTCTAATGATGGGCGGGTTATTGTGCGTGCTAGTGGAACTGAACCATTGGTACGGGTAATGGTGGAAGCTAGCGATGCAGAGATGGCTAAAACCTGTGCGGAAAAGATTGCAAGTACTATTAGAGGGTAATCATGGAGATTTTGCAAGAGCTAGTGGTGTTTTTTTCCAATTATGGCTATATTGCAGTATTTCTGGTTTTGGTGGCCTGCGGTTTTGGTGTGCCAATTCCTGAAGATATTACTCTAGTTTCTGGTGGCGTTATCTGTGGTATAGCATCAGGAACTATCAATGTTCACGTGATGGTAATGATATCGCTACTTGGTGTTTTGATAGGTGATGGTGCAATGTTTATGCTTGGTCGTCTTTTAGGACCTAAAGTAAAGAAATTACCGTTACTTAAACATGTTTTTACCGAAAAAATCTATAATCGTATGCAGGATAAGTGCCATCGTTATGGTAATCGCATTTTGTTTGTTGCCAGATTTTTACCAGGGCTTCGAGCTCCGATTTTTATTACTGCTGGCATAAGTCGTAAAGTGTCGCTACTGAAATTTTTAACCATGGATGGCGGAGCTGCTTTAATTAGTGTTCCAATCTGGGTTTATGCAGGTTATTATTTCGCACATGATCTAGATGACTTGGTTGAGTGGATTCATCATAGTGAGGTATTTGTTGCTGTAGTGGTGGCTGCGCTTGCGGTTGTTTGGTTGGTTTATTATGTTGTTGCAAAAAAGAACGTTAGACGTACTAAATAATGGTTAATATTTGACTTTAAAGTTTGAGTAGTATAAAATCAAGTAATTTCAATTTAAGGATTATGCATGATGCGTAAATTGCTTTTAAGTGCGTTAGTGTTTTCAGCTGGTACTGTAGTTTATGCCGCAGATGCAAATGCCGCAGGCAATGCTGAGTCTTCTGAATATAGTGCGTTTCAGAAATTCGATCGCCAATATAGCCTTGGTTATGGTGTTACTTCAGGAAATTTAACCAATGGCTCCAATGGTGCGGTAAATAACAGCCAATATATTAACCTCGAGGTTGAGCGCCTATTTAACGTCGGCGTTTGGATGGATATAAATGCAAGTTTATTAACCTATTACTCGCAAAATGCTGATCCTGCAACTCCAGCGGTAGGAACTACGACAGGTTCGCAGCCATCATTTGGTGGTATTAATGCTAAAGTTGGTTATGCGTTTAGTTTATTACCAGATCACTTGCTCATTACTCCATATGGCTATTTGGGACGTAACACTAACTTATCATCGTATACTCTAACTGAGGCTGGTTCGCAGACTAATTTGACTCAGGATTATTACTGGAGTTTTGGTGCTGGTGCTCGTTTAGAATATAGAATTAATGATGTATTTGATGTTTATTTAGATCAAAATGGGGTTTATAATGCTAGCCAAGCGCCAGTTACATCGGGTCTATCTCCGAATGACTATTATTCATATACTTCAACGTTGGGTGCTAAATTTAATGTCTATCGTAATTTACAATTAGGTGCTCAGGCGTTTTATAATAATTATTACTTTACTCAAAGCTTGGTTACTGCCAACGGAGTAGCATTGGTGCCTCAGAGTTCTGTAGGTGGTTTAGTTTCAATTGGACTGACATATTAATAATCCTTTAGTGTTAAATTGACCAACCATAGTGGTTGGTTTTTTATTTGGTTGTTTCAATGCAAGTTTTATATCTTCATGGTTTTGCCTCAGGTCCGAATTCTCTTAAAGCTAAATATTTTGCTAAAAAATTACAGGATGTTGGCATCAACTACCAAATTTTGGATTTGAACTTAGATGACTTTAGTAAGTTAACGCCGAGTAAAGCTTTAAATTATATTAAAAGTTTAATTAGAAATGAAGAAACAATCTTGATTGGTTCAAGCCTTGGAGGGTTATATAGTTTAATTATTGCAGAGCAAGAGCAAATGGTTCGTAAGTTGATTCTTTTAGCTCCCGCACTGGAAATTAACTCTCTTTGGGATGACATTATTGGGGCGAATAATTTGAAGAAATGGAAAATGGAAGGTTCATTACCAATTTATCACTATGGTTATGGGCAAACAATTCCGCTGGATTATTCATTTTTGGCTGATTTGGCAAAATATCAGGATTATGGGTTTTTACGTCAGATTCCTGCTCTCGTCTTTCACGGTATCAATGATGTAACCATTCCCTATCGGGTTAGTCAGCGTTATGTAGATGATAATGCTGCCGCAATATTTCATCAATTAGATAGTAACCATTCACTAGAAGATAGCTTAGCTTATATCTGGCAACATTCAGCAAATTTTATTGGAGCGGTTTCAGGAAATCAAAACTTGATTTAAAGTTTTTTATAACTTGATTACTTATTTTTGTTTGTGTCATGGTAGGGCTTTCTACATTTCCTTGCACATGATAGCTGATCGCTAATGCCTTATTTATGGGATCTCCAATTAGTTTTTCTGCTAAATAAACAAAGCCACCAATGAATGGGTTAAGGGTAACAATTCCTGCGGTAGTAGCAATAGTTCCGCTTAATCGTGGTGTTACTGTAAGGTAGGTATCAATAGTACTGCTGTCTAAATAATAATTTCCAAATGTGCTTACATCTGCAACCTCACCATGCAAATCCAGATTTTCAATTTTCAGATCATTATGATTAAGATATAGATTAGTATCCAGATTTTTTACAGCAAATCCTTTCCCAAATAAGGTATTAAAATTAAAGTGATTTAGATTTGTAATGTTAATGGCACTGAGGTTAATAACCCCCATCAATGCGCCGAATAATCCAGGGTTAAGTTGAAGTAATTCACCATTTTGGATGTTTAAATTTGCTCGACCAGTTAGGTTCTCTGGATTAAAGCCGGTTAAACCACCAGCCCAACTAATTCCTAAATCCAGTGTGCCATGCCCATTTCTATACACCCCTCCTTGGTTTAATTTAATCAAGAATAAGCCAAAGTTGTCAATGTCTGAGTGAACATTTAATGCAACATAAGCATCACTTTCGCTACAACCGAAGCAATGACTGGTCAAATTAAGCAAAGTAGTTGCAGATTTGTTGCTAAGCTTCATGTTTTCTAAAAATAATGAATCATTTTGCTGATAAATGGTTCCTGTTAAATTCCCTGCATAGTGATTTTGTAAATATAATTCTTCAATGTTTACATAGGTAATTGGCAAGTGAGGTACCGCTTTAGCGGTAAGTTCAGTAATTGAAGCCGACTCGCTATTGTCGATCTCAGATTCTATTTCTTTTTGTGGGATTGGCTGTTGCTCAGGTTTGAAATTCTCAGTGGAGAACAATAGTCTTTGCAAATTTAAATAAAGCTTGTTTTCATCAAGAAGATAATTTACATCGCCACTTATATCTGGGGTAGAAATTCGCGCAAATATTTGTGACGGGAAAATTAAAAAATTCGCGCTACCTTGATCCAGATTGTAGTTTTTGATCCAAAAAGCATTACTGTTTATCTCAACTTGAATTGGAAATAAACGTGATTGTGCAAAAAGCTTTTCTTCTTCAGTTTCTTCAGGATCATTATTTAATGAGACTGTACTTTCAACCTCCGTAAGTGCGGTAACTGATTCGCCTGAAATCATATTTTCTGATTCGTTGACATTACTAGTTGTAGATTCGATATTGTTATTTTCATCATTAGTTGAAAATTTGCTAATAAACTCTGCCCATTGTTCGCTATGAAGGTTATCTAATTGTGCTTTAACTACTATTGGAGCTTTAACACTATTGTCAACGGTAGTGAAATCATTTGTGCCAATACCTAAATCAAGGTGCTCTAAATTATAGTTTTTATCCAATTGTGCTTTAGCAAATACATTATCATTATAGTTCAGTGTAACTAATGTTTGGGGGGCGTTTAAATTGGTCGAAATTTGTAGTGGTGTTATCGCAGACTCGGCTTTACCTATTGGCACAGGAGCATCCAGACTAACTCCTTGTAAATTACTGCTCAAGACTAAATTTTGATTTTTTAGATTAAACTTAGCGCTGGTTGCTGCATGCCCACTTAGAACTTGATTTAATTTGGGAGAGAAGGTTTTAGTTAAATAACTATAGTCTAGGCTTTCTGCTTTTAATTCAAACTCATTGCCATTAACTATATTGAGCTGAAGGTCTGAGTTTAATCCTTTAGCTTTAAGCTCGCTTTTTGCCAAACCACTTTGCGAAAAATTTACTGTCCCATTAATTTCTTCTATATTTAGTTGAGACTCTGCGATAAATGAGAGCTGATTATTTTGCAAAATATACTGCCCTGTTAACTTAAGTTTTTCTGGAACATCAAGTGGCAAATTTGATTTGAAATTAATTTGACTTTGTCCGTTTAAGTTTATCTGATGTTTAATTGATTCAATTTGTGATTCGTACGGTGAATTAGCTAAATACTCCAAAAAGTCTTCAGTGTCTCCTCTTAGAGAACCTTTAATATTTAATATAAATTTTGCCGCAAGTATATTGGCTAAGCTAATGCTGGTTTTTCCAAGATGGATTTGATCCAAATTAGCACTGTCGATATTTGTTTGAATGGATTGATTATGCGCCTTTATTGTACCCTGAATATTTGTTAGAGCATTCCACTTGGGTTGGAATTGATAATTTACGTGATTAAATTTACTATCAAGAATTAAAGTGCCACCTCCTGATTCAAATGGAAGTTTAGCAGGATCTCCATCTATGTTAATAGTGCTATCATAAAAACTTCCACCATTAAAACTACGTTTAATGTAATCTACATCAGACTTGGCTATATTCTTTGGTAGCAGTTTGTATATTTGGTTGATATCAAGCTGTACGAATTTTATTTGTGCTTTAAGCGAGCTTTCTATTGGAATGTATATGGCATTTGCATTGAAATTAATTCCATCACTTTGATATGACAGCATTGGTATGGTTATTCGTAAATGATTTTGTGACTCATGATCCCAATTGACTATTGTAATCAAATTTTTGATATTTAATGCTTGCCAGAGGTTTTTAGGATAGTTCAAGGTAGCATTTTGCAATTTAAGAGCTATAGTGCCACTGGATTCTCCAGCCGTTATTCTTCCATTTAAATTATTAAAGCTAGGTATATTTGATTCTTTCGAATCAAGACCTATTTGTTCAAAATCAGTAACAAAGTTTAGCCCACGAGGATGGTAAATTGTTCCATGCCAATCAAGATGAATTGTTTTTAAATCACCATGTGCATTTAACTTGTCGCTAAACTTACTAAGTCGTATTAGACTATTGATACCTTCAAGTCCGACATTTTTAATTTCTAAATGTCCTCCTGAGTCAAGTGTAAAAGACCCATCAATTGAAGCGTGTTTAAACAGATAACCATACGGCGTCTTGGTCATTAGGTCAGATGCGTGTAATTGATATTTGTGTGGTGCTATTCGTTCCAATTTGATTTCACCACTAAAATCACTAATTGATTTAGTTTTACTACCTGTTAATTTACTAACTTGTTGCTGATTGCTATCGAAAATTGTATTTATGTTACGAACACTACCATCTACAACATTGGCATTTAATTTAACTTGATAACCTTTGTGACCTACGTTGTAAAGTTGTAGTTGCCCATAATTCCAGTCATGATAATCTGATATTTTTGTACCAGCAAAATTTAAATTCATTACCATTTTGCCATTTGCGGGACTAGCTTTGATCGTCAAATTATGCTCATTACCTTGTCCATGTATTAATTGCAGTTTGATCTTATTAATATTAAATGATTCCATATGATGTTTGCTATCAATTAGGGACACATCAAGGTTATTTAACATGATATTTCGTTGGGCTAAGAGAATACTTTCCCAATCGGTTTTATTTGGATTTGATGTTTTTAAATTAGTTAATACTTCATTATTTAGTAATAAATTATCATTCTTATCAAATTCAAATTTGAGCTGACTTCCATTAATCAGAATAGACTTAAATATCGGCTGGAACAGGAAAAGGCTACGATAAGATAGGGTCAAATTAAGCTGTTTAACCTGAATAAATGGCTTTTGCTGAGTATGATTTTTTAGGCTTAGATCTTTAAGATCTAAATAGGGCGAACCGCCGCTATCAAATCCTGTGTTTAACGAGTTAAACTCGAGTTGATAAGTACTTTTATCTCTAATAATTTGTTTAATTTGTTTAGAGTAATTATTAAGATTCATAAATAAATAAAGCAGACTCCCGGAAATAATAGTACCGGATCCTAGGGTAACTGCCAAAGCTATCTTTAGTGTTAATAGCTTATACCTAGGCTTAGTTTTTTGTTTATTTGAGGGGGGCATTTTTTTCATCAGAATCTATTTCAAGCGGTTATTTAACCAACTGCCTTGAGTGGGGTTTGGTAGCATAAAATATTTATAGCCAAAGTCATCAAACTGTTCATCATCCGTAGAGTAATCATGTGCCGTATTTTGTTTGAAGTTAGGGAAATCTTGAATGTCGCTGCCAAAATATCCCATAATCGGTAGAGGAGGCAAGGTCTTAGTCGTAATTACATTTTCATAATCACCATTAATTACCGCGCTGAATCTTGGGTTTTTATTAGTATCTGATGCATGTGTTGCAAAGATGACACTGTCATAACAAATATGCTGCTGTTTTAAGTTCTCCTGCGTCCAGCTAATCATATTTAAGTTTTTATTATTTATACTGCCATCACGATTAGTAATAATAATTACTCGCGCGCCTGCGTCTCTTAAATCACAACTAATTTCAGATGCACCAGGCAAAGCTGTATAATAATTTGTCGATTCCATGGCTTGATGGACATCCTCACTTGCATTTGAGCGCAAGGACATTTGAGTTGTCTTAGTTTTAGAATTATCTAATAATGTACCATCAAGGGCAAAAACAACTGCCCATGCATTAGTTTTTAAACCTGATTCTGCAACATTGTCCATTATTTGATCATAACCATTATTAAAAATTTGTAGATAAATAACTTTAGCCTCAGCAGAACTACGATACCATAATAATGAATCATAGCTGGAGCTATTTGATGCAAGGTTAGCCTTCTGCTCAGGAAGCTCGATGTCTTCAGCAGAACTTAAAAATGGAATAATTAACCAAACAATGAGAAGAATTTTTTTAATCAAATTACACTGATCCCGAAGTGATGTTATTTTTCTTGTGCTAAAATTATTTGCCGCACACGTAGCAAGTCTTCCAAAGTATCAACTCCAGCAGCTGGGGCGTGATTGGTTGTCATAACTGCAATTTTATAACCATTATATAAAGCGCGCAATTGTTCCAGTGCCTCAACTTGCTCTAATGGACAGCTCGGTAGTTGATTATAAATATTCAGAAAGCTTACTTGGTACGCATAAATACCGATATGACGTAACACATTAAGGTGTTTTGGTAGTTCAATATCATTGGCATTGTTAAACCCTTCGCGGTAATACGGAATTGCTGCCCGGGAGAAATAAAGCGCCAGATTATCTTTATTAAGTACTACTTTGACTACGTTAGGATTAAAAATTTCCTCTGCGCTATGAATCGGATGAGCTATTGTAGCAATTGAGCTCCGTTTGGCAGCAATGAAGCTAGCCAATTGGTTGATTAATTCAGGATCAATTAATGGTTCATCACCTTGGACATTGACAATTATTTCGTCTTCAGCTAAATTGAGTTGTTGGACTACTTCTGCAATGCGATCAGTCCCAGACTGATGCTCGGGAGAGGTCATAACGACATCCAGATTATGCTGTTTACAGACTGTCAAGATTTCTTCGTGATCAGTAGCAACAACTACTCGTTTTGCTTTACTGAACGATGCTTGATGAGCTACGCGTACAATTAAAGGTAAGCCAACCACATCAAGCAACATCTTACGTGGCAAGCGTGTCGAGCTCATTCTTGCAGGTACTATTACGGTAAAATCACTCATCATCGATCTTTCGTGCTTGATCAATTAACATTACAGGGATTCCATCGTCGATTTGATAAGCTAGTTTACATTTGTGGCAAACCAACTCTTGCTCACTTTTGTGATAATCTAGTTCTGCTTTGCATATTGGGCAAACCAGAATTTCCAATAATTTAGTGTCCATTAATCATATTCCTTTTGTGTTAAACGTACTATTTGCTCGAGCAATTGGCTATTATTTAATTTTGCATTAACCACAGTTATCCAAATGTTTGCCGCATTAAATTGAGCTAACTTAGTATAATCTTTTTCAGTCGTTATTATCGCATATTGTGAATTAATATCGGATTTTAGATAGTGATAATGATCAGGAAATGCTTGTTTTTTACTTAGTTTCAAGCCCAAATTTTCTAAATAAGCAAAAAAACGTGCTGGATTACCGATTGCAGCGATTGCCATTAATTGCTTGTCTTTCATTTCCTGAACAGTTGCGATTTGCTGCGTTTGTGGGTTGTAGAAGTTTACGAATTCAAGAACTTGATAATAAACCGGTATAGTATACTTTGCCAAGATACTTCTAAGTTTATCTTGGTTGGCATAACCATTGATTACAATTACATCAACATTTTTTAATCGGCTCATTGATTCCCGAAGTGGACCAGATGGTAGTAATTGACGATTACCAAACATTCTATTACTATCAACTACACAAATTTCCATATCGCGGTACAAGTAGTAGTGTTGCATTCCATCATCAGCAAGAATTAGTTGTATATCGGGGTATCTTTGAAGTAATAACTGTGCCGCAGCGACACGTTTACTACCTATTGCGACTCTAAATCCAGCTTGTGCATAAATGAGTGCTTCATCACCAACGACAGTACTTGAATCTTTCGCTGTCACAATCGACTCACCGCGTGCGCTCCCTTTATAACCCCGCAACACTATTCCAATTTTAATTCCTCGTGCAATTAAATCTGTGGCTATTGCTTTAGTGAGTGGTGTTTTACCAGCGCCGCCAACGCTAATATTACCTATAATCACAACTGGTACCCCAACATTAATTTGTGACTTTAGTTTGAGATTAAATAAAGTTCTGCGGATTCTAACCACTAATCCATAGATGAGGCTAAATGGAAGCAATAACAAAGTGAGCAACAGGTTCGTTTTATGATACCAATGTTGTTCAATAAAATGTTGGAGTTTCATGTGCTGAAAATATTTTCTTTATCAAAATTAACGCTAAGAGTTTCTCTGCTTTATTTTATCATATATTATAGATGTGGATATAGTGAGAGTGATGTTGGAGCATTAAATAATCTTCTAGTTCTTTGTTCTGCATCATATATGATTAACAAGATAATGGCTGCTATTTGTACTCTAATTAAGTATATGGGTAAGCAGCCATAAATTGGCTTGTGTTAAAATACCTGATTAATATAAAAATAGGGGTGCTGGTATGTGGAAGCCACATATTACGGTCGCTGCAGTGATAGAGTATCAGGAGCGTTTTTTATTAGTTAGTGATAGCACTTCACGTGGAGTACTGCTGAATCAGCCTGCTGGACATTTGGAAGCTAATGAGGATTTAATTACGGCGGTTATTCGTGAGGTAAAGGAAGAGACGTCAATGGATTTTAGACCAGAGAAAATCGTTGGCATATACTTGTATCACCCGAATTCAGAGCAAACATATTTAAGGATCTGCTTTACGGGTTCTTTGCTTGATTATAGCAAAACGCCTTGCCCTGTTGAAGGTGATGACGGAGTGATTGCGGCTAATTGGTTTGATCTCGCGACTATTCATAAGCGAGCAGGTGAACATCGTAGTCAATTGGTGGCGCAATGTATCGATGATTATTTAAGTGGACAGCTATATCCATTGAGTATGCTGCATCACATAGTGCCAAATTACATGCTAAAATTGGATTGAAATGACTAAAGTAGTAGTTGGAATGTCGGGAGGCGTTGATTCTTCAGTCGCTGCATATTTATTGAAGCAGCAAGGTTATGATGTTATTGGTATCTTTATGCAAAATTGGGAAGATGACAATGATGACGGTTATTGTACAATCAAAGAGGATAGCATGGATGCGATTGCAGTTGCAGATCTTCTTGATATCGAAATAGAAATAGTGAATTTTGCTAAAGAGTATAAAGAGCGTGTATTTAGTTACTTTCTAAGTGAGTATCAAGCTGGGCGCACACCGAATCCTGATATACTGTGTAATTCCGAGATCAAATTTAAGGCTTTTTTAGAGCATGCTCTGAATTTAGGTGCTGAATTCGTTGCTACCGGACACTATGTAGATAAACAGCGAGCTGAACATGGCGAGGTGCTAGTAAAAGCTGCAGATAACAATAAAGATCAGAGCTATTTTCTCTATCGACTTAGTCAGTACCAGATTTCACATTCATTATTTCCTTTAGGTAAGATGTGTAAGCCTGAAGTTCGTAAAATTGCGGCTGAGTTGAATTTACCTAATGCCAATAAAAAAGACAGTACTGGCATTTGTTTTATTGGTGAGCGTCCATTTCGCGAGTTTTTACAACGATATATGCCGATTAAGTCTGGCAAAATGGTTACTCTAGATGGTAAAATAGTCGGTGAACACCAAGGGCTAATGTATTATACCATCGGTCAGCGTAAGGGGTTAGGCATTGGTGGGCAAGGTGATCCATGGTTCGTTGCCGATAAAAATTTATCTGCTAATGAATTAATTGTCGTACAAGGACATCAGCATCCGATGTTATTAAAGCAAACTTTACGCGCGACGCAGCTGAGTTTTGGGCAGAATACTCTACCTACCGAAGGATATTATACAGCAAAAACCCGTTATCGTATGCAAGACGCGGGCTGTCAACTTAGTTATGTGGGCAACGATTGCATTGAATTAAATTTTATTGAGCCGCAATGGGCCGTTACCCCCGGTCAGTCTGTAGTCATTTATGATGGGGAAATGTGTTTAGGTGGCGGGATTATTATTTAAGAAATAGAGGCTAGATTTTATACTATGACTGTTGTGGTTGCAATTGCAAATAAGTGACGGTCAATCTGTGTTTAATTTTAAATGAAGGAAAAAATGAAAAATACCAAATATGTGTCTGAAGCAACTAACTTTATCAACGAATTATTGAATAAGCCGGGCAATCATGAACAACAAATGAAACTACGTAGCACTTGGTGGGATACTGAATTTCGTGATCAGGATGAGATGAAACATGCTGCTGAGTCTGAAGTAAAACATGATGCATATGTTTATTTTACATATCATCAAAATAAGTAAATGCAAAAAGCGGCTTTAACGGCGGATTTGTATCGCTACTGCCTAGAGCATGGTGTACGTGAGCATGCTATATTGCAGGAACTTCGACACGAAAGCGCTAAATTATCGAATTCGCAGATGCTAATAAGCCCTGATCAAGGGGCTTTTATGGCGCAGTTGGCGCGACTGATGTCTGCCAAGAAGTATTTGGAAATTGGCGTTTTTACTGGTTATAGCACTTTATGGATGGCATTGGCAATGCCTAATAATGCTAAAATAACTGCTTTGGATATTAGCGGTGAGCATTTACAGTTTGCTAATACTTTCTGGCAGCGTGCTGGTGTGGCAGAAAAAATTACTACAATAACAGCGCCTGCCGCAGAGAGTTTGTTATCTTTGCAACAATCCAGTGAAGTATATGATTTTGCATTTATTGATGCAAACAAATCACAATATGTGGATTATTATGAAGCATGCTTGCGTTTGGTAAGACCGGGTGGTTTAATTGTCGTCGATAACGTTTTGATGTATGGTCAAGTATTGGAAGAAACCCCACGTAAAAATTATATCAAAACGTTGCAAAAGCTGAATGATATAATTTATCATGATAAACGTGTCGATATTTGTATGCTGGCAATTGGAGATGGAATGACTCTAGCTCGAAAAAAGGATATTTATGAAGCGTAGAATTAGGCGTAACAAATTACAAAGTCAAATGAATGTGGTTCCTTACATTGATGTTATGTTGGTACTGTTGGTTATTTTTATGATTACTGCGCCGATGTTTACCCCTGGTGTAATTAATTTGCCGAGTGTAGGTAAGGCCTCACAGGTTACCAAGCAACCTTTGGAAATAAATATTGATTCAAGTGGTAACTATACAATAACTCAAAACAATAAAAATATTCCAGTCGCATCGCTGACTGACCTAGTTAGTAAAGCGGTAACGATGGCAACTGATGATACTCCTGTGGTGATTTCTGCGGATAAAGAAGTTCAGTATGACAAAGTAATCTCGGTTGTTGATAAGTTATATAGTTCTGGGATCAAGAAAGTAGCATTGGTAGTTAAACAGAAAAATGGTTAAACAGCAAACAAAAACCAGTACAATAGTGTCGCTTTGCCTACATATTGGGGTAGTTGCTATGCTTTTGATATTTGGTAAGCCTATTTCAATTTTGGTACCGTCGCGTTCCGATGGAATTGAGGTTAGTCTGGTATCTATGCCAAATCAAATCGTGCAAGCATATCAGCCGCAAATAAAAGCTCCGCCTGCTCCGATTAAGGTTATGGACACACCTGCAGATATTAATGTTAAACAACAAAATCAGGTACAACCTAAACCAACGCCTAAAGCAGAGCAGCCAAAAGTTGATCCTAAACTTGCTAAAGCAGCAGAGCATACAGATAATACTAAAGCGCCAGCACCAACGAATAACAAAGCTAAATTAGTTAACAAAAAAGTACAGGTAAATGATTTGCTTGGTGATGTGCTGTCTGAGAATACTACTTCAGTAAGAAAAGGTAAGGCTCTAGGGGGGAATCCCAATGGTACGAGCGATAGCAATAATTTAATAGGGAATTATGCCGATCAGGTAATTAACGCGGTGCGTCCATTTGTGTTAATTCCAGATGATGTAAATCCTAAAGCCAAGGCAATAGTTAAAGTTGTTTTAAATCCTAATCTGAGCGTTCGTAGTGTAAGTTTGACTAAGTCAAGCGGTAATGCTCAATATGATCAGAATGTTCAAAATGCAATTATGCGACTTAAAGTATTTCCGCCATTACCGGATAATGCTAATTATGTCGATTTCAGAATTTTAAATTTAACCTTTAGACCTCAATAAATCAAGGAGTTATAAGTCTATGAAAATATTTAATCACTCAATAAATAAAAAATTATTACTAATCCTAAGCGTGGGTATTAGTTTTGCATATGCAGATCAAAATATTGAAATCGTTGGTGGAAATAGTGCGGGAAATCCTAAGTTAGCGGTAGTTAATTTTACTAATGAAGATGGCTCAGTTAGCGATGAAGTAACAAGTGATTTTAAAATTACTGGGGAATTTAATGTACTTAATTATGTGAGTAGTGATGCAGTTGAAAGTGGTGCTCAGTACACCATTAGCGGAAGTGTTAGTAGTGATCCAGTAAGTGGACACATGCAAATTGAATACCAATTGCTTAATAATACAACGAATCAAGTTTTATTGAGTCAAACGGCGGCATTTAATAAAAAATTCCAACGTAAGGCGATTCACGCAATTGACGATAATATTTATAAAAAATTAACTAATACACCTAGTGCGTTCACTTCTAAAGTTGCGTTAGCTGTTCAGCAAGGCGCTGGTAAATATGCCGTAGTTTTGGCGGATTATGATGGGTATAATCCTAAAACTTTAATTTCAATGGCGCATCCAATTACGTCCTTGGCTTGGGATAGTACTGGGAATTATCTTAGTTATGTTACTTATGAAACCGGAAAACCTGTAGTTTATGTACAGAATATTAAAGCAGGAACGCGCTATGTCGTAGCAAACTTCAATGGTTCAAATTCTTCGCCTGCCTTTACGCCTAATTCACAAAAATTAGCTGTTACCTTGAGTAAAGACTATGGTTCGCATGTTTATTTAGTGAACAATCAACGTTATACATCTGCGAGCGGCGCGATTCCTTTGGTTAACTTTGGAACTATTGATACCGAAGCAGATATTTCAAATACTGGTAAAGTTGTATTTACTTCTGACCATGATGGAGGTCCGCAAATTTTTATGACAGACTTAAATGGTTCAACTCCTATGCGAGTAACTAATGGCTTGGGTAAATATAATACGACGGCTCGTTTCTCTAATGATGCAAGCAAAATTACGTTTATTAATCGTAATAGCGGAGTTTTACAAGCTTATGTGTTGGATTTAGTAACACAGTCGGCGTATCCTATCAGCCAGAACGCGAATCATGATATTGCACCAAGCTTTGCACCAAATGATAAACTAATCATGTTCTCTAGTGATAATAGCGTATATATCAGTAATATAACTGGTACTACGCAAACAAAATTGAATAATTTAAATTACGGGCAAGTTATTGACCAACGTTGGTCAAAAAATTTCTAACTAACTGTAAACTTGGCGTAAAGTTGATTTTGTAGTATAATATCACGTAATTTAAATGTAGTAAAGGAAGATTCTAATGTTAAATAAAATATTAATCTTAGCTTTGTCATCTATCGCGGTTAGCGTTTATGCAGATGAAACCGTAAGCTCAGGTTCAACTCCGGGCTACGTGCAGGCTGAGCATAGCAAGGCTGAAAGTCAGGGTGATAATCAAAAAACTAGTTTTGATGCAAATAAAACCGCTGGCTCAGCACAGGTAAATAGTCCGACTGTTGGTTCTATTGCGTATAGTGGGGCACAATTTCCTCAGCAAAACCAGTTAACAGGTAAAGCAGGACAAAAATATAATTCCAGTCATCCAAAAAGCAAACACTCAAAAAATAAGACTAAGAGTTTTGATAACAATAATACTGATAATTCAAATCAGGAAAATAGTCCAACTGTTAATTCAATGTTGTATAGTGGTGCACAATTTCCACAACAAAATGCAATTACTACTAGCAAAGCTAAAAACTCTAACAGTACGGGAAGTAGCAGTAAACCAGTTAATAATCCAACTGTAAATTCACGTTTATCTAGCGCAAACATGTTCCCACAACAAAATTCGTTTAATAATGATGGTAAAAGTAGTAGTAATAAACCAACCTCTAGTTCTGGAATGTGATAATCTTAATGTTTACAGCCTTAATAAAATCGTGTATAATCACGCTTAGAGGCTTTATAAAATTTACTTAACCCCTGAAAGGAAACTTAAATATGAAAAAATTATTAGCTCTGGTTATTGCTGGTAGTGCATTGGTAGCATGTTCTTCTAACAAAGCTCCAGTAGAAGCTCCAGTTGCATCTGCTCCAGTAGCAGCTCCAGTTGCATCTGCTCCAGTTGTATCTAATCACAATAGCGTATACTTCGCATTTAATAAATACGATATTAAAGATGATTACGCTGGTGTTGTGAAAGCTAATGGAAGCTACTTAGCTGCAAATGCTGCTGCTAAAGTACAAGTACAAGGTAATACTGATGATATCGGTTCTGTTGAGTACAATTTGTCATTAGGTCAAAAACGTGCTGATGCAGTTAAAAAAGCTTTAATCGCTACTGGTGCTAGCAAAGCTCAAGTTGAGGCTACTTCTAATGGTAAATTAAAAGCTAAATATGCTAACGATACTTCAGAAGCTCGTGCTATGAATCGTCGTGCTGATATTACTTATAAAGCAGCTCAACCAGCTGGCTACTCTGAAGATAGCAATGGTTTACCAATGGTTGACGGTAGCGTTTACAATGGTACTGTTGCTCAAGGTGTTGAATAACCATGAAAAAAAGTTTGTTGACGATTTTAGGATTGTCAGCAAACCTTTTTCTAACAGGTTGTGCTGATGATCAAGCACGTCAGCAGATAGCGGACACTAATCAACGCTTGAATCAAATCCAACAAAATGTTGGTGTTCTAGATAACAAAGTCTCTAATCAAAAAATGCTGGATTTGCTCAATCAGGTTAATGACCTTCAAAGTCAGATTAATCAGTTAAATGGTCGTGTGACTAATTTAGAGCAGGGTCAGGGCAATGCTCAAGGTGATGCAGGTCAACAATTGCAATCCCTTGATTTACGTGTTCAGGCTTTGGAGAGTGCTATTGGTGGTGGAGGTTCTGCTGTTGTGCGTAGCGCTAAAGCGCCGCAAAATGCAATGAATTCTCAGTTGCAAGATGCAATTAAGAAAATCCAATCCAATAATATTGCTCCAGCGATCACTGAGTTGCAGTCAATTATTGCTAGTGGTGATAAAAATTCCGCTGCCAGTGCGCGTTATTTCTTGTCTGTGGCATATGTAGCAAATAGTCAATATAAAGAGGCTATTAATGAAGCGAATAAATTCATTGCTACTAACTCAAATAATAAATACGTTCCTGATGCTATGCGGGTAGTCTATATCTCACAAACTCAATTAGGAAACACTACAGCGGCTAATGCCACTGCTAAAAAACTAATCAAGAGTTTTCCCAATAGTGAAGCTGCTAAAAAAGTTGCCAAACAACTCCAGCAATAATATAAAAACTCAAGCTATGCTTGAGTTTTCTTTTGTTAAAAGTAATCTATGCAAGTTAATCTACATGATGGAAATGGTAATCAATTCTCGCATTATTCTGATTCTAGTGTTACAATAAATACAATAGAATATTCTGATAATATATTGGTTTCACCACAAAATATTGAGCCATTGCATTTAAAATCAATCACCGAAGTAAATGAAGCTAATTGCGAGTTTCTGCTTAGCTACCAACCAGATTTAATTATTTTTGGTACCGGTAGCAAAATTAGTTACCCAGATAGTAAATTTTTGCTATTGCTACAGCAAAAAAGAATAGGGTTTGAAGTTATGCCGATTCCTGCTTTGTGCCGTACGTATAATTATCTAATTGGTGAAGGGAGAAATGTTCTAGGTCTAATTATTTTTGATAAATAAATATCTATACAATTAATTACTACTGACTTCTTGCTATAAATTTTCTATTGAGCTTGCTTGCCTTATAATGTATTCAGGTAACTCTTGGGTACTACTAATTTTGTTTCCATAAGCTGGTAACTCGTTGGCTAATGAGAGGTTGCATGTTGTGCTAGATGGTGGAAAATATTCCAGCATCAGACGTAGTTTGTCTTTATCACTTGGACCAGAAATTTCTTTTACTAATTCTATAGCCAGATCAATTCCGCTACTCACGCCTCCAGCCGTCCATATTTTTCCAGATTTAACTATTCGCTGTGGTACCATTTTAATTGTTTTATCTTCTGCGAGTTCTTTAATCGCCCGCCAATAAGTAGTAGCTGATTGATGTTTCAGAAGTCCTGCTTTTGCCAGTAGAAAAGCCCCTGTACATACTGATAGCATAAGCTTGCATGATTGATGCTGTTGCTTAATAAAGTCGATCAATTGTTGATTATTTGCTTGCTCAATTCGTCCCAAGCCACCCGGAACTATCAAATAGTCAAGTGGCTCACAATCGGCAAAACTGCAATGAGATTTTAGAATTATTTCACTATCACACTTAACATAAGTGCCTAATTCTGAAATGAGACATAATGATACAGAAGGATTTAGCTTTTGCCATATTGCAAATACTTCCCACGGACCAATTGCATCCAAGGGTTGTACCTTATCATAAATAAGAATGCCGATTTTAATCTTATTCGTCATATCTTATCATGCTTTTAAGAGTGAGTCATATCAAGTGGAATTACCCATTGATCGTATTCACTTGAGGTTAAAAAGCCAAGTTCTAATGCGGCAGTTTTAAGATCCAAACCTTCATGATGAGCTTTTTTAGCAATTTTGGCAGCTTTATCATAACCAATATGGCGATTCAGCGCAGTTACCAGCATTAGGTTTTTAGCTAAATTGGAGTTAATAACTACTAAGTGAGCATCAATACCCGAAGCGCAATGTTCTTCAAACGCCAAACAGCTATCTGAGAGCAGCTGGATGCTTTCCAGAACATTATGTATCATTACTGGTTTATAGACATTGAGTTGAAAATTACCTTGGCTTCCAGCGAAAGCTACAGCAGCGTCATTACCATAAACTTGCACACAGACCATGGTCATTGCTTCACATTGGGTTGGATTAACTTTGCCGGGCATAATTGACGAACCAGGCTCATTCTCTGGTATGGTTATTTCACCAATGCCACAGCGTGGACCACTTGCCAGCCATCTAACATCGTTTGCCATCTTCATTAGTGCGCCGGCTAACATGCGTAGCCCAGCTGAAACGTTAACTAAGCCATCATGTGCAGATAGCGCTGCAAATTTATTTTTAGCCGAGGTAAAAGCTAAGCCTGTTTCCTGACTAATATATCTTGCTGCTAAATCACCAAATTTAGGATGTGCATTTAACCCTGTACCGACTGCAGTACCGCCAATGGCTAGTTCTAGAACTCCCTTGAGCGTTTGCTGCAGATTAGCTATTGCATAATCAATTTGTGCGACCCATGCGCTTATTTCTTGTCCCAATGTTATTGGTGTTGCATCTTGGAGATGAGTGCGTCCTACTTTGACTACTTGGGCAAATTGTTGTGATTTATTTTCCAAGGTATTACGAAGCTTGGCAAGTGCTGGAAATAAATGATTGTTTAGTTCCTCAGCTGCAGCAATATACATCGCAGTTGGGAAGGTATCATTTGATGACTGTCCACGGTTAACATGGTCATTTGGGTGAACTGGGTTTTTACTTCCCATTACGCCACCACTAATTTCAATTGCGCGGTTTGAGATAACCTCGTTGGCATTCATATTCGATTGAGTGCCTGACCCAGTTTGAAATACCACCAACGGGAAGTGAGCATCCAGTTTTGCACTAATTACTTCATCAGCCGCTTGAATAATTAATCGGGCAATTGATGCATCTAATTCACCGAGATCCATATTCGCCTTGGCAGCTGATTTTTTTAAAATACCCAAAGCACGAATTAATGGGCGTGTAAATTTAAAACGAGCTACACCAATCGGGAAATTAGTTTTTGAGCGTTCCGTTTGTGCACCCCAGTAACAATCATCAGCCACCATAATTTCGCCCATTGAGTCAGTTTCATGACGCATAATCACTCTCCATGTATCTAGTTAATTAAATAGTTTGCTAGGATTAACTGGTTTTCCTAAGCGGCGTAATTCAAAATAAATACCACCCATTGGTTGGTTTGATTCCGTACCACTATTGGCGATTAATTGTCCAGCGGTTACTGCGGCGCCTTTTGTAGTTTTGGATAATACTCCACTGTAAACTGAGGTATAGTTATCTCCATTATCAATTACAATGATTTGTCCAAATCCCGGAAGCTCCCCACTAAACAGTACTGTACCGCGTGATACAGAATATATTGGGGTATTATCATTAGCATGAACTAAAACACCGTTATTTTTCACGCTATCACGCATCTGTCCAAAACCTACGGCAATATTCCCACTAATCGGACGAGCAAGTTTACGCGACATAAATGGGGAGTTGTCTTCAACGCTGTTATCAGCAACTTGGGGTTTTACAACTGGAGCAGCTTGTGGCGTAGCTGCGGTATTATTATCAGTAATTTTTACATCAGCTTTGTCATCGCTCGTATCAATTACAATATTTTCTTGTTTGCTAGTTGCAGTTGTACTGGAAGCTGCATTATTTGTCTGGGCTTTTGCTTTTGCTGCAGCTCTAGCCGCTAATTGACGAGCTTTTGCTTCTGCAGCGGCTTTTTTAGCTGCCGCTTGTTTTTGTTTTTTTTCGGCGAGGGCTAATTGTTGTAATAGTTTATTTAGTTCTGCTTGACGCTGTTTTAAATGTGAAAGTTTGCTACGTTCGCTATCAATTTGCTGTTTTACACTCAATGACTGTTGAACTGTTTTATCTTTTTCTGCAAGTAATTGCTGATGTTGTTGGCTAGTTGTGCCCAAGCGTTTATTTAAATTATCTACTTCTTGTTGCAGTTTTTTATTTAAGTTATCAAGTTGGCTAAGCTTGTCATTTAGTTGTTGGTAACGTAGCTGCTGCTGTTTAAGTATTTCCAACAGATAAACTTTTTTTCGCTCTTGATCTAGGCTATCATTTCCAGAAACAATGCTTTGTTGTGAAGCTTGAGTTTTTTGAATTTGCTGATAAATTTTGCTAATCGAGGCATTGACCTGTGTTTTGGCAGCCGTAGTTGTTGCCGTCATCTGTGGGATTGTATTTGCCAATTGATTGAGCTGATTTATGTCTGCATCGCGTTGTTTGCGAATTTTTTGTAAGATAGCTTCAGTTTTAGAGATTGCACCTTGTGAATCTTTCAGTGCTGCATCAATTTTTTGCTTTTCTTGCTGTTTGGAATTAAGATCTTGATTGATTTGCTGGATTTGTGTATTGAGATCGTTAATATTACTATTAACGGTAGAGGACTCTACCGCATAGCTCAATCCCGACCACATAACAGCGCTAAGCAAAACTAGTTTACGCATCATTAGCTGACCTATTTAAAAGCAATTAGACTGTGTCCGGTCATCTCTTGTGGCTGTGGTAATTCCATCATTGCTAGGAGCGATGGTGCAACATCTTTAAGAGCGCCACCTTCAAGAATAGAAGCTTCGCGTCCGATATAAATACATGGAACAAGATTTGTAGTATGTTGAGTGTGCGGTTGTTGACTCTTATAATCAAACATTTCTTCACAGTTGCCGTGATCAGCAACAATTAATACTTCCCCATCATGTGCCCTCATTGCTTCAACCACTTTGCCTAGATACAAATCTAATGCTTCAACAGCTTTTACGCTGGCATCATAGTTACCGGTATGTCCAACCATATCACCATTTGCAAAATTAGTGATAATTAAGTCGTATTCATTCGAGTTAATCGCATCAACCAATTTACTCGCTACTTCTGGCAGGCTCATCTCTGGTTTAAGATCATAAGTGGCAACTTCTTTGGGCGAGTTGATCAAAATCCTAGTTTCATTGGTAAATGGCTGTTGTTCGCCACCATTAAAGAAATAAGTTATATGAGGATATTTTTCAGTTTCAGCAATCCGTAATTGTTTCAAGCCAAGATTACTAATATACTCACCTAGAGTATTAACAATTGAAACCGGTGGATATGCAATTAAACAATCTAGTTTGTCATTATAGCGAGTCATGGTTACAAACGCTGCTAGTCCTAAATCATGATGAGGGAAACCGTTGAAGTCTTTGCCGATAAATGCATCGGTTAATTGCACGGCACGATCAGAGCGGAAATTAGCAAAGATCATACTATCGCCTGATTTGATTCCGCTATAGCCATTAAATACTGCTGGTTTTACAAACTCATCGGTTATTTGCTCAGCATAAGCCGCACTGATTGCAGCGCTTGGTGTTGCAAATGAAGTGTCGGCATCAGCACCTACTAAGGCTTTATAAGCAAGCTCGAGGCGATCCCAGCGCTTATCACGATCCATGGCGTAATAACGTCCTGCTATGCTGGCTATTTTTGCTTTAGGATAGGATTTAATTACTTCTTCAAGTTGGCTGACAAAAGTTAATGCACTTTGCGGTGGGGTATCACGACCATCTAAAAACATATGTAGATTAATATGTTGAATACTAGCAGCTTGAGAGGCTAGTTTAATTAATTCGTATATATGGTTTTGATGAGAGTGAACTCCGCCATCAGATAATAATCCCATGACGTGGACGGTGCCACTAGTACTTTTTGCAAGTGCAGAATTTAATGCCTTATTTTTGTAAAAATCACCCGTTTCAATTTCATAATCAATCTTGGTGATATCTTGGCGAACTACTCTGCCAGCACCTAAATTCAGATGTCCAACTTCAGAATTACCAAACTGACCTTTAGGTAATCCTACTGCTTGTTCTGAGGCTTCAATTTGTCCAAAAGCGTAATTTTTAATGTAACTGGTTAAATTAGGTTTATTGGCACCAGCTACTGCGTTGAAGTCATCGTTACTTCTCATGCCAAAACCATCTAGAATTACTAATAATGCTTTTTTCATAATGTTGTCTTCTCTTCTATTGTTTTATATCGGTTAATCGAATTTAAAGAATCTAATTGGGTACAAAATTAACGTAACTTATCTGCAAGTAGTCACGTTTTTTGTTACAATAGCGGGTAAATTATATTTACTGCAAGCATATATTTTAATACAATCATGAGGTTTACATGCAATTAGATTATACCAAAGCCCGACAAATCATTAGTAACTCTACGGTACTATTTTCAAAAGAGCAATTATATTCAGCGTTGGATACAATGGCAAGCAATATTGATGCTGAAATTAATGGTGAAATTCCAGTATTTTTAACCGTAATGAATGGTGGGATGATGTTTGCTTCAGAGTTAACCAAACGCTTGCAAAGTCCAATTATTATGGACTATATTCATGCTTCACGTTATGGTGACGCAATGTATGGTTCAAGCCACATCACTTGGTACCGTCAACCTAAAGAAGAGTTGATTCGTGGTAAAACTGTGTATATTCTAGATGATATTTTGGATGAGGGGCATACTATTGCCGAGATTAAGCGTTTTTTAATTAATGCTGGAGCAAAGGCATGTAAAGTTGCAGTAATGGTAAATAAAGAAATCGGTAAAGATAAGCCAATTTATGCAGATCATGTTGGTGTTAATGCTCCAAATCACTTTCTTTTTGGATTTGGTATGGATATATTTGAGCTTAATCGTAACTTGCAACAAATTTATATTTATAACAACTAATTATAATAGGTGTTTTGATTATGTCATTTTTAGCAATATTGTTAACAATCTTTCTGGAGCGCCAGAAGGTTTTGGGAGGTGTTAGAGTCTGGTTTAATAGCAAAATTGACCAGTATGCTAATTTATTTGTTAATCGTGACTTTCAGACCGTACGTGAAATTCGCTTACATTTTATTTTTGCCTTGATTCCATTTTTGTTGATAACATTGGCATTGATGATTCTTCCTTATAGTCGTCATCATATTTCATATTTTCTGATTAACTGTTTCTTCTTTATTCTATGTTGTGATATTTTAGGTTGGAAAGAAGAAGCTAAGACCACTAATCGGGGAAATGAGTTTCAACAATTTGTCCAAACTTACGCAACTAAATTTTTTGCAACTACATTCTGGTTCATTGTATTACCTTCGGTCTTAGGTGCTATTTGCTATTTGGTATTAACTGCAATGGGTAATAAACTGCGTGCACGTGGTGAAGAATCGGTTGTATATTCAGTTGTTGTTGACAAGATGTTATTTTGGATCAATATTGTTCCTTATACTGTACTTGCAATATTTATAGCTGCCGCAGGTGATTTTGAAGAAGTTATGCGCTATATGTTAGAGCAACGTGGAAAAGTTAAATTAAGCTTCTTCTATCTTGAAACTGTTTTAAATGAAGTAACTTTTAGAGCAATTGGTAAAGATAAATTTGCCAAAGCTAATGTTAACTTTGAAGATGATGGAATTGAAGATATTCGTAAGTCAGATAATTTATTTGATCCTAAAGTAGTTGACTATGTGGTTGCTTTACTTTACCGTGCAGGATTATTTTTCATTACAGCGATAACTGTGATTTCAGTGCTAAACTTATTCTAAAATGAAGTATTTATTGCTGTTAGTCAGTATTATCAGTGTGTCTTGTTATGCCGATGATACAATTTATCAATACAAAGATAAAAACGGGGCAACAGTATTTACGAACAAACCAGTTAAGAATGGTAAAAAAGTGGTTTTGCCTGCGATAACTGTTTATGCAGCGCCAATGACTCAAAGTGATTTTAAAGCTAAAGGTTATACTAATAGTATGGCAGCTAAAAATGCAAACCAAGATAGCAATATTAAAAAAAATTATACGCAAAGTATGAATCAAAACTTAGGTACTAATGAAGTTGGTCGGCAACAAATTTTAAATGAAGAGCTGGCGCTGGAACAAAAAGCTTTGACAGACTCACAACAAGCATTGCAGTCAGGGATGGCAACCAAGCTTCCTAGTGAACAAAATAATCCAGAACAGTATCAAGCGAGGATAAAAGCTTTGCGGGATGCCGTTACGGAGCATCAAAAAAATATCGATATACTGAGTAATCAGTTAGGCGTTAAACATTAAGCGGGAATATTATGAAGAGACATTTTCTTGAATTTGAAAAACCAATTGCTGAATTAAGCAATAAAATTGAAGAGCTACGCCAGATGCAGGATGAATCATCAGTTAATATAACATCTGAAGTTGAATTGCTGCAAACAAAAGTTGATGGCTTAACTAAAGAAATTTATAGTGGTCTTGGAGCTTGGGAAATTTCTCAGGTTGCGCGTCACCCACAGCGTCCACGTACATTGGATTATATTAACAATTTATTTACTGATTTTGTAGAACTGCATGGGGATCGCCACTATGCAGATGATAAATCACTGATTTGCGGAATGGCTAAATTTGGTGAACAGTCGGTAGTGGTTATTGGTCATCAAAAAGGTCGCGATACTAAAGAAAATCTTGAGCGTAATTTTGGAATGCCTCGTCCAGAAGGCTATCGCAAAGCATTGCGTGTGATGCAAATTGCTGAAAAATTTACTTTACCGATTATTACTTTTATTGACACTCCAGGGGCATATCCTGGGATTGGTGCCGAAGAGCGCGGTCAATCAGAGGCGATTGGTAAAAATTTGTATGAGATGTCCAAAATGTCAGTTCCTATTATTTGTACTGTAATTGGCGAGGGCGGCTCGGGAGGGGCTTTGGCAATTGCGGTTGGTGATCAGATTAATATGTTGGAATACTCAATTTACTCTGTGATTTCCCCTGAGGGCTGTGCTTCGATTTTATGGAAAGACGCTACTAAGGCAAATCAAGCCGCAGAGATACTGGGAATTACGGCAGATCGCTTAAAAGGCTTGGGCTTGATTGATAGTGTAGTTAATGAACCTTTAGGCGGCGCACATGCTAACCACGGGGAAATGATGACTAAGTTAAAACGCAACTTAAAAGATAGCCTCAAAAAACTAGGTGAGTTCTCAGGTGATGAGTTACTTGCGCGTCGTTTTGAGCGAATTATGGCCTATGGTAAATTTAAGCTTGAAACAGAATAGAAATTTAGTTGAATCAATACTAAAGCAATGGCCATCTGAACTAGATGGTCATTTGTCTTATTGTGTCGGTTTAAGTGGTGGAATTGACTCGGTAGTCCTGCTACATTTACTTAATGAAGCTAGCAAGCGCCAGCAATTTGAGCTGTCAGCAATTCACGTTAATCATGGTATATCGGTTTATGCTGATGAATGGATGGATTTTTGTACCCGTTTGTGCCAGCAATGGAATATTCCATTACAGGTAGCGCGGTTGCATGTGGTGAAAAAAGCTGGGGTTGGGTTGGAAAATAGCGCACGTAAACTTCGCTACACTGAGTATCAGCAAACTAATAGTGCTGTTATGGTATTAGCACATCATCAAGATGATCAAATTGAAACAGTTTTTAGCCAACTTATGCGTGGTAGTGATGTTCATAATATTGCAGCTATGCGTATTGTGAGTAAGAAAAATACACAATTTTACTGGCGACCACTACTTTCCTATACTAAAGCACAGTTAATTGATTATGCTATGGAGTATAAACTTTCACATATTGAAGATGAAAGTAACCATGATAATAATTATTTACGCAACTTTTTACGGAATAGTATAATCCCTCAGTTGCTAGCCTATGATAGTAATTTACCACAGAAAATTGCGCAGAGCTTAGTGTCAATCCAAGCAAGCGTGAACTTAAACGATGAGATCGCCGAATATGATTTGCTCTCTACGATGAAAAATGGGCAAATTGAAATTGCTAAAATTATTAGCCTAAGTTCATCTCGTCAAAAATCTCTTTTATGTTATTTTATTCGACAACATAACCTTCCATTGCCATCATCTAAACAACTTCAGGAGTTTATTCGTCAGGCAACTGTGGCAGAACAAGACCGACATCCACAACTAAAGCTCAATGAGAATTATATTCTGACCCGTAGAAAAGGCAGTATCCTTCTTGTTATGCAAATGGTAAGTAAACAGGTAGAATAAGTCGTTCTTTATATGCTCTATTATTGATACATTTCTTGAGTTTTACACATATTATTGAGTAACCAATAAGATTTATCTTTTATTGCTGTATTATTGATTGAATTAAACTGAAAACAATAGCTACTTACCTTGCGTGCGCAAATATCTGACAAGTAGAATTGATCGCCATTTAAACAGCCATCACTTTTAATTTTCTGTATTAATTGATGTGCGGTTTGAGAACTAAATTTTTGGCGGTAATAGCTAAGATCATGAGCCGGGCGAATTACTTGAAGATTTCCTGATTCTAGTCGATATATTGGAAAGTCGTTTGATTCTGAGAATGGATATTGTTTAAAACCAGAGAATACGATACCTGATTCATTTTGATTCATGCTTCCATCTTGATAACTGAAACTTTGACTTATGCTATATTGGGTAACAGATTCAATCGTTACGAAATAGTTATGATTGAGTCCATTATCTCGTGCATCATTATAGTATGCAGAGAGCAGGAATACATCGTTGCCATTTAGGGTAAATTGTTTATCAATGGTGATAGTTGAAAAGTTTTTGCCTTGTGGCAATTTAATTAATTGTTGATTAAGAGCTAGCTGCTGAATTTGATTATGAGTTTTTGCTTTTGAGTTGCTGCTTAATTGAATTACAACTAAGTTTCCTGCCGCTATTTTTTGTGAGCTGGTTACTATTGGTAGTTTAGACAGCCAATTTTGAAATTTTAAAGTGTTTTCACTACTAACTGGAGTTATTTTTTCCACTTGTTGCTCTGCATTTACATCATATGAGTATTCCGCTGAGAAATTTTGTTCGGGAAATATATTATGGCTGTATTGAATAGTTGCTTGGCATTGTAAAGTTGTGTTTTTATTCTGCTTCTTGCTACTTGACATAATCTGAACTTTTGGATTTACATACAGTGGAATTGAACTATCAAGTCTAGTGGCTTGAATAAGCTGTTCCTCAATATTTGAACTACTGCAGCTAGGTGGTTCAGCTGATTGTGAACAGGCACTAAGCCCGCTGCTTATCAAAAAAGTTAGCAGCGAGTACTTGATGAGTTTTAAATTAGTATATTTAAGCATTTGAGTTAAATAGCTTAAGCTAATTCAACGACTTTATGGACTAATTTATTAATGCCACTGTATGCATCTAAAATATTGCTTGCTAACATGTAAGCAGCAGTTGACACAATTTTGTATTTTTCATCGATGCAAATTTCATTTACGGTGGATGAATGATGAATTGCACCGCGTTTAGTTACTAGTGCTGCGGTTCCCTCATCACTACCGATAGTCATATTTACTGGAAAATTATAAATTGCTGGAATCATTACTGGTGCAATACAAATAAATCCGACTGCTTTACCTGCGGCAGTGAAGCTCTGCGCAATTTTGCTTAGAGATAGATTAACGGTATAATTAGCACCGTCTTGTGCCAATGTAAAGAGATTTGCTGCAACCCCATTTCCACCAGGAATGATAAGTGCATCGTAGTCATTGCTATTTAATTCTTCAAGTTTTTTTACATTACCGCGAGCAATCCGCGCTGACTCTACCAGCATATTCCGAGTTTCATTGGTTGTCTCATTATTCAAATGATTAGTAACATGATCTTGCGCTAAATCAGGGCTAAAGCACTGGTAACTTGCGCCAGCTTGTTCGATAGATAATAAGGTTAATACTGATTCATGAATTTCAGAACCATCCATCCGTCCACAACCCGCTAATACAACTGCAATTTTTTTCATAGTATTATCCTTTTTAAATTATAACTGATTCATAGTTTTAGAAATTAACTCATAAACATCGTTTGATAGTTTCTCTGTCGCTAAAATTTCACTTAAAACTGGTTTTGCTAATTGTTGATATTCAGGCGCTAAACTAGTTAAAATACTAAAGCCATGGGCAATTCGCGCACTAACCCCAGAATTAAATTTATCAACCCGTAATATTTCAGCGGCAATAAATTTGTACCCTTCAACACTATTAAAATGACTGCTATTCGCTGTAAAAGCACGAATCAAGGAATAGAGTTTATTCGGGTTAGCATTGTCGTATTGTGGATGAGCAGTTAGTTTTTTAACTTGCTCCAAAGTGTCAGCGCGTGAGCTTTGGCTTTGTAGTGTAAACCATTTATCCATTACTAGTGGATAATTTTGGTATTCATGGTTAAATTGAGCAAGTAATTCGGCACGTAATTTATCATTACTGTCATTAATTGCTATCAATGCTGCTAGCTTATCCGTCATATTATCAGCTGTCTGATATTGCTTTTGAACCAAATCAAGATATTTGGCTGCATTTTTACTGCTTAGCAAATAAGCTAAAGCTATATTTTTTAGTGCGCGTTTACCTGCATCATTAAAATCATAGCTTAAGCATTGATTTTGCTGATAAGTTGCTAACCACAGCAACTCTAACGAATCCGCCAGATAAGATTTAAGCACAACTATAGCTTGATTTAATTTAGCAACATTAACGGATTTTAGTTGTGCACATAATTCACCAAAACTAGGTAATCCGCTAATTAAGTTTTGAATGCTTGGGTTCAACTGCTTATCTTGTAAGGTTTTAGTAAGCGCATTACTTAGTTGCGTAAAAATTTGTGCATCGGTGTTTTGTGGGTTCTGATACAAAGCAATGATCGCATGTTGATAAAGTTTTTGCATCGCTTCCCAGCGGTTGAATGAGTCGCTATCATGTGCAGCTAAATTTAGCAGTTGTGCAGGAGTATAAGCATAATCTAAAATTACTGGAGCTGAGAAACCTCGTAACAACGATGGGGTCGGTTGTTGAGCTACTTTGATTTTAAACTCATTGTGTTGCTTACGAATGAGTAAAACAGCTTTTCCTTCTGGATAGATAGCTTCACCATTAATGACTTCAAATTCCAGCTCTTGTCCATCATTATTGATTAAACCTAGTTCCAATGGAATCAGCATTGCTTGTTTGTTTTGCATATCTGCGGTATCAGGAATTTGCTGTTCAATATTTAACGTATAAATTTGGCTTACAGAATCATAGCTATCACTGATTTTTAAGGTTGGCGTACCTGCTTGAGAGTACCAGAGCATAAATTGGCTAAGATCAAAATTATTAGCATCTGCCATCGCTCGACAGAAATCATCGCACGTAACAGCAGAGCCATCATGGCGTTCAAAATAAAGCTTCATTCCTCGTTCAAAACCTGAACGTCCCAAAAGCGTTTGGTACATCCGCACTACTTCTGCACCTTTTTCATAAACGGTCATAGTATAGAAATTATTTATTTCCAGATATGAGGCAGGGCGGACTGGATGTGCCAATGGCGATGCATCTTCGGGGAACTGATTTTGGCGAAGAGTTTTAACCGTTTGAATACGTTTTACATCCCGAGCATGTAAATCTGCAGTAAATTCCTGATCTCTAAAGACGGTCAGTCCTTCTTTTAATGATAGCTGAAACCAGTCGCGGCAGGTAACCCGATTGCCAGTCCAGTTATGAAAATATTCATGTCCAACCACTGCTTCAACATTGATGAAGTCAGTATCGGTTGCGGTTTTAGTTTCTGCTAGGACGTATTTAGTATTGAAGATGTTCAACCCTTTGTTTTCCATCGCGCCCATATTAAAATCGCCACTGGCAACTATCATATAGCGCTCAAGATCATATTCCAGATTGAAGCGTTGTTCATCCCAGCGCATAGACCTAACTAGCGAATCTAAACAGTGCTGACATTGATTGATTGATTCAGGCTCGCTATAGACTTCAAGGAGTACCTTTCGTCCTGATTGAGTAGTATAAATCGTATCAATTTTGCTAAATTTTCCGGCAACTAGCGCAAATAAATAACTCGGTTTTTTAAACGGATCTTGCCATACTACCTTGGTTCGTCCATCAGGTAATTGTTCTTCAGAAATTTTGTTACCGTTTGAAAGTAGTATTGGATAATCTTGGGCTTGTGCAATAATTGTAGTCGTGAAAAGCGCCATTACATCTGGGCGATCTAAGTAATAAGTAATTTTTCTAAAACCTTCAGGTTCGCATTGGGTGAATAAATTCCCTTGCGATGCATATAAACCCATGCAGCTTTTGTTATTAAAAGCATCAACTTCTGTAGTGATGGAAAGAGTAAATTCTTTAGGTAAATTATTAATCACTAATTCATCATTTGCCAATGTATAATCTGAATGAGTTGTATTATTAACCTTTAGCTCAAGTAACTTGGCACTTCCACTTAATTTTAAAGTTCCACTTGATTGACTGGCATTTTGCTGGTAGTCGGTATCGCTTTTTACAATGACATGTTGACTTAATATCTCAAAGCTTAATCGAATATTTTGTGAGAAATAGTTAGGTTGCTGGTAATCTTTTAAGTACTTAATTTTCGGTTGATTTTGCATAACTAATGTTGCTTTCATATGTAATCGTTAACTAAGCAAATATTATAAGATTAATGAGATAATAACTCAAGCTTAAATTACGGTTATAAAAAGTTTGGAGTTTTTACTCTAGCTTTAAATGCTTTGTTTTTTAGTTATGGATATTGTCAAATTGATTATCTAAATTCTGAGTAGAGCATAATTCATTGAGCAGTTGCACAATTGAAAACTACTTCAGAATATCTTATTCTAGCTCACGTGAGCTAGAAAAGTTGTATAATTACGCGATTCAAATTTTTTAAGGCTAGTACATGAACTATACTCCTTTTTATCAAAGCCATTTGGATAGTAATGGTAAAGTTGTTGATTTTGGTGGTTGGGCATTACCTGTCAATTATGGTTCGCAAATAAAAGAACATGAGCAAGTTCGTAATGATGCAGGAATGTTTGATGTTTCGCATATGGTGGTCACTGATATTCATGGCGTTGATGCCAAAGCATTTTTTCGCCATTTAATTAGTAATGATGTTGCAAAATTAGATAAATTTGGAATCGGTAAAGCGTTATACTCAGGATTACTTAATCGTGAGGCTGGTGTTATTGATGATTTGATTGTATATTTGATGCCATTTGGTTATCGTTTGGTGACCAATGCCGCGACTGAAGCAAAAGATTTGAATTGGATCAAACAGGTTGCTGCAAATTTTAAAGTAGAATTGTTCCCACGTCGTGATTTGGCGATGCTAGCAGTACAAGGTCCGAATGCGATTAAAAAAGTTATTGCCGCTCATCCACATATGAAAGAAAAATTAGAGCAACTTAAACCATTTGTTGCAGTAGAAGATAGTAGTTATTTTTATGCACGAACTGGCTATACTGGGGAGAATGGTCTAGAAATCATGTTGCCGCGTACTGAAGCTAACGCTTTTTGGAGTTTGCTACTAGAACATGGTGTAGCTCCATGTGGGCTTGGTGCTCGAGATACTTTACGTTTAGAAGCTGGCATGAATTTATATGGGCATGAAATGGATGAAACGATCACTCCTCTTGCTTGTGGCATGGATTGGGTGGTTGATTTAAGTGATGAAACACGTGACTTTATTGGGAAGAGAGCTTATCAATTAGCTAAAATTTCAACTGATCAATATAAGCAAGTTGGTTTAGTACTACAAGGTAAAGGTGTCTTGCGTGATGGACAAAAAGTGTATGTCGATGGTGTTGAGTGTGGGATAGTTACTAGCGGTACTTTTTCACCAAGCTTGAAAGTTTCAATTGCAATTGCGCGAATTAGTGCTGCGGTTGAAGCAGAGACAGCAGCCGTTGATATTCGTGGTAATCATGAAGCGGTGAGAATAATTAGTTTGCCATTTGTCCGTAATGGCAAAAAAATGTTCTAACTGCAGACTATATCGCATTAGCGTTGTTACAAGGCTCCTCATGTACTTCTCATTGTACACTTCGTCGCCTTGTGCCTAGCTACTGCTTCATATTCTGGCAGTTTGAGTATAATAGTTATAGAAATGTTTAATTAATGCTTAAAGGAGCAATTATGTATAGCAATGATATGAAATTTGTCGATACGCATGAGTGGGTTAGACTTGAAGCGGATGGAGTTGTCAGTGTAGGGATTACTAATCACGCTCAAGAGCTTTTAGGTGATTTAGTGTATGTAGAATTACCTGCAGTTGGTGCAAGCATTGCTACAGGTGACACAATCGGTGTCGTTGAATCAGTAAAAGCAGCTTCAGATTTGTATTCGCCAGTTGCTGGTGAAGTAGTGGAAATTAATGATGCGGTAGTTGCAGATCCAACGTTAGCAAATACCGAACCACACGCAGCAGGATGGCTATTTAAAGTAAAATTAGCAGATGTGGCAGAATTAGACGGCTTAATGAGTGCTGATAAGTATAAAGCACTGATTGGCTAATAAAATACCATTGAAGACCCTGTTAGATTTTGAACGGGGTTTTTTTATACGTTTAGTTTTTGAAATAAAATAGGATACTTAGCATGAATGAATTTTGTAAGCGTCACATTGGGCTTAGTCAGCAGCAGCAAGCGGCAATGTTAGATGATTTGGGTTGTAGTAACTTAGATCAGTTTATTGAACAGGTTATACCAACTGATTTAATCAGCAAAACTAAAACTACTCAAAAGGTTGGTTTGAGTGAAGATCAGGCACTGTCTGAAATTAAAGCAATTTTGGATGCCAATATAGTCTATAAAAATTATATTGGTTTAGGTTACTACGATACGATTACTCCATCAGTGATTCGGCGTAATGTTTTTGAAAATCCAGGTTGGTACACCGCATATACGCCATATCAGGCAGAGGTTTCACAAGGTCGCTTGGAGGCATTGTTAAATTATCAGCAAATGTTAATTGATTTGACTGGCTTTGATTTAGCTAATGCATCTTTGCTGGATGAAGCAACCGCGGCTGCGGAAGCAATGGCGATGGCTAAACGAGTAAACCCAAATGCTGGGAATAAATTTTTTGTGGATGAAAATATTTTTCCGCAAACTTTAAGTGTAATGCAAACTCGGGCACAGTATCTGGAAATTGAACTAGTGGTAACAGATATTAGCCAAGTTGACGCAACTCAGGGATTTGGTTGTTTTATTCAAAATCCAGATTTATATGGTACTACTAAAGATTTTACCAACCTAATTAGTGGATGGAAACAACATGCGCCAAAACTGATTGTGGTTATGGCTTGTGATATTATGTCTTTAGTACTGTTTAAATCTCCAGCAACACAGGGCGCTGACATTGCAATTGGTTCTACACAACGCTTTGGTATTCCTATTGGTTTTGGTGGTCCTTCTGCAGCCTATATGGCAACGAAAGATGCTTACAAACGTTTAATGCCAGGTCGCATCATCGGTGTATCGGTTGATAGTCGTGGCAAAAAAGCACTACGAATGGCATTACAGACTCGCGAGCAACATATTCGTCGTGAGAAAGCGACTTCAAATATTTGTACCGCGCAGGTATTACTGGCTAATATGGCTGGATTCTACGCGACCTATCATGGTGCGGATGGACTTAAAACGATTGCTAAACGCATTACGTATTTGGCTAACCTACTGGCACATAATTTACGTCATTATGGAATTAAAGTATTTAATCAAGATTGTTTGTTTGATACGCTTAGTTTTGAACACAATGATTCTGCGGCTCTTATGACTAAATTAAATGATAATGGTTATGCGATCGGTGAGTATGATGGTAAATTATTCATTTCGGTAGGTGAGAGTGCCTCCCTTGCTGAAATCGAGGATTTGGTGGGTTTAATTTGTGATGGTCAAGAGCTAATTGTTGTTGAGCCAGAAGTGCTACTAGCGAGTCAAAATGCTCTTCATCGTCAAGATGCAATTCTAGCTCATGAAGTGTTTAGCAATTACCATAGTGAAACTAAAATGATGCGCTATTTGAAATATTTGGAAAATAAAGATATTTCTTTAGTGCATAGCATGATCCCGCTGGGTTCTTGTACTATGAAATTAAATGCTGCAGCCGAGCTAGAGCCATTATCGTGGCCGCAAATGGCAAATATTCATCCATTTGCACCACGTGAGAGTGTTCAAGGCTATGTAACGTTAATTAACGGTTTGAAGCAACAACTCAAAGATATTACTGGCTTTGATGATGTATGTATGCAGCCAAATTCTGGTGCTCAGGGTGAGTATACTGGCTTATTAGCGATTCGTCGCTATCAGGCAAGTCTTGGACAGGGTACGCGTGACATATGTTTGATTCCACGCTCGGCACATGGTACCAATCCAGCAACTGCGCAAATGATGGGCATGGAAGTTATCGTCGTTAATTGTGATGAATCAGGAAATGTGGAAGTTGCAGACATGCGGGCTAAAGCTGAGCAATATCGTGAGCGTTTAGCATGTTTGATGATTACTTATCCATCAACGCACGGTGTATTTGAAGGCAGCATTAAGGAAATTTGTCAAATTATTCATGATAATGGCGGTCAAGTTTATATGGATGGCGCTAATTTGAATGCTTTGGTGGGATTAGTTAAACCTGCAGAGCTTGGTGCGGATGTTTCGCATATGAATCTGCACAAAACATTTGCGATTCCTCACGGTGGCGGTGGACCTGGTATGGGACCAATTGGTGTTAAACAACACTTGGTTGATTTTTTACCGTTAAATCCAATCTTTGATACTGCATTTGATGTAACTCGCAGTGCTGTTTCTAGTGCTCCATTTGGCAGTGCTTCAATCTTGGCAATTTCTTGGATGTATATCACAATGCTTGGTGAGTATGGTCTTGAGCAATCAACTAAAGCAGCTATCCTAAATGCTAATTACGTGGCACATCATTTAGCTAAAATTGGTTACCCGATTTTATATACTGGGCAAAATCAAAAAGTTGCGCATGAGTGTATTATTGATTTACGCCCATTGAAAGCGGAAAGTGGAATCACTGAGGTCGATTTTGCCAAGCGCTTAATGGATTATGGTTTCCATGCGCCTACTATGTCATTCCCTGTGCCGGGTACCTTGATGATTGAGCCAACCGAGAGCGAGTCCAAAGATGAATTGGATCGTTTTATCGCTGCGATGGCTTCAATTTATGCTGAAGTAAAACAAGTGCTAGATGGTGGTTTTGATAAGCTTAATAACCCATTGAAAAATGCACCGCATACATTAGCGGATTTAATGACTTGGGATAAACCGTATTCACAACAAGTTGCTTGTTTTCCAATGAGTAATCTTGAAAACAGCAAGGTGTTTCCTTCGGTAAATCGGATTGATGATGCGCATGGCGATCGTAATTTCATGTGTAGTTGTTTTGATTTAAACTAAAACAATAAAGTGATTTTACGCAAAACCAACCGTAATTTATATTTTCGGTTGGTTTTTGTATTCATGGACTTTGTTTTTAAGAGTATAATAATGAGGATTCACTAAGAATTATTTGAAGTGTCCTAGCCCCGTATAATAGAACCACTCATAATTAGACAATTTGATAACATTTA
>ERZ650304.36-NODE-36-length-87228-cov-7.870742_pt1 | contig 87228 bp, 78 predicted proteins | sample MGYA00376240_ERZ650304 | MGnify/ENA primary metagenome ERZ650304 (study PRJEB26733, sample SAMN07839271) | wastewater metagenome | biome: small river; feature: stream; material: water | place: USA: North Carolina | collected 2016-03-01 ...
TGGTGCGTCACACGCGTAACTCTATGTCATTACTCATTTTGACGCAAAATACTGGATAGCGGCGTAGGGTTATATGACTGGGTGCAAGGTGTACGCAGAGACTCGGTGTGTCTAACATTTATGCATAGCGCATTTCTGAACACAGCGTGTTATTTTAAGACACACGGCATTAATAATAACGCAAGCACTCGCGATATACGCACAGCATAAAAGTGTGTGCTGCTTGTGGTCACCCGACCGCCTAGTCTTTTTTATTGGCGTCCGCGTACACCTTGCACCGTGTAAAGTGGTGACAAAAAACGTCAGTGTGCAGTAGACTCTTTTAGTAGGTCTTTAGAGAATTTCTAGGTCAGAAAGACCTTTGTATGTCTTGGATTGGTACCCATCACGCACTGCAGACAATACCTTTGCCGTATAGTCTTCCGCGGCCTGTGATAGTCTTTTATACCCCTCGTGCACCGCGGTACCGTACCTGTTATGAGCGTTGTGGTCAGCGTATACGCGGTCAATCATGTGGTACAGCTCACTAGCGTCATTGTTGGATTTAACCACCAAGTCGTGCACACCATGCCACGGTTTCTTCCCTATTAAGTGGTTCTGGTACAACCCTATTGATGCTGTGCTCATCACCACAGGCACACCCACTGACCAAGCCTCTTGGATCAGGTTAGGATAGCACTCGAGGTGAGAGGTATGTAAAAGTACGGAGCACTTCTTAATACGCTCGAGGAAGATATGCGGGACCTCTCCATGTGGGTCCGAGATAACAATCTCTGTGTTAGGGTTATTGGCTGCAAAGTCCTTGGCCACTTTAATGCACCCGGACACGTTCTTATAAGGGCTGCCCACCCCTCCCAAAACCCCCACGGTAAACTTCTTCGGCTTACAAGAAACAGGCCCTGGCTGGAAGTAGTGTGGCACCCACGCCGTAGTCTTCCTGCGCACCGTCCTGACATAGTCTGCCATCTGCGGCTGGACGTAAGCAATAACATCAATGCTGCCTATACCAGCGCAAGCGTCTATTTCTGGTAGGTATATATCGTCTCCAAAGAACGAGCCGTGGAACACATGGCTGTGTTGTACCACTACAACAGGGAACTTTCTTGAAACCCGCATAGCCTCGAGCAAGTAGTTATAACCCGCACTCCAACCACCAACGATAAGAAGGTCTGGTTTGAAATTAACGATCGCTTTAGCAAGGCTGTATGAATTCTTGATATCCGTAATAGGCAGCACAGGATAATAATCTGTGCATATAGCTTTTGTAGCTACGGTAACGCCAGTAAAAGAGGGATTACTGATGCCTAGAATTTTCATGGCTTCTTTTTCTTCTTCACCTTCTTAGTTATGCCTGAGGCGCAAAGTTCCGCTAGGGCCGCGATTGAGTTTCTCTTTGTCACAATCATATCTCTTACAGCATCAACTGTATGTGGCCTACGCTCATCTATTTGTTTGATGAGGTCGTCTAGAATTGAGTAGATTGCTTTCAGGGTTTTAATCATAAATTTTCATAGATTCTTAAGAATCTTTCCACATGTTGTTTTGGGTGCCAGTAGGTTTCCATCCACAGCCTACTTCGCTCTCTTATATATTTCAACTCAGCACTGTCTGAGATGAGATAACGGAGGGTCTCTTCTATATTAGAGGGCTTTGCCATGACCCAGGGTATGTAGTCTGCGCCGGTGAAGTCACGAAGTGTTTTATATTGGGTGGCGTCTATGCCGGCTATGGTGGCTAGCCCTTGGGACAAACTTTCCAGTGAGCACAGGTGATAACTGCCAGTAACTATTTCATCAATAGATATGTCTGCTTTTTGCCTGATTTGCATGCATTCTGTGTGGGTTTTGTTGTATACGATGTTGGCGGTGATCTTACCCTCCTTTACCAACTTTACCAATGTTGGGTAGGTCTCTTCGTACCCCTTGTTATCCCAACCAGGTAGCCCGATGCGTGAAGGAGTGTAAACAACCCTCGGCGGGGTGTTTACAATTCCCAGTGGTTTGTAGTCCTCGTCATCAATAGGCACAATATTTGGCACTACCTCACACTCTGGCCATTGCCTTGGATGGTACTGAGCTATGACCAGCCTTTTCATTGTCTTGTCACTATAAGGAGTCTCTAGATCTACCCACGCAGTCTCTCTCTGGGAGTGGACCTGCCAAACTCTCTTTTTCCTAAGGACCACAGGCCACAACTCAGGAAATCTTCTGAACAATTCCTGGTGCTGATAGAAATTGTGGAAGTGGATGATGTCAGCTACGTGAATCAGTTTGGAGATAAGCTCCCTGTTCCCTTCATGAATAAGAACGTCTGACTTGAACACACGGCTTTCGTTTCTATCTGAGGACGCGATGTGCCTGCTATTGATTCTGCCATTACCGTACTGATTTAGTGCATTTGATAAAGCTATGGGAGCCCCTGCAATGGGATTTTCAGTTATGTGGACTATGTTAATCATTTGACTCCCTCTTACTAGGAAGATATTGCCTGTGTTATGGAAATTCAATCTCTGAGTGAACTAAAAACCCTTATTTCTGATATAACAGATGAAGGCTTGCGGGATAGATTTACAAGCTGGATGCATAAATACTGTCACCCGGTTAGGATGGTGGTAGATGTGGGAAGGCCTTATGAAACGCTGACCTTTAGGGAGCAGCTGAGACTAAGAGCACGGCTATATCAATCAATGGCTGAAGGCATGTGTGCTGACCCAGGCATGAATAGCCTTGTAGAGGCTGAAGGTAACCAACTAATATTTAAGGCTATTATATTGAGACTTCACGCCTCTTATGACATTAAAAGTATTCCGGCCGTTGAACCACACTACCTAGATGGGCCTGTGCAGGCAGTTGCAGTTAAAAAGCTTCTGGAGTAGTATTAGGTTTATGATTAAAACATTTATCGCTTTAGCGGCCCTAGTCATTTCCACCACCTCATTTGCTACGGGAAAGATCACTCTCTCTCCTAGTTATCATTACAACGAACAGGTGTGGGTACCTAATGTAGGTTTATCTATCCACCACCCATTAGTTCTGGGAAAAGTTTTTGCAACTTCCTGGACTGGAATGGGGCAGGATTCTAAGCTAGAAGCAGACGGATCAGCCAAGTACTGGCTTGCAACTACAAACGGTGTTGAGCTTATGCTCGGCAGCTATGTAGTTCTAGGCGGCACCGTCACACTTGCTCGCGACACAAACGCTAATAGCTGGGATAATAAGCTGAATGTTAAGCTTGCTATCCAGCTCTGGTAATTTAGGATAGGTGTGGTGAACTTACCAACACCGCCTAACGACTTTGAAAATGACCTCTACTTGGATCAAAACAAGAGAGGTCTTTATTTTTTTGGAGTGCTTGCATTCTTACTCTTGCAGGCAGCCATGGTTTTGTTTTCTCTGTCTCATCCGGCACTTTATTTCTACCTGGTGTTTGCAGCACTAAACTTTTTTTATCTTAGTGTTAGTTATGGAATAGGTATATTCGGGAAGTCGTTTGATCTTGGGGCACATAAAAGAATAGTAGACTCCGGAAGTGATTTCTTACCCACAATAGATGTCTACCTACCTTGCTGTGGAGAACCTATAGAAGTTATTGAGAACACGTATTGGTATGTGAATCAACTTCGGTGGGACCATGATAAGATCAATGTTTATGTGCTTGATGACGGCGATAGTTCTGAAGTGGCTGAGCTTGCAAAAGAGTTTGGGTTTAATTACTGGGTGAGGCCTGATAAGGGGGTTCTTAAAAAAGCCGGTAATCTTAGGCACGCCTTTGCACGGACTAGCGGGGACCTGATTTTAATTCTGGATGCTGACTTTTGCCCACGTCCTGACATGCTGTCTGAGATGGTTCCTTACTTCAAAGACGAATCGGTGGCCATTGTACAGTCGCCTCAGTACTTCTCAGTGAAAAAAGAGCAGAGCTGGGTTGAGCGTGGGGCGGGGTATGTACAGGAGCTTTTCTACAGGCTTATTCAGGTTAATAGGAATACCTGGGGCGGCTCTATTTGTGTGGGCACTTGCGCTGTTTACAGAAGAGAGGCACTCGAGCCTTTTGGTGGGACAGCTGCGATCGCTTATAGCGAGGATCTGCACACAGGGTTTAACGTGGTTAAAGCTGGGGGGCGTGTTGTGTACATTCCCATCAACCTGTCCAAGGGTATCTGCCCCGACACTCTTCCTGCTTATTTTAGTCAGCAGTACAGATGGGCTATGGGTTCAACCTCGTTATGCTTCGGAAAAGAGTTTTGGACGGTCAAAATTGGGGCTAAGATCAGGCTCTGCTATCTCTCCGGTATGATGTATTACATGGCCACTGCAGCAGGCATATTCATAACACCTATCCCAGGCATGTTGATGGTGTGGTTCAGGCACGACCATGTGTTTTGGTACAACATGCTATTCTCCCTCCCATCCTTTATCTACGGGACAGTTTACATGGCATTTTGGGGCAGGGCTAAGTTTGGGTGGTATGCACCCAAGGCAAGGTTAGTGGCTTACTACGCGCATGTGTTTGCTGTGCTAGACAGGATTATGAACACGACAATGCCGTGGGTACCGTCAGGTGCCTCTATGACAGGTAGTGTTGGAAGATACCGTGCGTTTAAGAACCTAATTTTTTGGTGGTCAACGCTTAGCTCAGGATTAATTCTAGCAGGCGCGTTTCACCACATGGATAGCGTACTTGATTATAATTTCTACCCCATGATCTTCTTCAACGGGTTTAATTATTGGATTAGCATGAGTGTACTTCGCGATCAGCTTGTGGAGTAAGAAAATCTTTGGTAATGTCTCCTCACCAACACCCTTAAAAACGCGGATCGGGTGTGCCGCATAACAAGGAGACAATCTCGTGATGGCCTATCAAAAAGGATACGTCGTATCCATTATTCCAACCAAAACCAATAAACCTGTACGCGAACACTCGGAGAACGGTGAGCGCGTGTGTAAGCTTGAGTTTGATTCTGAGTACAAGATCAGGCTTAAGAATACCACAGGTGCGCCTGCGCTTGCGTCTATCACTATTGATGGCACTCCAATCAGTGCCGCCGGTGATTTTTTTATCAATCACGGTGATACTGTTGATGTAGAGCGTTTTGTTGATAGTTTGAGCATAGGCAAAAAGTTTAAGTTTGTGCGCAAAGATCATGCAGAGATTCAGGATCCTACAGTAAGCGAGCTCGGATTGATTGAGGTTGTATTTACTCCCGCACAATATAATCATGGTCTGAGCTGGGACGTGCTTGGAACACTTAATAATCCAGGTACTTTGAAGAGGCCACACTATACAATAGGGCCGGCACTGTGGTCTTCTGGCGACGCTAAATATACTAACAACATGACGCATAGAAATGACGTCATCAGCACTAACTATATAGGTGCCATCGAGGGATGCAATACCAGCGTAGGGGGCACGGTTGGTGGTTCAGAATCAGCGCAAAAGTTTACTACAACACAAAACTACGTGGCTAATGGCACCCCAGAAATTATTAAGATAAGGCTGCGTGGGCCAGAGGTTAGTGCTAAGCCTGCGCCTTCTTTTCAAGATAACTATGTAGTTCTCGTGTGTGGCATGGAAGTGCCGTGCACAAAAGAAGTTAAGATTAACGGCAGCAAGCTAGAGATGCATATCATAGTCCCTATAGGTGACATGCTCACATTAACAGGCGTAGGGCGGTAGACTAGGATAGCTAAAAGAAACGGGGATGTTGAAGTCCCCGTTTCTATTTACTGCACCGTATCTGTGTTGTGTGTGAACACAGTGTTTAACCTGTCTAGGCGCTGAAGCCTACCAGACTCCTGCCCACGGAATTGGTGGGTGATGGAGTAGGTGAAGGCATTGTACAAAGCCCACATCGTCGTGGATCCGTCATACTCTGCTTGGTTCACTACCATAGACTTCTTGCTTACCACTTGCATGGACATTGCTTGCTCGATGATGAAACTACGCTTTCTAGGCGACAGCTCATCCTCGGACATACGCTGCCAAGACCTGCCGGCCGCGTTGAAGGCGTCAAAGACTAGGTCAGGCTCTGGGAGCACAATGTCTTCGAGTCCTGTGGTGTGCCTGAACCTGAGATCAAACTCACCTCTTGGAGCAGTCATACCATTTAAGCATCTGAGCACCATAGCACCGATCTTGTAGGTTAGTGATGTAGCTCTGTCGTAGCTATTAATCACGGTAATACGAAGAGCTACAGTGTCATTCACTTTAGGGACTGTAATGAGCTGGTTCTTGAATGTGTAGGTAGCAAGCAGTCTTGCCCCATCTTTTTCTAGGTTGTACACAGGTTTCACATCCCCAAACCGTGACATAAACCCTGATGTGACTTGCAGTGCATCGGTGTGCGTGATGAGCTTGTACTGATCTGACACAACACTAATTGGAGCGGCGGTGTCGGCTCTGACAACCGCCCTGACTCTAGGAGCTTCTGCACCACCTGCGGTATATATTTTTTCTAACCTTACTGGAAAATCATAGTTTGTTTCTTGGCTTCTCATTTTTTATCCCCTTCTTTTTTATTATTACGGTGCTCTTCTAAATCAATACACAGGCGAGTTTAGCAACTCTATAAGCTCTTTATCAGCAATGATGGCGAGTGGTTCTGTGATGTACCCTCCCTGATCATCTTGGAATGCTGAGCATAATGCAGTAACAGGAGCGCCTCCGTCTTTGTATGTAGTAGTCATGATACAGACGTTATCGTTTTTAAAAGCCTCTTGAAGACGTGTGAAAACATCTTTATGATGCGTGGTAATCATTATAGTTCCTTTGTGTATGTATAGTGTTAAGAACAGAGCAGGTGCCACACAGACACCTGCTCTGGTAAAACTAGGCGATCACGGGACGTAACTGAATTGGTACTGCTGGTTCAGGTAAGAAACCGATGGCATATTCCCTGTCATTGAACCCAACCATCAACCATGGTCCGGGCTGAGTCCCGTACATGATATAGAGTTGAAACGCGTGTTGGTTTTGGATAACACGCTCAATGACCTGAAAGGTCGTTGGAGATGTACTGCTTTGGTACTGCACTTCTTCGTTGCTTGTATTAGACATTATGTCGTCCTCCATTAAGCTTATAACAGAAGATGTTAAGTTTTCGACACAACTGGACTAGGTGCGTTATTTACTGATGGGTTTGCCTGGATTGCTTGGAAATTGTTTGTGGAGGCCGAACTTGTTAATCCAGTTCCTCATAGTCCTGACGCTAATACCCATGTGTAGGGCAGCAGCGGTACGGCAGCCTTTACAAGCAGCTAGGGCCTGAATAGCCATCTTTTTATGTGTTTCGTTTAGGAGCGTCTTCTTAGGGGCCATAGGGTTATAGTTAATAGGTAATTCCTGCCGCGTCAATGGAAACCTGACTCCAGTGCTTGGTAGGCGGTTGTAAAGGTTCTAGGACATGGGGGTGAAACAGGTTTCTTCGCTTAGCCATAAACTCAGGGATCTTACCGTCTAGCATCACCGTGACACAGTAATCGTCTGCGTTTCGCTGACTGCGACCTAGAGCCTGCTCTAGTTGGATCACGGTTTCGTTGTGGTACCACAGTCTGTTTCTAGCCGCTTTTGCTGCAATGACCGGGTCACCGAAATAAGGGAACGGGCACTTGGTGAAGATCTGTACTCTGGATAAATCGTTTTTGAAGTCGTAACCTTCTCTGATCGCAGGAGACATGAGAAATGTACCGTCCTTGCTGGTCATGTGTTTTTTAACCGCGAGATCATTCTCACCCCTACGAGCTAATATAATGCGTGGCTCTCCCATGAGGTTATGAGTCATCTCCTCGATCATGTCATATCCAGAGGCAAAGATGATTCCCTTAGTTCCTTTGAAGTGTCTCACTATCTTTATGATTTGGTCTGCTAGGTCTCTGTAGACTACTTTCTTGTCCACAGTTTTAAAATAGTCTTGTGACAGGCTATGCTTTGTATCACAGAAAATGGGCCTGTTTTTAGCAGAGAATAAGCTAGGGGCTCTGATTACTTTTGTCTTTTCAAAGGGGATACGAACTTCCTGGCAGAATATCTCAGCGCTAGGGATAGTTGCGGACATGAATAGGTTGTAGTCGCCGTAGATGTTTTGGAGCTGTTTAGGAAGCATCACCGGGGCAATACGCAATGTAAAGACCGTCCTTGATCTGTGTGGGTCCTTCTTACCATCCATGGCAAGAACGTAGTCTCCGTTAGGGGACTTACGGTAATTCTCAATCACGTTCATAAGCCGTACATGTCTTTGTAAGTCTTTGCCTAAGTCACCCTCTAGCTCAGAGCAGAATACTTTGAAAGACTCAAGGTTATCAAAACCGTAAGACGACATTTTGCGCTCAATGGCTGCGTTGTTTTTAAGTTCTGCGTAACGCAAGATCTCCTCAAGCACCTTGTTGTCCCATGCATACTTAAGTGGGTTCTGGATTAGTTTTTTCTTCTCGTCATCTGATAGCCAGCTTTCAAACGGGGGGATGTTGTCTTTGAAGGTATCATGTAGCCACTTCTCTGTTAGCCTAATTTCAAACAGGTCGCGTGCTTGTGATTCGATGTTGTGGCACTCATCAAATACGTTAAGTGTGCGGGGCTTCATGATCGGGATCCTCTCGCACCACGTATTCCAGACTAGGTATCCTTTTAAATTGAACACGCAGAGCCTATTAAACTCAGCTTCTTCTCTTGCTGTATAGTAAGAGCAGGTGCCATTGTCGCGGCATGCTTTGATTTGTTTAAGGCCAGTGAATTTACCCTTGGATACGGCTGTTGCCACATCTTCATCCACAGCAGGGAAGTTTTTGGCGAAGTCAGCGGCATTTTCTGAAACGGCTTTATCTTGTTCCGGATGGTCGGTGACTGGCTTGTTCTTTCTGATAGTCTTTGGCTCCATCATAAAGTTTTTAGTCATGTCTCCTAATATGTTTAAGCAGGGCGCCTCGTCTGTCTTGTACAACTCTTTATCTGGTTTGCAATACAACTGGCATTTGTAATTAGCCCTGCCCTTGAACACGCGTAGCTGAGACAAGGATCTGAAGTCCTCAATAGCCTGTGTTTGAAGAAGCCTTGTGGGCGGGATGTAGTATGCTTTTGCTAGCTGGTTATTGAACACACTTACCACGGCCATGCCGATAATGCTTTTGCCTGTCCCGGTCGGAGCATCAATCATGACATTCCTATAACCACTGCAGAACGCGTCTACGATCTCTCTGATTAGGTACAGCTGGTCCTTGCGTGGAGTGAAAGGTAGCGCAAGCCCTGCCGCGATCTCATGGTCTATGTGGTGGTAGGCCTGTGCTTTGTCTAATTTAAACAGAGGCGCGTAATCAAACTTATCCATTTCCATGTAGTATGCATACTAGGAAAATGTTGCCTAGTAAAGGACTTAAACACAAAGGGCCCAGAAACAAAGTCTCTGAGCCCCTACATGGAAGTGTGACTAGCCGTTACAGCTCGTGATTAGAACGTTACCACAGTCTTAGTCTGTAGCTCAATAGTCTTTGCTACGTGATAAACCTTTTGAATGTTATCTACACCGATGGAGCTAACTAATTCCCTGCAAGCAGGCTTTCCATAAACTTCTTGTACAACAGTACCAGTAGGACTGGAATAAACTACTGCGAAAAGTGAACCCTTTGCTTCTGCGTTATCGACTGCGTTTTGCTCGCTCATTTGAATGTATCTCCTAGTGTATTAATGAATAGATAAAAAACATTTGTAGAGCAACCAAGCCCTACAAATGTTTTATACGGCACTTTTTTCCGATTTGGAAGCCATTTCGGATTCTTCAGGAACAAACCTAAAAGCCTCTAGCTTAATAGGCCAGGCTACTACCTGTGTCTGACCCACAATACCAGTGATTCTCCTAGTATACCTTCCTCTGTCGGCTGAACCACTCATGATGTACCCATCATCAGTGAGCTGCCTACTTACTTGGTTGTAAGCTTGCAGGTAAGCATTAGCTTTTCTTACCTGGTTGCTTACTTCGGCATAAGCAGTCTTGCTGAAGATCCACACCACATCAGGAGTCTCTGGTCTGTACACACCAACCGCAATACTATTCCTAAGCCCATCACTAAACGAGCTCATGTTATTGAGCCCGTGGATGTGGTACTTGGAAGGGTTTTGCAGAAGTGAGTTTAGCTCAGCGACAAAGTTTACAGAGCCTCTGACATCAGTAGAACGATCTATAATAGACCGCCTCACATGCTCCAGATTCTTGTAATGCTCCACACATAGTTGGTCTTTCACTATGTCTGGTATAGCTCCCTTGGACACCATCATCTCCATCACAAGCCTGAACGCTACCATGTTAAGAGCTAGGTTCTCACAAACTCTGTGAGCATTGATAGCCTTACCAATTTCCAGTAATGGTTTGGCGAAGCTGTCTCTGTACTCACCCCACATCCGTGACACCTCACTGTTATCCAGATTGTACAAAAACTGGATAAAGTATGGTGTGAATCCACGGTATAGCTGTCTGTTTGCAATTACCCTGGATCCAGCACTAATGTTTGGGCTTAACTTAGTCTCTACAATGAGCATTCGAGTGATAGTGCTTGCTTCTTGGTCTGGGAAATCTTCGCCTGTTACAGCAATTAATCCCCTCACCCTATCTAGCTGAGCACGCATCACCCCTGTTCGTTGTAACACTGGTCTAGCACTGCGGTCATAGGCCATCTGCACAAACTGACTGAAATCCCTGCCTGTGGGATCTTGCAAAGCCTGTTTGTAATCATCAACCACCATGAACGCGTGTCTAAAGTTTGAGGCAGCATTAAGTCTACTCTTTGAACTACCTGCGGCACCCTGCAGAATATCGAAGTTGCCGTAGAAGAACTGAGCTGACTCAGCAACAAACGTTTTACCCCCGCTTTGGTTCCCCGAGATCCACAACACCGGGCTCTTTTTAAAGCTCGGTATTTTGGTGGTCAGTGGAGCAGCCATAGCCTGTGCAAACACAGACATAGTGATCATCCTATTATTACAGTTGAAGTAGTCGTTGATAATGTGTGAACACAAGTTCTTTAGCTCGTCGTCGGAGATAATTCGAAAATCAAGCCCCTTACAAAGGTCATCTTCAAACTCGATGATGTACTCTGAATTAGGCTTTATAACTTCCTTGTCCACAATAACTGAGGGCATCATGTATATGGTGTTACCTCCGATGTTGTGGTGTCCGATAGCTCTGCTTACCTTCCGCTCAATCTTAGACTCGCGGTTGAACATAGATACACATAGACGCAGATCTTCTAGGTTGGAGCGTCTTACAATAAGATCGGTCCCGCCTATTTTAATTAGTGTCTCATACCATTTGTCCACCCCACCAGACCAAGTACTGATTGGTTCTTGGAACGTGTGCTTCTTACCTTCAACTACTATAGCCCCAGATACCCAGCGATCCTGAACTGTCTGAGATAGGTTCATGTCTTCCTCTTCATTACGAAGCCTGAACAATGACCGTTCTTCATAAAGCTCAATAACGAAGTTGCTTAGTTCCTCTTCCTTCACCACCCCTTTGGCGTCAGTCTTCATGATCAAATATCTTCCGTTGTCCATGAAGTACTCGACACTGTTGTGTCTAAAGGATTTGCACTGTTTTCTCTTATCAGCCACGACCTCGTTTTGGATTTCTTTGGCCACTTGCTTTTCAATGGTGTTTAGGTCTTTTGCCTTCATCCATTTATTAGACTTGATGACTTCGTGAATCCTCTGCTGGTCTGGTTTTGGTAGAGATTTTACCCGTCTTAGTAGAGACGCTAGGCGCTCTTCTAAATTATCAGGGACGTAGTCTGCACTGACTACTGGTTGCCCAGCTTCGTTTAGAGTTACCTTTGCTTCCGCCTCTTTTCCTTTGGCCGCAAACAACACACCCAAACGCTCGATGACATCATCTGCGGTTAAGTGCCTATCTGTTGCATAACGAATAGGAGACGGTTCTTTCCACTGAGCCTCTGGCAGGTTGTTTGGATTAACCATATCCTGCCCGTTTATACGTTCTACAGGAGGCATCTTCTTCATGCAGTGGTCTAGGTGCCTAGGATGTTTACCGGCATGGCATACACCCATTTCCTGTAACCACTTACATGTGGGAGGTTTGTACCCCTTCTGAAGCGCGTGATCAATGTTGTAGTTTGTGTTTGCACTAGGCCACCTGTTCTTGATGTAATCAAGACCATCGGTAGTAGACGCAGCCACAAACAAAGACGCAAGCCTGGCGTTATGGAACAAGCCCTTTGGGTTAGACTTATCCCAGATGTAAGCTCCACTTGAGTCTTTGGTCCAGTATTCACGCATGGCAGGACAGCCCTCAATAACCCCCTGAAAACCTCCATAGGGTTTTAAAGGGATGGCGGGCCCACCACCACTTTCAGCTTGCTGAGCTTCTTGTGTGCTGCGAGAAGCAGGAGCTTTTAGGATAGGTACTTTGCTGTCTTCCAAGGCAGCCTTGAATTTTACAGTGTCTACTTCATCTAATGCGGCGAAGTATTTCCACTGCTGATCCATAGGCACTGGCACAGCATTATCGTCTACCCAACAATTCCAGCCCTCGCGCATCTTAGGCTCGATCATTGGTATTTTAATACCATTTCCTATAGCTTTGCTGTTGAACTGGGTTTGTTTTGGAAACACCTCTGGAACACGGTTCATGATGACCCCGTTTACAGTGTCCATTCGTTCGTAGAAGCCCAGCGAATCAAATAAGAACCTGACGAAGCTAGTAAACAGATGTGGTTCCACGAACTCGTTAAAAAACCAGTATACGTGGTACCCCTTCTTACTACTTCTGGCGATGTAGCACGGGATTCCCATACTAACGCTTAGGTTTCTTACATTCTTTGCGTCTTCAAATACCTGTCCAGTATCAAAGTCGGCTGCTCCAAACTTAATCCCTTCCTGCCTAAGCATGAATAGGACTAATTCTTTGTCGCCGCTGATGTGCTTCCACACCCACTCATCTGTAAGTGGTTGATTAACCTTATTAGAACAGGGCGAACTACAAGTACCCTTTCTCTGCGTTATAAGGCATAAATCTTTATTTCCGAAATTCTGGCATTGCAGTTGAAACGTATTGACCTCCTCAATACGCGGTTCCTGTGTAGCCTCATCTATTATTTGTCTTGTGTATGAAACTCTGACTGTGAAGGCGTCTTCTCTAGCGGCAAACCGCTTACGAAATAGAGCTACCTTCTGTTTCCAGATTTCGTTGGACATGGGTAATCCCCTTGCTATTTGTAATTATGATTGTGTTTTGCTAACGACTGTTTAGCGGATCTTTAATTCACAGCCGTGAATAACGATCTTCTTGTGGTCTAGGTCACGCGCCAGGTATTTCTGTCCAAATTCCGCGTCTTCTTCCAGGGACTCGAGGCGCTTTAGAATAATGATGTTTTCGTCATTAATCTTCTTCACCGCAATCTCTCCTGGCATGTAATTATTTCTCGTATCTGTGTGCCCCACGCTTAAGCTCCGTTTCGTTTTATCATGTTTTGTAGTAGTGTTCCTGCTATTTGCTGCACAGATTGCTCTGGCTTAAATAGAAGATCCTGATCATTGCCCTTAACAACCAATATATCAAGAAGGTCTTCGTCTATTGTAGGAGTATTATCAGGCAGACGCGCTAGGCTATTTACTACCAGCATACTGTTCCGTTGCCCAACACGCTCGATACGCTTGGCCACCTGGTAGTAAAACTCCCAGTTATAATCAGTGGATAAGTATATGAGTTTGCTTGCTTCTGTAAGAGTGATGCCGTGACTAGCTGCCTGTGGCTGAAGTACTATGAGCTGCACCCCGCTGTCTGGGTTTTGGAAATCCCTGACCGCAGCAGTTCGTTCTTCTATGCTCACTCCGCCATAAATAGCGCGGATACCTTTGTCCTTATACCTGGAAAGAACCGTTTTTATCTCCTCTTTGAACTGGCACACAATAACCAGTTTCTCTTCCTGGAGTTCCTCGATGAAATCATCTAGGTCATCTAGTTTAGGATTTGTAGCAAAGGAGTGGTGGTTCTCGTTCTCGCCAATAGGTAAAAAGCCACTAGTGATCTGCCTGAGCTTCATCATCTTGGATAGGATATTAACAGCCTCTATTCTTATGTCTTTACCCTGAATGTCAGCGATAAGATCCTTCTCCATCTGCTTGTAGGCAGCGGCCTGTTCCTCACCAAGGTACACAACACGTTTTGTATTGACTCTAGGAGGGAGATCGATGCAGTCACGTTGCTTGATGAAGATACCAGGAGACCTAATTCTTGTTATCAGTAGCTGTTGTTCTGCAAGCCCCCTAACCCTGAATTTGATAGATGCACACTGCTGACCCTTTTTGTCTTTGTAGTAACCCACCGTTTCTCCCACCATGTACTGATGCCTGAAATCAGACAATGAGGGGTGAAGGGTTAGTCCACGATCAAGAAAGTAGTACTGTGACCACGCATTCTCTAGGCCATTTGGTGTAGGAGTTCCTGAGAGAGTTGTACGTTTAAGAGCATCCCAACTGATGTTGATGTGCGCCTGACTAACCTGTGACTGGATGTTCTTTATTTTTGTAGACTCATCAATCACAACCCACTGGAATTTGTGTGCTTTGAGTAAATCCTCGTAAATACTGACACCGTCGTGGTTAATGATGTACAGGTCTACATCAGTTCTACTTAACTGCTCTCTGATGTAAATTTCTCTGGTATTCTCTTTCGCAGAGGTTCTGCCTGTAACATCTCCAAACTCTACCTTACTCCCATCTAAAAGCTGAGCCTCTTTGTAGCGAATTTCAAACTTGGTCCACTCCCGTTCGTTATCAAGCGGTGTGAGTTTTTTCCTGAACTCACGCGTTCTTCTGCAATACCACCTAGTAGCCTCTTTTGTTTTAACACTAACAGCCCCGGCTGGCTTATCTGGATGGGTGAATAAGATTTCTCTCTCCTCACCTAAAATGGTTTTGTTCGTTTTAGGCGTCCAAAGCACTGCTACACTCATACCAGTGAACTTCTTAATGTCATCCACCCAAGACACCTGCAAAATACTAAGCGGAGCTGATACGAGCACCTTCCCACGTTGTATCGTTGTTGAGGTTAAAGCAAGCTCCACAGCTCTAGCAGTAGCCCCAGTTTTACCAACACCACAGTCAGCCCCCACAGGTACAAAATCACTCTCAACTAAGTTGCCAATGATCTTTGTTTGATGGGCATATGGCACGAACTTTCCGTTTGGTTCTACGGGGTATCTTTCCATAGCGTTGATAGCAGCTACTCTGGTTAGGCATTGTTTATACCTAACCAGTTTTGATCGCATCCCATCCACAATATGTTGCCCACTTCTAACCACCGGACGTTCTGTTCCTGTGAAGGTGTTGTAAATAGCAGACAGGTTGTGGGTACTGGTCACATATTGAAATGCACCCAGCCCCACTTCTTTTACTTTACCGGCAAGCCTTTTCGCACTTAACCAGCGCCCAGGATTCGTCACCACTAGAGTTATTGTTCTTGGTGTGACATCGACATAGTTTCCTGACATATCATTTCCTTTCTATCCAAACACAGACGCGTCCCAACCCGGAGGCACAACAAGTGGCTGTGGTTGTTGTGTTGGTATGGCCACGGGACCTGTTAGCAGAGCCGCAGCTCTGTGTGATGCAGGTAAGTTGTGCTTATCTGCGATGTACGGTTTGTTTTTGTTAGGGTGATATTGGCAGCCTGTTTTAACACATTTGTTACAAACAGTGATTGTGGCTGTATCACGCACTCTTGGTTCGTCACTGTGAGCTCTGCAGTGATTGCACCTAGTTTCCATGTACTCTTTTCCGTTATTGTAGGTTCTGATAACCTGGGCGCAATAACCGTCTGGAAACATTCCACCGCAAGCCTCACAAGCTTTAAGCGGACTTCTATCAGCGACGTCTACTTTGTTGTAAGGAACGCCTTGCTTACCCTTATAAATCCAGCCACGGTATTCTTTTAGGTCTTTAAAGCTAATCGCCTTAGCATCATTTCCGTAGTAGCCCTCTGGGTAATAAGTTTTGGTGTACGAAGCATCTGTAATTTCTGCATTAAGTAGCTTCAGAGCGGTATGCTTTCCGTGCTCTGAGTTGACGAAGTAATCACTTACTAATCTAGAGATCAGGATGATATCTGCGTCTGATGGACACATACCAGCACGCCTCAGTCCTTGCTGAAGGTGCTGGCACAGGTATTGTGATGCGCTAGGGAGTGTCTTCTCCAATTCTGCTCTGTTTGGATTCATTGTCTGTTCCTTCTTTTTGTAGTGGTAATAGTAGATCAGGTGCATGGATTCCGCCGGCACGAAGAAACGTGTCGTAGGCTTCGGTAACTTCTCCGATTTTTAATCCCATTTGCACCAAAGATCTTATATCCGAAACAGAAGACTTTTTGCCCCCTAGTAATTGAATAATATTTAGTGCGTCGTTGAGAATATCATTGGCCTTTTCAATAGGCAGTCCCATCACAAACTCATTGTAAGCAAGACTATTTTGTAGCTTGAGGTGCTGCTCTGTAAGGGTGTAGGGTAGTTGATAGCCGTTTACTTCTTTGGGTGGTAGTAGACTACCAAAGTCGTATTTACACGCGGGACACGTGTCAGGGCGACTAGACGCCATGATGCTTTCTTTACAACGGGGACATTCGAAAATCAGCTTGATACTTGCGCTCATAGTAGGTAAGTTTTTCCTAATTCAGTCTTAATACTAATCACAATGGAGATCACGATGCAACCAACAGGAATCAGACAAGGCAGTATGGGCATTCCAGAGGAAATGAAAAAATCTATGGAGATGAGGATGCAGAGCAAGAAACCGCCTGAACCCACTCCTACGCAAACACCAGCCCAGGTAGCTGGATTCGATGAGGTTAGCACAGAAGAACCCAAGGCAGAGGAAGCAAAAGGACCCACTAGAGCGGAGCAGCTGGCCTCGTTAAAAACGGAGCTTGAGGCAAGCTTAGACGCTAAGATTACTGAAGACGATATCCAGGATTATATTTTCAAAGGAAAAATCATTAAAGCAGTGTCTGTTATCCCAGGCAAGTATAAGGGCACGTTTCAGACACATAGCCCCAAGGAACTTGCTGAGATTGATACGCTTATGGCAGCCTATAGAGATAATGGTAAGCAGACGCCTAAGGGAATCGCTAACGAGGAGACCGTGATCACGCTTGGTTATTTCTGGACACATTTCGCGGGGAAATCTCTTGGTAATACCCCGGAGACCCGCATCAAGAATATTCGCCAGATGGGCGGGCATGTAGTGAGCCTCGCTGGTAAGGCGTGGGACGATTTCAACGCGCTGCTACAGGTTTGTCTTAACGAGGAGCAGTTCGTAAAAAAATCATAGGCTCTTCCCACACAAAGGGTTTGATGGATCTGCGCCTTCTAGGTTTTGACCTAAAGGAGACCAGCGCTCTGGAGACGGGCCTACTAATGCGACGCGTTGCAGAACGCAAGGAAGTTCGTCTTATGGAGACGATGCTGATCATCTACGCCATTAGGTCCACTGTAAACCCAGATGACGTGAATAAGATCAATGAAACCCTCAAGACGTACAGAGGACTTCTATTCCCTGAGTTAGCTGAAGACCTTGTCGACAAAGCAGCCAGAACCAAGGAATTGCTCAAGCATGAGTTTGAAAAGGGACCTCTTACAGTGCAATCGCGCGATTACGATACTAAGCGCAAGAAAAAGCGCAGATAAAATGGTAAACTCGGAGGGGCAATGGATCAGAACCGAGAAATCAAGTACCGCGTCAATATAGATGACTCGAACTTTCAGGCTAAGCTGACCCAGCTCAGAGCATCACTCGATGCCACCGTAGGTGGTATGGGCGGGGCGGGCTTGGGCTCTAACCTGATGTTTGGGATGATGGGCTCATCACAATCGATGATGGGTGCTCCTATGGGCATGGGCGGGATGGCTGATTTCGGATCACAGATTAGGCCTGTTACTTACACCCCTCCTGCTATCGCGATGCAACCTCATTTTGGAATGGTCGCTATTCAGCAGACATTAGGCCAAGCTGGACTTGCTAGTATGGGCCCTGCAGGGATGATGCTGGGAGGTATGACCTCACACGGCATGTTTAGTAGCCGTGAAGCAATACCGATGCAGATGTCTGCGGCTGAGTACATGTCCATGAGTTCTAGGAGCTTCAGTGCGCGTGCTGGTGATGCTGTAGGCATTGGAGCCCTTTCCGCGGTAGGTACTGTTGCTGGTCTTGCAGCAGGTAGTGTCGGAAGTGCTTTTGGTAGTTCTCTTGCTACAGGAGCTCTTGCTAAGGGAGCGCTAGGACTCATTGGCGGCGCTGCTGCTGGTATGGCCGTGGGGCAATATTTTGGCGCCGTCACAGATCAGATGGCCGATAACAGATCGATGCAAGAAGCGCTTGCTGCAGGTAGCTTTAGATTCCAAACGGGCTCCGGCCCAGACACCGATCGTTTAACTGGCAGAGGTTTTAGCAGGGCAGCCCGTGCAAACATTGCCTCGAGCATTCAGGACATGGAACTCAATGACCCTAGGTTTGGGGCTAACGAGTACAAAGGCATTCTAGAGTCTGGGATGCAGATGGATATGTTCTCTGGCGCAAAAGATGCTGAGGACTTCAAAACAAAGTTTAAAGGTCTGGTAGAAAACTTAAAGACAATCACAGCTACACTCCACACAGGCCTTAAAGAAGGCATGGAAGTTATTCGTGGTATGCGCGACATGGGTGTCACTGACCCCGGCGAAGTAAACAGAATGGTTCTTGGTTCTGAAGTAGCGGGTCGTGCTAGCGGAAGAACTGGCATGGAGATGATGGCTATTGGCCAGACAGGTGCTGAGTTGTTTCGTGGCACCGGCATCAACATGGCCAAGGGGTTTGAGTTAGCACAGCAAAATACAGGCATGGTCAGAACCATGCTTAATGCGGGCACGCTGAATAGAGAGACTATCGCACAGGCCGGCGGTGAGAACGCGCTAGCACAGCAGATGACGGCAGGGGCACTAGGCAGCTTTCAAACCACTCTTGGTCGCGGCGCTATGATGGCCAACTTCAACCAGGGCACAGGCCAGCTTAATCCCAACATGGTCTCAAACATGTTCAAGCAAGACGCTATGAGTATGGTTGCTAATGCAGCCTCACTAGGCCCAGCAGGTATTGTAAGCCTCCAGGCACATCAAGAAGAACTGATTAGTAAAATGTCTCCTATGCAGATGCAGCTGTTTGGTATTGGAGCAGGTGTTGCTCAAGCACGGCAGTTAGTTCAGGGTGGGATGGCAAACAACTTAGAAGACGCTTACATCTACACACAAAAAATGCAGGGTAAGAGTCACGAACTTATTCAGGCAGATTTGGCTATCATGAAGACAGACCCTGAAAAATTTAAAGAGAGCCAGGAACTGGCTATGAATACTGTTAGGCAGCAAGCATCGCTTGAAGACGTGCGTAACAGATTTAATTTTGGAAAGCAGATTAGCAACGCACTCACAAGAACATTTGTGCAGCCTGTATCTTCTGCGTTCAACGCTATCGCGGGTAGCGTTGAACAAGGTGTTCAGAACATGTCGATGGCAGCTATGGGAGTAGCTGTAGGTGATGATTCAATCCTCAAAAAATCTATTATTGATGCTGGATCTTCTGCAGGCGGGGTTGTTGATGCCAGAGGCAGTGCTTACAGCAGGCTAGTTGGAGGCCAGAATTCCTCCGGCCTGATGAATATATTTGAGCAGCAAGGATCCTATAATGCTGCGGCAGGTGGTCTACAGTTTGGTGGGGCCACGGCTAAGTTTTTCAAAGACGAGGCCGCTATCAAAGCATACGCGGAAGCCAACAAAACAACCATGTCCATCATCGGCAGTAAAGACGGACAGATGGTTGCGATAAGTTCTGAAGAGGCTTCTCGTGTACAAAAAGAGGCGGGAGCTAATGCAATCACTGGAGAAGATCGTGATAAGGCAAGCAAGCACTCGTTGTCTGTGGATGCTGGGGTTAAGCTAGGAGAAGCTATATCAAAATCTGGCGGGAACATGAGTACCCTTGCCGCCGGACAGGCTATTTTTGGAGCTGGCTTTACATTCGACAAAGCTAAAGAAATGACCGGAATGGACTCTGGCGAAGCCAGGGCTATGATCAGAAGGTACGCAAGTACATCTGCAGGTGGAGAGGGTTTACTAAAACGTATTGATGCTGAATCGGATGCCGCCGGGGTTTCCTCTTCTGATATGTCTGCGGCAGGACGTGCGTCTGCCTTAGCTAGGGGCGCATCAGCTAGTAGTGCCGCTAAAGACATACTCACACCTAAACTTAGGTTTGATGGTGGCGCTACCTCAGACGCTCTAAGCAGCCTGGGACCCGAAGCACTGATGATTCAGGCAGACCTAGCCACGGGAAAGATAGGCAAGGCTCAGGCAGGTGTCGCTTTAAGACAGATGGCAGAGGGTAGGGGAGTTAAACTAGGCGCAGGCCTAGACAGCATTCTTGATCAGAATTCAGCCCTGTCGCCGGAGCAAAAAACAAGGCTAAGTGAACTTAAAGTCGACATACAAAACTCTGCTAAAATCGCTAATGAACAGGGGCAAGCAGCTGCAGGTGGTTCCAGTAGCGGTACTATTGTTACAGGTTCAACCGTGGGGCAAGTATCTATCGAGACTAGTAGGCAGTTGATGGTCATGGCAGAGCAGCTAAAGACATCTTATAAAGATATTATTGCAATGCATGAGGCATTAGTAACTTCTACGAAGAGGTAAGGAGATTTTAAAATGGCAACTGAACTAGATACCAAAACAAACATCGTTGATTCTGCTCTAGGTCCTGTGACTATTACAGAATCAAACCACGCTGGCTTTGACGTGGACGATTTTGTTTCTACTACAGTAGAAAGCCAGGCCACGCATCTTAAGCTAGTTACTGTAGCTCAGTCTGTGAAATCTTCCACGGTAAAGGGAAGACCACCGGTTAATCTGGAAGACACCGTGCTAGGAGGTTTTGATGGCTGATCTTTTAGGTAGTCTTAAATCATTCAAAAGTGGTGGAGCAGCTAATACCCTTCCAACCAAGGCCATTGCGGCTGCCACTAGGCAGATACCATCTGCTGGGCAACTACCTGTAGCTACGACAATGACTACATCTCATGTCACGCCTACACCTGCGTCTCCGGCAGCGGCTGAGACAACCACAGAAAGCGGTACTGGGTTTGCTACCGACAACTACAGGTATGGTGGAGGACCCGATGAGTTGGTTAATGCAAGAGCAGTGGGCGAATCTGATGATTCTCCGGCAACCATGACGCTTACTGTGGGTGACGAGCAACTTATTTCAGCTTACTCAAGGTTTTTCCTTCAGAGCGTGTCTGAGTCAGAGCAAGAAAAATTCCAGATCGTGGAAACATTCACAGCATACTACGCCTTCTTCTACGGGAAAAAACCTCCCATTTATAGATACGCGGGAACCCTTTTAAACGACGAGAATTATCGCTGGGCAAACGATATGAAGTTTGTTTACGATAACTTCTTCAGAGGTACCAAGGCAGTTGAGTTCGGGGCTGAGGTCATTTTAGAGTATGACGGAAAGCTTATCACAGGGCTCCCTATTAGCCTGAGTATGCAGCAGGACGCGATCAACGATAAAGGGATTCCTTTCTCGATGGATGTGTTGGTGTTTAACCACACCAATATCAGCTTTAGTAAGGACATAGAGGATCTACTTTCCAAGGCTGCTGAGTCACTTGCTAGTAGCAGATCAAAAACCAAAGACATTTTAGCAAGCATAAATGCAGGGGCGCCAAAAAGCTCTGTTGCGCAAACTAGGTATGTACTCAATGGTAAAATGCCTTCTAAAGCGGTAAAGATAAAAGGTGTAGCAGACAACACCAGAGCACCTATAAGCAACATCAATAACACGGCATAACGGAGACACGAATGAGTAGCGGGGTAAGGCAGAAAGTACGCTTGTTTTTAGAAGGACGCGAAGTGCCGTTTGAGTCTGCGTCTATTACTGCGCGTGCTGGACAGCCTACACAAGCAAGCATCACGATGGTTCCGCTATCCACTATTAAGAACATCTCTCCACGTACTCAGGTACACCTGTTTCTGAGGGACAGCCTGTATTTCGGAGATCAGAACTACCGCCTTGCTTTTGAGGGAGAGGTAGTTGGCAGGGGGTTCACCAAACAGCAGAACAACCGCGCAGTAACTATACGTGCTATGGACTACTCATCGTATTGGGATGACGCCAAAGTACACATGATGTCTGCTAATTATTTGGTGGGGCTGTCTGCTGGCGTGGTTTCTAACGGAGATCCCACACTGGCACAGATCGAAAAGGCTGAGCCAGGAAAGACACTGAAGACAACTGCTACGGCCAACACAAGACTTCTTGAAATCTTATTAGGCGAGAAAGAATTCGCTGACGGCATAGTTAAAATAATCAAGGATCTGTCTGGAGTAAATGCCTACTACAAGGCTGCGTTCGATCGCCTAAGAATTACAGACAGAATGAAGGCATACTCAAGCGGGAGGATCGCTGAGTTTGCGGCCATTCTCAAAGCACAAGAGTTTATGCAAACATTTATGGGAGCCTATGGTGGGTTAACGTCCCTAAGGACACTCATAGATGACCTAGCAGGAATTTTGTTTCATCAGTTTGTAAGTATCCCGTTCCCTGCAAAGCTACCTAAAGACATAGCGGCTCCGGACGGCCCTAAAGTAATTACTAATTTCCTCTACATCCCTGACACGTACACTTTACCACCACCTAAATGTAACGTGATATTTCCTAATCAACAAACAGGGTTTACCTTTGAGGAGGACTTTCGTGCGGTACCAACAAGGTACATGTATAGGCCTTCTTTCCCTTTAGTAACTCAGGGAGGAGTCACTACTCCAACATACCCCGCACTGTTTTTCCCTACCTCCTTCTCCGATTATATGTTTAAAGGGAAGAAGTCTACTGACGCTGAAAAGGCCAGTCAGCTTGGGCCATCGACACTTATAAAAGATAAGAGCGGGAAAACATACTCACAGGTTTTTTACGGGGACGAGTCTAAAGACAAAAAGGTGGTAGCTGCCTTTGCTCCTACGTTAAGAGAATCAGACTTCATAACTAATGAGGAATCTATCAGAGGCATTTACTATGATAGTGACGTATCACCCCCAGCTTACGCCGCTCTGGTTAGATCATTGTCGGATGTAGAGCGTAACAAGTTTAACACAGAGGTTGGTAGATACCTGTTCTTCAAAAAACGGTACGGCTCAAGGCCTGTGTCTGCGGAGATCATGTTTAATCCAATGCTTGTGCCCGGGTTTAATTGTTTATTCCTAGATGATAGCGACGCAGGGCAGAGCCTGATTGCTAAGCTAGACTCGATTTCACACACCCTCACAAATCAGGGGTGTGCCACCACCCTTAACCTTATGTATGGCAGGGATTTTGATGAGGTTGATGAAGTCACTGGCGGACCATCTGACCCACCAACTCCTGGCTGGTTTGATACATCTATTTTTGGTGCGGCAGACAAGGATAAGTTTGATGAAGAAACGGCGTGGCTAAAGCAGGTAGGACTCCTGACAAAGGATGAGATTAAGTCCAGAGCCGCGCTTACTACCGCCACCACTTATCCAAAGCTATCTTCTTTTTACCAAACAGTGCTCGGTGTGGACGCCGTGACTGAGTACGTTACTCAGAACGTCAGTAAGAAGAAAAAGAGAACAAAGCCAGCTTTAGTCACTACTAGGGGTGCTGTTACTTACTTGGCGTCTGAGTACAGGAAAAAAGCAGGAGATCCTGTAGCAAGAGATCTGTTTGTAAGAAAATATACTGCTCGGCCAATGGCCTCTATCATAGACGCAATGTATTTCTTAGGAGCTGGCCCAGCAGCATCATTAGGTGGTAAAAGTGTTAAGCAAATTCCCGAAGAGTTTGCAGTGTTTAAATCCACGTCTGCCAATGTAACTATTGATACCAAGATGTCTCCACACCCACAGACAAGTAGGTTTGATGGTGTGGGTTACGAAGACGAGCTTATTTTAAACGTGCGAAGAAAAACTATTAATGAGTATGTGAAGTTGCTTAAGACGAAACGAGGGTTCCGTGGATAACGATGAGATTGAACAATTATACTCTGAACTAGAAGTCGAGGCCATGGAGAAGGAGCTGCTTAAGACAGCTTCTGCCCCTGTTGATCTTAAGGCTAAGCGAGAGAAAGAGCTTGGACTTCTCAACGCCTATAAGAAAAACCCCTCGCCAGAAACATTCCAGCCACTCTATCAGTCGTTCAAGCCACTGATCCACAAAGCCACTCAACGGAATATGTACGGAAGTCCTATCCCGCAGGCAGCGCACACCATGTACGCAGCGCAGAGTTTCTTGGATGCTACCAGAACCTTTGACGCTGCTAAGGGTGGGTTTAACACGCACGTATTCAACACAGTTGCTGATAAGGGCAAGAGGCTAAATCTTAAATACCAGAACATCGGATATATCCCCGAAAGCCGTGCCACTAAGTACGGAGCTTACCAGACCTCTCTTCATATCCTTAAAGAAGAACTCGGTAGAGAGCCGAGCACGCTTGAGCTGTCAGATGAGCTAGGTGTTTCACCTAAAGAAGTTGAGCGCCTACGCAGTGAGATCAGGACAGACAGATTAATGAACGAGTCTGTGTCCACAATAGGACCTAGTTTTGCTCAGACTAACAAAGCACTTCAGGTCATTAATGATATACAGTATTCGCTTCGTCCTGAGCCAAGGCTTGTGCTTGAGTATATCTATGGACTGAATGGCAGGCCTGAGCTTGTTAAGAAGAATAAAGCAGGAGACAAACCAGATCTAGCTGCCATCAGCAAAGCTACTGGAATGTCCCTTCAGAAAATAAGGTCAGCTCTCAAGTCTATTACGAGAAAGCTAAGAGAACACCGAAGCGATATAGCCTCCCAGAATGATTCTTTGTTGCATGCAATGGAGTCAGAAGAAAGCTCTGGTGAGTAGGTGGCAGGTTTAACAGACTCAATCAAACTGCTTGAGAAGTACCTCGGTATAGCTACGGAAACTACGGCTAAAACTGTCAGTAGTACTACCAATAGGCAGAAGGTGTCTCCAGCAGGGAAATCTACTAAGACACTGATTGCAGCACCAGCTACAGCAAGCCTCGCCTCGGTTAAGAAAAATCCTATTGCTGCGATGGGTATTGATACAGCAACACAGATCATCACAAAAACATCACAGGGGTTGATGAGAACCGCCATTAGTAAAGTAAATCTAAAGCCTATCCAGAATGCGGTGGGCGGGTTTTTTCAGATGCTTGCCATGGCGACTACTTTTGGCACTGAGATTGCGATGGAACTTGCAAGGAATACCGCAAGAAATCTTGTTAAAGCATTAGCCCAGAAAGACCTGATAATAGACCAGTTGCTAGAGCAGATTACACTTCTCCACAACATGGTCATGGTCCTGCTCAACAGTAACCCGTTCTTAGACGCGTATCTTAGGAAAGCATTGGCAGCTTACTACCTTATCCAGCAGGCTACGGGTAAGTTTGCAAATGTAGTGAAGGTGCTGGAAAAAAACGCAAGATATCAAAAGGGTCAGTTTGATTCAGGCATTAAAAATCTGGAGTCTGCCCGTGATCTACTACTCCCTCCAGACAGCGCCAATATCAGTAGTTTTGCTGATGTGACTAAACTAGTAAGTAGTAGCGTAGGCAGGCAAAGCAATGAAAACGCTCTCACCGCTGCCCTGGCTATTCCAGGCATCACGCTTAGGATAGGCCAGCTGATGCTTAAGTACATATCCGCCACTATCAATGTGAATGCTTACATCAGCACCTACATGAACGCGCTTGATGATTTTATCGCATCGTATACGCGGAACACAACACTAGACAAAGCCACGATAGATCACATTAACGCTGGAAATTCTCAGCTGTTGACACTGCTAGATGACATGGCTGTGCTACTATTTCCCGATGACGAAACCATCAACGATCCGTTCTATGGCCCTAATGTAACAACGGCAGGATCGGTATGGTCAATCAGGCTTGTATCTATTTTAGAGTGGCTACGCCTGAATCCAAGCAAGGGTTCAGAGGCACTGGATTTAACATCACAGGCGGTGGATGCATATACAAGGAGTTTGCAGCTCATATCAAACATGAATGATATGCCTTACACAGGCGGCGAGCTTAAAGTGGAGGCAGGGCTTGAGAATAGTTTGGAGACATCTATTGTTATTTCGAAGATGCTTTTACTAGCCAACACAATCCTAGCAAAGAGCGTAACCAATGCGCCAGTATCCCAGGAATTTAGGAAGGTACTGGACCACCTGAAACAAGCAAAGTTACTAGACGCTAAGATTAGAAACGCGATTACTCCGTTCATCAACACCGGATTTAATACCTTTGGTCCAGCAAAGCAGCTGGTAGGCTCTCTTCTTAACACCGCAAACAGCCTGGGTCTTGACAGAGCCGTGGGGCTCATTGCAGGTGGTAACATCAAGGACATATTCTCTTTAACTCCACAGAACGCAACACACTCTGCCGCAGCAGTGACAGGAATGAACTCTATTATTGCCAGGCTTAAGTCAGATCCAAACACTCCAGAAACTAACGTGGCTAAGACAGAAGAGATCAGAGACGAGCTGAAGAGAGAGCAAACCACAAAAGAAATTGAGTCTACTAGAGCTAGTGCTGCTTCTGCAGACGCTCAGATAAGTAAAGCAAATGCTAATCTGGCACGAAAGAAGAAGCTTATTACGCAGGCAAAGCAGATCGCACTACAGTCCGATCCTACTTCATCTACAGAAGAGACGAAGTCCATTAATAAAATTGTTAAGTCTATTCCTGGCTTTACCGACAACAACATCAAGTACCCGGGGTAACTAATTTATGGCAGATTACAAGATCATAAGCTTTGATGAGATAACTGGTGTAGCCACAGTAGGCATTCCTAAAGTACCGAAGAAGATAATTGGGATGGATAAGTTGGTGCAGGTAGTGGCACTATCCTATCTCAGGAACTCTGGCAGGAACGTTTTTGCTCCTGTAGAGGGTTCTGGCCTTAGGTCTGAAATCGGGAAATACAACTTTGTTGATGGCGCCGAGATCAGATCGCTGGTAATTCAGCGTACGAAGATAGTTGAGAAAGAAATTCTAGATAGGCAGAAGGCTGGAGAGGGCGACCCTACCGAGCGCCTAAAAACACTATCTATTATGGACGTTGCCTCTGACCCTGATACAGGAGAGACATTAGCAAGAGTGCGCGTCATAAACGAGCTAGGCGATTCAAAGGACTTCCTCGTTTGATGCTTTGCGCAAACATGTTTTGAAAGGTATACTAATACTATGGAGCTTCCTGTCATTGCGTTTATTCAAGAGCGGCTTGCCGAGGCCGACACCTCTCTAGAGACCCGTGAGGGTTCAGCTCACTACGATCTATTTGTGCAGCCGCAACAGCTGATGTTGCAGCCGCTTATAGATGCCATGGACACACTCCAAGTAGCTCAGAGTATCTCCAGAATTTTAGCACTAGAAGACCCAGATGCTTTTGATGAGTCTCGTGTAGATGATCTGGTAGCTAATTTATATGTCTACCGTGATGCTGGTTCGGTAGCTAAAACAACGGTAAGGGTGTTTTACGAAGAGCCGGTAGATAAAGAATTTACTGCTCTTACAGCAGAGTTTACTTCCACAGCCGGCAGTTATTTTAATACAGACGATGTCAGAATCACTGCTTCGCAGATGGCACTTAACACAGACGGCACCACGTTTTACGTGGACGTTCCTGTAGAAGCCGGGGCTGCTGGTAGTGAGTTCAACGTAGACGCAGGCGGCATCAGTGGATTCATCAATGACAGCGAAGCCATTAGCGTTACCAACCTGTCAGCCGCTGTTGGCGGGTTACCACGCGAGACAAACACACAGCTCTTAAAAAGAGCTCAGAACTCTATTGGCGTCAGAGATCTTGAAACCAACAAAGGCATCAACGCTATCTTGCGTGAGAAGTTCCCGTTTTTAAGAGAGATCGTGCCTGTTGGTATGGGCGATCCTGAGATGATGAGAGATATTCTGTTTAACGCACATGTAGGCGGCAGAACAGATGTGTATCTTAAGACACCTACCCTCACTAGCAAAAGCACCAACATTGTCGGGCTTGATTACGATCTAACTAGAGAAATAAGCCGTAACCTCCACCAGGGTATGGCTAGAAGTCTTGCAGATACAGAGTATCCAGCAGACTTAGAAACACCTAATATTGTGCTTGGTTCGGTCACTGTTAGAGAAGACATTGTAGAGACAGCAGCCTCTATCCTATCCTCAATTATTGCTCCAGGTGTTGGAATAAACTTGTCAGCCGGGGAGTGGATTAAAATACAGATAGATGACCTAGCCCTTGTTAACATCAAAGTATCTGGGGCAACGCCAGCAGCTACGCAGCGGTTTGAGATCATCAACGCTATTAATGCAACTGTTGGATATACAGTGGCGAGTCCTGCACCAAACAATAAAATAAAGCTAACAAGCCTTAAAATAGGTAGCGGGTCTCAGATTGTATTTCACGCTCCGCAAAGCCCACGCACAGACGCTACCCCAGCACTGTTCAGCATCTCCCTGAGTTATCCAGCCACGCAAACACTTCTTGGCATTATCGCAGAAGAGTACGTTGAAACAGTGGACTACACCGTTGATTACTTAGACGGGAAGGTATACCAGACCTCTTTTCCAGGTAGCAGACCTATCTCTGGCTACACTATTTTGAGCGGTCAGGAGATGATCAGTTCAGACGCTGATGGACAAATTACCTCTAGTTTAGGAACGTATTACTTTGAGTCTTCTTTCGTGTCTAAGTTCATTAACCAGCCCTTTGTAAAAGTTAGGGTAGGTGACGAAGTCACTGTAGAAACAATCGGTGGGCTCTCTATAGGCACCGTTCTAGGAACTCTTCCTAAAACGTTTCTAGTAAGTGAAGTAGTGGCCGCAGATAAACTGCGCCTAAGCTCGTTTGCTCCTTCGGGTACCACAGCAGCGAACTCCGTGGTTTACAGCATTAAAAGCAATCAGGTAGTGGTCATTGATTATAAGTTCAACCCTATCAGTATTGATATCGGACCACAGGTGCTGCTTGCTGATGGAAATAACAGAGGTGTCCGTCCTGGTCGCGGCAGCTTCACCATCACAGATGTTCCGTTCATAAACATTACCGAAATCATCGAGATTGACCCCGACACCCTAGAGCCCATTGGAGTTGCTCTGCTGCCCCCTCAAGGCTACGGCTTTGGGGGGTATGGTGAGGGCGGATACGGCGTCGGTCTTGGCGGAGAGTACGAGTTTATCGTAAACTCTGCCGTAGACAGATTCTCTGTGTACGAGGACTCAGTCATTATATTTGGACCCCTCTCGCTCTCACGTAGCTATAGAGTAACCTATAACTGTGTGCCAGAGATACTTGCTATACATAATCTGTCCAGAAACGATACAGAACGTGTGACAGGGGCGGATGTTCTGCCTAAGAACTTTGTTCCTGCTCTGGTGGATATCGAGATTGGAATTAGGCGCGATCCTACCAGCGTTGAGACACCCGATAACGATGCACTCGCACTTGAGATCGGCAGTCTTATTCATGGTGTAGTAGCTAACACAGGTCTACAGGCTTCAGACATTATAAGAGCACTTGAGAATGCTGGGGTAGACTCTGTACGAACGCCATTCATTATGACGGCTACCGTGCATAATACAGACGGCAGCATTAGTGTGGTAGAATCAGAGGATATCCTGACAATACCTGCAGTGACTTTAGCAAGGCAAACAGACAACTTTGTTACGCCAAAGATCACGCATTTTTACCCTAATGTTGTCACAGTGGTTGAGGTAACCTGATGGGGTTCTCACACGGTTTTTACAAGGTAGCTGTAAACCTTCCGGAGCAGGCGGCAGAGCTCGCTAACTTCCAGAACGAAGCCTATATGCCCGGCTCAGGCGCACGCGAAACCGCTGAGACAGGACAAGCAAAGGGTAGAGCTACACGCACACAGGGTGTTATTAATGAGGATAAAGAATTCACTGCCGGCAAAAGGCACCTACATAGAACTTCAAGGGGACCATAATATGTTTAATACTGGATTTAAGAAAATTGCTGCCATGACTCCTGGTACTAAAGCTAAAGTATACAAAGGACTCGAGTACGGCGGTCTTGGAGCACTGACAGCTCTTGACGCCCACGAGGCTTATAAGGGATACAAAGAGGGTGACAAGAGTAAGATGAAAAAAGGACTCGTAGGCGCCGGCGCTCTTACAGCGTTGATGGGTGCTACACACTTAGCACCACACTGAGGAATTAAATGGCCGGCTCTGATTATATTTTTAGCTATCTAAATGACCTTTGGGATTTGCTCCCAGAGCAAGACAGGCTTCGTCTAGGCGAGACCTGGAAAGCTTATGAGCAGACCTATGGCTCTGTTTGGATGAAAATGTTTGAGCGGGACATGGGCTCAAACATCGACTACCTCCCGTTATATAATAATCAGCGTTGGCTAAAGCACCTGTTTAACCCTACCACAAGAATATTTAGAGCAGCACGCTACAGGAGCAATCAGGATCTTAGTAAGGGAATCGACCTCTCGTCTCGGTACCTTATTAAGCTCGCTATAGACGGTGGAGCACCGGTCGAGCTTGATCTTAGGGGTTTGGTGCCTGGTGCAACTACTTTAGATGAGATCATAGCTAAAATTAACTTTGTAATGGGAGCCCCGGTTGCTTTTGCTGTTCTAAACAACCAGCTGCTTGAGATTGTAAGCCCGACAGTTGGCGCCTCATCATCTATACAGTTTTTTGCTGCAAGCTTGCCAAGCCTTGACGCCAGTATTTCTGTTCTGGGGCTGGACCCTGATTATGACCTACCAAAAGCAATCCCTGAGTATCCCTACGAGTTTTTACTCGAGGATCGCTTCATAGTTTCAATACCCTCACTACAGAACAAAATTCATGATGACATGGCTGATACCGTGCTCACCACCGGACCTGATTATATTGTAGAGTTTGGCACAGGTATTATCAGTTTCAAGGTACACCCACCTACTAAAATGTGGGCAAAGGACAACCTGGTAAACCAGGAAACCCCTTATCATAACTTCGGCTACCTCATGGACCTGTATGACTCTAACACAGCGTCATACCTTAAAGCAGTCAAAGGGCTGTGGTTTGCATTCTGGACGGGGCCTAGACCAGAGAATATCAGGCGATCGCTGTACCTTCTATTTGGGCTGCCTACTGCCTCAGCAACTGGGGTTGTTAAGTATGTCGACAACAACACCGTAGTTTTGACGTACACAGACGGCACCGAAGAGACTTTCGCTATACCCACAGACCTAGTCTCTGTTGTGGTAGAGGGCGAGGCTGTAGACAGGTTTAAGCCGCTTGTTAATGGAATATCCGTATTTGATAAGATTAACTACCCAGGTTTTCTTCGTAAGGAAGTGGGGAGGGTGGGAGTGGCTCCGTTTTTAACCGAGAACGCCACACTAGGTTCTGACCCAGGGACAGATGAGAGCAAGGCCCTTTATACGGTGGAGCAAAATACTTACCTGCCACAGATTGATGTGAATGCCTTTATCAGCCCAGACATCAAGATTAAGAACGTGAAGTCCTTTCTGACCAATATCCAGCCCAGGTCTAGGACCTACCTATTTCAGGTATTGGTGGGGAACTTCAGGGAGAAGCTAGATGTGCTCGACGAGGGTAGCCGCTCTGCGTCAGACAGTAACTTCCCCAATGGCCTTCCTTCCCTAATATTAAAAATTGCTTTCGATGTCACACCGAACATAGACTACAATCCAAATACAGAGATAGGGCAGCCTGACCTTGATGACACGGAAATTAATGACTTTAGTTATAACATCCTAGACTCAGAGGTTTTTGCTTTTGGGGATAGGTTGCAAGTAGATGTGTTCTCATTTGCTTTGCCTACTGACAGCTTCACCATAGAAGGGTAAAATATCAGCATGAGCAACGGCCTCCCTAAGGATCCTGCTAACCTGCTCGAAGGTTTGGTTGAGATCTGGTCTTTTAAAAAAGGTGTTTTGTTTGACTATCAGCGGCTTAAGAACATCGTTCTTTTTCAGGGCCAGGCTGAAATTATTCGTACACTATCCGTTATTTCTCCCTCCACCAAGCCAAGGGTAATCACTCGCATGGCTATTGGAGACCAGGGCACCGTACCCTCAGATCCTACTGTACCTAAAGTACCAGTTAAGACGATGACTGGTTTATTCCATGAAGTGTCTCGTAGAGACATCGATTCTAGGACTCCTACTTTATACACACCACTAGGTTTTTCCTACTCAGGTAATACCACCATCAATAGCAATCTTCTTACAGGCATGTCCTCTACAGTAGGTGTTACTGTAGGTATGGTGGTAACAGGCACCGGTATTCCAATCGGAGCTGTAGTGGCACAGGTAGTGAACGCCACCACCGTTAAAATATCCGTTAATGCTACATCCAGCAACTCAGGTGCCTCCATTACTTTCAGCGGCACCGTGAATGAGTGTCAGTTCGTGACTACCTTTAATGCTGTTGATGTCCCCACAACATCTTTTTCTAATCCTAGTCAGCCACGTGTGAATGAGGTTGGCTTGGTAATTATCGACCCTACAGCAGGCGGAGGGCTTGTACGCGTAGCAGTAGATGCGCCGGCACTTCCGCAATCTGACGAGGTTCTGCTTTCCATTAGGTGTTTTAAGTCAGTTCCGTTTGAAGCTGCAAACGATATCTCAATCACTATCAGGTATACCCTGTTCACGGAGTAACTCTATGGCAACTAAAACAACTAATCTTGGTTTGATTAAACCAGCTAAAGGCGAGTATTTCGGATCTTGGCACGCTCCTGTAAACGGTAACTTCGATGTCGTCGATCAATCTGTTGGTGATCTACAGACCGAAGTTCTTAATGCAAGAGGCTCACAAGGTTCTTTGACAGCTAGGTTAGACAACGGCCTGAATGCGGATGGAACACTTAAACCTACCACTGAAGTTGTTAAAGCCAGAAGCTCCAAGATATACGGCAGTGATGATGTTGACGGTGACTTCGATATCGACAAGCGGATCGAGCAATCAGATCGTGAGATTTGGGATGCACGCGCACAACTCCCATCCCTAAGAGCTGGTATGGCGTGGATGGAAGACGGCAACACCAACAATTCCATGATTTCCGCTCCTAGCAACCCACTTACTTTCAGCGGTGCCGTGGTCACACTGAATGGTGGTGTTTCAGACGTTGAGGCAAACATTAACGGATACCGTCAGGTAGCTCGCGTAAATAAATCGGTTACTATCGCAGGAGCAGCCGGAAACTACTACCTCTCACTAGATAGACAATCATCTGGTGAAGTGTACTACACAGGCATCGCAGGATCCGGCACAGTCAGTACGTACATCGTAACTGGTAAGCTTGCTAAGTTCTCTGCCTCCGCTACTAACTTCGTAACCCTAGGCGTGAAGCCAGGGGACATTCTAGAAATTACAGGGCCAATTGCTAACCCAAATATCGGTCAGTACGTGGTGCATTCAACTAACGTAGAAGACGGCGTAAACCTCGCCACAAACGAAATCAGGGTTATCGGTGAGTTCACTTCGGCATCAACAGGCCTTGATTACGAAATCATTAACACGATTACACCCGCACTTAACTTCACAGGCACCGCGCACGCTAAGAAGTTTGCTAAGACCAGTGGCAAGATTTTCGTAGGTCGCTGTGTGTTTGACGGTGCCAACGTAACCTCGTTAGTTAATTACGCGTTAAAGGGAGTTTACGCAGACTTCACAAGTGTGACGTTAGGTGGAGGTGATTTTAGCTCTACCATCGCACACAACCTAGGTTTCATCCCAAGCAAGATCGAAATTTATGCTAGTCAGGCAAATGACTTCTCCCAACCACTAGAGCCACTCAGTGTTTCGGAGATGAGTACTGGTGGTGCCTCTATCACTACTGGATCTGCCTCGTTGTCGCCGGCTACTCCGCAGGCGATTACTTATGTAGCTCCTGTAATTACATACACAGCTCCTACATTAGTAAGGTCTGTTATTGTCAGGTTCACCGATACAACCATCGAGGTTAAGAACGCCACCAACGGAGTATTTTATAAAGACTTCAGTGGCGCTACTCAGACCAGTGGGTATCTTTACATAGTGGCAGAGAGGTAAACCGTGTCTGTAAGAAAGTACGTTAAGTACGCTGCACCATATCGCTCTAAGACTTTCAACGACACCCATAACAAGTTAGCGGGAGCTAACGGAGTTATAACCGGTGGTAAGGTCAGTAGTAGCGGACCTACGGTCACTATACAACCTGTCACGTTCATCCAAAACGGCGGTATTGTTGATGTGGACGCGGCACTGTCAGGCACCGTACCAGGGTCAATGACAGCGCCTTATTTTGTAGCACTCACTGTGTCTACGATGATAGAGAACTTGGCGGAAGTCATTACCCCGACTTTTGTAAAGCGCCCACAAGACGTAAGTGCTAACACGGTTCTTGTTGCAGAGTATGACGGCCTGGAGTGGAGACAGCTACCTAGGCTACAACTTAACGAGCTGAAACTTGCAGACCAGGCAAGAGACGTATCACACGGTCTTATAGGTATTGCCTCTGGCATGGAGGCTACCCCTGGTGTCTCTACCGTAGTCGTAGCCAGCGGCTCCGTTATCTCTACAGACGGTGTACTCACTACCAAGACACTCCCCACCACTTTTACTAAGGTAGCAACCGATTTTGATTCTTATGACAGAGTTGATCAGGTTGTTTTTAGAAAACCCGATGACAGTGTGGCACGCGTAGGTAACCTAGAATACATTACAGGCCCCACGTTTGATTCCACCGGGAGTACTTTATTTGGGGCGCTTAATAACATCGGAAACGGTGTTGATACTGTAAGCAAACCTAAGATCCTCAACGTAGCCGCAAGTAACGACACTCTTTATGTTTTTATACAGGGCACTGACTTAATTTTAAGGACTGCCACTGACTCTCTAGCATCATTCACTGGAGCTACTGTTGTAGCCTCTTTAGTAGACGAGTTTGATGCTGTTTTAAACCCACTAGGCAGCATCGATCTTTTTTATAGAAGAGCGATGGGTGTTTACCACAAAAGAATTACCGCGGCAGGCGCAACTCTTATTGCAGAGGCTCAGGTATACATCAACTTCAACGCCCTAGCTAATCCAAGGATTGTTTCTGTTAAGCAAGACGGCGTGTTCTGGTTACACCTAGTTTGGGAGCGCGAGATATCGATTACTGAGCGTCATATAATGTACGCCAGACTATCTTATACAGCGACCCTAGATACTACGACACAGATTCTGGTTAATCTTAGCGCCACTCTTTTAAATCCAAGTATTGCTGGGGATGACGACGACGGATTACTATTACTTGCTTTTGAAAACCAAGACACTGGAAGAGCTTATCTCAGAACTTATGATGTTAGCACTGCCACCGCACTTAGCTCTCCTACTCAAATAGGTTCCCCGGTAGAGCTTCAGGATGACACCTATAACCTCAGTACCGCCAGCATCATGCCTACAACAGGGGCACAGAATCCTGTTGTAGTCAGAGCAGCTAACAAAGAAACGTTTGTTTTCTGGAGACACTTCAAGGGTTCAGGCAATTACGGTATTGCTGTGTACAACACCAAGAACGTGGCTCGCTTTGGACACAAGGCCGTTATCAAGGATTTGTATGGAGCGCTTGAGAACATCACTAAATTTGATGTTGCTGTAGACGGCTTAAACAACGCCTATTTTTTCCTGAACATTGTTTCTCAGGGATGGAAGTCTACGCTAAGGCTCAAGGACATGGAAGTACGTGGGGCTGCTGCGCAGATCACCACTAATAACCCAGACGGTGTTCACATTATCTTTACCGCGAGAGGCGCGCTTATTCACGGCTGGTCTGTAGCCGTGCCTCAGCTAAGGGTTAAGAAGTCTACCGCTGGTGTGGTTGAGAACATGCGTGCTCCAGTGCTACCATCATCAGATGTTAGCGTGGCTCAGTATCGTACATCTGATGATATAGTGTCCTCAACAGACACAGCAGTTAATGAAATTCCTGCCTTAAAAAGGCTCTATGAGCAGCTAAATACATACGCTGCTACAGGAACGATTACCTGGAAGCTTGCTGGAACAGACAAACTAGTTCTGGTCTCTTCACTTGTTTTAAGGTGCCTTAACAGATCCGCTACATACACAATCGCGTCCAACAGCCCTTCTGGAATCACGGTGGCTGCCGACCAAGTTTGTTACGTGGAAATGCCCGATGACGATGTCTCACAAACATTAACCTTAAAGGTTAAGGATTTTGGTGACGGCAGTTTAGACAGGGACGGCAAGTTAATTTACTCGTTGTTCTGGAACATCGGTGGCGTTCTTTACACTAGGTTCGCCCCATTCAGGTTAGACTCAGACGGCGAATCCATTGATCTAGGAGACACAATCTCTAACGAGATGAAAGCCTGGTTAGGTGTCACAGACAGCTCTCCTGATCCAAGCAACCATGGCTATATTTCCACCAATGTTCTTCTTCAGTCAGACAGCTATAACCTAGCCCTAGGTAAGCTTGATCAAGCGATCGGCGGTGTTCTGAGTGATATCCCTCAAGAAGAGCAGTTTGTTGTGGGTGGCGGTGGGCAGAGTATTTTTGTTGCTCCAACACTCACATGGAATCCAGCAAACACTAGTGTAGATATTGTTGTGTATGTGAACGGTATTAAAGCTGAACAAAGCTTAACCGGAGCACTCGATAAAGACTTTAGAAAGACTGCACTAAACACTATTGAGTTCTCATCAACCATCCCAGAAAACGCAAAAGTCACCATACGTGACGAGCGTACAGGCGGCGGTGGCGGTGGCGGTGGTGTATCAGGCGGTTCAAACGTAGGCACTGGAGCCGGAACTGTTTTCAAAACAAACAACGCAGGGACGCTGGAATTTAGAAAGATTCTTGCTGGCTCAGGTATCAGCGTAATAACCTCAGGGGATGATGTTGTCATCTCTCTTACAGGCGGCGCAGCAGAAGCGTACTTCGTAAATTATCTAACAGGGCAGACCTCGTACACTGTCGGTACCGCTGCAAAATACAATCTAGAAACAGACAAGCTTAAGGTGTATCGAAATGGCCTTGCCATGTTGAACACCGCAACCATAGGCAGTAATTTAGAACGTTATCAAGAGCTCACAAACAGAAGCGTACTGCTCTCTGATATCGCGGTTGGTTCTGACCTGTTTGCTTTCGTTAACCAAGACACTGACGTAGACTATAGCACCATTATCACCGGCATTGCAGGAACGGTTTTAACTGTTCCTACATATGTGATGGGTAATGATGCTCTCAGGGTTTACCGAAACGGTGTGCTAATGAATACCGCTGGTTTGGGAACGTCTATTGATCGCTATACAGAGACATCCGTAACTAGCCTTACCCTGGATACAGCAGCAGTAGGATCAGATGTGTTCTTGGTAGAGCGCGGCCCAGTACCTTCATTTAGATATGATGTAGACGGGTTTAGCGGGACAGTCATCAATACAATCCCTGCATATGTCATGGGAACGCAGGAGCTTTTAGTATTTAGAAACGGGATCTTATTATACAATAGCTTAGTTCTAGGGGCCGCCATAAACAGATACCAAGAAACCAGCACAACTTCCGTAACTGTAGGAGTTACGGCAGCGCTCGGGGACGTCTTTACTTTCATTAATAAGTGAGAAACTGAAGATGCCAATTAAACAAAACCAGATCGAAGACGCACCGAAAACCCTGACAGAGGGTACTGCGCCTGCGACCTCTGCAGGACAGGGAGCGTTTTATACAAAAGACGTTGGTGGCGTTACAGAGGGTTTTTACGTTGATGATGCGGGTAACGAAGTTCAGCTTACTACACAAGGAGTGTTGAAAGAAAACATTACTGGAGCTAACCTAGGCGGATCAGGGTCATCTGTATTTTCTGATAAGCTTGGGGTTCAACTCAGATTTAGAAAGATAGTTGCTGGAACTAACGTAACCGTTGTAGAGGCTGCTAATACTATTACTATCTCTGCTAGTGGCGGTGGCGGTTCTTCTGCTTTTGAGAAGTCTATGCAGAACAGCAATGGCAGTACACTGTCACCTGGAACACCTGTTAGTAAACAAGCCGACGGCACGTTCAAACAAGCTGATAGCGACTCTGTAGCAGGACAACAGTATTGTGGTATTTTAAAAATTACTACGATTAACGGGGCTTACGGGACTGTAATATTGCCTGGCGCTAACATAGTTGGGGCCGTGACAGGACTTGGATTTTTACCTGGAGATGAGGTTTATCTGAGTGAAACAGGGGGCTTAACTAACGACCCTAACACCTTTACAGGCGATAACGACAGCATTATTAAAGTAGGCATTGCAGATTGCGCCGACGGTGTTGCATCATCCACTGCGGACGATTTAATTATATTCACAGAAGTGGTCGCAAGACCTTAACCGGAGATACATTATGAAAAAGAAAAGCACGAAGAAAGCAATAAAAAGAGTCTCAAAGAAAGTAGTACAGAAGACTAGGCAAGAAACCTTAGGACTCACTACACAAATCACACAATTACTTGGTGTAGATGTATCACAGCTCAAGTCTGAATTAGAGACTCCTCATCACCAGATTCTTCTTGTTGCGGACATGAAAGCCCATAAAGAAGCGGGGAATGACGAAGCAGTTTCAATGCTGGCTAATGAGATGATACACTTACACGAGCGCTTTGCTTTGGTAGCACGAGAGCTCATAGGGAAACTCAATTTAAACGTAAGATTAAAAACAATGGTTGTTGTAGACAACTAAGCACTGGAGGGTGTGAGTAATGGCAAATTTAGACTTAATCGTATTACAGAGCAATAAGCAGAAGAGACTTCCTAGTAATGCACAGACGATTGACTTTACTGGAGTAAGAATTGGCGCGGACACACTTCCCCTCGTACAGGGCGGGTCTGGCGGGTCTGCTTACTTCGATTTCGGTGCCAGAGCACTTCGCACTTCGCTCGCTCCTTCCAATGCCAATGACTTAGTAAACAAGTCTTATGCTGACGCTATTTCAGCCGGCCTTCAACTACGCCTATCAGTTAGACTTGCTACTGCAGCAGCACTTGCAGCTTACACCGCGGCTGGGTCTGGTGTTGGTAAGACGCTTACCGCAGACGCTAACGGTGCTTTGAGCGTTGACAGCGTTGCCGTAGTAAACGGTAACAGAGTACTTATTAAAAACGAAACAGCTGGAGCAGCAGTTCACAACGGTATTTATACTGTAACCGACGCTGGTTCTGCTGGTACTCCGTTTATCTTGACCAGAGCTACTGACGCAGATGCCAGTGCTGAAGTAACAGCTGGCATGTACACTTTTGTTGAAGAAGGTACTGTAAACGATAACACAGGCTGGGTGCTTACCACGAACAACCCAATTACTCTGGACACCACTCTTTTAGCTTTCACCCAGTTTAGTGCGAGCACGTCTCTCACGGGTGGTAACGGTATCACTGTTGGATCAGGCACCATCTCTGTAAACCATGACGGAGACGGACTTACATTTAACGGTGTTCAGCTATCTATTGAATTAGACAGCACCACATTATCTAAGTCTGCTTCAGGGCTTAAAGTAGCTACCGGTGGTATTACAGGCACCGAGCTTAATGCTTCTGTAGCTGGAGCTGGGCTTGCTGGCGGCGGTGGTTCTGCTCTTAGTGTTAACACAGGTGTTGGCACGAAGATTCTCAGTGACGCTGTTGTGGCTGATTATGCCACAGCACTTACTAATGATAATGCAGGGACCATCTCTATTAGCGAGATTGTTTATATCAAGTCAAACGGAAACGTTGACCTTGCCCAAGCAACCACAGCAGGCCTTGCTGATGTAGAACTTGGTATTGTGGAGGCTGCTACTATTGCAACCACAGCCTCTGGTTCGATCATCGTTCGTAGAGGAGCTATCGCATCTGGATTCACGGGATTAACACCTGGAGTTCGTGTGTATGTTTCTAGATCTACGGCCGGTGCTGTAACTCAGTCCTTGTCAGGTTTTGTCGCAGGTGAGTTTGTGTATTCTGTTGGTCACGCGCTGACAGCAACTCAAGTAATCTTCGATCCCCAGTTCGTTTTAGAGTACTAAAAGACATCGAGTAACGGGCCCGTGTTCTATGAGCACGGGCCTAACATCCGGTATAAAACCACATGGCATATAAAACAGTCCTAGTAGATGAGGCGACAGGGAGATTCAAGCGCGGAGCCGCGCCTGGTGGCGTTCCTATTGTCGAGGATTTTACCGTGTCAAACCCTGCTGTGGTCACTCAGGATTATAATCCACACTCAGGGTCTACTGTTCAATGCAGGTTCGGCACCGGGGGAAACACCAGAATTGCGCAGAGCATTGCCATAGCCGCAGGCAAAACATTTCAAAGTTTTTTAGTAGAACTCAAGATCGGTAACTCAGGGGACGTCACCTACAACGGCAACCTAATTGTTAAGATAGTGAACGACACCACAGGCTCCCCGGGGTCCACTGTATACCACACCGTAACGCTTAACGCCAAACAGCTTGCAACCGGCACACTCACTCGTACAATAGACCTATCGGCTAGTACACTGGTAACGACCGCCACAACCTACTGGATCACACTCGAGGGTGATTCCACTCTCCAAACAGCTCTTACCACAGCCAGCAGGTTTATTGAGGCCACTGCCACCAACGACGCGGGACCACTTAGTAAGTCGTATAACGGGACATGGAACTCAAATAGTGGTACGATGTGGCATGAGATAGCGGTTACAGATGACCCGCAGGTAGCTCAACGGGAGTTTAACTGCGTCACTGATTTTGAGGCCGGGACTTATATAGAGGTTCTGGTCAATGGGATAGAGATTCAGGAGGGTGGTGGGAACTCCTGGACTAGGAACAACACTAATAATAGGATCACCACGCAAGAGGTGCTTCCCAACAACGCATGGGTTCGGGTAAAATTAATCTAAACTCGGGGATATAAGAAGATGGCTGTTACGCATCCGCAAAACAATCAGATCGTAAACGAAGCCGCGCTGAGCAAGCTGGGACTACCCGCACGCACAAGTGACGACGTCATCATGGCAGCCATCGACACCAATTTCGATGCCCCGCTCAGGATGGCAGCAAGCTTTCCCACGGCTACCGCAGTTCTTAATTTTAGCGCACAGGAAGTTACTAGGGCAAACGGTACCGGGATTTCGGTAGCTCCACTGAGTAGCACCATCCCAACAGTGATCGCGTCTTCCGTAAACTTTCAGACCGGTGCCACAACCGGCACCACATTCAGCTTCACCCTGCCCACAGGAACGCTTGGTTTCTTCCGCAGATGCGGTTTTAGCCTAGCCAGTGACGGCACTATTACAGCTTTATTCGGAGCTGAGGCAGCTACTCTAGCGGCTACCCCAAATCCAGGCGCCCTATTTGTGCCAGGTTCTCAGGCACTGGGATGGGTAGACCTCGAGTGCACAAACGCAACTGGGCTGTACAAGACTGCCGGATCAGCCACAGACATCATCGAAAACAGCGTCTCAGGCACTGCTGTCATCCACGGTTTTGGCTCTGGTTCAGGTAGCGGTGGATCAGGCACAGGTTCTGGTGTTGGAGACGACCTAAATAGCCTACGCTTTAGAGCGTCTTTCACCGATGTATTCTCTGAGAGCAGTACAACAGCTACCAGTGCAGTAGCAAGCTCTCTTACTACAGGTGTATACGACACCTCTAAACAGCTTTATCGCATGAGCTATGACGCTTCCAAGACCGTAACAGGTACTGGAACATCGATGACTATCTCAGGCACTCCTAGCTTTACCGTAGCCGTAGGAGACATTTTAGTTGTTGGTACTGAGGCCAGACGAATCACGGCAATCCCCACTCAGACCACACCAACTATTGAAGCTGCATTCACCGTAGACCCTAGCGCCGCAGCCTGTACACTATCGCAAGTGGTGCACACTAACGATGTAAGAGCGCATACTGAGAACAGCACGGGATTATCTATTGCGTCTCAGATCACTGACTCTGTCAGCACGTACATGCTATCGTACAAAGACTCGAGTACATCCGGAGACACCATCCCCGATGTACCTGGAGCAGCGCTTATCGCCTTCTCTGCAACAGCAGACAGCTCTTCATGGAGCGCTGTTGGTAGCAGAGTAACAGGCATCACCGTTGACGAGCCTGTGCGCACACTTCCTACTTCAGGATCACAGTTTAAAGCTAGATTTTTTGCAGCAGCTACATCCGGCACTGGTGCCGTGAATCTTCTTGATTACAAAGTGTACCTCCACGAGGACACTGGTGTTGCCAGCGGTAACACCTACGACATGGCCTACTGCCTTACCTCTGGTGCAGGCACCGAGGTTAATTGCAGTGTCGCTTCTGACTCAGGAAAGACTAGAGTCACCACTACATGGAACTTTGCCCTTGGGGTGAATGCCGGAAGCCCTACCGGACAAATTGAAGTGTTTGTTGATGGTAAGAAGTTACCCCGCTACATCGACGCGGTTCTCACTCCAGATGGTTCCTACCTAGAGCTAAGTAGCAATACCATTGAGCTTGATTCTGATTACAGTAGCTTTGGTCTTTCTGTTGAGATCAGAAAACCTGTTCCGGTCATTGATGTCACCAACCAAAATAGTTCTGCTATCACCGGCATTCAGGGTGCCTTCCAAAAAGGGTTCCAAGGATTTGTGGATGAATCTGCAACCGTGGCTGCTCCTAATACTTTGGTTGTTGGTCGCAAGACTGTCCCAGATTTTTCCAAAGACATGATGCCGCGCATAGGTATTGATCGCATCATGACCATGTTCCCCGTGGAACTTCAAGACGAGTTTGGTCCTAACGGAGAGAAAGTTTACGCCGTTCTAGGGGACGACAAGAACCTAATTAGATTTGTTGGTACATGGGCATCGCTAACAAACAACACCGGTAACTCCATCTACACTCCTGCTAACTGGACCGACCCAAATGACTTTGTTGAAATTACTTTTTATGGCACAGGGCTCAACGTTTTAATCACTGTTCGCTCAGGTACTGTTAATTCCACTAAGTTTATTGATGGTGTTAGTTCAGGTACCGTGGCATTCGGTGGGTACAGCGTTGTCCAAGATAGCCGTAACTGGGCAGAGAATGTTATTGTTCCTGTTACTAGCGGGCTAACTCAGGGCTTACACACTGTAAGACTACAGGGTCTTGCAGGTAACGGTAGCATCGGTGTTATCCACGGGTTTGAAATACTGAACGAGACCTCTACTATTGGTATTACCGCAGGTAGCTCTTACGCTGACGGAAAGAAGCTGCTTCTTACATCACCGCAGGCTTTGTCTTACAACACCACGTTTGACTCTATTACTCGCGATGGTGCAACAGTAGGCTCTCTTTCCACACGCGGATCCAGAGTTCTTGTTTACCACAAAGCAGACGGGACTATAGGCAAGTCCGCTATAGAAGCAAACTCCGCCGCAGCCTACATCACTTCCGCAAACCATACCAACGAAGAAGTATCTAGGGTACACCTAGCGCGTGAGTTTGGTGCTGGGCGTGCCGACGACTTCAGTTTTTATTCTGGCGGCAGCACCGCGTTAGCTTTTGTTTTGGATGACGACACCACAGGACTTATTGGGGTTGCCAGCGGAAGCTCCATCTATCAGGGGTTCACCTTAGGTGTAGCCTCTAGCTCTTTTCTTACCTTGACCTTTGTAGGTACTGGACTAGATGTTTCCATTTTTGGTGCTGGTGGTAATACTGGATTAAGCCCTACGTTTAACATTTTGGTAGACGGCGTCACTGTAAATGGTGGCGGCGCCCAGTACTCTTTGTTGGCAATCCCAACTAATTTTAAAGTAGTGTCTGGGTTACCATACGGGACTCATACCGTTATGTTTGCTAAAACCACTGCCAATGGAGCTTTTGATCTTTCACTAAATAAATTTACTGTATACCAGCCAAAAACTCCTGCGCTACCTTCTGGTGCAGCTGAATTAGGTAGTTATAACTTGCTGGCTGACTACGCTCAGTTATCTTCTTTGACAGGTGTCACGGACAAAGAAAAGGTGTCTTCCGGAGTACTTAGAAAGCATGCTTCTAGAGAAGTGGCTTATACAGGAACATGGTCTGTTCCAGGACTTGACCCTACCAATCTGATCCAAGGGTTTAATTGGGGCACGACAACCAACGGAAGCTTCTACGAATACACCTTTTTTGGTACAGGTATTGAGTTGCGTACCTACATTAACGCTGCTGTTCAGAACTGGACTGTGGCTGTGGATGGCTCCTCTGCACTCAGCGGATTCTCTACCAACCTAGTACAAGGGTCTACCGGAGTTACCTGGACCGCAAGCACAGGCGCTCTTGCAGGTACGTCTGCTGCTGCAGCACATATTTCGCTTAAGATTAATGGTCTTACTTATGGTAAGCACACCATCAAAGTTACGCGTAATGGCAATGATCAGCTATACGGCGATGCCTTAGATATTATCACCCCTGTACACGCCCCTAAATTTAACGCAGTAGGTGGCGTACAAAACACACTTCCTGTGGGTAGCTGCGCTATCTCAGATTCTCGGAAATTATCTCCGGTAAAATCAGAGTCTCCTAAGAAGGCTTGGGCACAGGCAGATGGAGCTCTAGGCAATTTGTCATCTACGGTTTCTGACTACGTGCCTATTCCGGATCTGTCTGTAGTGATCAAAACCAGTGGCAACCCAATTCAAATCTCATGGGCACTTACGTGCTCTGGTACACCTAGGGTGAGGGCGGCTGTTAATGGCGTTATGGTAGGCGCACCAGGTGGTAACGGCTCGGATCTGAGTGCAGGAACCTGTATTGTCCCGGTACCAGCAGGTATACACCACGTGGGTATTTATTGGAAAGCTACCGGTACATCTACATCGTATGATGACGGCAATACCGGAAGAATTATGAACGTGAGAGAGATTTAAGGAGATTATATGTCTGTAGCAAAAACAAATATACAACTAGAGTGGAAAGACCATAACGTAGACTTAGCTGCATTAGATGTGTGGATGAGAGAGAATATCCAACACTACTGCGGAAATACGGCAGACACTAAACTAACGCTTTGGTTTGATGAAATTCCTAGCGAAGAGGACATTGATGCTGCCAAGGCTAAGTGGGATGAGATTGATAGTGAGCATGATATGGCTTTAAGCTATGTACCTATGTCAGACGTAGTATCTGCTAAGGCAGATGCCAAGGCTTCTGCACTTGGAAAGCTTGCTGCACTAGGACTTTCTGAATTAGAAATTAAAGCACTACTCGGATAACGTACAAGGGGTAAGATAAATGTCTAAGATGTTAGGTAAATCATTCATAGGTCACCAAGACATTTCGTATCTTAACGATGCTCTCATCGCGGTACCTAACTCTACTATCGTAGGCCGCGCTCTTATTGTTGATCCATCAAAGAACATGGCTCCTGTAATGGGAGTTAATCGAATCATGGTTCAAAATATTTTTGAACTACAGAACGAACTTGGTGCTGCTGGGGAGCGTGTATTTAAGGCGCTCAACGATGATAGAGATCAGATGCGGTTTGTGGGCGCTTGGTCTGCCTCAGTAAATACCAATGGCCAGTTCGTGAATACAGGCACAGTGGACGACTACATCGAAGTAGTCTTTTATGGAACGGGTTTAGATATTCTTGCGCAGACACACGCTGCCTTTGATATCCGTGTCGCCGTAGATGGCGGGGCTGAGTCCGCTAACTTATTTACATCAGGTGCTTCCGTACTTAATGGAAGAAAGTATTCATGTAACCAGATCGTCCCTTGTTTGTCTGGCCTTACTTTAGGAATACACACAGCTAAAATTAGAAATAACAGCGCAACTAGCCCATCTATCTTTGGTTTCCAGATCATAAACACACGGTCAGATATCAGAGTAGTACAGGGCTCTATAATCAAGAATCAGCAAAAGTATAGTCTTGATGCAGCCCAGACACTTGCTTACAAACCAGCTGCACTAACAGGTGTTCGCGGTGGTAGGGTAGTAACATATACACAGGGCGGTAACATCGCTCAAGCGGTAAGCGTAGTTAATGGAGCTCAGGCTAACCTTACGTCAGCCGACCACTCAAACGAGGAAGTTTTAAGAACGTACTCTTGGCGTGAATTTATGGCCGGACGCTCAGATGATTTCAGCGATAACGGGGCCTCTCCCGCTGCTTTCGCACTTGATGATAACACTACCGTTCTTTATGGTGTCTCCACCGGCAGAGCCTCACAAGTAACGGTAGCCGATGCATTACAACTTCAAGCACTGAACGCTTACATCGTGCTACAATTCGTAGGCACTGGCCTCGATGTGTGGAGCTACGGAGATGGCGCTGGCGGTGCCGATGACGCATGTTCCTTCCATGTTGATGGGACATCAATAGGCACGCTTTCAACAGCAAGAACATTAAATAAGTTGAACTACACAAAGGTTGTGTCAGGCCTTCCTTACGGAACACATACAGTAAAGATCAACAGAGACGCCATCGCAGGCGGGTCTGCTTTTAATATCGAGCGGTTTGTAGTATACGGCCCGAAGAAGCCTGCCATACCCACAGGTGCTCTAGAGATATCAGACCACCATGTGCTTGCAGACTATGTCGCTAACACAGTGTCAGGACAATTAACGGTAGCTACTGGTGTGGTTAGAAAAGGGATCTCAAGAGAGATTAACTACGTAAACGGTGGTACAGGGTCAGCAGACTGGGGCATGGGCAATGATGTCGCGCCATGTGGATTCATCGTAAGTACCAACAGACAGAATGCGTACCTTACGTTTACATTCTGGGGGACCGGATTTGAGTTTAGAGCCAGAGGAGCTGCTGCAGGAAATAGCACATCTGTTCAATTCTCTCTTCAGGCCGAAGGCGGGTCTCTTCAGAATCTAACTACTGCTAATTTCCCGACAATGACGTCTTCGGTTTATGGTCTGAATGCATTCTCTGCTTCTACTGGTATTGCAGACTTTTCGTTCGGATCCACCGTAGAAGGTGGTATCTCTGTAAAAGGACTTACGCTTGGGTGGTATACCTTAAAGGTGTTGAATAACAGCGCCAGTGTGTACATCAACTGTGGCGGCATCGATGTCATTACGCCTATACACTCTCCTAAATCAAACTTGCTTGGTGATAGACAAAACACACTGCCTATTGGTTCACAAAGCTTGTCCGATCTAAGACAGATCGTAAGCTCTGTAAGCACTCAAAATAAAGCATGGGCAATAGCTCTTGGGTCTACGTCAACCCCTACAGTTACTTCCACAGTATCTGTGCCATTAGCCGATATGTCTCTTGTGATCAAGACTAGTGGAAACCCGATAGATATTAGCTACGCTGTAAATAATTACAACAACACCACTGGATCGCAGGTGTTCCTTAAAATTGTTTTGGACGGCATCCATGTCGGGGTAGAAATGTCTCAAAACCAGACAGGCAACGCAAGTCTAGTGACCAGTGATAGAATGATTGTTCCTGTAGGAGCTGGTGTGCATAAAGTGGATATCTTCTGGCGGGTGAGCGCTAATACAGGACTAGCTTACGAAACAAGACGAACTTTGGTAGTGAAAGAAATTTAAGGGGATGGAATGAGTTTAACTACAGCAATTTCAGGAAAAGCAAATGTAAAGCAAAAGTCTGCCGCAGACTTAAGCCCTGTGCTTGCCCAACCAGTCGTAAACAAATACGAGGCCGTGTCCACGGCGTCGCAGACCGTGATTAACCTCCCGTTCATCGTAGACATCAACACCGTAGAGAACTTTGAGCTTTTTGTTGATGGTAAACTCATGACAAGAGGAGCGACGTCTGACTTCACGTTCACTGCGGTAGACGCGAATAATAGCTCATCTCAGATCACGATGACCTTTTCACTCATTGCTGACCTGAACATCACTGCAATCAAGCGCGGCCTCAAAAAAGACCGTGAGCTTGGAACAGACTCCAGATTCACTCAGATCTATGCTGCAGCTGGTGCAGGTCTGCAAGATTTCGTGGATGAGTCCACCACCATCGCCGTTCCTTATACAGGTATTGTAAACCGCAAGCGCATTACAGATATTGCAAACGATTTAAAACCACGCCAAGGTGTGGACCGTCTGATAGTTCAGAGCGTGTTTGAGGTTCAAGATGAGTACGGCGCTAGCGGTGAAAAAGTAAGCGCCGCTATCAACGATTCTAAAGGCCTGATCAGATTTGTAGGCACCTGGGTAAACAATGTCACTAACTCAGGGACGTACATCTCCTCCATAGTTGTCGGAGACTACATCGAGGTCACATTCTACGGCACCGGACTAAACATTATAGCAAGCCTCAGTGCTTCAAGTTTAAACATGCTACCGTCTGTTGACGGCGGAGCTGATGGAGCAAACATCTTTGCTTCAGCTTACTCGGCTGTTCTTAATGCCAGAGGATACGCCTCTAACCAGGTCCTGAACGTTTACTCAGGACTAAACTCAAACGTTGCTGCTATCCACACAGTTAAACTAAAAAATAACTCGGTCAACGAAGTTAAGATCTTCGGGTTTGAGATTCTTAACGAGTCCACCTCTGTGAAAACCAACCCAGGTACGTCTTACCAGCGTCTGCAGAAAGCCGTGACCGCTGCTCAGTCTTCGGTGGCCTACAACACAGGATTTGAAACAATCACTCAGGACGGAGTAGTCGTCTCGTCTTTAGGATCGCGCGGGGCAAGAGTACTTGTTTACCAGAAGAGTGACGGAACTATCGCTAAGGCCGCTTATGCCGTAAGCACAGCACAAGCTAACCTCAGCTCAGCTAATCACCAGTACGAGGAAATCTCGCGCGTTTACCACTTCAGAGAGTTTGGCGCGGCCAGAGCAGACGATTTTAATACCTTAACTACCACCTCAACACGCGCGTTTACACTAGGTGATGGGTCCACTACTCTTGTTGGAGCCAGTGTAGCTGCCGATCTCAGCGACGCCGGTCTATATCCCAATGCCGTTAATTCCTATATAACCATAACTTTTATTGGCACTGGCCTAGATGTACAGCGATCCAGAGACATTGCTGGCGCGGTAGACGCAAACACAATCTCAGTAGATGGGGGCTCTAGCATAGGCTCCTTCTCGTCCATAGGGACCTCAGCTGGGACCAGCAAAGTAGAGAAAATTGTATCTGGATTACCTTACGGAACACACACCGTTAAGTTTCACAGGTCTAGTACAGCTACAGGTACTTATAGCATTTCCGCTTTTAAAGTTTACGGTCCTAAAAAACCAATACTGCCCGCTGGGGCCATTGAGCTTGGAACATACAATGTAGTTGCAACCTACGCACAGGTTTCATCTTTCTCAGGATTTACAGACAGAGACAAGATTTCAACAGGTGTAATCAGGAAAACAGGTTCAAGTGAGTTTGCATATACAGGCTCATGGGCTTTCAATGCAGTCGACCCCGACCACTTTGTTAGTGGCTTCGATCTTAGAACATCCACAAACGGTAACTATGTTGAGTACACGTTCACTGGCACCGGTGTTGATATTCAAACATTCGTCAACGCCGCTGCACAAAGCATCATTTACTCTATAGACGGTGCCACCAACCTATCTGGGTTCGCCACAAACTTAGTACAAGGAAGCACTGGAGTGACGTTCACAGCAGCTACAGGAACACTTGCAGGCACCTCTGCTGCTGGAGCAACTATTTCCCTCAGTATCACCGGCCTTACTTACGGTAAGCACGTACTGAAGATCCTTAGAAATACTGCTACAGACTTCATGTACTCAGACACTATTGGTGTCGTGACTCCTGTACACTCTCCGGTATTTCTTATACCGGCAGACATCCAAAACACGCTTCCAGTTGGAAGCTGTTCTGTTGCAGACGGCAGGGTAACTAGCCCTATTAAGTCTGTGTCGGTACAGAAGGCACGCCTGCAACTTCTAGGGCTAAGCGGAACGATGACCACTTCCGCAACGGCACCGGTACCTATCTTGGATATGCAGGGCCCAATCAACTGTGCGGGCGGCGATCTGTCTATTTCTTACCACGTCACGGTGGTAAATAACGCAGGCACCGCATCTACACTCTCTGTGCAGATCTATGTAGATGGCGTAGCCTATGGCCGCCCTATGGAACATTCCGACAACAGAGTTAATTACTATGCAAACATAGCGGATAGTGTGGTGGTTCCAGTCTCACCAGGCACCCACTTCATCCAGCTTATGGCGTATGTCAGTTCAGCCGTTTCTTGGGGCATAGGCGGCCTCGGAACTAACTCGAGATCACTAACAGTACGGGAGCTTTAATATGGCGAGAACAAATCTAACTCTAGGGTTAGCCCCTGTAACAGTACAAAAGTTTTTATCGGGCTCGGGCACTTACACCAGACCATCACCTTCTCCGGTTAGGATTGAAATCGAGATGGTCGGTGGCGGTGGTGGTGGAGCTGGTGGCGGAGGCTCTTCGTCTACTGCAGGTGCTGGCGGGGCTACCACATTTGGGTCCCTGACTGCAAACGGTGGTGATGGCGGTCAATGGTATGGTGCGGGTATACCGTCGTACGGAGGCACCGCAACTTTAGGAATGGGTGTAGGAATAGCCCTTCAAGGTGCGCAAGGGCAAACTCCTGCAGGCAACGTCGTAGCGGGCGCTGGTGGAGGTGGCGGCAACTCTCCTTTTGGTGGCAACGGATCAGGTGGTTCTTCCAACGGCGTAGGTATCGCAGCAGTTCCAAATACCGGCTCTGGAGGCGGAGGCGGTGGTCCTAACAACAGCACTGCAGCAGGTGCGTGGGGTGGTGGCGCTGGTGGATACATCAAGTGCATAGTTAATAGCCCCGCGACAACATATCCCTATGCTATAGGCGCTGGAGGTACTGCCGGACCAGCAGGAACCGGTGGCTTCATCGGTGGGGTCGGTGGTTCTGGAATTATAATCGTCACCGAATATTATTTATAGCTCTGCGCGCAACCAAATTCCCCGTAGCGTCACAATACGGGTGCGTGTTACCATAACTCAACATGGGAGCGTGTTATGAAGATTGATGTTGAACTGGGACAGCTATTGACCTGGGCTATGGAAGGCATCATAACCACAGGAGCTGTTTACATCGCTTCTATGGTGGGTGATATAAAACGCACCTTTTCCGAGCTAAAAGATAGCGTAGAGACATTAAATAAAAACGTTGCTGTGATCATCGAAAAAACAGCTTGGCATGAAAAGACGCTGGAAAAACACGATGAACGGTTACGAGGCTTAGAAACTCACCACCCTAAAGAATGACCACGATAAAGCACATCTACCAATTCTTAACACACCTAGACTATATCAAGCTGTACGCAACAGCAGTGTTCGTGATACAATCAGCAGTACTGCTCTCATTTGCGATACCTGGACCACAGCCTGATAAATTATTGCAAACCATCCTTGATTTTTTACTTCAGTTTTCGAGAAAGCAGCCGTACCGTCAACCTGCCGGTAGCTCCGGCGTAACACCTGAACCTATAGGAGATAGAAAAATGAAAGAAACTAAAGACTTGCTTAAGTTTGTATTTGGACTCGCGATGGCTGCTGACAAAGCTGCTTCCGATGGAAAGTTTAGCTTAGAAGACATCGGCCTTTTTATGGCACCAATGGTTGATGCTCCTGCTGCATTCACCGGGCTCAAGAACCTAGGCACAGAATTCAAAAATCTTTCCCCAGAACAAGCTGCAGAGCTTAATGTTTGGGTTAAGCAAAATTTTGATATTGCTGAAGACAAGGTTGAAGCCGCTATCGAAACCGGCCTTCAAATCGCTCTCCAGATCGCAGCTCTCGTACTCAGCTTCAAAAAAGCTGAGGCCGCCGTACCTGCTGTCTAAGTTATTAGCTATAGACCTTACAAAAAACCCCTGCTACGTTACGTAGTAGGGGTTTTTTATTTAAAGGAGATTCAATATGAAAAAATATAGTTTAGTTCCAGTTGTAGTAGCGCTCGCGCTTCTAGGTCTTGGTGCAGCAAGGTGTGCACATCCGGTGAAGGTTCAGGATGGTTCAGCGATGGCTTCTGAATCCAATGATGCTACTGTAATCATCGAGGGTTGCGGAAACCAGGCTGTGGTGGGTTATACCTATTGTAGAGTTCCGGCAGGTAGCAACACGGACACAAAATTCATTACTATCATTGCTCCTCCTACAGACTGCGATGACAAGGATAGCTGCATCTCTTTTAAGATTTATTTCCCTGATGGTAGCCAGCCCGCTTACGGGATTCAGGTACCCAAAGGGCAGACCAGGATCACCGTGCTATGGTCTAAAATTCTAGGCAGGTCTACATTTGAAACAGCTGATCGTGGGTTTTGGCCTGTGATCATGACCGTTAAATGGACTGCACCAGACCGCCAGCCTAAACAGACTCTTGTTGAGGGTGAGCTCAGACTCAGAGTTACTACTGCGGGCTACGAAGCTCTTAACGACGTAGCTGAGAACGAAAACTACGCCTGGCGATGGAGCGACAAGCAGCTAGTCTACCGTATGAGCACTGCTGGTCGTGCTTACGTTGGGAGGCACTAATGGCTACAGGAACCATAGCAACCATCTTAGCAGCCCTTAAAATATTCATGCTCGTTCTTGGAGAGATTTTCGCTGCTAGAAAAAGAGCGCGCGAACGTGAGGAGAAGTGGGAATTAGACGCTGCGCAGTATGAGGCAGCCACCATAGTTGTCCTGGCCAGAATTAGAGCATCAGCGGCTAAAGAAAGCGCTGAGGCAGGCAAGATCGAGGATCAATTGGATCTCGACCTAAAACCCTGATAGAATCACTTTATGGCTATCGCACCAACAGTTACATATTTCGGAAGATTACCCACATCTATTGTGATGCAATCTAGTACTCAGTTTGACGGCACCACGGCTCAATCAGCTGCGGCCGTGATCACACCTGGCCTGTACACTTTCCCAGTGCAGGCTCTCGGTGGTTACTACAAGTTCCATAATGAATCTGTTGTTGTGGAAAGTATTGCCTACACCGGTGCTGGAACGCTCACTGTTAAACGGATGTTTGCAACGGGTGCAGGCGTTGTAGTTGCTACTGCCACAGCAGACACATTGATCTCTACCAAGATCAGGCTCACTCCTGGTGAGTGGTTAGAGTTCGTAACCACTGGCGCGACAACTCCTAAGCTTGTAATCACTGGTAGAGCGGCACTCGGGGAGCAAGAAATCTAATGGCTTTGCAGGGACAGCTTACAGAGCGCACATACCTGCTGAAGTTATCTAATGTGCCTGTAACAGGCATTGCTTTTAGTGCTGTGGTGGTGAAGGTAAAGAAGTTTGGTGAAGTCGTTTTCTCCACAAAGACGATGACTGCCTTAGACTGGATTGAGCTTGGAAACGGGTACTACACTCTAAAGCTTTCTCCTGTCGACATGGACACCGTAGGTACTATCGCAATCCTAGTATCTGGCTTAGCCTTCGATGCTCCTGCTATGGACCAGTTTAGTGTGGATCCAGTCACTATCCCAGTACTAGCAGTAGGTCCTGATCTATGTGTGCTAACAGGCACTGTTAAAAACCTATCTGGTCTCGCTCCTATCCAAACCAAAGTGGTTGTAAGACCTGTAGAGTTTCCTGCCAAGTATGGCTTAAACGTACTTGCTGCAGACGCTACATGGACGTATCTGGACGCTTACGGCACCTTCTCCCTGGCTCTCGTACAAGGCTCTACAGTCGTTGTCGAGATCGAGCGGGCAGCGATCAGACATCAGATCAACATCCCTTACACCCCCACCGCAAACCTTCTAGACCTACTCCCCCCATTTGTTGTCGACTATAGCTAAAAGAAATCTGCAGGCTGTACGAGCCCACAGATTTCTTTGGTGACCATCTTAACTATCAGACTGCTTTAACAGCTGGTTTGTTAGGACGTTCGGAGGCCTTGAAACTATCGATGTTGCTGAACGGATCTGAAGCCATACGAGGAGCTCCAGAAGCCGCTTTACGATCAGAAACTTTTTTAGTTACGAACAAAGCAACGCCCGCCACAGAAACTCCAACGGCTACGTTTACAACTGCCTGAGCAGTCATTTGACGCCATGTCTTCCAGTTCGTGAGCTTAGGACGTGCAGCCTCTTCCAAAGCATCGGAGAGGTAGGAGTAATCGATATGGCTGAGCGTGCGCTCTACAATCGTTTTCTTCTCTTCTTCACCGAGCTCTAGGGTGTTACGCTTCATGTACTCAGCAAGCTCTGTAGCAGCCTTATGACGCATTGCTTCTACAGCACCTTCTTTAGTTACTTCTTCACTATTTACTGTTTGATTTTCATTCATGTTTATTATCTCCTTTTGCAAAAGTTGATCAATCCGATCACCATAGAACTTATAACCGATTTAGGCTGGTTTTTGCCATTGAAGTAATGGCGGTACAAAAGGGTGCCTCGGTGTGGTAAAATTATTCCAGAACCCGAACTTACTTAGGAGTGCTTAATGTCTATTTGTAACCAGATCCTGGATTATACCGACGATAACGGAAAAGAACTGTTTACAGATATCTGCAGAAACGTCCCAAACCTGTACAAGACAGCGTCAATTGTAGATGCCGAGCAATCAGCTAGACTTACACAGGGAGAGCACGCGTTAATAGCTATCACTAAAGAAGGGTCCGTGCTTAAGAAGTTTCCTATCAATGACGCCGCCAATACATGGCTCAGTTGTCAGTATTTTGAAAAGACAGCTCATAGGCTTCCTGTTGCTGCACGCACTATCACAGCGACTCAACTAAAGTTAGCCTGTACAATCCACGACGTCACACCCACAGCACAAGTAACTAAATTAGCGTCTGCTAGTGTGCACACCAATAGATATAATGAGGCAAAAGACATGCAAAAAACAGCGTCCCACATCACCACCGAGCCTGTCGAACCAGATAATAGCAAGCACTTCTACGCTCTAGGAAACAGATACCCTATGCCAGATGCTTCTTATGTTAAGCAGGCATCAAACTATTTCGAACAGTACGAGCGTGAATTTCATGACGCCGAAGACAGGCATGTTTTCGCAGCAAACGTCCTTGCAAGAGCAGAAGAACTCTCTGTTGATTTGGACAATAAAGAAAAACTTTCTAAGTACGCAGGAGAAGAATACGGGGACTTACTTGAATCACAACTTAAGCTAAGACAAGAACTACTCTGGCACAAACCAGAGATGGCGGCTTCACTAGACAAGCTAGCTGCAAACAAATCAGGCACAGAGCCTCTTGTGTTTGCTAAAGTACTTAACAGCTTTGATAAACACGCAGGACTAAGTAAGTACCACGGCAGAGCAATCGCAGATGCTTATCAGTCCACGTTCGAGCGTAGGTTTACTAAGACTGCTTCTGGCTATAGCTGGGAAGACGAGAGCACTGGTCTCACCATCACCGAAAAAGAGCTTGAGAAAGTAGCCGACGAGAAATACAGCAAGATCAAAGGATACTTTGGTTCTTCCGTAGCAGACCAACTTAAAAAACACGCCGTATCTATTTTCGAGTCTCTTCCTATCAACGCAAAAGAAGTGATCGTTAAGATCGCAAAGGGACATGTTTGATGGCTCTTAAGCCTCCAATTGCACCACTGCCTAAACCACAAAGCCCCACAGACGAGCAAGAGCGTCGTCGTAAGGGTCTGCGCTTATTGCGTACTGGTGAGTCTGTGGCTACAGAACTACATCAGGGTGGTGTAGACAGAGCCCTTGCGAAAGCACTCATCGGCGGCATTAAAATGGCGGGACCAGATCTAGGCCTTTTTAAAGATCCTGCGAGCTCGCCCATTAAGCTTTATCACGCAATACAAGAACTAGGTATTCAGGTGCTGGCATGGAAACCAGAAACATTGATGGCAGCTATCGATAAGAAGTTTCATGGTTGGTCACAAGAACGTGCGGCTGAGGCTGTTCTAAAGTTTCACGAAACCGGGACCCTAGTAACGGATGTCCCGTCGCTTACTAGGCAGAAGCTTTACGCCATCAGAGTTGTAGTAACCTCAGACCTCCCACACAATGAATGGAACGTGTTTGAGAAAGTAGGCTCTGCCTTCAATAACAGACACGCTAAATTCGATATAGTGGAACGCCTAACTACTGCTGAATGCGCTAGAACAATCGCCATTATCGAAGCCATGCGCCCAGATAAATATAGCAACGAGATTAAGGTCTACATCGCTGCCACCGCACATGAGGACGGCTTCTACACACTCGAGCCTAGCAAATACCTGAATATGGCAGAAGCCCATTTGAGGCCGATGAACTTCGAGTCTACAGGCGCTGCCCAAAATGCAGCGCTAGTATCGGCTATAGGAACCAAGAAGAAAGCATTTGCGTCAGGGCAGCCAGCAATAGCAGATGATGACTTACCGACGACGCAGGCCACGAAATTACTTGCCGTAGACGCCTACGGGGATGAAGCCTCGGGAGAGGGTAGTGTATGATTAAGGTCATAGGTACCAAAAATCACTCGCCGCTTAGTTGGGCTATTAGGTGGCTTACTAAAACAGACTGTAGTCACCTTGCTATAGTATTTGATGACAAGTTTGTCATACAAGCAAACCTGCTTGGTGTTGGCATGGACTACTTCCCCACTTTCTCTAAAAAGCAGATTATAGTTCACTCTGTGGAGATAGGCACAACCCTAGAGGGTGAGGACAGAATATGGTCAGATCTGCTGGACCTGTGTGGCGGAAAAGATTATGATGTCAAGGCACTAATTTATGATGGGTGGAGGTACGCGCTAAAGCGGTTTTTTAAAATACCGCTACCTAAAAAAAATAAATGGAGCTCACCTAATAAGTATCTATGTACTAGAATGGTCCTAGTGTTAGATATATACCTAAAAGAGCACTTTGAGTACCTGTCCTACGGACTAGCAGGCATTGGAGATATAGATATGATGGAACCAAGCACCATTATAAGTTTAATTGCTAGTCACACAGCTAACAGAGGTAGGTTATAATGTTGTGCGCAATGGTACTTAACGGAATCGTTGCTGAAATCAGAGACCTTACTGACGAGGAAAGTCAGACAGAAGGTGCTAACTTCAGCAATGTCGTGGACATCACGAACGCAAACCCGTTTCCTGAAGTGGGCTGGGTTTTTAATGGTATGGTGTTTGCCCCTCCTCCAGGTGTCTCCGCTGTACCGTCGCTAAGGCTAACAAAGCTTGCGTTTCTGAACAGGTTTACCGATGCAGAAGTGGCGGCTATAGAATCGTTCGCTTTCCAAAACAATGCGTTCGCTGCCGTCCTTAGAGGCGCACTAAGAAAGCAACAAGTTTCTAACTACATGGATTTAAGCAGGACCGACACTATAGTGGGCGTAAATAATCTCGTCGCGCTAGGACTTATTACACCGGCAAGAGCCACTGCAATTTTAACGACTCCCCCCACGGACTTAGAAAGATATAAGGGCATATTATGAAACTTACAAAAGCAGGTTTACAAAATGATGTGGTGTCTGTTTATGACAAAACCAAGACGTTTGTAGCAGGAAGCGTAGCTCAAAAAACTCTGCCAGCTCCATATGACTCAACAACTGTTGTTGGCGCTCCTTTTCCAAAATTTATTGACGTTCAAACAGATACGACTCCTGGCGGTGTTGTTCTTGCTGGTATGATGGCCAAAACAAATAATGGCAGGCTTTTCATTTTACAGGCCACACCTGCTACCGGTCTTGCAAATTTCATCGCGCTATATAATCACGACACAGTAACTGGTGTTTATAATTACGTTGGTAAAATAGCCTTTGCTATTTCTGCCGCTACGGTTGTTCCTAGAGGTTTCAAAGTAGACGACACAGACACTTCGAATATAAAAATCTTTTTTGCTCATACCTCCACAGCAGTTACTACTGGTGGTCAGTTAATGATTAATAAGGTTCAGCTTGCGCACTTTGCTCCATCTGGTGGTGTTGTATACTATGCCGCACAATCTAACGATGCTGCCGCTGTTTACAGCCTCCAATTACCGAACGAGGTTGGAGGTGCGACATTACTCACAACAGCGGCGGGTATTTGTGCGCCTAAAATGGGCGGGTCAACTGATCCGTTAATTAACACAAAAATATTTACACACAACGGTATCTCGGCCACACATCAGATGTATGGGTTTGATTACTCTGTCGCTCCAGTGTTGGCGTCACTAGGAACGTCTACCGTAACTTCCAATAATACTACTGGAGTAAGTACCACATTCACAATGGCCGGAAATACTTTGGCTGTGAATGATATTGTCGTTATCACCTCAAACGCTCCAACCGGTTATGTTGCTTCGACTGGTGCCATTGCACAGACTCTTTACTTTGTTGTCGCCACAAACTTTGTTAGCGGTTCTACATTCTCACTCTCTCTTACTCTTGGTGGGGCGATTGTTGCAGCAAGCGCTGCTGTGGGTACCACTACATTTGTAAGAGGTTTAGGTCAGTGTACAAATCTTGGATTTGGTAAAACTCCTAATGCAACATCGCTTGGCGCTGGTACATTATTGACCACAAATTCAGAAGGCTACGCTGTTCCAACTGAGCTTGTAAATGTTGGGCTTGCTTGTAACTTCATGGCCACATCAACTGCATTTCATCTGGTAAAAATATCGGACTTCTTCTCTACTCAGACCGGAACGACCAATTCCACAATTAACATGACCGGTCTTTCTGACACCTCTACTTTGTCAATTGGTATGACGGTTTTTGGTGCCGGTATTCCTGCCCTCACTACAATTGCATCTATCGTAAGCCCAACTGCAATTACATTGAGTCTGTCTGCTACCACATCAACAACACAAACGATAACTTTTGGTAATGGTATTTGGACCTCATTACAAACTGTAAACGTACTGGGTAATGGTATTGATTATGTGCTCCCTCTTCCGTTGAGTGCCTATTACTCTAACACCTTTGGTCGTGTTGTGTATTTGGTTGCGGGGTCTGTTGTGCTGATTAAGAGATTTTTAAACTCTCAGATTGAGTCATCTTTTGGTGGTGTTGCTACGAATTATATGGAGGCTCAACATCGTATAACAGAGACACCAAACCTTGCTGCAATCACACAGATTGAAAATAATGACGGTTGGTTGTTTTTGGCTTCATCTGCTACCATTGGTCAAAGAGGTATTTTAGCCTTCCAGATAAGTGCCGATGCTGCTTTTGACCTGCATTATGTTATCTCTCCTGTTATAAACACTCCGTTCGGACAAACACTTAGAAGCTTGCACACGCAAGAGCAAGCCTATGATGTAACTGGTGATGCTGATTTGTACTATAGAACTGCCGCAACATTTTCAGATCCTATTTTTAATACCGCATCGGGTGGATGGACCTATTGGGATTCTGGAAATAATGACTCTGTTGTGCTTGGTAATTTTACACAATTTAAGGCACTGTCGTCATTAACAAGAATTCCTGAATCTGGTTATCCAGTTTCTGTACCAACACAGCTTGTTGATATTCTCATTGGCACAGATTTAGTTACGAACATTTCTGACAATTGGGATTATTCCCATAATGACAGTACCTCTGCAATCCCGACAAAGATTGGGTTCGGTTTACTGACAACCTATACTAGCGGAACAGTTCCAAGAATGAAGTTATCAGTTCGTGACGTCGATGGCCTTCTAATCGGCACCTACGATACAGTTACGCACATCACAAACTTCAAGTATTCAACGGATAGCGGCCTAAACTTCGTTGCTCTAGGGGTGATTCCAAACGTAGCTAATACAAGGGTTCAATTTACGTTTACGACCCCTCCTGGCATTGATATTCGTATTGCATGGGAAGAGTACTGAGATGGCTAACATATTTGCACATAGTATAGCATTACAGGCTACGTCTGCCGGCATGCTCGTTACCGGTGCAGATATATTCACCAATGCTGGGGTGAGGCAATCAACTCCTACCTCTGCGTACATTATTACCACGCCACCTACGTTTGCAGGTATCGCAGGCCTCACCGGACCAGGCGGCATTATCCAGGCTACGTGGTTAGCCGCAACAGCAGGCAACGGCATCATTACTTATGACGTGTATATCAAGAAGGACACTGCTGTTAATTTGTTTTTAGACACTAACAAGGTACTGGCAGTACTCACTCTATCTGCTTATATCACGTTTGATTCCTCAGGTAATCCGCTTGTACCAAACGCTACTTACTATGTCGGGGTTAGAGCTAGAGACGCGTTAAGCAATTACAACACAAATACGGCTTCATTGTCTGTAGTGTACACACCAGACACCCTGCTTGCCGCAAGTGACATACCCCTGATCGCATCCACGGTGTGGGAATCTCTCAGAGCTGCACACACCCTGTCTGGTACCTTCGGAGCAGCACTACAGGGCGTGCTTTCAGTCACACGCGCAAACAACCTTGATAATCTAGACGCGACTATTACATCTAGAGCAAGCCAAACAATCGTGGATTACATTCATGACGATACCAACTACCTACAAGCAGGGCTTACCGCTGGTAGGATGAATAACCTGGACAACCTAAATGCTCAGATTACTACCAGAGCCGCTGCTTCTACTATGGCAGCCGAGTTCGCGCTCACTGCAAAAGATGCTACTGTCGCTAAGGCAGCTGCTCTTACAGGCGTCTCATCTCAGGTGACTGGTGTTGCATCACAAGTCACCGGAGTCCAGAACACAGCCAACACAATTCTAGGACAAACTGGAACAACTGGCGTTAAGGTGGATGCCGCAGATCAGGCAGCTATTGTGGATAAGGTCTGGGACGAGGCCACGTCCGCGCACGTAATAGTTGGCAGTACTGGTGCTGCGCTTACTACAGCTGCATCCGCAGCCGCAGCGACCATCACTGGAGCTGACCTTCAGAACATCGCGGACAAGGTGTGGAACGAACCCAAGGCATCTCACGCTGCTGCGGGCACTATGGGAGAGGCTCAGGGAGTTATTGCCGGCATTCAAGCAGACACTACTACCCTTACCGGAAGACTCACAGCTCCGAGAGCTGCTCAGCTTGATAACCTTGATGTTGCGGTCAGTACAAGAGAATCAGAGGCATCTGCATCAGCAAGAGCGGGCAACGACTTGTCAGCACATGCAACAACTCAGTCGGCTGTGGCCAGTGTTTACACTGGTGTTGGTAACGCAAACACAAGCTTAGGTACGCTCACTTCTTCTGTGGCCTCCGTTAAAGTAGACACCGTGGCTATCAATACAAAAACCACGAATCTTCCTTCTGATCCAGCCGGTAATGCTTCCGTCACCGCTATCGTGGCGCCTGTGCTTACCGCAGCTACTACAGCAGCAAGCAACTCAGTAGCTATAAAGGCTAAGACAGATAACCTGCCAGCTGTACCAGCAAGTGAGTCTACGGTACTTCTGATACCTACAAACCCACTTCTTTCATCTGATACCAGACTTAACAGGCTCGATGTTAATGTAAGTAGCAGAGCGGCACCTAGCGATCTGTCTGCACTAGCTACATCGGCACAGCTTGGTAATGCTCAGTCAGCTATTCAGTCCGATATCGCTGGTGTTGAAACCACGCTGTCTGGCAAGCCTAGCACTGCAGCACTTGCAGCTGCAGTGGCACCACTAGCACTTGAGGCCACCTCAGCAACGATTCTAACAGAGATTGGCAATGTGCAATCAGGCGTAACAACACCAGCAGATATCTGGTCTTACACCACACGCGGCTTAACTGAGCCTGTGGATGCAAACGTAGATGTATCTGGGTTGGCAACTTCTGCGGAATTAGCCATGGCTAAGGACGAGATCATCACCGAGCAAAAGGTATGGGAAGCAAAACTTGGTGCAACCATTAACCCTGTCTCAGACACGATTGATTTCACGGCGTCTCTTACCAAGAACGCTCAGTTGCTTGTGGACGCTACCTCTGCTTCTGTAGAAGTGCTGGACGTGGACGATAATCTTATCTTCACCCTAGGTCCTATCCTTACCTCAGGCACGGACGGAGTATTTAAATTAACCAGAGCCAACGCTAGCGTCGTATTAGCTGCAGGAAATATCTACAGCTGCCACGTTACCGTAGTTCATAACAGCATCAGCTACAAAGCGATGGTGCCATTAACGGTGTTCTAATGAGTATTCGTGGATACACACTAGGCAGCTTACTTGTGTTTGGAGGTACGCCTGATTTCTTGCCTCCGGTCGTGCCAGTAAACGCGCCATCAGATCAGTCTGAGGCAGAGAGAGCTCTAGGCTTCCCACAACTCCTCGGAGCTGTTGCATCCATCACTGGACTACTATCCACTACACAAGGAGTGCCGGCAGATGAAAGCAAGCAATAGATTCCTGCTTGGATTTAGAAAAGCAAGTAAGCTGCCTAAGTGGACTCACGGGCTGCATAAAAATGTTTATATGAACAGGTCCCTAGCAAACTACAGCAACAAGGGACTGGTAAGGTTGCTTGCTAGAAGAGGTATTAAATGATTAACCTCAACTGGTTCGCTTATGAGAATGCAGACTGTGACAGTTTCAATATCTATAAGGCTGTTACTGGGCTGGTCGTAGCCTATCCCAATGCGCTTGTTATTGGTGACACACTAAAATTTTCAGCCACCTCTCCGGTGCCACAAGAAATTACCCTTACCGCCGTAGATATTAACTCTGTGGTCGCTAAGATTAACTCGCTTGGCAAAGGAGTGCTCGCGAGTAGAAATATTTCAGGAGATAAGCTCTACATCAGGTGTACCGCTAAGTCTGGAGCCAAGTTCATTTTAAGGCCGTGCTTATTTGCTACCCACACCTCACAAACCCCTAGGATCGTGACACCAGGACTAGAGTTTGCTTTGATTGCAAACGTGGCTAGAACCACAGGTGTGTTTGACTACACTTATGAAGACGCCTCTGGGGACCAGCTAGACCTGTACAGACTCACCTCTGTTAAGGGAGCTGATGAATCTCTGCCTTCTGTTACACTCACCCCGTCTATTCCAAGCCCAGCACTCTGCCTTCTTGAAGGCCGTATAACCGATGCCTCAAACCATCCGGTGGTCGGCATCAAAGTTTCAGCCGAGATCAGGGTTGACCCTGCAATGATAGACAGAGCCGTCCTGACGCAAGGCACGATAACTACCGCTACCGACGATTACGGAAGATTTACATTGTCGCTCATCCAACAACAAGCTTACCTTCTACAAATACCTGCGGTAGGATACAATGAAGTTGTGATAATGCCTGAGCAGTCGGTGGTTAATCTGATAGATATCAGCCCTACTCTGGCACACCTATTTTCACCGTTTGGGGACCCTCAATAAATGAGCCAGGACGCACAAGTAGATCCGAGTATGAGGATGGGAGACCAGCGTGGTAAAACACGTTATCCGTCTCCTTTCTTTGATATCTCGCAGCAATACATCCCGCCTACAGTAAAAGAGCTGTTCAAGTGGGTGTATTTCTACGCCACAAATAACTCCTTTCTAGGGCCTGCGCTAAGCAAGATTGCAAGATACCCGGTTACAGATGTTATCTTAGAGGACCCCAACCACGAGGTTGTTGAATACTGGCAGACTCTTCTTAACAACACTCTTCAGATCAAGACCTTTAACATGGAGGTCAACCTTGACCTTACCACATACGGGAACGCTTTTGTTACCATCAGTTACCCTTTTGCAAGACATCTCGAGTGTGGCAGCTGCAAAGAGCGCCATCCGTGGAAGTCTGTAGACAAAAAAATCGAGAATCTTGTAGTTAAAATCAGATGCCGCAAGTGCGGATACAGTGGACCCGCGGTAATTAGGGACATGCCATACAAGTCCCTAGAGAATCTCCGCATGATCCGGATTAATCCTGAGTTCATCGACATCAAGTACAATGATGCCAGTGGGCGCCACACCTACCTTTACAGCATCCCAGATAAACTAAAAAGACAGATCATGGCGGGTGACCCAGATGTTATGGAGGATACCCCTCTTGTGTATCTGGAGGCTATTAAGAAGCAGCGTAAGATTAAGCTGAGCTCACAGAACCTGTACCACCTCAAACGCCCGACACTCGCTGGTAAAGACATGGGCTGGGGTATGCCGCTTATTAGCACGGCCCTCAAAGACCTTTATTATTTCTACACCCTCAGACGCGGGCAAGAAGCTGTCATCAACGAGCACATCGTTCCTTTTGATATCATTTTCCCACAGGCTAACGGTAAGATGGATCCATACGTCCACACCGATCTTTCTAGCTGGAGAACTGAGATCAATAAGCAGCTGGCTGCCAGACGCAGGGATCCTAACTACAAAGCGGTTATGCCTTTTCCTGTCGGATACCAGCGTATTGGTGGCGACGGCAAAGCGCTTATGCTCACACCAGAGCTAGATTTCTTATCAAAGACTATTGTCGGTGCGTGTGGGATCCCACAAGAGTTTGTCTACGGCGGGACCATGAACTGGTCAGGATCTAGCATCTCTCTTCGTACTCTAGAGAACGATTTCCTCCACCACAGAAGTCAGCTTCTACAGCTAGACATTTGGCTGATTGAGCGCATTAGACTTTACCTTGGCGTGCCTTCTCCAAAGTCTGTCAGGTTTTCTGATTTCAAGATGGCAGACGACATTCAAAAACTTGGTACCATGGTAGACATGGCTAAGAGTAGAAAACTGCCTTGGGAAGACATTCAAAAAGAGCTTGGCCGTGACCCTGTCATCATTCGTAAGAAGCTTGAGGAGGAGGCTGAATTTGATGCCAAGCTTGCTAAGCTAGATATGATCAGAAACGCTGAAGCCCAGGCTAAAGCACAACAGATTCAATCTAGGTTCCAAGCTAAGCAAGATTCTGCTGTAGCACAGGCTAAGGAGAACCAAGTAGGTCAGCCTCTACCAGATCCGGAAGCTCCTCAACTAGACGCAGATCAACAACTCACTATCCAGATGTGGGCTAGGAAGCTCAGAGAGCAGCCAGCAGAGATGCAGGAACAAACCCTTGCTCGTGTTGCTAAGATGGATCCTGCGTTTGCAGAACAGCTTCGCCTCGTTCTGTCCCAGCAGCAATCAGCGGCCGAGATTCCAGCAGCTCCATCAGTTGAAACACCTGCAGCAAAGGCTAAGCCTACCGCAGAAAAGCCAAAAGATAAGAAGGCAGATAAAAAACCAGGCGGCGCTGACATGCGCCCAATGCCAGAACAAAAACCTCCTCGAAGACAGGGTGGCATCTAATGGCACGCCAAGAACACAAAGGCCTGTACACCAGGACCGTAGAAGAAGTTGTTAACTGGAAACAGAGCCCTTATATCGCTGGCATGGTCACGGGTGCTAAGGCTGCTTTAGTGGGAGCTCCTGTAGGTTCTCTTATTGCCGCGATCAAAGATAGCAACGCTAAACGCGGAGCTATCCTAGGAGCCTTAGTTGCCGGTGTCCCTGGCTTTGCCGCTGGGTTTGCTAAGCAGAGAATCCAGAACATTGATCAGGAAGCGTCTATCCGGTATTTTGCAGATCATATTAAAGAGCGCGAACCTAGATTCTTCACCCCAGAGAGACAAGCTTTAATCAAAGGACACCAAGCCCATGTTTATAGAAAAAACACGTAGGCTTCTGAGGAAGTTCAATCTGGATGACGAGTCTGACAGGCAGGAGATGGAATCTCTTAGCAACGACCCTAACATAAGAGTCATCAGTAAAAAGCTATTTACGGAAACTGATTCGTCTAGTTCTGAGGACGCAGGCAGCTTCACATCAACCAGACTAAACGCGCTTGTGGAGTATGAAGAATGCTTTTTATAACTGGTTTTAGAAAACAAGCAGACTTCGGGCACAACAATCAGGGGCTTGAGTTCCAGATGGCTGGCGCAGATAATCCAGCGTACCCAGGAAACGAAGCCATGTCTGCCACAGGCATAGCCACTTTCTTAGAGCAGAAAGCAAAACTGCCGGAGTCAGATAAGAAGAAGATGCACCCAGCTAAAGCGGCGCAAATCATCTTCGGAAAGACTGCCGGAGAACACATTTACGACGGTGCTAGGATGGAAGCCGCCGCAGCCACTGGAGATGCTAACAAGTTTACCTTCACCTCTGCAGTAGACCCATCTAAGCCAGAACCCGAATATAAATCTAAAATGCCTAAAAAGAAAATGACTAAGGAGTCTCATATGTTTACAGAAGGTTTTTCAAAATTAGGTGGTATTGGCTCGTCGCTATACAAGGGGCTCAAAGCAAGCGGCTCCGAGACTGTCGGAAGCTCACTAGGGCTTGGCGGTCTTAAACATATTTCTGAGGCTGTTAAGCGGGCCAAAGGTATTGGCAATGCTATGAAAGATCCTGTCCATCGAGAGCTTCTTGCTGAGGCTGTCGGCAAGGCCGCTCCTAGTCTAGGCGCAGCTGCTGGATACGGCGTTGCTGGTAAAAAATTATACGATAAGTTTAAAGCTCCTAGCACAACAGATGAGTACGGGTATTACCAGTAATGGAAGTCACGGGGTTCTGCCATTACAAGGGCATCTACGCTCAGCAAGTTGAGGCAGCGTTTGGAGTATTCAAAACGTTCTTGGCAGAGGTAAAACCAGTACGCGTCCTTGAAATAGGAACCGCTGGTGGTGGCTTTACCACAATGCTAAGGGACTGTTTACCTAAAGCCGAGATCATTAGTTATGATATCGCTGAAAGGCCTGTGTACGAGACCCTGAGATCGTCCGGAGTAAAGGTAGTGATACAAGACTTCTTTTCTGTCCCAGACCTAATGGGTAGCTTTATCAAGTCTCCTGGCACCACACTTGTTCTTTGCGATGGCGGCAATAAGATAAAAGAATTTGCTGCTCTAGCCCCGCTTCTTAAAAAGGGGGATATCATCATGGCACACGATTACATAGACACAGACGAGAACTTTAGAAAAACCTACCTAGAGAAAATCTGGAACTGGCGTGAGATCGGTGATGAAAACATTGCCACCGCCTGTACGGAGAACGGCTTACTTCCGTTTATGAAATCCACTTTTGATCCTATTGTATGGGCATGCAGAAAGAAGCTGTAGAGCCAGACCTGTTATTGGTATTAGCGTCATACTGGAGAAACTTTCATTCCAGTAGTCCTTATTACAACCTCCTATTCACACCTCACCCGAGATTTAGGCTGATCGAAGTTCATACGCCAGAGGACTATGCCGTAGCCGTAGAAGCAGCTACTAGGGCTAAAGCAGTGTTCTGCGATGACCATACTTACTCGAGCATAACCAATTTCAGCGGGCCAAAGTTTTTTATTACAGGCGACCTACACGCGTTTACTCAGGCTGCCGCTATAAATGAACGTGATGTCCCACTTGCTTGGTGTGACTACGCACTAAGTACCTGTGCACTAGGATACTTTGAGAACACGCCATGGAATTATTTCTGGCCCAGAAAAGACCTAAGACAAAAGCTCTTGTACTACCCACACCACGTAACAACAAACGAAGTCACAGCTAAAAATAAGCATGAGTTCGGAGCCGGTATAGGCGGTGAGATCAGCGACATCGTTTACCCATTCAGGCACCACTGCTCTAAGTTTCCAGAGGTTGTCAAAATACCAAACAGAAAATATACACACGCGGAGTTCTTAGAGGAGCTGTCTCGCTATAAAGTAGGCATCACCTGCAACTCATTCATAGGTTACAACATAGCCAAATACTTTGAGATTCCTAAAGCTGGCTCTCTACTGTTTGCTCAGAAAATGAGTCCACTTGAGCAAGAGCTACTAGGTTTTAATGACACAAACAGTGTGCTCGTTACACAGGACGAGGCACACCTAAAACTAAAAGAAGTCCTCAACAACTGGCATGAGCACTACGCTGCCGTAGCCGTAGCTGGGACAGCCCTGATAGATAAAAAACACACCGCTCTTAACCGACTCAACTACATGGCTAAGCTTGCTGACATCGCTTGTGCGGGAGCTCTCACTGTGGATGATGCTTACTCGGTTCTGCGCGACGCCTAAAAATAAACTTCCTTAGGTAGTCTATTTGAACCACCTAAGAAGGTATTACGAGTCCATTTGGACCTGTAACTCTTCTTAGGTGGTTCAAATATTAAACGCAGACTGTATTCCCTTAGAGGGACAGAATGTCCTCCTAAAGGCAGTTAGAGGGACAACTGTCCTCTTAACTAAAATTAGAGTTTACTGGCGTTAGTTTTCTGAACGGAAGTATTACCGCCTGTTCCCGTAACATTTGGCCAGCTAGGCTGGCTTGTCTGTCTAAAGATGGCTGCACGCTACTAAGTAGCCGCTCATATTTCCTATCCAGCTCCACACATTTTTGTTCGTTCATCTTCAAGCTAGTGTTAATAACTCCAAGAAGTTCTTCATATCTAGAAATGCTGACAAAGTTCACACGAGCATTCGCCCTAATAAGTTCTACAATGTCCTCCATAAAGTCTTCCGCTTTGTCTGATTTAAGAGCTAGCCCAATACGGATCATGGCTTTGTCCGACCATACTTGTGTATTTTTCTTTAGTCTGTCCACACCGTACCTAGATTTATTAAGCTGTATAAATTGTTCAGCCCCTATGTCGCTTACTGACACAGTGTTAAACTTAGATGAGTTGCGACTCGCCGCCCTTCTTACGGTATTAGCAACCACCCCAAACGCAGTGCAGATAGCTTCCGTAAGACAATATAGGTTACCCTCTGCATCAGCAAACATCGCCAACTTAACGCCTTTAAATTCCCACTCCACAAACCTGAACTCTTTCATATTAATCTCCTTTACTTATGTATATAAAAAGGTGTGCCCGAGACCTCCCCGGACACACCTAATTCCATCTTACCAAGACGAGACAGTGTTTCTGGAGTTACTACCCCAGTCACCAAAAGGACTATGATCTGGAGCGCGTGTAGGCGCGGTACCAAATGTCCCTGGTGCATGAGCTGCCGGTTGTTGCTGGTAACCCGGCTGCCCGCTGTAAAACACTCCTGGAGTCGTGATATCCATAGGCTTGCCGCCCTTTTTATTCAGTGCCCCGACCAGTGCGCTCATAATCATTGCGCACAGCTCGACCACGAATTTATAGATGGCAATCTCAACTGCTTTCTTGAGATAAACACCTACTTGAGCAAGCATGCTCTCGGCATATCCACGCAGCTTCGTAAGCCAAGCCCTGTTCCCTGTTTTACGGGCGAACCTAGCCTGACTTTCTATGACGCGTGCAGTCTTTAGCATTTCCTCTGCCTCAGACATTGTTGCTCGCTTTGGCTCTGGCGCAGGCTTAGCCTGACCAAATACCGAGGACGACGCAAACTCCCCTTGGTTTAATGGTTGTATTACTTCCTTGAATGGGCTGTCTTCCATGTAGCATTCCTCTTTAGTTGTACGTATTATTATGCTCTGTAGTAATACCAGAGCATACCAGTTTGCTTATACCAAGACCGCTCCATTTTTTGCCACGGGCGTGCTAGACTTGTTTCAGTCACCACAGGAAAAAACACATGAGAGAGTTTTCAGGCAGCAAAGAATTTGAGACTTTGAAGTCCACCGTAACCGATGCATATGCAAAGGCTTTTCCTGTGGAGAAGGCCGGCCATAAGCTTGAACTTAAAAGCATCTGGGTAGACGACGCCGACCTCAAAACGGATGATTTTACACAGCAGAAAAAGGTGAAGCTTGCGGGTGGCACATGGGGCGCACCAGTGTACGCTACCCTAGTTCTTAAAGATGCTACTGGTAAGGTCTTAGACGAGATGCAAAAGATCAGGCTTGCCACCATCCCCAAACTCACCCCGCGTAGTTCTTATATCGTGGGTGGTAACGAGTATCAGGTAGCAAACCAAATGATCAGAAAGCCAGGCGCGTATGTAATCAGAAGCCAACGAGGGGACACCTTCAAAGGCTCTGTCTTTTTATCCGGAGACAACACACATAACCTAGATATTCAGTTTGATCCCACCACCAACAAGTACACGACAAAGATGGGTCAGGCTAACATCCCTCTTTACCCCCTTCTAAAATCTCTTGGAGTATCTGACCAGCACCTAGCCAAGACATGGGGAGAAGAAATCTTCAACGCTAACCGTACCGCCAAAGATTCAGATTATCTCAAGATCGCAAACAAGCTCACAAGACAAACCTTCGATAATAAACAGACTGCTATGGAAGCGATCCAAGCATATGCTAAGAACGCCAAGGTAGACCCAGAAATTACCAAACTCACGCTTGGTAATGCATACGATCACCTGCATGCAAACATGCTCCTTGATACCAGCAACAAACTTCTAAAAGTTTACCAGGGCAAGCAGGTTGCAGACGATCCTGAAAATCTGCTGTTTAAAGAAATTAGATCTGTTGAAGACATGATCCACGACAGACTCACTTCTAAGAAGGAACAAGACGGCCTTAAGAAGATGCTGGGTCGGCAGCTAGGCAAGAGAAGCACGATCAAACAGATCGTTGACTTCAAAAAACTCACCGCGCCTGTAGAGTCATTTTTCATCAAGGACAACCGCACCTCCACTCCAGAACAGTACAACCCAGTACACATGCTTAGTGAAAGAAATAAGATCACTATCCACGGTACAGGCGGTATCCAAAGCGAGCACGCAATCTCAGATAGCTTGCGAGAAGTGCACCCATCACACCTCGGATTTATAGATCCCGTGGCTACACCGGAATCAGAAAAAACCGGTACAATCCTGCATTTAGCCGCGGGAGTTGTTAAAGACGGTCGCTCTATCAGAACACAAATTCTAAACATTAAGACTGGCAAGATGGAGGGGATGCTGCCTAAAGAAGTGTTCTATAAGCGTGTTGCTTTTCCTGATGAATACAAAGACGGGAAGTTCAAAAACCCTAAAGAAGTGAGAACACAGTACCAAGGCAAGATCGAGGTTGTGGCCAGTAACCTTGTTGACTACGTACTGCCATCTTCTCAGCGGCTATTTAGTTACTCCACAAACCTGATTCCGTTTCTGAAAAACAATCAGGGCAACAGAGCGATGATGGCTTCAAAACATCTTGGGCAAGCAATCCCTCTTGTTGAGCGAGAAGCGCCGCTGGTTCAAACAGAGCTGCACCCAGGAATGACTCTCCATAAAGCAATTGGAGAAGAGTTCGCACTAAGGTCTACTGAAGCTGGTGTGGTGAAAGCCATCACCCATGACTACATCCAGATCGGTGATAAAAAGATCCCTGTATATAACAACTTCCCGCTTAATCAAAAAACAAGTATCCATCACAACGCAGTGGTGAAGGTAGGGGACTCTGTCAAAGCAGGGCAACTTATAGCAGACAGCTCCTACACAAGAAACGGTGTGCTAGCTCTTGGTAAGAACCTGAACGTAGCTTACCTGCCGTATCCTGGGGAAACCTTTGAAGACGGTATTGTTATCACTGAATCTGCTGCTAAAAAGCTTGCTGCTGAGCAGATCTATAAAAGCGCGTTTGAGTTAGAAGAAGGTAAGCACGAGCTTAATCTAAGAACGTTTATCTCTAATATCCCCAACGTCTTCACAAAAGATAATATTAAGTCTTATGATGACCAAGGTGTTATCAAAAAGGGAACCACTGTTAAGCCGGGGCAGGTGATGATTGCTGCACTCAGAGACATGCGAAAAGCTCCTGAGAACGCAACACTTGCCAGAATTAACAAAGGACTTCGTACTCCGTTTGGCGACGCTTCAATTAAGTACAGCGGAGAATTTGATGGCGTGGTTACCGACGTTGTTAAGCGCGGCAACAAAACTGAAGTTTATGTAAAGTCAGTAGAGCCCGCTAGAGAGGCTGATAAACTGTCTGGAGTTCACGGGAACAAGGGAGTTATCTCGAAGGTTATTCCTGACAACGAGGCTCCACGCACCAAAGACGGTAAAATCCCCGATGTGTTCTTAAACCCGCATGGAATCATCGGCCGTATTAATCTCGGGCAGTTGTTTGAATCAGCCGCGAGTAAGATTGCGCTTAAAACAGGAAAGCCTTACATAGTTAAGAATTTTGATGACCACGACACCGCTAAACACATAACAGCGGAGATGAAGGCACACGGGCTGTCTGATACAGAGGAAATGTTTCTGCCAAATGGCAAAAGCCTTGGCAAAGTTAACATGGGAAACCCATACATTCTCAGACTGGCTAAGACAGGTAAGACAGGGTTCTCAGCACGCATGCCTGGGCAAGGGTACGATGCTAACCTTCAGCCCACCAAAGGCGGCGAGGAAGGCACTAAGCAGATGGATCTTCTCACCATCTACTCCATGCTTTCACACGGTGCTAAAAAGAACTTAATCGATGCTCACCAAAAGTCAGAGCGAAACGACGAATACTGGCATGCGCTGGAGATGGGTAAACCGCTTCCAGCTCCTAAGACCACGTTTGCCTATAATAAGTTTGTAGGTTTGATGAAGGGCGCCGGCATTAACGTGGAGAAGAAGGGTACTGACGTAACCCTTGCTCCTATGACCGACAAAGATGTTCTGGCCCTTAGCAAAGGAAAGATCGCTGAGCCGGAATTTCTGCACGCCAAAAATCTAAAAGAAATTAAGGGTGGGTTCTTCGATACCACTGTAACAGGCGGCCTAAACGGCACCAGGTATGCTCACCTAGACCTACCAACGCGTATGCCAAACCCTGTGTTTGAATCTGCTATCAAATCCCTTACAGGGCTTAAACAAGATCAGTACAGCAATATCGTGTCCGGTAAGCTACACCTAGACACCGCTGGAAAACTTGTGACTGCTTCTAGCAAAGGCAGTGTCACCGGAGGGCAGGCTATATCAAAGCTGCTTGATGGCGTTCACCCAGACACCATGATTCCTAAACTTAGGGCACAGATCAAGGCTGCAAAAGACGACTCTGCAATAGACGGCCTCAACAGGAAGATCAGATACCTCACCGCACTTAAAGACCTAAACCTAAGCGCGTCCGACGCCTACACTAGAACCGTTGTGCCAGTCGTGCCGCCAGTGTACAGACCCATCCAAGAAGTACAGGGCAGAGGATTACAGGTAGCTCCTGTAAACCACCTCTACCAGAACTTAGCACTGCTCTCTAAAGCACATGAGTTCCCGGTGATGAAGATGCTTGGTGATGTGGACAAGGCAGAGCTCAGATCAGAAACATACAAGGCAACTAGAGCACTTGCTGGACTCGAGGACGTGGTTACCAGAGGGAAAGATCAGCCTATCAAAGGCTTCATCTCCCAGATCACCGACGTCACACCTAAGAAGGGTTTCTTCCTAAACAAACTCATTTCAAAGCGGCAGGATCTTGTAGGCCGTGGTGTTATCGTTAACGGACCCGACCTTCATGTGGATGAACTAGGTATTCCTGAGAAGATGGCTTGGACCATCTTCAACCCATTCATTGTCAGAGAGATGATTCGCTCAGGCTATAAACCTGAAGCCGCCAGAAAAGAAGTAGACGAAAAAACAGGCGTAGCTAAAAAAATGCTTCAGTCGGTGATGAATAATAGGACGGTGATGATGAACCGCGCCCCGTCGCTGCACAAATTTAGCATCATGGCGTTTAAGCCAAAACTCACAGACGGATTAGCTATTCAGGTGCCATCTCTCGTATACAAAGGCCTAAATGCCGACGTGGATGGGGATGCCGTTAGTATCCATATCCCATCAAGTGAGGAAGCTGTTCGAGAATCACTCCACATGATGCCGTCACGCAACTTGTTCAAACCTGGTACAGGTGAACTCATGCTGATGCCTTCCCAGGAAGCAGCTATTGGCCTTTATTTCATGTCTCAGACTAAAGAGGGTAGAGAGTCTGTGAATAAAATGTTGCCCCCTCAGTATCACATCGGAGGCATGCTAAACGCTAAAGACGCTAAGGCACTTTACGAGAAGATTGCTAAGGAGCAGCCCACTAAATTCGCAGACATTGTTTCTAGCATGAAAAAGCTAGGTGATAACCACGCCTATGAAATGGGCTTCACCGCCTCTATAAAAGATGTGGTGGTTGACCATAAAGTTAGAGATGCTGTGTTCAAAAAAGCAGACGAGATCGTGGCTAAAATCAGAACACAGACCAAGCCTGGCGATGACAGAGACAACAAGATCGCAGAGGTCTACACTGTGGCGGCCAAAGAAGCCTATCAAAAAGGAGCTAAACTACAGCTCGCAGCAGACGGTAGTAGCTTCCACCACATGGTAGCATCTGGCTCAAGAGGTAAAGACTCACAGCTACAGCAGATGGTATCAGCACCTGGGATAGTGATGGACAGCAAAGACAGGCCTGTACCTGTACCCATTAAGAAGTCTTATGCAGAGGGTATCAGTACCAGTGACTATTTCGTCTCAAGCTACGGTGTTAGAAAAGGGATCACGGATAGAAGTTTGCAAACCTCTAAGCCCGGTGCCCTTAACAAAGACATCATGGCGTCTACAGCAGACAACGTAATCACAGCTCAAGACTGCGGCACACACAAAGGCATCGATGTATCCATAAGCAGCAGAGATTGCCTCGAGCGCCTTCTATCCTCAGATCAACATGGTCACCGCAGGAACACGCCTGTGACCTCCGCACTAGTGTCTGAGCTTACTAAGAAGGGCGTAAAAACGCTCAAAGTGAGATCACCACTCAGTTGTATCGCGTCGAAGGGAACATGTGCTTCGTGTTTTGGTCACGACGAGTTCGGCAAGCTCCCAGAGCTTGGAGACAACATCGGCATCAAGATGGGGCAGACTATGTCAGAGCCTATGACACAGCTGATTATGCGGTGTACCCAATCTACCGTAGTCTTTAAAATAGGTGACACTGTATACAACCGCAGTATGGAAGATATCTTCCACATAGTACCAGCAGAGGTTGTGTTGGTGGACGGAAGAGAGACAAAACATCTCGAAAACTGCCACATATGGGACGTTAATGGCTGGGTCCCTGCCGAGTTTATTCAGAGGCACAAACCAGACGTGGACATGCACATGCTAAAAACCAACACAGGTGACGCTGTGTTAGTACAGGCTGATCACCCTATTTACACCTATAAGCTGCCTGTATGTGTGTGCGGAAACAAGGCAAACACAATAAGATTTCAGAACAAAGGGTATTCTGCAATTGAGTGCACTGTTTGCAAAAGAGTCTTTGTAAACAGCAAATCAGAGATGCGTTCTACAGAAGCTATCAAAAGTGTGGCCGCCGTTGAAGAAAAAGAAGACTCACTGTGGATAACAAAACGTCTTCCAGATCTGGTTGTACAACCCCCGAAGTATGACCCCTACATCGTCGGTTTCTATCTCGCAGAGGGGTGTGTACGCAGAGGCGATAAAGGAGCACACGAAAACAGCCCAGTAGCTGTGCTTTTTTCACAGCACAATGATGCCTATAAAGATCACCTAGAGAAACGGTTTATAACATGTGGTCTTAAGCACACTAAAAAACCGCTAGAGATCGCCATTTATGACACAACCGTTGCCAGAGATTTCGCGTCTCTTTGCCCTGGCCTAGCACACGAGAAACGACTCAATGCTGACGTAGCCTTCTTACCTAAGGCATACCTAGCGGATGTGCTTGCCGGAATTATCGACGGGGATGGCACTATAGTAGATAAAAAGGGAAACGAAAGAAAAGCTGTTAGAATATATTCCTCATCTTTTATCCTGATACAGCAAGTGGCTACTGCTGCCTATCAGTTAGGGATCGTGTATAACATCTGTAAAGCCACCAAAAGCAGGCCAGGTGATACAAGCTCTAAACGACATAAAGCCCAGCCGTACCATATTGATTTCAGAATGGATCACGGGACAGCTTATTTGCTACGCGCCAGCCATAAAGTAGCTAACACTGTATTTGGCGGTGAGACTATCTACAGCAGTCCTGTGGTACAGGGGCCATCAGCTGTAGATAAAAACCACGTCATAGATTGCGAGTACGAGTCTTACACGTACGATGTGAAAACCACCTCCGCGTCCTTCATTGCCGGGTTTATTCGTAATCACAACACGTTTCATTCCGGCGGTGTCGCAGGCTCTGGACCACAAGCATCGGGGTTCCAGAGGATTTCTCAGATCTTAAACATGCCAAAATATATCGCCGGAGAAGCTGCCCTTGCTAAGCAAGATGGCAAGATCACGAAGATCGAAAAAACAACTGCTGGCGGCCACAACATCTTCGTAGGCAAAGAATCCCACGTGGTCAGACCAGGCGTGAGCCCAACCGCTAAGGTAGGCGACTCCGTTAAAAAGGGGGATGCCATCACAAACGGCGTGATCAAACCGCAAAACCTACTCGCACTTAAAGGCATGCGGCCGGCACAGGACTACGTGGTTAACGAGCTCCAAAAAACATTCCAGGAACAAGGGATTCCCATTCACCGCAAAGTGTTTGAAACCGTCGTACGCTCGGTTGCCAATAATACTCGAGTAGTGGATGCCCCTAAACACGGGGAATGGCTACCAGGCGACATCATCCCGTTTACCGCTGCAGAGCACTATAACGAATCTAGGAAAGTTAAGTTGGCCGCCGCAGACGCAGTAGGTTACCACCTTAGAGCTCCTATAGGAAAACTCCCCCAAAACCACGAAGTTCGTGACGCAGATGTTCCATACCTAAAAGAGATGGGATACAATGAAGTGGAAGTCCTCAGAGACCCTGTCAGACATTCACCGCTCCTAAAAGGCATTGCACAGCTGCCTATGCTCAAGAAGGACTGGATGGCTCAGTTTGGTTATCGCTACATCGAAAAGGGACTAACAGAGGGCGCGGCCCAGAACTGGAAGTCCAGCGTAGAAGGATTACATCCTATCCCTGCATTCGCTTACGGGGCTAATTTCGGGAAGAAGAAGGAACACTACTAATGTTTACCGAGGGATTCGAAAAGGTTGCTTATTTTTACATCAAGCCAAAGGGAGCAACACACCATACTATGGTGGTTTATCGAAATGACGGGAATTTCGTAGATCCCCCGCCAGCACACATCATGGAAAAATATAAAGCCTATAAAAAGACAGTTCCTGGAAGTAAAGAGTACACAGAGCACGAGAACTCATTGTTCAAAACCGCAAAAGAACTAACCAACTCCGGGCGCAAACACATCAAAGAAGAGAACTTTGCGTTACCTGGCCGTAGATACCCTATTCACGATGCTGCCCACGCCAGAAACGCCCTTGCACGCGTAGCCCAAAACGGTAGTCCTGAAGAGCAGGCTGCTGTAAAACGCGCGGTACATAAGAAATACCCGTCACTAGGAGAGAAATAATATGTTCGTCCAAGGATTTAATAAGACTGCAGGCGTCTCAGAAATGGTTGCTAGAGGCCTCGGCGCCGCTAAGGGTACTGTTCAAGCCGGTACCAAGGCTGTAGGTAAATTCATCGAGAAAAAGAAACGCGTCTTCGGACAAGAGTTTACTTCATCCAGGAAAAAGCAACTAAGCGGCATGGAGACTGGATCTCGTCTAGGTCTTAAGCGTGCGGGCCCTGGAGCTGCTCCCGAAGTAGCTATGGCTGCACAGCAAAAAGCTAGAGAAGAAGTGATGAAGCGGGCTAAAAATGTTGCCAACATCCGCGATCAGAACAAACCGTCGTTCGCGGCAAAGCATCCATACCTCACCGCAGGCGGAGCTTTCTTAGCTGGACGATATGCTTTCGGTGAGAAGAAAAAAGAAGAGCAACCACCAGCAGTTCAGTATCCTCAGCAATATTAAAAAAAAGTTCCCTTGCGGGAACGCGGGTCAGGGTTGCCGCTACCCGTTCCAAAAGCATGTAACGCCCTTTGCTTACCAAGCAAAAGACTTCACACGCTTTGGAGTTGTGGTGCGTGGCGTAGACCTAGTTTCTGTTAACATGGCGAATTCTTATCGATACGATCCTGGCTTCCCCCGATACTAGCGGGAACCGTAGAAAAGTGACAAGTTCGAATCCGCCCTGCTAAGCAAAAACTGGGCGGCAAACAAACCCCTTCAAGTCTAAGATGCTGATCTTATCCGGTTGAAGAAGGATATCCAAGCGCGCTCCGATGTGCTTGGTTACTGTGTGCCTTCGTCATGGCCAGAAAACATGTATACCGGTAATAGCGTATACATCTCCTATAATCCTTATACCCGAAAAAGCGCTTATTTTCCCACTGGCTGCCAGCCCTTGCAACAGATATCTCCTGGCGTGGCTCCGATAAACATACACGGGTCCTGCGCTTCGGGTGGGGGATCTCTAAACCATTTACAGCCGTTGCACAGAGGGAATCCTTCTGAGTTCTTCTGCATGAAAATAAGTACGGGTGCTGGATACTCTACTAAAGGTGTAGACCGCCAAAACTTCTGCATCCTGATGTGATTCCGTGCCGCCTGCCAAGCCTGTCCTAGATACGGTAGGTTCGACTTAGCCTGATATAAAAGCTCTGACAGTACCTCATCTGTTTCAGGAATGAGGTCGGCAAGATTCTGGTGTGTGGCTCCATGCTTAAACAAGAACTTACGAAACCCCTGAACATCGTGGTTGATGTAGATGTTGTTAAGCTCCATACGATCTTCTTTATTAATCTCTGACATGAGCACTCCTAAAAAGAATGCAGGGACCGTGAGGCCCCTGCAAAAAGTTGGCTAGAACGGAATATCGTCTTCACTGTACTGAGGCTGCTGAGTAGTCTGAGTCTGTTGTGGTTGCCCACTTGCAGACGCATTACCAGGAGCTGTTGTAGGCGGAGGAGGAGACTCATGAGAAGAAGCACTTGTGTTCAGGAACTGAACAGTCATCGCGACTACTTCTGTGGTAAATCTGTCTACACCGTTTTTATCCGTCCACTTTCGTGTTTGGATCTTACCTTCGATATAGGCTTGGCTACCTTTTCTGAGATACTTCACGCAGTTCTCAGATAGGGCACCCCAGACCACGATATTATGCCACTCGGTTTTAGTCTGCTTCTTCCCGTCTTTGTCTTTATAAATCTCGTTGGTAGCAAGAGAGAAAGAACAGACTTTGCTAGTGCCAACATCACGGGCTTCTGGGTCTTTACCTAGATTACCGATCAGCATGGCTTTGTTTAAACAGGACATATTGGATTTCCTTTCATATTATGAGCTAGTTTCGTATTAGGCCTAAAGCCTACCAACAGCCTTATAACCTCTACAAGGCAAATTTTGCCACCAGATAACAAGTTCTTGGTAACCTCAGGATAAGGGGCTATATTCGGTACAGGATGAGAAAAGACAGGTCTATATTTGAGGGTGGTGGGCACGAACGCACAGGTCAGCTATGTATTGGCCGCGTAGTGTCAGTGGATGCTGATACACGTACCTGCAGAGTTAAAACAGTGGGTGTGCCAGGCATCACCGATGACCTTGATCTCCAAAATGTAAAGCTTATGCAAGCGATGTGGCATCCGGAGGGTGATGAGGACGTGGCTCTGCCAAGAATTGGTAGCTACGCCATTGTCTCCTTTATTGCCGGAGAAGCGGTCGTGCTTGGTTATTACAGATTATCCGCTACGCTAGAAAAAGGCAGCAGAAGTAGTGACGAGAGTTTAACCGCAGGTGACCGGTTACTAAGAACAGTTGCCGGTAATTTTTTGATGCTCAGGTCTGGCGGCACTGTCCAGATCGAGTCTACAAAAGGATGTAGGACATACTGGATCCCATCAAGAAATCTTATCAACAGTGTCTGCCAGAATTATGAATTAGAAACCGACGGCGGGCACATCTCCTGGACGAATGTAGGCACCACTCCTGAAGATGGCGACCCCACCAACTACGACTTCACCGCTTGGGATGGGTTATCCCCGTTCTCAGCTATCAGAGAGCAACGGGGCACTACTGAAACGGGCGAGCTCTACAAGCTTGAAGCAGGTGAGCTTGATGAGGACTTAAACCTAACACTGCCTGCAGTTACAAAAACCATTACCTATGACGGGATTACCACAGAGTCTGCTGCGATAAGTTCTACTCGTAGTGTGGGTACAGACGAGACTAAGAAATATGTAGAGGTCATTGATGCTGTAGCGCAGACCATGACTCTGACGACGCCTACAGGAAATAAGGTGTTGTTTGATGATAAAAACGGCACTATCTCCATCACTCATTTAAAGGGTTCTAAAATTCTGTTCTCCAAAGACGGAGAAATATCAATCAGCACTGATAGCCCTGATGTTAAGATCACAGCCCCAAAACTACTTGTACGTGCCAAAGATATTGAACTTGGTGATACTGTAGAGGACAACGCCGTTCTATACTCAAAGATGAAGATGATCTTTGATAGCCATCAGGTTATGACGGCGCTTGGTCCTAGCACACCACCGATAGCACCATTCACGATGGTACTTAAAGAATCAGCTCCAGCAGAGTCTGCCAAAGCCACACACATTAAGTTGAAAGGAAATTCATAATATGCCGTTAGTTGCCGCAGCCTACGCCGCTGAATTAGAGCCCGCTCTGAAAGCAGAGTTTGCTAAAATGTTTCCAGAGGTGGCATCACATGCCACAGCAAAGAAGCAGCAAGAAGACCTTGCTAAAGCCATCAGCAAAGCAGTGGCAGATACGATCGTGCCATACATCCAAGCCAACGGGCTGGTTACAGTGACTGTAGTAGGAACCGCTACAGGCGTGTTACCCGGACCTGCGGTTGCTCCTGTGGTTGGCACTGGCACAGGGACTGTGGCCTAGATAGGTAAAAAGAAAGCCCGGTACTCTGGGCTTTCTTATCTTTAGTGGGTGTTGTTCAAACCATCCCACCTACGGTTAGCTAGTTTACTCCCCGCGTAGGAAGATTCGATCTCATCTCTACGTTCTTCTCTCTCCTTCATAGCCGTCATCTCGGCGACTATTCCTGCGTAGGATTTGCGAAGCTCGTATACCTCTTTCACAAGGGCTTGCATCATCTCTTCCGTAGCTTTACCTGTCATAGCTGCATAGATAGCTATCTGCATTCTCTTCTGGAACACAATCAGCCTATCCCTGACCTCTGGTTTAGTTCTGTTGGCGTTGATACCACAGAGCCACATACCGAGCTCATCAGAGGGGATGCAGAGCATTTCGTACTGTTTACCATCGTTTCCAGTTGCATACATATGTGTGCAACTGAATTGCGGGTTAGACAATAGTTTCTGGCCCTGCCTCTGTGCCTGTAATCCCAGTACCTCGCAAATAGGTTTCACAGCAACCCACTGTTTAGGGCTGTTAGGGTCTGCAAAGACCTCCACAGCAATACCACCTACATTCAAATCAAACTTAGCTAAGTTCTGTTGCATATTAATAATGCTCCTTCTACAAGACTTATAACTTATAAGTTACATATTTTGCCACGGTGAGTCTTAATATAATACTGTGCGGCATTAAATGGTATAGGTTACACAGGGTCATGAAAGTGGTAGAATGGACATGGATTTCACAAACTAAAAACACGCTTGTCTTCTCGACGACATGCGTTTAGCTTTTATATAGGGGTGCCACAAATGGCCGGACTTGAGAACCTTTTCGCTACTGAAGCATCGATGCCTAATACACAGACCACTAAGATGCCGGAAAACGCCGACAAGTGGCCGGAGATGTTTACTACACTGGTCAGGGAATTTCACCCCGACGCGGCAAAGCTCCCTATTACTGTTGAGTTTAAAAAACGTGATGACGAGTCAGGCACCGCAATAGGTGCTGTAAACGTGTCCTCGGTAGACGGAAAAAAACTCATCCATATCCCGTTCATCGTAAAAAAGTTTCAGCTCCACCCACTTGATGTGTGGATGGAATCAAAGACACAGGCCGTTCACCCACTCAGCAAAGACACCTTCAAAGAAGTGTTCTTCTCTCAGAGCATGGATGATGGCTTAGATGTTCGCCCCGGCGATGCCGTTGGACAGTACTTCAATGATCCTTCTCTCTGGACCACCAATTATCCACCACTCCAAGGCCGTTATAGCTATGCATCTGCAGGATACCCTATCCTAGACCAGATCTCAGACACGCTTGGCGCCGAAGACTTAAAAGCATTTTGCGATGCTTTAGAAGCCTCCCCCATGAGTGTTGCTCAGTTTAAAAAGCACGGGCACATTGAACTCATTTCCAAACTCGCTGCCAAGGCGAAAGTGGTTAAGGCAGTTCCTAACTCAAATAATTTCGTGGCTTCAGCCATGTCACTCATCCCTGTCACAGCAATGTCTGTGAAAAAAGAAGGTCCTGATAAATACAGTATCCTAAGCGCTACCGAAGGCGTTTACGATATCGCTGGCTCCGTCCCTCTTAGCAGAGAAGAGACAGGCAAAGCCGTGTCTAAAATCACATCCGATGTAGAAAACGTCATGCACGATGTTGATAAAGAAGGTGAGAAGCTGCTCACACATAAACAACCAAAAAACGGTGTTTGGTTACACGACGACTTCGCAGATAAGGCTGAAGACGCTAAAGAATTTGCAGCCTACGCCGTTAAAAACAAAGCTGGTATGGAAATCGTCGGCGTAGTCGTCCCAAAAGTGGTGGACTTCGCTGGTAATAAAAAGCCACTAAAGTTGTTCTTAAGCGCGGGTCATTGCTCCGCACAAGCCGATATCGCAGGCATCAAGCTTCCAAACTCTGATGTGGCGCAAAAGCTTCTAAAACCCCGCGACCTTCATGTCGGGCAGTCAGGCTCTTTCGTTTACATCGACGACGGAAAAGCCATCGCTACCATCCCCGTAACCATCTCTGCTGTAGAAGGCTCCATGCATTCTACGCACGGTCCATTTAGTGTTGTGGACATGAACGGAAACAAGTTTAAAGTAAGCCGCGGTTACGGCGAATACTTCGAGCTCAGGCAAGACGGCGTGATGCCTGATAAAGCTCCAAACAGAAAATTCTTAGATGCTCACGGCATGATCGAAGTAAGACCCAAAGAATACATCATCCCACAGAAGATGATGTGGGTTCCTATGGAAGGCCATACCGATATCGTTTCTACCCCCTCAGAATGGTTACAAAAAACCGCTTTTGACCGCATGTCTGCTGACCCAGCAGTCATTCGCTGGACTGGTGTGGTTTACGAATGCCAAGGTGGTTGCTTAGAGAAGCGTGCTTACAGCGAACGAGAACTTCGTCTAGCTCTTGCTGCTCAAGGCGCTACCATTGATAAGCTCGCTATGATTATCAAAAAGGCAAAGGCCATTGGAAGGGCTAAGGTTCACGGAAGAACCAACTTAAAACACCGCAGCGATCTTGAAAAAGAAGCAGCGACCGCCTACCAAACCCTGCAAAAACTGGCATCAGGCTTAAAAGCTACGCTAGTCAAGCAGGCTGCAGAGATTGAAGACAGCTCTACTGTCGACACTCTGCTAGCTTTGAACTTCCTGAATCCAGAGAACATGGCAAAGTTTGTTTCTTTCTTGCCTGTGCTTGTTAAGGCAGCGGACCACCTCGCTGAACTAGCAGTAGCCTGTAGATTAGGATTGTCGTCTGTAAATGAATCATCTGTTGTAAGCTCCATGCACAAGCTGCAGGACATCATCAACGGTCTAAAAGGCGTTGAGATTTCGATGAAACGCCCGGCTACTAAAACAGCTGCGATCGCCCCAAAACAAAAACAAAAGTTGCTCGATGTTAAAAAGCGTCTAGCCGTGTTGGGCGGATAACCAATATGGAGGCGCCTGTATAGAGAATGTCACTTCCCTATAGGCGCCACATACTGTGGCAAATCATTGAAGATCGCTCTGATAGCGATATCACCGCATTCTATGATAATATTCAGCTGCCTAAACCTACGGCCGCTGACTTAAGCCAGTGCAGAGACAAACTCTCTGACCTGGTTATACCTCCATTTGCACTACGTAATATCAAAAAAGATAAGGTAACCGCCGCCGATGTAGCGGTGTGGAGCAAACTAGGATTCAGTGAGATCTATGCAAAGCGTACCGGCGATACCGTGCTTGAGCTGGTGTGGCTTAACGTAAGTAAGCTCCTGAACAACCCTGTCATGCGCGTAGCAATAGACTGTGGCCTGCTTGTAGGTCTTCAACCAGAAGAACTATCACAGATGGCAAGCCAAAGTTTTGGCACTGGTGTTGATGACGCTGTACTAGCTCTTTACCGTAAGTATTTCTTTGATTGCGGGAGCTTCTTAAAATCAGACTGGAGAGGATATCTAAGAGCTCTCCAAGAAGACACCTACACCCACCAACGAATTTACGCTGCCCTCACCAAGCCAAGGGACGAAGTTCTGTTCATGGTCGGGCTTCCAAATAAGCGCCAATTCTCTGACTTTCTTAGAAACGTTCTTGCGACTTCTGACTATAAATTCAGGTACTACGCCAGACAAAATAATCAAGAATCTGACGACGAGAGTAGGAAGTGGGCTAAGGTTGGATTTGATGCCGGCGTAAGACTAGAGAAGTTCAGTGCTACCGATGCAACAGATTTCTCTAAACTAGTACAAACAGAGTTTGAGTATATTACTCCACAGATTATGACCATCTCGCCTGAGATGCTAAATGAGGTCAGGCCCCCCTCTTTAGAGGATGATGGAGGTAAGCCAAAAACACTCAACGCACCGGCTGCCCCACTAGGTAATCTATTCCCTGATAACGAGAGTATTTAGTGCTATACTGGTAGCCTTCCCATAGATAGACTCGTCCCGAAAGGATACCCGAAAATGAATATTAAATTCGCAACATTCGGTTTAATAACCGGATTCTCTTTAGCGCTCACATCAGTCCAAGCACTTAACGTAACCATGCAACTTCCTAAGGATGGCACCGGAGTAACTCTTGGATGCCACGATCCTAAGCAGGTGCCACAACCAAAGGCTGTCGCTGGAGCAACTACACTGCCTGTGTTTTGTGTGTCGGCATCACCGACACCAAGCCCGTCTGTCACAGTGTCACCTGTGCCAAGCCCTGTGCCAAGTGTGTCACCTAGCCCGTCACCCACACCAAGTGTAGTGCCGTCTCCGTCACCTAGCCCCTCTCCTTCTGTAACACCTATCCCCACACCTACAGGTGCTACCGCAGTACAGGTTTTGGACACATTTGAGCGACCTGAATTTGCACAAGCCGCTCAATGGAAGTCTAGCATCACACGCGTGATCTTAGATGGACAAGTCACTAGCGTCGTACTCAAAAGCTCTAATCCCTGTGCTCTTGTAAATGTGCCTGGACTCAATGTTCTGATTCCATACACAACTACAAAAGCAAGCGCACCTTCCTACCCACTAGGAACGTTCTACGATGCAATGAAGCCTATTGATGCCACAACATGTGTAGGCGCTAAATACATGCAGCTGGATCTATCAGCCTCGAGTGCTGTTGGTGATGCTGTAGTAAATATCGTAAAGAAGGTTACTAAGGCTCCTGCCACACCATCAATCACTCTCGCAATTGACTTCAATAATTGGGACATGGTCAGAGGTTATTGCGGTGGCGTGTATTGTAACGTCCCCACAGCAAATGCTTTGCAAGGACTAAACCTTCTCAGCGCACACAGAATCTCTCCTTACAAAGGTGTGCCTGCAGACAACCTCCAGTACTGGAAAGACTACACCCTGGCACAGGCACAAGGCACTGTGTACATGGGGTGGGGATCAGCACCGTCATGGTTGTCTACTGCCCCGCAAACAGCAAAAGCCTACTCCTACGTTATCGACGAGCCTGCGATCGGAAACGATTTTAGTGCCGTTGTTAACTCGTGGCTTGCTTATCCTTGGGTAAAACCAATGATGACTGGTCCGTTAAAACAACGTGACTATAGGCCAACACTCAACGGTGCAACCAACCCAAACTATGCAAAGCTTGTGGACTGGCCACCAGCAATCAAATCTGGGATCAAGATTTTCACCGTAGTTGCTGAGCAATACTGCCAAGAAACATGGACTGGATCTGGAGATTTCTACGCCTGTAAATCAGACTACGATGCCGCGGGCAAAGAGTCCTGGATTTACATCTCGAACATGAGCCATGGAAATGACGGCGGCTCTGCCACCGGCGCCCCTGACCTCGTGATTGATAGAAGTGGTGTGGAGCCTTTCGGCTTTTTCCTGCTTGCTATCAAAAACGATGTGAAGGGACTTCTGTACTACAACTCAATCCAAGGCTGGGACACACAGAAGACAAAAAATCTCTGGAACGATGCTTACCAGTTCGGCGGACAAGGCGATGGGTTACTTCTCATGCCTGATGTAGCTAATAAGCTCGCTTATCCAACCATGCGTCTTAAGCTTCTCAGAGAAGCCTCTGGGCTTGCTGATATACTTGTCCTAGCTGGGTTACAGGCTGATGCAAAAGCATTGGTCACAACCACTATGAACTGGGACCGCAGCATGGCTAAGATCGAGGCCTTGCGTGCTAAGGCTTTGGGGATGCTTCCTTAATAGCTAAAGAAAGAGTGGGCCTGCACCCCCATATGGAGGGTGCAGGCCTTTTTTATTAGTTCACCACTCTAAGATTTGTTCTGTCCCTTCTGGCCCACCTCTCCTGTACTAGCCTAGTGCCTGCTGCACTTTTCTCTGCTGATTCAAACCGTTGTTGGCCCGCCCTGTGATACGCATTTTCTGCCTCCACAATCTCTAAGCGATTCAGCACTGCCTCTAGTGCCTTTTGTAGTGCTTCCACTTTGATACCAACATCAGCATCAGTCATAAGTCGTCCACGAGATAGCTCGTTCAACCCTGATTGGAAGAACTTCTGCAGCTCTAGGAGAGCTTGCGCCTTTTCAGCTGCGACCTTGTTTGAATTAATAGAGGTAACCCAGGACGCTACCTGCTCAGCCGGTAGACAAAGCATCTGATATTGTTTGCCATCTACACCAGTCATTCGGATATCCGCACAACTGAATTTGGGGTCCCCTATCAGCTTTTCATACTGACCTCCCCAGCTAAGCCTAAGAGTGGTGCATAGTGGCTTAATAGCCACCCAAGTACCTTCCTTTGTAGACTTGATCATTGCTAGGATTTCGTTGCCTTTGGGGCTCTGAATTCCTGTGGACATATGGTTCGTGTATTCGTGTGTCATAATTGATTCCTTTCATGAGTTAAACACCGTTCTAGATAACTCATACCCGATTAACACGAGTTTTTGACACGGTACGGTGTGAGCTGTGGTGTGAGTTTTAACGCAAGAAGGTGTGAGGTGGTTTACAGTAAACCGTTAACTGTAAACCATGGTCGGGGCTTTACAAAACTTTACATCGCTTTACAAACGCACAGCAGCAATTACCGGAATGACACACAATACCTGATAGCGGTTCAGTGTTATTCATCTCAACCAAAACAGAGCTGGCGGAGGCCAAAATCATAACGCAGAATATTATGCTGTTGACTGCAAAGGTCTGTTTTAACACACAGCACACCAAATACCGCTATGTGTTGTTGACAACATTGTCAAGAAGTCACTAACTGACCAAAATTCCGCGTACACCTTGCAGTGAGTCAGATAACACTACGGTGCTATCAGGTACTCCGAGTCAAAACGAATAAGTACATGAACTTAAAAACGTGACACTACG
>ERZ650304.37-NODE-37-length-86810-cov-11.339300_pt1 | contig 86810 bp, 98 predicted proteins | sample MGYA00376240_ERZ650304 | MGnify/ENA primary metagenome ERZ650304 (study PRJEB26733, sample SAMN07839271) | wastewater metagenome | biome: small river; feature: stream; material: water | place: USA: North Carolina | collected 2016-03-01 ...
TTTGAATTAAAAAACCCCGCATAAGAGCGTCAACTCTGCGGGGTTTTGTGTTTTGTACTAATTAATTACTAGCTATTCTGCCGATACCACTCCTGCCAAGCAATCAAATCAGCGATACAGCGCTGATGGTTTAAGTTGTTTTGTTGCATTATCTGTAAGATTCGATCTGGAGCAATGGCGCTGGCGGTTGTAGCATCTGACTCGTTACTGGCGGCAACGGACAGTTGTGTACTGGAGTCGTACAGCTTTGTAAACTGCCGACTAAGACGATTGTTATCATTGAGTAGCTGAGCATTTTTAGATGTTTCATGCTTTAATTCACTTTCTAATGTTGAGATTTTAAGTTTTTGCTGGTTGTTAGATTCGGTTACAGATTGCAGAGTCTGATTGTATTTCACTAGCTTTACGTTGTAAGCTTGCTCTGCTTTCAGTCGTTCGTCTGATTTACCTTGATTTACTCCAGCAGTATAGACACCGATTAAAGCCAAGGATAAAATCAGTACGGCAAATAACTTGGTCTGAAAATTCATCATATACCTAACTCCTTCTTGTATTTCTCAGTTAATTTCTGCCGCTCTTCTAGTCCGATAGTGCCGCCGTTGATTGCTACGCTGACTTTTGTGACGTTATCAGCTCTTGCAGATATGCCGATACTATTAGCTTGCCAGAACCAGATAGCTGAGATAATCGCGCCCTCTTCACTTTTCACGAACTCATCAACGTTGTCCAAAGTTAAATTAAGGTATTTGCCATTTTTATGCAGCCAGTTCAAAAAAGCAAGATGATTATCTTTGCCAGTTAATTGAAAGATTCCACCACCGCAATAATCAAAACCATCATTATCATTGCTCCCGTTCTTTTCGTTACCCATTCTGCCACCGTAGACAGTATTGAATAACCAAGGTTGCGGACAAAAGTCATTATCACTAGCTTTTAGTTCATCTTGTTTTGCTTGGATTGCAGATTTTCGTGCTGGCCAGATTCTTTTAGCTCTGCCGAAACGGTAGTTTATACCTTCTGACAATTTTGTAAAACCCGCAGATTCGTGCTCAGCTTGTGCTAGAAAATGAGCTTGCTCAAGCTTATTAGTAATTCCGTATTGATTCAGTATGTTAATAATTGAGTTAGCTGTAATAGTAGTCATGATTTCACTTTCGGTAAAACAGTTAAATAAGTCAGCATCATGTCATTTGCCATTTCACTGTACTGTGGATGAAATACTTTAATATAAGCGCTCACTCCTGCAACTAGCGTGCTAAAATTTAGAATATTATTTTGAAGCGTATCTGCGGTATCTTGTTGTAGTTTATCCCAAAAATCACTCCACGTCTGTTGATTGAACATTGTTACTCCTTTTGCGCTTTGGTGTCGATTGTTTTTCAATTGCAGCCGACCACTTCTCGAAAAAATTAGTTACAAAAGGAACTCTCAGACCATAAACTTTATCTGCGAAAGCGAATAAGATATGAAGCTCCCACACGATAAAATAACTTACGATAAAATTGTAAAGAGGTAGATCAGTATCGAACATTTTATACTCCCACTTTAAAAGCCAAATATGCGAAAAGTAAAAGACATAGCCTAGAAAACACATCATGACAAATTTTTTAATGTACTCTCGATTTTGCAATAAGACCCCATTGACTACGCAAATAAGCATCAATCCCAGCATTGCTGGGATTGTGTCATTGAATGTGTTCCACGCTATAAGAAATAAAAAGGTTTCCCAAGCTGTCTGATCCACTGGATTAAACGATTGCTTTGCATCCATTGCTTTCCTTCAAATAGATTATGTTGAGAGCCAACCATTAGGCGTTGGAACCATCATTGCAACTTTGCCAGCAGCTAGCGTCATGTTTGTCTTACCATTAATCGTTTGTCTACCAACAGTTAACAATGTTGCACCAATTTGGCTAAGTACATCACCGCTATTTAGAGATGACGCTTTTAATTGCACATGCGTACCTGACAGTCCAGTAACTTGTGCATATGTTACTGTGATTACATTTCCGCTGCGTGTATAAGTTGGTGAAGTTGCTGTAGTAAGTGCTGGTGTGCTAGTTGCTGACACAGAATATTGTAACTGCTCTCCACTTAACGCAGCCCAATTGGGCTTGGCAATTGATGGAGAAGTCATGGTGAATTGATAACCAGAGGATATGTTTGATACGCTAGCTACACTCAACGTTCCAGATATGCTGGCGCTTAAATCTAAACTTGTCCATGTTAAACCAAAATCGTTAGAGATGTTCACGCGTCCAGGTGTTGTCGTCGCGTTAATAATTGTATCGCCAACCACGGCACACGTTTGCCCACTATTAGAACCAACAGGAGTGTATCCAGTACCTATTGTTATGTTACTAAAAGTATTCCCAGTTGTACTATAGTATGCAGTTCCTGACGCAGCAACAATGCATACTTTAGTATTAGCTGTATTCACCGAAACCTGTCCAATTACTGACCCGCGGTTTGTTCCATCTGCCGCTGACCAAGAGCTAAAATTCGTTGAGATTAATATGCTAGCATTATATTGGTTTAAAATAAAGTATGAACCGAATTTGCCTATACCATAACCACCATCACCACCACTATTAACTACAGCATATGTAATACCGTCGACACTATATAAAGAAGCCGCACCCGCCCGAATCAGAAAGTATCCATTTTGATATTGCCCGCACCAAATAATCGTACCCTGTTGTGCCCCACCACCCTGAACTGAAACCCCGAGCGCTGTTGTTTGAGTGGTAAATGTACTACCGTCAGTAGACGTTCTTATCGTTAATAGATTATAGGAATTTTTACCATACGCGCAAGATAATATACTTCCATTAGACATAACCACGCAGCGTGGGTACCCTACAAGTGTATCCGCTATAGACCAATTAACTAAATCAGATGATGTATAAATAATCCCATCTCCACCACTGCAAAAACCGCTTAGGTAATACTTGTTATTAAAATAAGCTGCATTAGTTATCGATGTTAAAACGCTTGTTTCTAAGTTGGTACTATCAATAGAGGTCAGCTTATTAGACGATGTATATAACCGCCCAGTAGAAGTATTTAAAATAAATATAACTCCATTAGTAGAACTAGAGCTATTTTGACTACCAGCAGATACGGTTACCTCACTTATTGCACCGGCTAAATCAATTAATAATTTACTCCCCACTTGTACAGTATTACTCGCAGAGTAATTAAATTTAGTGCTGCCAGTTGTGCTTGCTGGATCAACTGTTAATACTGTTCCAGGCACAAATTTCATTTGTGGTGTAATGCTGCTTATATCCCCGCTTGAAACATAGTCAAAGGTCTGAGCACTTGCTGCATTAGCTGATGCAGTAAATACGTTGCTTGCCACAGTGCCATTGGCTATTGTTGGTAAGCTGGTCGTGTCCAGTGCGTAAACTGGAGGATTATTAGTTGCTCCTGCTATTGATAACGCTACATTAGTACTACCACTAGCTTTCCCATTTATTGTCCAGTTACTATTGCTTAAATTAGCAATAGTAAGGGCTATGCGATTTCGCTTTGATTTTGGATAATCGCCAGTGCCCGCTAACTCAATAGTCATCGGCGCAATTGCGCTGGTAATGATACTCTCATCAATCGCTTGGGTATGAGTGCTGCCGCTAGTTAAGACAATCGGATCAGCTGAGCCATATGCTGTATAAACTGTTTCTGGTGTCATAAATTTATCACCATCAGTTGCAGCTATTGCTTCCGTGCTCGTAGCTTTATCATCGGTCTTATCTAGTTTGTCAGATAATTCGATTGCTAAAATATTATGCGTAACATATGCTGTACCATCAACTGTAACGCTTAGATTTGCAAGATTGCTAACGGTTGAAACTAAAGTAACTGATAAATCACTTGCACTTCCCTCTGTCGGTAATGGTTTATATCGAGTAGCGATATTGGCAATATAGATCATATCACCATCTTCATCAAATATACCCGCTTCACGAACATAAAACCCGCCATCAGCTAACGTAATGCTCAACTGCATAACAACTTTATTGCCAGTAACGTTATACGAGCTAAGCGGCTTACGATATACTTCGTTAACTAATTCAATTTCGCTGCCAGTTGGCTGGTATTCGCTACCGCCACCATCACCTATTGCCATATGAGTTAGGTTAACAATTCCAGCGGCTAGTTTTGCTTCGCCAATTGTTGTTAAGATTACTTGATAAGCCATTGTTATATCTCCAGAGTTGGTATAGTCTCAGATTCGCCATTAATCACTGCAACCAATGCATCATAATATTGCATGATTGCTGCACGGGTTTTGTCATCGTAACGCTCCCATTTAATTTTATTAGTCCAACGAAACTCATTTGCTAGCAGTAACGTTCTAGCTTCTGCAATTAGCGCTTGCTTTGCTTGCTGAACTTTTTGCTCAGCTAGCTCTGATGCTGTATATTTGTTAACAATTTTAACCTTGCCTTTGTCTAATACAATAGACTTAAGCGGGTCTTTATCTGCCGCAATGTATTTTGCATGCTGTTCATGTGTGATAATAAAAACATTATCCGGTAAATCTGTGTTTTTTGCAGACAAAAACTGCACTCCAAAGCCTAAAAATTTATTATTCTCATCAAATTTAATGTAATAATTGTATTCTTCCATTTTACACCCCTATTGCTAAATATGATCCGTTTACTGTTTGTCCAGCTGCACTCTGTAATGCAAAAGACGACGAGTTATTTGGATAAATAACATTATTATTATTTAATGCATTTGATCCCAAAGCTGATAGAAATATATGATAAAATGCATTAGAGAATGAAATAGGTAAACTCTGTACTTGAGGCGTGGTGCTAAATATAACTGTTTGTCCATATTGTACGATTACCCCATTTTTGAACTTAAACCACCCTGTACCGCTTGCTATAATTCCACCGCCATTACCTGTGATAATAGATGCCAACGTTGACGGCGTAATATACTTGACTGCATTAGTTCCAGCTTGCGCTTCTGCTAAAGTTGCAATCAATAAGGTTAAGCCGCTAGGTGTAACTGCCTTGTCTGTTTCGGTTTGAGCTAAAGTTTCCGCTCCAGTCGCTAGCTCAACTAAGCCTTTTTGTGTAGTCGTTGCTAATAACTGTAGTAACACAGCTGGAGTGATGTACTTAACAGCATTAGTTCCAGCTTGCGCTTCTGCTAAAGTTGCAATCAATAAGGTTAAGCCGCTAGGTGTAACTGCCTTGTCTGTTTCGGTTTGAGCTAAAGTTTCCGCTGCAGTCGCTAGCTCTACTAAACCTTTTTGTGTAGTTGTAGCTAGCAACTGCATTAAAATATCAGCCGATATTAATCTGTTGGCATTACCCGCCGTTAATTCAGCGAGCGTTGCTTTAAGCGCCGCTAGGTTCTTTGGTGTTAGCGTAGTGTTCTGCGAGGCCATAGCCCGTGCGATTGCATCTGTTGCCAGAGTTGTCAAACCTAGCTGATCTGTTGCAGCTATTAACTGCAATAAGATTGCCGGATTAACAAACCTATCTGCCTTCCCTGCTTTTAACTCGTTAAGCGTTGGTCTTAGGGCTGGTAGTGACGCCGGTGTTATTACTTTGTCTGATATTGATTGCTGCTTTACTTCTAGGTCATTAGCTAGTTTTGTCACGCCATATTTATTAACCGTAGCAGCTAAATTAGCAAAAACATATGCAGTTAAATAATTCTCATCATTAGATAAGTCTGTTACAGTTTCATCAGTTAGTAGAGCTTTTTTATTGTCTACATACTCAGTTGTAGCTACACTACCAGCTTCAATCGACAGCGCAACATTATCTGGACTACCAACCTCCATCACCATCTTAATTGTGAATTGCTTCAAGAGTGCGCCATCAGCGGGGCTGGGCTTATAAGTTTCAGGATATTTTGCAACTAAAATTAAATCGCCAGCCTCATCAAAAATACCTAATTCTCTGATATACCACCCGCCTGAATTTTCGGGTATGAGGCATTCAATAATTACTTGTTTATCGTTATTTGAATCCACTGTTAACGAATTAATTACGGCGCGGTACATTTCACGCCGCAAAGCGTTCTGAGTTGCCACTGGACCATAAGCGCTACCGTTACCATCACCTACTGCAAAATCCTGCAGAATTAGTTGCTGTCCTGTTGCTACCAGTTCAGCAAATTTAGCAGCACCTAAATTAGTTGCAATTGCATAATAGTTCATTGTTTATCCTTCGTTAATCATTACTTCTTCGCTGATTATTATGTTGGCAGCATAATAATTTTTACCAGTGATATAAATAGTTTCACCACTTGCCGGTGGCGCGTAAAATGTTATAGTACTACTCTCAATTAAACCAGCTGCCACGTTAAACTTAGAGCTTTTGGTTGTGCTGACAATTAACATGCACCAGCTACGAGTATTTTTATTCTTAATTACATAATAATCAAGCAAATCAAGCTGCTGCGGAGTAAAGTTCTGCGTTCCATCGATATTAATACGAAACCAATATGGTGCTCCACCGTACTCAAACCATTCTTGAACCGTGCCGGTCAGCCCCACTAGCTCTAACGCTTTCTCTACAGCATATGTTGTACCTTTGTAGCGCTTAATCTCATAAGCATTTCTGATTAGATTTATCTTTTTATCATTGGTATCTGCTAATAGCCAACCATCTTCACTGCCAAGCTTGCGCTCCCACGCAAGATGCTCAAGCACATCGTCTGGTTGATTTTCTAAGTTTGGAATAAATAAGACATTATCTATCTCACTATCCACCTCGTCAAATTCAGGCTGGAGCGCTTGGCAAATTGCAATAATATCCGGATTATTTTTTAGTGATGATGGGCATAAATCAATCAGCTTCAAATCAGTTAGCTGCATCATGATAATTCCAATCCACCATAGTTGACAGTAGTATTGGTACAGTTAGCAGTCTGATAACGTTGTAACACCTGTAATGTCGGAGCAATAATTTCTACTCGTTCAGCACCAGCCTGCATTATCAAATTAATTAATTTTGACGGGTTTATATTTCGCCCTAATTTAGTTTTTTGCCAAGTGACAAATTGACTTACTGCAGTATTTATATTATTCTGTAATGCTTCAATATTCATTACATCTTGAGTACTAAGATAATAAGTTAATTCAATCTGATAGTTAACTTGTTGCGGTGACATTACATTAACTTTATCAGTTAGTGGTCGGCGCTTGCTTGAGCTTAGTACTTCATTAATTAATTCAAGCTCTGTAGAAGTTGGCAGAGTTCCACCCTGCATTAAAGCAACTACATTAACTTCGCCTGGCGATGGAGAGTAAACTTCAACATCTAGGATATTTTGCGTTGCAGTTTTTGCCCAATACTTATAGCCATCGTCACTACCAGCGGTGGTAAATTTCTCTGGGGATAATTGAATCCGCTCGCGATATGCGTCGTCACTTTCTTCATCAATTCCACCGCTTGATACATCAATATTACTCACAGCCGCAATGTATGGAATTGGATCAACAAGGATATTTAATTGTCCTGCTTGGTAATCATTGCCGATAGTTCCGGCGCTTAAGCAATCACAAATTAAATCAACCGACATTGCCCCTGCTGCAATTTCTCCGCCACTACGGACATAAAAAAATACATTATCTCCAGCGGTAACCCGTTTTCCCTGCGCGATATTCACTACTGAGCTCTGTATTGCTGAGAGCGCAAAGCGCACTGTGACACTAGCAGCCTCGGCATCATTCCGAGTTGTATCAAGATCAATGCCTTTGTGATCTAAATAAGTATCTTCTGCATAAGCCAATAAGTTTTGCTTACCTGTATAATCAATTTTCGAGCGTTGCAGCGCAATGTAATACGCAAAAGTCTTAAGAAATAGTAGCCGTGGATCTGCTGGTGCAAAAGTAGTATTTAATAAAGTTTGCGCGCGGCTGATAATCTCTGATTCAATAACGCTTGCATCTTTTTCGGCAAAAGTAATTTCCGGTAAATTGTTGATTAGTCCCATTTGCACACCAATAAAAAAGCTCCAGATAACTGGAGCCTACGCTTTGTTAATAACTTAAACTTTTCTTACTTTAACTTTAACCGGCAACTGTCCATCACCGTTGTTACTAAGCGGAATTATCTCAATCACTTTCACCCGTGGTTCGTATTTGCCAAAGGTGGTCACAATATCCTGTGATAAACTTGCCAGAGCCTGCGGTTGCGGTAAATCAACAGATTTGATACTTAACCCAAATTCACGATGGAGTGGACAAGTTGAGCGAATTGTTTTGAGTATGGATTTGCAATTTTGGTAAATTTCTTCATCTTCATTAGCTGGACTCCATTTTATTGGATCATCACTAGTAGCATCAATTATCATCTCAGTCATCAGTTATATTCTTTCAATGTCAAACTAGCGTTAATCGTATGCACAGTGCCATTATTATCAACATGTCGATATTCAGCTTTTAGATCTGTTATAACTACTTGACCCTTAACAGATTTACCCAACATTAGTACAATAACTTCACCGTCAGCTCTATATTGTTCTAGCGCACTCACGGCGCTATCTGGATCTACACCTAATGATTTTTTAAGCGCGATTTCCATACTATATTCGTCCAACTCTTCACCGACATAAGCTAATTTAGGCTTACCTCCAGTAATTTCATGCTCTGCATACTTACTTTTGCTAGTTTTAGTTAATGCGTTAAATGAGTGGATTTTATCAGTTGAGGCTTCAAAAACAATACTACCCAATGAACCGATATTACTCTGCTTATTTTGGCGCGGAACTATCTGATCTTTTAACTTATCAATCCAGTTTTCTGCCATTTTAACCCCCTATCGGTGCACTGGTTGGATTACCAAGGTTACCAGTGTGAACATGTTGTTTTAGACTGATTGTATTAGCTAATACATCACTGTCTGATTTGATTGTGCCAGTGGCGCTAATGCCGCCATTTACAGCAACCTCACCAGTTATTTTAACGTTACTTTTTATAATCAAATCAGGTGCTTTTAAATTTATCTGCTTGACAATTTCAATGTCTAAAACTCCAGTCTTACGGTTGTAACACCAGAAACTGCCGTCCTTAAATTTCGTACCGCGAATGTTTGCATCATTCCATGGTGGCATATCGGCTTCGTTGTAAGTACTACCAAGTATGATACCTTCAGCCATCCCTATTGGCAAAAATAAACACTCAACCATCTCGCCAATGTCTGGCATCCAGTAGTCTTTATCGTCTTGCGTTTTATTCATCAGCAAGCGTAAATCACCCGATACTTTATTGTCCAAATCTTCAAAAACTACTTTTGCCGTGCAATTAGCTGGATTAATTGAGCTAACTTTACCTGTGCGAATTAGCTGGCTTATTAGATTTTCAATCATTTTTTATTCTCACAATACCCGATGGGCTTTGATACTCGTTGTGTAACTGCTGCTGCGATTAACTTTGTGCGTAGTTTCATCGACGGCGAATAAACCACCAAATTTACCAAAATCTACAATATTGATATTAATCCCAGCAACTAAGCGCACATCACCAGACTTACCAAACTCCGCGGTCCATTCGCCCTTATTTTTAGCTCTGAGGCGTGACTTGGCAAGACGTTCGGCTTCTTCCTGTGAATGCACTTTTTGCCGAATTACCAATGTTTTGCCACCACCATTAGCAGTAGCTTTATCTAGATAGGTGTAACTGGAATAATGTGCAGCTGGCTTCTTACCAGATTTTTTACTAGTGGCGCTAACGCCGTAAATTTCGTTAGTAATCTGTTTAGCTTTGATATCCGTATGCTTCACACTAACTTTACTGGTTTTTTTCTTGTGTGGGTCAAAGTAGCTAACTTTAGCTTCCTTGTAAATATCGTGTGCTTGAGTTCTAAAAGAATATTGCGGCATTAGTTCATATTTACTTATTTCACAAGCTGCTTTTTGATTTTCTTGTTCGGCTTCGTCAAAGATAACTAACGTGTCATCTTGGATTTTAAGCTTACAACCGTTGTCATCGCACAATCTAGCTATCAATTTCAAATCTGACTCATCATGCTGATCAATTTTATCCATCTGAAAATCATCAACTAAAAACTGTAACTTCATTTTATGATTAGTCGCGATCTCTTGGCAAATCTTGATGAAACTTACTTTCTCCCAAGTCTTATTATGCAGCTCACGACGTATTGAAGCATTAAGACTCGATACGGCTTTGATTGTGATCACTTCCGGCATTCCACTGGCTTCAACTTCATCAACTTCAAATTTACCGCATCTTAGCTCTTTGGGTTTATCAGTAAAGTTATCCCAGTGATACAGGACAATGCTGCACTCAATACTATCGCCACGCTCAGGCAACCAATCGGATTCAAACAATAAGTCCCGATCTTCAAGCGTAATAGCTATATCATCAACTTGATCACTGGTTTTATCATTATAAGTAAAATCAGTCAAAAATGGCGCTAAATCTTTTGTAACATTTTTGCCTTGTACTATTATTTTTACTTCGGCACGACGGGCGAGATTAGCCATCATTATCTCCAAGGCGGTAAATTGGTATCGGCATATGCTTGATAATCCAGCTCGGGAATATTTAAAATAATATTCGCTTCAAAAAATGCAGTGCCAGAATACATCATATTTACATTGATTAACTCATGCATCAATAATTCAGAGCCTAACTCTCGCAATGCAATAATGTCCCAAGTGTCGCCTTGTTTTGTTTTCGCTGTTCTCATTTTATAATCCTAGTCTTAATAACTGAGCCGATATTTATTGCGCATCATCTCATCAAAATTACTTTGTCCAGCAGTCATAGCTTGTTGAACTTGTGACTTATCCGCATTACCCTGTATCACAATCGATGGTGAATAGGTAATATGCTGAGTGTTATTGTTAGTTCTGCTATTATTTTGGCTTTGTTTCGCTAACTGTTGATTCGCACTAGCCAACTTATTACCCAAACCATTCGCATTCTGCTGAGGAATTAGATGCTGCATATTTGCAGTAACCGTTGTATTGCCACCTAAACCGAGAAATGATTTAACTCCATTATAAAGCTTGGCAATAGTGTCAAAACTACTTGAAACTAAATTAACAAAAGCCATAAAGTCATTTTTAATATTTGCTAGTGTAAATGAAATAAAAGCAGTTAATCCGCTCCAAGCTTTGCGACCCAGCTCTGTCTTAGTAAAAAACAAATATAATGCGCCAGTTAAGGCAACTACTCCGCCAATTATCCAAGTAACTGGATTTGCCCACAGCGCAGCATTGAATAACCAAGCGCTTACAGTCGCTAATTTAAATGCAACAGCTACATCTTTAATCAATGCGCCTACTCCAAGCCCAATTTTTAAAGCAAAGAATCCCGCTGAAATAGCAACTAATCCCACCGTCACTTTTGGGTGTTCCTGGATAAAGGAACCAATCGCCTCAATATATGGTTGCATTGACTTTATTAACGACTGAAAAGCAGGCATCAAGCTTTTGCCCAGAATTAAAGCAGTTTCCTGCATCCGAATCTGCAAAGCTTTCATCTGTTCTTGCGTCGTACTCATCATTTTGCCAGCATCTTTATCGACTTCACCGCCGCCATTTAAAGCTTTATCACGAATGGCAATATACTTATCATAGTTCTGCATTTGAGCATTGATGTAGCCTTGTGCTTGCATATCTGTAAATAAAGCACTGGTCTTAAATTTATCGCCCTTGGTTAAGTCTTTAAAAAACTTAGTCAAATAGCCAAGTAAATCACCGCTTGCCAGACCTTTTTGAATCTGGTCTTTCATGTTAATGCCCATTTTAGCAGCATTAGTAACAAATTCTTTTGAGGTTATTTTTTGCAAGAAGTTTTTCTGATTATTAAAAGCTTCCTCGGCACTACCAGCACCGATACGCGCAACCTCAGCACCAGCAGCTAAAGCCGCTAAACCTTTTTGTCCAGTAATTCCAAGACTGGCAGCACCTGCGGTTACTGTTGGTAAATAGGCGGCCATATCTTTAAATTCAACATTCCCCTCTTTTGATGCAATCAACACTGCATCCATGGCAGCAGCACCTTCGCTGGCAGTTATTTTCAAATTGGAATTAACTGCATAAAGCGTCTTGGCTACATCCTCAATATTGCTACCCGTAGCAGTTGCAGTTTTACCCATTGTTCCCAGCATATTAATAGCCGTTGAGTAATCCATTCCAGCTGCAGTTAGAAAGCCTACACCCTTGGTTAAGTCACCCTGTGTTTGGTTGGTTAGTTTAGAATATTCAGCAACTTTTTGATTTAATTCAATTTGTTGTTGCTTGGTTAATCCAACAGTATTCGCAATCAGTTGTTGCTGATATTCAGCTTCCGCAGCTTGCTGGATTGGTTTACCTACCATATAGCTAAATCCAGCAGCTGACAATGCTGTATTACGTACAGAACTAAATGATTGCTCTACATTTTCACGCGATGCACGTAGTGACTTCTGAGCATTTAGCAGCTTGTTATATTTTGCTTGTTGCGCTGCAGTTTTTGTAATTTGTTGCTGTAATTGACTTTGCGATTGATATAAATTTTTAGTATCAACACCTGCAGCTTTGAGCGCACCAGATGTTTGTTTTAATTTCTCCTGCTCCATTGTTAACGAACTAGCTAACTTTCCAGCTTCATTTTGTGCCTTTGCAATATCAGCGACCATTTTTTTAGTTGGTACACCGACCGCGCCAATTTCTTTCTGAAAATTTAAAACCTCTTGTTTTGCTGATTGAAATTTATTTTGTAAATCAGTAGTTTTACCGCTTAATTTCTCAAAATTATGAATTAATCCCTGCGTTGAATTTAGTTTTGCCAACTGTTGCTGCATCTGCATCATACGCGAATTAGCAGAACTAAATGCACCGCTAAACTGGCTGCCTAATTTAGCACCAATTTCAAAAGCAACTTGAAATACTTTACCCGCCATGATTAAACTCCAGTTTATTGTATTTTTTTATGAATTTGTGCTATAATAATTAATCTTTTGGAGATTATTATTATGCTGTATTTATTTTTACTCATTCTTATGATTATTTTAGTTCCAGCACTAATAATTGCTTATAGTGCCGGATTTATTGCTGCCATTTTTGATATTATTCGTCTGCATAAAAAACCACAAAAAGAGCCGTATAACACTTGGCTGCCAGATAATTACAAAAATAATTAATCGCTAGTAGTCTCAAGTACACTATTGATAATCTCAACTAACTCTATCAGACTCAAATTCTCTAAATACTCAATACTAGTATAAAGTTTTTTGCTTAATGTAATAATGATTTTTCGCAGTACTCTTATGTCCTCTAGCCATGATCCAAAAAATTGCGCACCCCAGCTACCAATGTGTACATTTCACTAATGCTTAATGACTCAAAGAACTCCAACGGCTTATCTGATACTGACTGAGCCAACATAATCACATACTGATTTTCAAAAATTGGGATTCCGATAAATTCCGGATTTTCCTGTTTGAATCTGCGATCTACTTCAAATGACTTTTTAGCATTGATGTTTTCGAGATTCAATTCAATTTCTTTAACTTCTTGCCCTTCCCACTTTACGGGTTTTTTAAATTTGTGTAACATATTAATAAATCCTTAAAAACCCAGATACTCAATCTGGGTATACAATTAAATACCGACTTTACTCATCGCAGCTTGTACCGCATCACTGCCACCAGAACGCACCGAACCAGCAATACCCGACAATCCAAGATTATCCGCAACTTCTGAAAGTAGATTTTGCCCACCACCAACGATTGCTACAAAATTGATCTTGTCAATTTCATCAATAACCACGCCGTTTTGCTTATATTGATAATATGTACAATCCACCTCAATTTTAGGGCTGATTTTCTTGGCGGGCTCCCATTTACCACCTTCTTTAGTTAACACGCTGCCCGTCAGAGTTACCACAATCGGTACATTTGTGCGGGTATTACCATCAAATACCTCCAGATTACCATAAGCTGATAAACTCACAACGCCACTGGCTGGGATGGTTAAAAATACTGTGCTGGGGTTTAAAAACTCGATCGGTACTTTAATCGCCTTAAAATGCCCAGATGCAGGGGCTTCATATTCTCCGGCGATTCCGGCAGCTGAGATAGTCTCAGTCATTGCTTCAAGTTTTGGCAGCTCAATTGTAGCTGTTGCATAATCCGGCTTACCACTTACGTAGAGCCGGAAATTGGTTAATTTTTCAGGTACTGACATATTTACTCCTATGCCGAAATATTAGACAATAAGCTAGTGTCAAATTCCAGCGTGAAGAGAATATCTTCTGCCGGAATAGGTCCTGCCAGCTTCAAGCGAAATTTAATCTTACCCGCGATGAGATCAGTTAATTGATTCTCAGCTTTGTTAAATTCAACTGAGCCACCAAGTAACACCCCACGCGCGGTTAAACCATTCAGCCAAATATTAATTGACTTCACAACATCATCAATTAGCGGGCGATTGGTCGGATCATCAACTTTTTTCCAATAAGTCAGTATTAAAGTATTACCAATCCAGTTGAATAAATTCCGTTGCTGGCTGAATACTTTTACTGGGTCAGTTGATGCTGGAAATGCGCCGGTACGATTACCCCACGCAGTCCATTCAATAAAATTCAATGCAGTGATAATACCATTCTCATTGAGATAATTTGCTTGGCGCTGCTCTAGATTAACTTGCTGACTATTGACATAGTAGCTATCCATTTGTAAAGCTTTATTTGAGCTTGACACATGTGGCGAATTATTTAACCCCGCAATCCGATGAGTTAAGCAAGCAAACTGCGTACTTAAGCGATATCGTTTGCTACCTAAGCCGACGCTACCAAGACAAACATCTTCATATTGTGAAGTATAGTTACTTTGCACTTTTTTGGCTGGTGCTGCAGCATAATTGTCAAGCGCGCTATCATCTAAATCAACTACGGCAGCTGCGCCGAATAATCCATTGACTTTATTAGCTTTTGCTTTCATTACCGCTTCAATTTCGCTGTTTTTAGAATATTCAGGACAAACAATTTGCATAACAACTTTACGAGTTTGCGGAAATACCTGATCAACCAGCCATAGTCCAGTATATTTACCAGTGGCATTGTTGTAACCACCGATAATGTCATCGGCTGTCACTTTACTAACATCAAGACGATTAAGACTAATACTAAGCGTATCAGTAGATTCAATCAATCCATCAGTAATGATGTTGATTCGGCATAAACCAGTATCAGTAAATTCAAGACTATAATCTTCACCCAAAGTCATTGTGTCAGTTCCAACTTTAACAACCACAGTTGATAAAATTACTCCTTTAGCTACCAAAGTAGCTTGATTATTGACAATAACCGCGGATTCAATTACTGTTGTGTAATGCTTAGCCGGATCAAGAACATTGACCAAAACAATCGGCGCAGAATTCATCAAGCTAAATTCACAGTCAATCACTTCTGATAGAGTGTAATCAGTAAAATTGTCTGACTTACCGAAAAAACTAATCGCTTCATCATAGGTATTGCATAACTTAATCTGATTGACATTGCTAGTATCCGCTAAATTAATCGGTGCAGTACCGACCGCGAAAATAAGATTAATATCACTAGCAACAGGTGCTAATAGCTTCGTATCCGCTACATTAAAACTAACTCCATGAGTCATAATTTACTCCATAAAAAATTAATTGGCAATAAAAAAACCGCCCGAAGGCGGCTGTAAATATAAAAATACCATTTATGCTATAATAATCACGTCATGTGCGACCAATAGCACTTTCTTGAGAGTTAGAATCGTTTAAATTACAGAGTAATAAGGACATTTTAATTTTTTGGGAAAGGAGAACTGCTATGATTATGACTATAGTAATACTATGTCTGAAAATAGTAGTGCTAGCGTTGAAACTAGCACTCGCGCTTTTGGCTTAGCTCTGGCAAGAGAGGTGGTACAAACACCTCTTTTTCCTTTCGTCATTTTATAGCAATTCTACCTAATTAGTCAAACTATTTAATTAAAATAATAAATCTAAACAATACCAACTACTCATTAATGTTTGGTTGGTTCGGTCAGGAGCAACGCAAGATCATCGGCATCAACATACAGCCGATCTTCATGTTCCAAAAAACGTACCATTCGACCATTAAAATAATCACTAAATTTCTCTGCCATTTTATGCTACCTTATTTAAAACTGTATTAATATCAATCTGATACACCTCTTTCCATGCCTGCGCAGGATATGAATGCACCACCCCATAGCGTTCATCTGGAATATCTTTCATTACCAGACCATTACGATTACAATAATAAGTTAATTTCAAACCGCTAACTTTTAGATGTTTCAACCGACTTTGTATTGCAAGCACTGTAGCATAAGCATATTCTGGAGCTTGGTTAACTATTGCCAACTTAGCTTCTAATTGGCGTACCTTTTCATTAGTTCGAGCAAGCTTACCCATAATGCTAGCTTCGCGGCTGGTGCTAATTTGCCCTTTGGTTTTAATCGCCTCATCGCGCTCAAATTGCAAGCGCTCTTTTTCTTCCTCAGATTTCAGCGCCATCAGCAATAAATCCTTACGCGATAGTTCGGCTGGCTGCTGAACTGTTGGTGTCATTCCTCCGCGGCGGTGAGCTTGCCATTCTTTGATAATCGCATTACGTTGTATAATTGAGTAACCAGAAGTTAAAGTTAAGGTTAGTTCTTCATTGAGCAAGTACATTGGATAAGCCTTGCCTGTACCAGCTTTGTATGATGTTTCTATCACAGCGCAATTTTGCGCTCTGATATCTATACCTAGAGCCTCAAGCATTACACGAATATCACGCATTACATCTTTATGCTCTTTGCCAGTTAATTGAGCAATCTCCAAACTACTCATAGTTTCAACATTAGTTCTTAAATTGAACACATCTATATACTCGCGTCCAAAATCTTCGCAAAACTCTCTTAAATACTTTTCTTGAACATAAGTTTGCTCGTCAATCTTAACAAAAGCCTTTGGACCATAAGTATAGCCAATCTCAAAGATCGCTATATTATAGCACTCCAGTATGTTTACCGAAATCAGGCGCTCTTTAGGGTTAATGGTGATTGTTTGGTTATTGAATACAATAACTTTATGATCAGGTATATTAGTCATGATGATTTTCCTAGAAGAAAAGTGTACTAATTCCCTACCTTGTGGGTAGGGTTGGAGCTTAGTACCACCGCTTCTAGACGGCTGTTGCTTATTGGATATTCGGCAACACTCCAGCCCATTGCTGTAGAAATAAAAAAAGCCATTGAACAGTTGGCGCTGCTAGAAGTTAATTATAGGAGGTACTAATTCCTAACCCGTATTATATCACACCATTTTGTCATGCCAATAAAAAAGACCAAGTAAAAACTTGGTCTTTTAATACACGTTAGATCTAGTGTATCATATATTTTAATAATCCAGCGATAGCTAAGATGGTTGCAAAACCAGTTCCGGCTATCCATTTGATTAATTCAAACTTTAATTCAGCAATTGTTTTATCTAATTTTTCATTAGTAACTAAGTGTGTTTTCTGCTTTTCTTCAATATCAGTCACAATTGTTGCAATAGCTGTAATTTGTTCATCATTGAATTTGGCGTCTTTTAATTGTTTGATATAGTCAATAGTGTGCATAGCTTATATACTCTTTAATATTGTTGTAATCTCGACCATTACCGCAATCGCTTCATTAGCAAATCAGCTTATTCAATTAATCAAATTGTTTAAGTAGTTTTTTCGCCACCCTTCGGGGGTGGCTTTTTTCTTTAATCTGCTGGTATTATATCACATCTTTAAAATTTTATTAGGTTTTAACACGGCTATTAATCTCTGTATTATCTCTTGGTTCGTTGCTTTCATCATCTTCATCACTTTTAATGATTGTCTCAAAATTAAACGGATCCACGCCAAGAATTAAAACAACAATTACAACCCACCATGCATGATACACTACAACAAAATAGCCGCCGACACCCAATATAAACATGTTCCAAACCATTAGCATACAGAATACTACACAATTAAAAGCTATTTTATCCATGATTTATTACCCTCAAAATATTTGGCAACTCATAAATCAGCTGAGATAATACGCCACAACAAATTGCAAAATAGAGAAATGCTCTAACCGCTTTACTACGTTCAATAATTTTAAACATTTTATTTATATTTCCCTTGACATTTAACATTAACATAACTTATAATCCTCTTCGTAATCCTCTTCGTAATTCTCTTGTTATTGAATGAAAAAACCCCGACATATGAGCTTCCAACTCGTCGGGGTTTTTGCTTTGCGATACTTCATTATTTCATATTCAATGGACAAATAAAGCAATAATGCCTTTTAATTGCCAAGCTATCGGCATTAATATAGTAATACAAATCAATGCACCCCAAGCAAACCATCTAAACTTTGATTTATCTTCTATTTTATCAGCCATTTGATTAGCTCCCTTATTGACAAAAAGCCATAATTTCAATTATAATTACCTCCTATTGAATGAAAAAACCCTGACATATGAGCTGCTAACTCGTCGGGGTTTTTGCTTTTAATAATCTCTATTTAGCTCGGATCATACGGCTCCACTGCTTGTGGTAAATTCCAGTCTGTCTCCACTCCAGCAAAATACTGCGGATGTGGCTGATCATTAAATAATCTGATTTTTATCGGATACTCCATCCTAAATTTACCCGCCACTACAGGGTTTTTAGTGAAATAATCCTCCAGTTTTTCCGCAACATCAAGCACATTATTTATACCGACCGCCGGATTATCATTTAGCATACCGATAACAAATGTAATTCGTGCTACTTTGCCCTTTTCAGAAAACGGCTCATCCGTGTTGGTATCGTCGAATTGAACTACAATCGCGGGTAAATCGGGCACTGGCTGACTATCTGGAGCTAATCCATTTGCTTGTTTTGGTGGCTGCTTTTTAAACGGTAAACGATACGGATAAACTTTTAAACCATCAATTTCGATAATATTATCAGTTATACATAGCTCAAGCTCTGCAGTTAATGAACTGATCAACTCTCTAATCATTATTACACTCCAAGAACTTTATCATCTGGCAAGCGATTAATCCTATTAACTTCGTGTTCAAGCCGCTTAAAGAAATAGCTAGCACCTTTTTCTTGAACACTATCAGATACTAGTAAATTTTGCGCCATCTGCGGAATTGATGGTCCATACAGCTGGGCAAGTGGATAACGAGCATCCGTTGAACGCCGAAATACACCCATATAACCGCTCTTTGTCTGATTAACAAATGCTCCATTAATTGTTTTCTTTCCACCATTGCGCATAACAGCAACCGTTAAGGGCTGAAGCTTACTCTTTTTCTTCTTGCGTGGTTTAACGCTAGCTAAGCGCCGTTTATTAAGGTCAAATTTAATCAGCGGAGTTGGTTTTCCTTCCAAAAATATCCGTCCATTCAAAGTGGTACGATATGATGGTTCGATTTCTATTAAATTCCGCATCTCACTCTGACGGACGAAATACTGGGTGGTAACTTCCTCAACCACAATCTGGCGCATATGGGTCAAACTGCGGTTGATAGCCTGCGAAATAGCTCGCGGCGCACCATCCTTAATATGTTTTAATCCATTGATAACATATTGTAATTGATTTTCATCAATCTTAACGCTAATCATTTCTCACCTCAATATTTTCTGGTTAATGTGGCAGTGATAATTCCAGCAATGTTTTTAGCCTCAAAAATCTCCCACTCCTGCGTATCAACCACAATCACGCCACCAGCGACTATATCAAACTCCAGATCATTTGCCTTTAATATTAACTCGGCTTTTTTTACACTAACCGAATTATCAAACTCAGTTAGTTGTGTGCCATCGCTCCATTTTTCGCTACTGATTTCCTTAACGATACTCACAACATCGCTACCAGCGACATTATGAGTTTCCGCAAATTCATCAAGATTAAAAAACACGCTGCAGTCTAGCGCTACCTGCTCAGCAAAGCTCATGTTATTTTTTGCCTGTTTTTTTGGCTTCAGTATCGTCCGCCTGAGCTTCCGAATTTGGCATATTATCCACCAAATCAGCAATTTTCATATCAGCTAAACGCTTGGCATCATTAACGTCCATTTCGATTACTTCACCAGAATAATGCAAACAGCCATTATGTTGAACAGCTCCAGATAGCTTCACTTTCACCAGATTAATTTGTTTTTCACTCATGATTTTTTAACTTTCAAAAAAAAGCGGTATCACTACCGCTCAAATTAACATACGTACATTGTGATGAATGAATCAACGATATTAATCACCGGCAAGCTGCGACTGACAATATCCAACCCTTTGGTATTACTTCTTAAGTCAACAAATTCACGCGGTACATATTGTTCTGCGACAGTGACAAATTGTTCAGATTTATCCAAATAAGTCACAGCACCATACATCATCGAGAATGCCTTAGCAATATCACTACCAATTGGTAACTCAATAACCGCATTGTCTGGCACAACCTGCATACTAGTTCCAGTTACTGGATCAATTGTCCAACCATCATAAATGAATAGATCAAGATTAGCTTCATTAATCCGTCCAAGATAGGTAATATCTTCATTCACAATACGTGGTGTCATTTGTCCGAAAGTATAAGCTGGATTGTTATACCAAAATTTTTCCTTAATATTTGGATTAGCTCTAAATGCTTTCCACGCATCAATCCCCATAAATGCGATTCCAGGAGCAATCCCTGAGCGTTCCATTATCTTACGGCGATTTGCCACCAGCTGCATAATTGGATCACTTGATGAGTTAGTCCATAAATCAGTACCAGATAAGGTGATAATACAGTCGGCTGACATTCCGTAATCAATATTGAGCGAAGTATCTTCATCATAATTTGCAATTGAATTAACTTTACCAGTTAATAACAAATTACGAATCATATGCTCTTGACGACGCTTAATCGTATCCAGAATATCTTTCATGTCCTGAGCTTGCACAAGCTGGGCACGTTGTGCCGGAGTAAGTCCACCGCTGAAAATTGGCTCACCAGCAACCCGTTTTGCCACCGTCTCAGGTGTAATTGAACGACTAAAGCCGACTTTAGCCGGAATAATTTTATCCGTGCTATATGGTTCGCGTGTTAATTCGCGTAGCTTGCCGTACGGCGATACTAATGGCGCAATTTTGCGACCACCTTTTACAGTATCAAAATAGACCTCATCGGTATTACTAACGTTTTTTTGATTAAACGGAAAGAACGTATCAACTAAAAAGCTGTCAATCGGCTTTAAAAGTCTAATTTCTTGCAATAACGTACCCGTGCGGGTCATGTCAAAAGTTGGCATAATTTCATCCTTAGTTATTAAAAAACCTGTTAAAGCAGGTAGATGTAGATTTGTTTAATTATAGTACTTGTTTAAAGTAGATACCGAGCTTGCGCGCATTGATTTTATGCACGATATTGCTGCAATTATCCGCTGAGTTTTTCCAGATAACCTGATTAGGATTAAATGTACCCTCGGTATAAACCAAGCCAGTTGTGGCAGATGAACCGACTGTTATATCTTGCGTGGCAATGGCAAAGATAATTTCGCTCCCATCTGTTTTACTACCATCACAAAACACTAATTGATTGTTTAATACCGCCAAAGCATGACCACGCTTAATTGTCTGATTTGGTGCAATTGGAAAATATTCAGTTACGACATCTTTATAATCATCTAACACCAAACTATCTGCTTGAGTGCTATCAATCGTTGTTGATCTTGGCATGTTTATTCCTTTTTAAATTATTTAACTAAGTGTGCAACCGACTGAAACAGCTTAACTTCTGCCTCATCAGAGCTATTCGCATTTGGCTGCTCAATCCCAGCATGAGCATGTGCAATTCCAACACCAGTAATATTATTAACGCCGCTCGCTTGAACTCCATCAACATAGTCTTGCTGCTGCTGAATAATTTTAGCTTTGTTGGCTTTGGCTAAAGCAATGGCAAAATCACCAGCCGACATGAATGTCTGATATTTCGCTTGATTAATTAGATCTTCATGTCCAGCTTCGGCTAATTCATCAATCGCTTGAATACGCTCGCGCTCTTCATTGACTGCAGCTTGGTAGACTGCAGGATATTTTGATTTTAAATCTGCTAAAGACAAATCCAGCTGAGGATTGGCTGCAGCCTGTGGTGCTTGGTTATCTGCTTGGTTTGTTAACATTGATGGCTCTCCTGAAAATTTGTTAATAATTGGTTGTTGTGCTGACTGTGACAATTGCAAAGCTAAAGTCTGCTGAGGTTGCGGCATTAATTTAGCTAAATTTAATTTATCTTTAAATTGAGTTACATCAACACCGCCCCAGATTAATTTATCGCCCGACATCTGAGCAGATAACTGTTTTTCATTCTGTAGAATCTCATCGACAAAACCAGCAGCTAATGCTTCTTCAGCAGTAAAATAGGTTTCAGCATCCATAAGCTGTTTAATTTCTTCTGCTGTTTTTCCAGTTTTTTTAGCGTAAATATCATTGGCTATAACTCCGATTTTATCGAGATAATCCGCTTTCTCACGTAATGCGTTGCTGTCTCCCATGGCAATAGTCCAAACATTATGAATCATAAAAACCGCAGCTTCTGACATCTTAACTTCATCAGCAGCTAAAGCAATTACACTTGCTGCACTCATTGCCACACCATCAATAACTGCGGTAACTTTCTTATCATGTTGTTTGATTAGCGAATAAATTGCATAACCACCGTAAACATCGCCACCGTAGCTGTTAATGTGAATTGTTAATTCTTTGCCACGCACTTCTTGCAGAGTTTGTCGGACTTGGTTGGTAAAAATCCCGTCATCAGCCCAACTTGAGTAATCGGTATTGCTGACATTGCCATAAAAATACAATTCGGCAGCAGTATCGGTTTTAGTACCCGAATTAAAAAACCAGCCTTGATCAGCTGGCTGGTTGGTCTTGTTTGTCATTTTTACTCCATAAAAAATTAGCTTACCAACATTATTTATTTGTTTTATCATTTTTGTGGTTTTCAATCCATGACCTGAGTACTGGCATGGCACTTTTAATAACGCCTGCTACAATGAATGCATAAAACATCATCTGTAACGATGGCGAGTCACGTAAAACTTCTAGAATCATTACAAAATACCTATTACTATAAAAATTCATTTATGATATAATTCCTTTCGTTGAAATGAAAAAACCCCGACATATGAGCTGCTAACTCGTCGGGGTTTTTGCTTTGGACATTAAAAAACCGCCCGAAGGCGGCTGGTTAATGTTTGGTTGGCTCAGTCAGGAGCAACGCTAAATCATCGGCATCGATATACAGCCGATCTTCATGTTCTAAAAAGCGTACCATTCGACCATTAAAATAATCACTGAATTTTTCTGCCATTTTATGCCACCTTATTTAAAACGTTATTGATATCAATCTGATAAACATCTCGCCATGCCTGCGCTGGATACGAATGCACTACCCCATATCTGTCATCGGGAATATCTTTCATTATCAGACCATTACGATTACAATAGTAAGTTAATTTCAAACCGCTAACTTTTAGATGTTTCAGTCGGCTTTGCACTGCAAGTACCGTTGCATATTGGTATTCTGTCTTAGGTGAGCTTAATTTAGCCTCAAGTTGGCTAATCTGTTCATCTTGCCATTTGATTTTATCATTAGCACGTGCCAGTTTCCCCATTACTGAAGCCTCACGCGATTCGCTAATCCACGACTTGCAACGAACTGCCTCATCGCGCTCAAATTGCAAGCGCTCTTTTTCTTCCTCAGATTTCAGCGCCATCAGCAATAAATCCTTACGCGATAGTTCGGCTGGCTGCTGAACTGTTGGCATCATTCCTCCGCGCCGATGTGCTTGCCATTCTTTGATAATCGCATTGCGTTGTATAACTGAGTAACCAGAGGTTAAAGTTAGGGTTAGTTCTTCGTTTAGGTTATAGCATGGATAAGTTCGTCCACGGCTGTCTTTGTAATCTCCACAAAACTGTGGAGATTGAATATTCAACTGTTCTAACATGTTTTTTATATCACGCATTACAGCATCATGACGTTTGCCAGTTAATTCCGCAATCTGTAAACTGCTCATAGTTTCAACATTAGTTCTTAAATTGAACACATCTATATACTCGCGCTCAAAATCTTCGCAAAACTCTCTTAAATACTTTTCTTTAACGTAAGTTTGCTCGTCAATCTTAACAAAGGCGCTTGGACCATAAGTATAGCCAATCTCAAAGATCGCTATATTATAGCACTCCAGTATGTTTACCGAAATCAGGCGCTCTTTAGGGTTAATGGTGATTGTTTGGTTATTGAATACAATAACTTTATGATCAGGTATATTAGTCATGATGATTTTCCTATCAGAGAAATTGTTACTAATTACTACCGTGTTGGGTAGGGTTGGAGCTTAGTAACACCGCTGATAGACGGCTGCTATTTATTGGATATTCATAGCACTCCAGCCCATTGCTGTACAAATAAAAAAAGCCTTTGAACGTGGCTAACGCTATCAGTTAATTAAAGGAGTTACTAATTCCTAGCCCGTATTATATCACACCATTATATTTTAAATAACCATTTTGCAAATGCCCATGATATTGGTAGCAATAAGATGCCGATCCATGAAATCACTATAACTTCAATAACAAATCGGCGTAAATTTCTGCCTTTTTCTAATAACTCACACACTTTAAAACCCATTTACTTAAAAAATATCTCTAGAATCTTTGGTAACCCAAAAGTAGCAAACATCATAATTAAAACGCCCCAAAGTAAAGCTAATAATGATTTTGATTTACTAATTAGTTTTAGGCACATATAAAACCACCTGTTCAAATTAAAATAAAAATTATTTTCCTGTTTTATGATAAAATTCCCTCTGATACGTTATAAAAAAACCCCGACATATGAGCTGCTAACTCGTCGGGGTTTTTGCTTTGCTACCTTATCTAGCTTTGATTTGGTGGAGAAACATTAGTTTCACTCACGATTTTACGAATTTCGTTCATACTTTTCTCTTCGGCAATTCTAGTGCCAACAACTTCGTCAAAATTCATACCAGTCAACGTCATAGCCTCGCGCTCGCGGGTTGATAATGCAGCTTCAATTCTAGCTATCGCTGCCGTTACTGCTTTATTAGGATCAATCTCAGGCATTGAACTACCATAAAAATTAACCCCTAGCCACGCTTGACGCGCCAACGGATTATCTAAGAAACCTGGCAAGCTCAGACGCCCAAATACTACAGCTTCGGTCATCCATTCTTTGTACACCGGCAGACAAAAATTAGCTATCAGCCAATCACGGCGATTGTAGAACATTTGCCAAGCTTGTAAAATTGCGGCACGGCTAGCGCTATAGCTTGATTGAAAATGTTGAACCAAAACCTCATACGGCACCTCTATAGCAACCCCAATCTGGCGAATAATAGCCGTAGTAAACGCATCAAACTGCTGATTTGGACGGCTTGGGTTGGCTATTTCAATACTTTCACCCTCATCTAGTTCATGAATCGCACCTGGAGCAAGCTTCATATCAGTTGGTTTTTCATTTGGTGACTCCATGCCTGACGGATCTGCTTGCCCCTCGGATTCTGATTCTGTCGGTGGCGTCCATTCTGCGTTATATTCTGGCGCTGCTTTCTTAATGAATATCGTAAAAAACGCTGATAATACTGCAGCATCAAGTTCCGCATCGGCATATCTGGTCAATTGCTTAACTTGCTCAATTATTCCAGAGATTAACGGAATTCCACGCCGTTGTTCTGGGCGTTCTCTCGTCATAAGATGTAAAACATTCGCACGACCGTTTTTGGTATACGCTTCCACACGAGCAAATTTAGTCTCATGGTCAAGCGGTGAATTACGCTGCTTAATATGATAAGCAATCGGCGCGCCATAGGTATCAGATTCAATACCCTCCAGAATATCTTTGGTTATATCTGGATTAATCGGATTAGTCACGCGATCTGATTCCAGTAACTGTAGTTTCAAGCGGTAACTATTACCGCTGCGTAATTTTTGCGGCAATAGAACAAAACAATCACCCGACATCAGCATCGACAAGAATGCTAACCCCTGCATTTCGTAGAAATTTACACTATTACCAATGTCGCAACTATATTTATCATCAGCCCACAGTTTAAATTCACGCTCAATCGTCCGCTCAATTTGACTAGCTTCATCACGTGAAATACCCAAATAATTGTAGTCAATCTGTGAATTAAGCATTAATCCCGAGCCAACCACATTGGTAACTAATTTATTAATCGCACCACGAGGCAATCCACCACCAACATATAGAGCTCGGGAACGATTGCGTAATATTGGTAAATTTGCGGTTATATCCTGATCTGCAGTTTGGCTAAAAGGCTTCCAACCTAAGAAGTTACGCTTAGAAGTTGATGCACCAGCGCCAGCATAGCCAGAGCCTGACATATACATTTTTGCTTTATCAATTGCGGCTAATTTTGTTTTAGCCAGCTCTCGTTTTAAAACCCAATTCGGTGCAATTTTTGCAAATATATTCATCCCTGCGGTACTCCATAACGAACTTTGCGACCTCTGCCAGATAATTGGTTTACTGCTCGTTGCCAATAGCTAATTCGCTCTTTAATCTCAGAAGCATTAGCTCTAGTTAATTGTCTATCGCCCAGCTGATAACTTTTGCTAGTCGCTAGAGCTAAGTCTGCCTTTAGCCAAGCATCTAAATGTATTTTGGCAGTTGCTAAATCCATTCTTATAACCTTTACAATAAAAAAACAGCCAAGGATTAGCTGCTTTAATCAAAATTTATTCCGCGCGATAAAGTTCTACGTTTACGCTTCACAGGTGGAACTCGTGAAGTTAATGGAACAGCATCCTGCGCCGGCTGCAGTTCTGGACTTTTGGCTAAATCAGTAAGCTCAGGGTTTTCTACTATCGCTTGCTTAAGATTTTCAACTGCGCTATTTTGTAAGCGCTTATGATTTATCTTAGCAAGATATTCTAGCGGTGGATTACGAATCCGTAGCGCCGCCAAATTATAGACAGTCAAATCCAGCGCTTCATTCCGTGCTGATGGATAGATTTTTTCCCAGACATCAATATAACCTCGACTGGTTTTGCGTTTGACTTTATGCTCAGACAACAACATTTCAAAATAACTCTGATCACAGTTCATATCTGGATTACGCGGAAAATGCATAAATCCAGCACCAACAAAATTATTTCTTAATCGATGATGAATTACATCTTTTGCATTGTGTACCCCAATCATGAAGTTCATTACTTGCTGCCGCCCAACTTTGCTATGTTTACCGACTACCGGCACGCCGCCAAGTTGGTTGCTCCCTTTAATTGAATAAACATTTCTTTTGGCTAATTGTAATTGCTTAACAAACTTGTAAACTTCTTGTGTAAAATGTCCACCGCTATCAATTACGACACAATCAGCTATAATCGGCGTACCATCAGCATAATTAAAGCTCTGAAAAATGTGTGTTTCAAGTTCTTGCCAAAACACAGAACTAGTTAAATCACCAAATAATTTATAGTACTTGATAACCCAAGATTCTTCACCAACTCCCCAGCCTGTGAATTGAAGCTCAAAGCGATTATCTTGCACATCGACCGCGCAAGTTAAAAGCAGAACTTTATCCGGAACTGCAGCCGGATAATCTTCACGATGTGATTCAAGCTCACCAACATCAATTTCAGAATAATCCTCTTCGAATGACTCACCGAGTTTCAAATTGATAAATTCGCGTAATTTTTTACGGTCACGAGTTTTAGTCGCTTCGTGAAATTCTGCAACTAACTCCTTAAATTTTAACCATGGGCTATAAAGTGACGAAATATGAAAGCCAGCTATTTTTTTATGTGGCTGTGTCTTAATCCACTTGCCCGCAGCGAGCATCTCAGATTTATAACGGTCAGTAATATGATAAAAGCACGCTGGACATTCCAAATGTACCGACTCATCAATTGGTTCGTTGTTCTCATCTTTATCCCAACGCATTTGCGACCAATTGAGTACAAATTCATGCCCGCAATCTGGACACGGCACATTGTAATAACGTTTATCAGTGCGCTCGAACCATTCTTCAATTTGTGAATTACCTCTAACTGTAGGTGTTGATAATAGGAAAATTTTCTTATTGTGAAAATTAGTTGTGCGTTGCATTGCCAATTTAATAGGATTTCCCTCGCCACCAACTTCTTTTGGAAAGCGATCTATCTCATCAGCTAACAAAATTCGAATTGGTTTACTAGCTAATTTTGTCGGCGTGCTTGCACCATGAATTGTTATATAGCCACCAGTAAAATTCTTTAAGCCAATTGTATTATCACCATCTCGGGATTTATTACCAAATAATTTACTTAATACAGGAGTGTCATCAATCGTTTTTTGAATCCGCGTCTTGCTAAAATCTTCCGCATTTCCATCAGTAGGTAACAAATACATTATTGACGACGGATCCTGATGTACGAAATTCCCCATGACGTTTAACGCTATTTCTGTTTTACCTACCTGCGATCCGGCCATAAAAACAACTAGGTTACTATCGCGATTAAATTCGTCCATGATTTCTTGAGAGTATGGTGCGCGAGAAGTTCTCCACCGCCCCGGCTCTGGTCCAGTTCCACGAGCAATATAACGATACTCATCCGCCCATTGGCTTACAGTTAATTTTGGCTGTGGTTTTAATACGGCAATAAAAGCTTTAATAATTTTACCGACAACCATTTTTTATCCTAACCTAAGCTTTCCCCTGCAGGATTAAATTGATAATAATCAAAATCATTTAACAAGCAAAAGGCTTCATTAATTGCATTATGAATAATTAATTCAATCTGGCTAATGCTTTTCCCTTCACACTCAGGTGCGACTTTTGCCGGAATTGAAAATAACTCCGTCCTCATAACAGTAGCAACAGTTTCAACTTCTTTGATAACGTCGTCCACTGAAATTAAATTACCTTGCATTTGTTCAAAATCAAGCTTTTTAATTTTCGCAAGATAAGTTTGATATACTGCTTTAGCCTGAGCAAAGCTAGCATTAACTCCAATCGTTTTTTCAGCATTTTCGGCAGCTTGCTGCGTTGTTGCTCCACCCAATAGTAAATAATATGCTGCTTCTGCATCTGGCATTATCAATTTATTACCCTGTGCAGGAAGCTTTCCATTTTTTACATATTTTGAAATTGTCCCCTGATTAGCTTTAACCAATGCAGCAAACTGCGTTTGTGATATTAATTTTTTCATAGCTCATTTTTAAAAATAAATTATTCCGAATTATTCCTATTTATTCCAAAGAATACCTGAATATCTTATTGATATAATTAAATCTAATAATTATCTGTTGCAATTTGAAACAGAAAAATTATTCCAAATTATTCCAAACTTTTAAACCTCATAACTAGCGCTAGCGTGGGGTTCGAAAGACCCGCAAGGCTTAAGACCCCCGCCGGGAGAACCTAGTTTATTAGCAATAGTTAATAAAAAAACCAGCTTTATTGCTTAGCTGGTTTTTGTTTAAAGTCTTGTTTTGTTTTATTTTTATTATACTCTAGTGCTTTGATAATGTTGTGCTGATACCATAAATTAATTCCGCGATGAGTGATCTTATAATCACATTCTGGTAGCTCGCCGCTGGCTACCATATTGTAGATCGTCCTGCGAGAAACTCCAAGTAAATCAGCTAGTTTTGTTCTATTTAATAAGACTTTCATTAGTTAACTCTTAAAATGCAAAAAACCACCCTTTCGGATGGCTTTTTTTGCTTGTAATTGTCTCAAGTATGACAATTGTAGCTGATTTGTGCGCCTTCTGCAAATTTTTTTATAAAATACCCCTAGATACACATTCCAAAATGCAGCTATGTATATGTGTGCAAATGAATGAAAATAAATGAAAATCAAACCATTTAAAATAAATACTCCCTCATTGATATTAAATCAATTCAGTATATTAAGTGCAAAATAAACAGAATATCCCCATTAATATCCTGTATAATTTCTCAACTCAATTTAGGAGCAAAAAATGCCAGCGATTCACTATAATAAACTAACAGACAATATGATTAAACAATGGATAAAAAGCCGTCCACCTGTTAGATCAACAATTAACGATGGGCGCAGATTATATTTACGGATGTACAAGGATAATCAACCGTCATTTTGGTTTTTTGTAACATTAAAGACCGCATCCGGTACTAAAAAGACTTGGTATACGCTTGGAAAATATCCTGAGTTAACCTTAGAACAAGCGCGCAAAAAAGCCAATGGAGTTAGAACATTAATTGCGAATGGCATCAACCCAGCAACGTACAGCAGCGATATAGCAAAATTAGGCAAAACATGGGGCGAAGTTCACGAGCTATACAAAGCTGAGCATGTTAGCCGCTTGCGTCCACGGTCGATTGAATCATGGAACACTGTAATGCAACGGATGCAGGTGCTGGATAATGCACCAATTGAGAAGATAACCGAAATTGATTTACAACTTATAATAGATAAAGCTGATAAATCTGGTGCTAAATCAGTTAGTGCTGGATTACTCCAGCGCACCAAACAAGTATTTAAGTGGGCGAAAAAAGAAGGATATTTGACAAGTAATAATTTGATTGAAATGGATCGCACTTATAAAGTTAATGTTGTTGAACGCTACCTGCAGCCACAAGAAATAGCCAGCTTCTATAATCAATTATTTGCCGATAATTCAGTGTTAGCAATAACTAAAGCAGTTTTATATAGTCTATTAGTTTGTTTGAGCCGTAAAAATGAATTGTTAAATCTCAAATGGGAAAATGTTGATATTGAAACTGGGCGAGTAATAATTGAGCAAACTAAAGCCATTAGTAATTTCACTATGATAGTGCCCCAGCAGGTTTTGCAAGTTTGGCTTAATTTACGCAAACTAAACCCAGATAGCCCTTATGTCTTTGCTACTAAGAGCAAGTCCTATCACGAGAGCACATTGCGCAATGATCTAAACTGGACGATTGGGCGCTATGGAATTAAGAAATGGACGCCGCACGATTTACGCCGTACCGGAATGACTTTACTTGCCGAACTTGGACATCGTTTTGATGTGATTGATAGTGCTCTGGGCCATGTAGTCGCTGGGGTAAAAAAGCACTACCTTAAATCTAATTTATTACAAGAGCGAAAAGAGTTGCTGCAAAAATGGGCGGATTATATTGATACGCTGCTAAATACAGAGAATAAGCCAGTCGGTAATAACTGGCTCTGGTATAGTTTGTAAAGTCTAATTAATTGTTTTATTACCGGGATGCTCTATCATCGTCAGATTACAGGCATCACGTAAATCTTGCACACAAACATAATCCAGTCCACTATCATCAGTAAGATAACGCACCGGATTGCTTCCAAAAAATTCAGTTCTTTTTTTCATTTTGCTTGTCCTTTAAAGCTTGTTGAATCATATTTACCGCCTGATTATTATAAAAATGTACGACTACGTCTTTTTTTGAACGTTCTGAGTGTGATAACCGCGCCTCACTGTAATTTTGATTGCCACGAATGCCTAATTTACTGATAATATGCCCAACTGCTTGCGCTGAAACATTCATCCGCAAAGCGATTTGCGCTGGCGATAGTTTTTCATCACGAATTACTGGCAGCATTAATTCTAATGGTAGCCCAGCCTGTTCGTGCAGCAAATGAGCTTTCAATACCTGACGGCTTTCAGCACTGATTTGCAGAGAGTCTATTTGTTTAATAGTAGTTTGCAAGAATGCGGCGTTACGTGGTTTACTGGTTTGCGGTCGTTCGATCTGGAGATGTGGCGTAGTTGGTGGGATTGTCTGCGGTTGGTAATCAATTAATTCCCCGCGCCGATGTGCTTGCCATTCCCTGATAATGGCATGGCGCTGTATAATTGAATATCCTGAGGTGAGAGTGAGAGTTAATTCCTCATTAAGCTCATACATTTTTTCTTTACGGGTGCCAAAACCAGCTTTTACATCATAAGTTACTGTTCTATACATCAAACCCAAATTTGGGGTTAATGCATTTTCCAGTTCAGAAATCATATTTTCTATATCACGTAAAACATGATCATGACGTTTACCAGTTAACTGTGCAATCTCCAAACTACTCATAGTTTCAACATTAGTTCTTAAATTGAACACATCTATATACTGACGTCCAAACTCTTCGCAAAACTCTCTTAAATACTTTTCTTTAACGTAAGTTTGCTCGTCAATTTTAACAAAGGCGGTTGGACCGTAAGTATAGCCAATCTCAAAGATCGCTATATTATAGCACTCTAGTACGTTTACCGAGATTAGGCGTTGTTTGGGGTCAATTGTGATTGTTTGGTTATTAAATAGAATAACTTTATGATCAGGTGTATTAGACATAATGATTTCTCTGTAAAATTGTTTGAAATTTTCCCACGTTTGAAATGGGAAGTTCGGGGATTCAAACACCGTACAGAGTCGGCTGAGCTTATTTACCTTACGGCTATTTTATTCGCTCGCCCCCGAACATTGTTGTAACTTTGAAAGTTCAGAGTTAGTAATGCTGGGTATAGATATAAAAAAAGCCATGTTTTGCGGGATAGGCTGCACCGCTCTGTAAGGATGTTTGAAGTCCTAGCGGTATTATACCGAAATCATGACTTTTCTGTCAATTATGTGTTAAAAACCTCGTCTTTACGCGGTTGGTTTGTCTATATTAGAAATTTGGCTTAATGTATCATTGAATCCATTTTGAATTATCTCTATAAATGTTTTATTACGTTGTTCAGCATCAGCTACAAGTGACCTATAATCTAAAAAGTTGATTATGGCATTAACGCTTTCAAAGTATTTATAGCAGATTGGATTCTTACCTGACACATAAATTTTGTTATATTGTTTTAGCTCTAATGCTCTAATATTATCGGTAAGATCTAAAAATGCATATAGCCATATTCTAGGCTTATTTTTATCAAATGCGTCATTTGTATAGTCAGCATATTCTAATAACTGCTCTTCAGCCCTCGCTGGAGTAATGTCATTATCAGGTCGCTTTAACTCAATAATGATTATGTCATTAATCTTAGTTTTGTCAGTAGAGTTCGCTGTAATCGTCAATATATCAGGTTGAACTAAGTGTTGACTAAGCTGTGGAAATATGGTTTTTATTTGCTCATTGCTAAAAACTTGATCAAAAGACATAAATCTGTCATCAAATAACCATAGGTTATTAATAAATTTAGATATTTTTTGACTGCTACCCTTAGTATATTGTGGAATAATCAGGTTATGTATTTCTTTTTCTAGCTCATTTTTATCTATCAAATCCTTTATTTTATTTATGGTGAAATTACGATATAAAACATATTCTAGCAATACCCGAGAGGAAAGATCCTGTGACTTCTGATAATCTTCGGCAGTAAGCTCAGATGAATTTCGCTTATCCAAGATTTCTAATTGCTGCCTCATAAATAAATTAGCAGCTTTAGATACAATGGTTTTTTCATCAAATTCCATGGCAGAAAACTCAAATATGCCATTTAAATGAGGATACCTTGATTGCAAATTTTGTCTTATCTGATCATTTTTGGTTAGTATTTCAGGATAATCTTTTTGCATAATTTTTTGAATAGTGCGTTTAACCTCATCGGCAATAACATCATGATACAAATCATTAATAATTTCGGTTCTATCTTTAGAAGCTTTATTATCAAAATAACTACTTTCTAAAGCAAGAATAAAATCATAACCATTTGGCAAAGATTTTACGTTTACAATGTGATATTCAATGGTTCTATTGTCAACACTAACAAAACTAATAATAGAAGATGGTTCATCTGACCCCAATTTGCCATTCTTATTTATACTATACCGTAACTTAAATTCAGTAGGATTGAGTTCATCTAACTGTATCGGTATAAGCTGTTCTTTGAACTCAAAAAGATTTGCACGGGTAAGTGATTTCGATGAAGTTTGAACGCACTCACCACTCTTTTCACAAAAATATGACGTGACTACAATCTCAAAATCTACTAAGCTAAATAGTTTTGGATAGTGCTCATACATTAATTTTTGAGTAATATAGTCACATGAATAAAAGTTTTTATCGTGTACCTTACTTCCTGTAAAATCAAAATATCTAATTTTTGTTAAAGGCTCTGAAACTTCATCGCGTTCTATTTTATTATCAACGCCAAGAGAAAAATCATGATTGAAATCAAAACTAACTTTCTTACTACCTGTTTGGCTATCTATATGATGTTTTTTAAAGTACATAAAAGAAGCAAATCGACCTAACCCTTTGTGGTTACTATCTTTTGGCTTAGCTGCTTCGCTATAATTATCAATATTAGTTTGAGTAAATCCAACACCATTATCAATAAACTCAAGAGCGTCAATTATCGTTGTAGCATTAGGCTTTTTTAGATAAATATTAACTTTAATACGGCTAGCACCAGCATCAAGTGCATTTGCCACAGCTTCATAGTAAACATTCATTAATGAAAATTTTGTAATTTTCCCATAAATTATGTTTGCTAAATTATCATTTCTGATGCTCATAACTAGTCGCTCCTTGTAATTTTCAATATTATACCACATGAAAAATCCTTTAATTGGCTATAAGGTTAGTTTAGTAGGAACGGAGCAATACCAAAATTAAAATATCTTCCAACTCCATTATTAAGCATATTTCTCACACAAAACACCATCGCGAATCAAAATAGCTGCTATTTCAGAAGCCAACACATAATCATCGTGATAGAACTTTAGGCGCTGGCTTTCTAATATAGCTTTCTCATTTGCAAGCATTCTACGAGCATGACGAGCTGATATAGTTAAAGCTGCAGCTAATTCCAGATCATAGCGCACAAGGCTATCACGCCATGCTCGAATAATAACCTTGCCAGCTTCGATATTTTCCTGGTATTTTTTGCCGATAGTGATATACTTTGCAAGATTATCCAACGCTGCATTATCATCAAATCTATCCGTAAATCCATAATAAAAATTTAAAATTGAACATTCCAACGCAGAGCAATGCTTTTCAATTTGCGCTTTAATCCGTTCTGCACGCTTGATTTTCTCTGAAAGTGACTCTTTAGCTTCTGGATTAGTTGTTGCATAAATAGTTTCATAATTCGCAGCAGATAGAGAACTCTGCCGTGCAAGATTACAGATATAAAACAGTGCGGAATTAATTGATTTACATTGCATATTGATTACTTTATTAAATTAGTTTCAGCATCATATTTTTTGCTATTAATCAAGCTATTGATCTCAATATTTAGAGCTTCCGCGTCAGATTCAGCACAGTCAATGATAATCCGTGAGCGCTTAGGCTTTGGCGTAACTTCAACTGCCTCAGTTGATAAATTATCAACATCAGCAGTCATTCGTTCAAGCTCTTCATCGCTAAAGCCGAGTAAATCCATATCAAAACCATCTTCAGCCAATAGTTGCAGCTCAAATGCCAGCGCTTCGGTATCCCATGCCGAATTTTCAGCAATTTTATTGTCAGCAATCCGTAAAGCTTTTTTCTGTGAATCAGATAGTCCAGACAAACGAATAGCTGGAATCTCAGTCAAGTTTAATGTTTTGGCAGCTTCAGTTCTACCATGTCCGGCGATAAGAACGTTATCATCATCAAGCAAAACTGGATTTACAAAACCAAATTCGCTGATAGCGTTCATTAATTGACGAATTTGTTCTGGCGGATGCTTCTTATTATTGCGCTCGTAGTACTTGATTTTATTTGGTGATACCTGAATAATTTGCATGTTAACCTCTTATTTTTGTTTAGTAGTTATAGCCAACACAACGGTTTTGCCGCATTTGCTTACCAAGCTCACGACGGCTGAATCGCTCATTGCTATAGCGACCAAACCACCATTTGCCAAATTCATAAAACGACTTAAATGTCGGATTTTCTTGTCTATTCATTTTACACTCCTGAATGGTTAGAACTTTTTAAACGATAATCATCCCAGTTAAAAACCTGTACAAACTTACCCTGCTGCATCCGCGAAATTACCCGATCTCCAAGCTTAGTTTTAAGATCATCAATAATGTTAGTAATCAGCAAAGTTGGGTGCTTTAAGTTATATCTTGTGTTGATAATATCGAATATTTCATTACGGTCAAAGTCACGGTTAGTAACTGCACCCTCATCAATAATCAGCAAGTCAATATCAATAAATCGCTTGATAACTGATTGCTTGCTCTGCGCTTTATTTGCGAAAGTACTCTGAATGGTATTAACAATATCGCTCATTGTTGCGAATACTGCGGTATAGCCTCGGTTTATCAACTCATTAATTATTGCTGCAGCTAAGTGAGTTTTTCCAGTTCCAGTTGAGCCGGTTAGTATTCCGTGAATGTTTTTTGTTTTTACCTGAGCAAAATTTTCTGCGAAAGAGCGCAAATTATTAACAACCCTAGCCTGAGTTTCACCAGCATAAATCACGTAGTTGTCAAAGGTGCAGTGCTCGAATGAGGGGGGAATTGCTGCACGATTTATCACTGCTTTAATTGCTGCTAATTGGTTTTCCTGTTCTTGTTCTTTCCGTTGTTTTATGTAGTCATAATCTCGTTTGTGAGAGACACAAACAGGACAACTAGTAGCTCTGCTTTCACCTTTTAGAGTGAAAGTCGCAGACATAAACTCGCCATGCTCTTCACACACCAAAGTCTGGTAATTATAAAAATGTTTACTCTCACCTACTATTTCGCTTGTACTAATGAAATCTTTACTCATGGTGATAACCCTCAAATACAGAATTGGTTAACAGGAACATCGAAATGCTCTTGTGCATTATCGTATGACTGAGTTGATAAATCGTGATCATTGACCGCTACTCGCTTTCTGCTTTGCATATCCATGAACTTCTCAACATTTTCAATTGAACCAAAGATGTTGCTAATCTGGTTGTATGCCGTTTGGTTTGGATTTGCCCCCATATGCCACTTTGACTTACTGCAACCTAGAATTGCAGTTTTTAAATCTTGAACAGAAAAATCCTGCAAACGCAGCTTAATCATCTTGCTACGTTTTGCATCGAGTTTAGCTTTGTGTGTTTTCATAATTTCTTGCCAGAATAAAAAGACTTCATTAACTTCATCCGATTTATTCAAACTTTTTTTATTTATTTTTTTATTATCTGTATTCTCTGATACTTCTCTGTTATTTATAACTAAAGGCGCTTTCGCACTATCCGTACAGGCGCTTTCCGCCTTTATTAAAGCGGCGCTTTCCGCCGTTACGTAAAGGCGGTTTAGTACTTTACGTAAAGCGCCTAAATTTAGCTGGTAATAAGTGATTCGGTCTATGGTTGTCCAGTGCACGATTGGAGTAGTAATTTCCGATAAATCATCACCTTTTTTGATTTTGGTACTGATTGCAGCGATAGCTGTATCAAACTCACGACGCGAAAATCCAAGCTCTTCGGTCCAGGACTGATCTGTCTGATAAAGCTCATGCTCGCATGGTTCTTTGAATTTGTAAAATGGTGTGTTTTGATGACCACAGCGATAAATTATCTGCTGCAGGAGAATAGACGCAGTCACGCTTCCGGTGATTCGATTAAATTCTTTACGGTAAGGAATAATGCTGGCATCATGTACGAGTACATTGAGCACACTGAGTTCTGATTCTAACATGATATTTTTGTCCTTTAAAACCAATAAGCAGCACAAGAAGTCCGTATAAAATGAATCTCAGGCGGTAGCTACTCCGCCCTTGACCCACAGGACACTTTTTTAGCCAAGACTATCGAATACCAGCCGTGATTACCCTGCTGATATGCCAAATAGTTGGGCTAAAATTGTTTGCTATTTCAAATTAAATTGAAATAAGAATTATTTACTGTGCATTGTTTACTGCTTTTTGTTCTTGTTTGCTCACTATTGAGTAAAGCTTACTCACTACTGAGTATTAATTACTCACTTTTACTCAGTTTTGTTCAATTCTGCTCAAATGTGAGCAATAATGAACAATTGTGAGTAATCCAACACCAAACAAGCTAAAGACGGGTACAAAATAAATTATCAAATAATAATATTTTGCATAAATCAGAAAAATTTATGATATAATGGAATTATCCTGTTAATAACAGGATTCACGATACCATAATGAGATTTATCTCAGCTTGGTTGGAGTGCTATCAGTTTTGGTCGGCGAAAACTTTGGACTGATAGCACGCGCCCCGTGAGGGAAGAACAAACTGGGCTTTCACCAGTGTGCGCTTTTTGTGTTTGGGCTTGCACCAAACCGCTTTTTAAAATTTAAATGGCTAAAATGCCAAATCATCAAATCTTTATTTGTGAATTGAGAGATGAGGCAATTTGATTAAACAACGTATAAATAAAAAAATAGCTAAAGATATAGTTTCATATTTATATATCCAAAATGGTAGTTATAGTAATCAGTATCAATTAACAAATGCATTAATTCATATTGGATATTCAACTGATGCTATCCATCAAACGATAATTGATATGAAAAAAAACAATCTACTGGACAGCTGGACGGAAGAATCATCTGTACCAGCTTTGCCTGCTACTGTTTATTACAGAGTAACAGATAAATCAAACTTATTACTTGAAAATCAAGTAAAACGTAAAATTATCAAAATATCTTACCATCCGCTAATGGCTATTTTTTTTGGATGGTGTTTAGGGATGTTGACTCCATATGCTTATAAATTTCTTGGTTACATTTTAAGGCATTGACCGTTTTTAATTGGCTACGTATATCTATGAATAATGAGAAAAATGCGCTAGACAAATATGCCATTATAAAAAGGCTGATCCTTGTCCATTTGAGATCGTATTTTAGTTCTTTAATTTCTAATTCATTAGATTTATACATTATTAGCCTTTAATTAAAATATTTACTTTTGGGTTAAACTCGATTAAACAACATTAATTTTTTGTGTTTGGGCTTGCACCAAACCGCTTTTTAAATAGGTTATGGCATAATTTAAGTTAATACTTAAAGACTATCTTTAGCTTTTTCCGCATCTATCCGCTTCTTCAAGAGTGTTGCGTAAGCTTTAAGCATTGATGGGCTTTTAATATTATCAACTTCTTTTCGCATATAACGTCTTAACTGACGGAGTTTTGCAATTAAGAATTTTATTAGTAACATATTTTACTTTCGGGTTAAGCTCGATTAAACAACATTGCCGCGACCTAGCAACATGGCTAGGATTTATGCGGTTGGTGTTATCGGTGGATAAACTACCGATAACGTGATTATACAACAAATATATTCTTATGTGAATATTTAAATATGACAATTGAAGAACTAAGAAGATTAAATATCAATTTAATCATTGAGAAACATAAAAACTTACGTACATTTTGCCTTGAGAGCGGAATTGATTATTCCAACTTATATCAAGTAATCAAAGGCAATCGAACGTTTGGTGAGATTTTAGCGCGTAAGATTGAAGAAAAAACAAATTTACCACATGGTTATTTAGATAAAAATCACAATGAAAATGATACTTTAGAGCCTGATACATTTCGCATACCAGAATATAATGTAAAACTCTCAGCTGGACTTGGTGAGGAAGTAATACACCCTGAAAACATCAAACGCTACCATACTTTTAACGAAGAATTTTTAACTGATTTTAGAGTGAAAAAAAATAATTTAGCAATTGTCCAAGTAGTAGGAGATAGTATGCACCCTACACTTTTAAGCAATGAACTGGTTGTTATTGATTTCTCTCAAAAAGACCCGCTTGACAATCATGTATATGCAATAACAACCCAAAATCAAACATGGGTTAAACGTTACAGAATAACCCCTGCAGGTGGCAAATGGCAATCAGATAATGAAGAATACAGAGAATTTGATAAACCTCTAAATGATGGTACACCAGTTATACCAGTTGGATTAGTGCTATTCTCACTTGGTAGAAAAATTAATTAACCAATGTTGCCGAGTAGCCAGCACTCAATAACAATAATAAGCTGTATGGATAACTAAGATCAGAAAACAGTAGTAATTAAAACAATTGAAATATACAAAGTGGTAGAATTACGTTCTTCAAATCAATATTTTATCGGAACAAAATAAATGTCAAAAGTAATATCATTCTTTAATCACAAAGGTGGTGTAGGTAAAACTACCCTAGCTCATAATATTGCTTGGCATTTAGCAAACAAAGGTAAAAAAGTACTTTTGATTGATGCAGATCCTCAATGTAATTTAACTGGTTTAGTGCATGGATTTTCTGATGAAATAGAATATGATTTATTTAATGATAAGGCATATAAGTTAAGCGATTTTTTAAGCATATATGAATATTTAACTCCTAGATTGTTTACTGCGGGAAGTGATTTAGAAAATTTAAAGAAACCACTCTTTGTACATAGTCACAGCCAAGAAAATATAACGCTATTATCTGGTGATATAAGAGCGTCTGAGTATGATTTTGAATTTATTGACGCAATTAGAACTAAGTCCATGGCTACAAAACATATACCTGTTGTTTTTGAACGTTCCATTAAAGAACTTAGTAAAGATTACGACTTCACATTGATTGATTTATCTCCCAATTTAGGTGTATTCAACATGTTTAATGTAATGTCATCAGATTATTTTATTGTCCCTGTTTTTCCTAGCTTTTTTTGTTTACAGGCTATTGATAATTTAAAAAGTGTTTTCAAACAATGGAATACCCAAATTGACTACTACAGAGCAGATAAGTTTAATGAAATGGGGATTACCGCAAGACCAAAATTTTTAGGGCTAGTTTCTCAAAACTTTAGAAAACATAATAGTGGTGATACTGGTGTAGCTAAGTCTTTCAAAGAATGGGAGGAGAAAGTTAACACATCTGCCAAAGATTTAGCATCAACATTATTTACTTACGATATGGCAATATCTGGCACAATCTTTAAAGAATTATTTAAGGGTGAAGATCCATATTGTATCGCTAGAATATCTGACTTTAATCAGTTAAAAACAGTATCAGAAAAACATGGTGTACCAGTAGTTGGAATTGATAGAACTATTCTTTCTCAAGAAAGCATAGCAATACCACATTATGAGGAACAGATAACTAACTACAAAGTAATTTTTGATAAAATCATAGATGGATTAATAAAACTATAGAACCACCAAGCTCTGATAGCTTTTCATGAAAAACAAAACCCGGTAAATTTACCGGGTTACTTATTTACTACTCCGTTACAAGCTCTCTCTTTAATAAATAGATAACATAAATCAAGCTCTTGCGCGCGTTTTTGTAACTCAAGATATAAATCGTCATCAATATCAACTTCAAATTTCATGAATAGATTTTTTCAGGCAAATTTAATCGTATCAAAATTAACACTAACATTAGCTTGCATCCCCTTTTCGTGCATAAAGCTATTAGCTTCATCTTGTAGTGCTAAACGCACAAACTCAGTCGTTGAGTAACCAAGTTTTTCGGCATACTCATAGGCTTTTTTGGGGCTAACAAATTTACGTCCATGCTCAATATCACTAAGGTAGGAAGCTGAAATCCCAAGCTTTTCAGCAAATTCCTTTAAGGTTAACTCATCGCATAGACGAATAGTTTTGAGATTATCACCCAAAGATTCATCTTCACCAAGTAACTCATCTAAATATCTAGCCAAGCTTCTAGTAGTCATGTTTATTTACCTCTATAACAATAATTTTAACCGAGTTTTGTTCTTCAATATAAATTGCTCTGTAGGCTTTATTTAAGCGAATCGAGCGCTGACCTTTTCTATCACCAGCTAATGGCTCGTCATGATAACCCGGTATTTTTCTAGCCATGATAATTCCCTGATGATTCACTAATTTAACCCACATTTTTAATTTTTTTAAAATCTGATGTGGAATTTTAGCTAAGTCTTTCTCTACTTTTTTATCAAACTGAACAATATCTTGTGAATAAATCAACTTCATTAAAATAACCTTTGTTTAATTACCAGAATTATACACCTTTTTAGTGTATGTAACAATTTAATTTACTTATAACACTATTTACCATAAAAACGTCACATGCCACAATATACTATTTTGATTCTATTTTTTGCACTGCATGATAAATTATATTCACATATGAATACATAAATCTTGACATAATATATTCTTTAGTGACATAATAACGCTATAGCTTGGTTGTATAGCCAACCAAACAAAGCTCTTTAACAAGTTAAATCTACGAGATGGAAATCCACTCTGTCATAAGTGAGTGCAATATAACTTGTGATATATAGATTGCAACTAATAGCGATTATCGTCATAACATTTGATAGTCGCTATCGTGATGTAATTTACAGGAAGGGTTAAAATGAAAAAAAAGTTTAAATTTATTCCAAGAAAGTTTAAACCAAAAAAATCAAAAATAACTTCAATGACATTTGAAGAAATTATTGCTATTCATAGAGCAGAAAGTGAGGATATAGCTACAATAATAGCTAAACGTGATAGCAATTTAATTTTAATCAGCGAATGTTGCAAAAATTTGGTATAGCGTTATAACTATGCCGTTATTTGATTTATATTTGTAACTTTTGCAACCCCGTTAATTAATGTCTCCACGTCATTTTTAGTTGGTTCTTCAGATTTATTATGAACACACTGATTTCTAATGGTGGCAAGCATAGAAATATGCTTATACTCAGTCAGTGTTATAACTTCTTCTTTTTTTAAAAACTCATTATAATCATTGATACTAGGATCTTTTTTAGGAAGTTTTAGATTATTACTTTCACATATTTGTGCGAAATATGATTCTAGTACTACGCCAGCAATAGCTCCAGCTGCTCGATAAAAACCTTTATTTATTAGTTCTTTTGCTGCTTCAAGTTCTGAATCAAATAAATCAGCTTGAAGTAGTCGCTTAATGTCAAATAAAGAAGAATCAAATCGCTCATAACAAGCTTTTAATATTGCTCGTTGTTGTGTAAATTTTGGAATTGCCGCTTCCAGAGTAACTACGCCTTTTTGCCTAATACCATTTAGAAAATCTTCAATAACATATGACGAATAGTTAATTATACTTCTATTTTCAGGTATTTTATATTGTCTAATAAAATCATCTAACCTCTCAGGTAATAAGAGTTTAATTATAGATATAGATTTAGAATACCATTCTTGATAACCCAGCTGAAAGCAAGGTAAATTATTAATATAATTAGTTAAGTTTTCTGGTTCTACTCTACCATTATCACAAAATAATTTTTTAAGTTCTTCATTTGAATAACAAGAAGCAAACATTGAGTCCAAAAGAAGAAAGCCGAACTCCCTTAAGTCAATCAAGTCATTTTTATATTTTTCTAAATTATTAACACTATTTATAGTAGTTACATCCATGATGTTCCTTTTTTAGGAGTAAATAGTTGTGTGAGAACTCTATTATAACAATCACCAAGGGAACATCATGAATTTAACTGTTTTAAAGGAAGATATATGAGAGTTAATCTGTGGCTAAATATAGACAAGATGTCTAATGTGGAGCTGGAAGATTTTATAGTAGATTTTGCTGGTATGGGTTTTATCAATAACACTGACATTGAATATACGCTAAACATAAACTGTCCAGATTTTTTTCTGGCGGAAGCTATTGATTAGAGGTAATTATGGAAATTATTAAATTTATTTATGAACATTGGTTTTTAACTATTGTATTTTTATTGTTTTTGGGTATTGCATTGCATAAATAATTTAACTAACTGGAGTAAATATAATGAGTAAAGCAAGAGACAACCTCCGCGCTGCAGTTTATGCTATTCAAAAAGCAGAACGAATTAGTGCAAAATCATGCGCTATTGCCGAACGTCATATCATAAAAGGTCAAATCACCAATTATGATAACTTTTATCAACCAAAGAAAAGGAGAAACGCAATTGTTAGAGAACGAACTTAAACAAGATTGGACCAGAGAAGAGATCTGTGCCGCTTGTGGTTTCACTGTTGAATGGTTCCGGCAACTTAAAAATGCTGGCAAAATTCCACCACCCGACGATACTAATCGTAAGCCTTATATCTGGTACCGCCGAACAATTTTACCATTTATTGAAAAATGGCTCGAAAGCAAAACCTCTCAACCACCCCAACCCTGACGAAAGTCGGGTTTTTTTTATACATCAAAAACCAAGTTAACCATAGCCCACATTTAAACATGTAGGCTTTATTTATTGGAATTTAAAATGAGCGATAAAATTTATCAGGAACTAAAGGCAAAATATCATAAATCAGCTATTTCAAAACGAGAGCTGGCGGAGGAGTTAGGTTGCTCTGAGAGCACCATTAACTATTACATATCCAAAGGCATTAACTTACCAAACTATAAGAAGCTACAAGGCAAAGGTAACGGGGGAAAAGTAATTTTCCCACTTCATGAAGTAGCTGTTTTCTTATCAAAAAATTTGCAAATAGGAGAAAAAATAGACAGTAACTTCAGCAACAAACTTTAATCACAATCAGATTAGCTACCTGATTTTTTATTTTTACCCACAGGACAATATCATGTTTCAAATCATTCAATATGATCTCTCAGATCACAACCGTGAGCATTTAGTTAAACAAGTAATGAGCGGCAGGATTGCTCAATGCTTAATCAGACTATGGAATCAAAGCGCGGAACAATATGGCGCTGCAGTTCAATACTACGCCAACTATGTTGGTTAATTTTGGAGATAACTATGAACACAAATACAGCAAGCAATCCCCTATCCTCGATTAACCAGCAAATACTTGATGGATTTAGCACCCAACATAATTTATGGGCGCGGGCTTTAATCTCAACCGATGAATATTGTAGTTATATTGAAGCGAATGAGAATAAATTCAGCGAAGAGCTTTACTTTGGGCATATCCAGCAAACGTTGAATTTACTTCCAAATATTCCGAACTACCAGCGCTTATTCGCAATTCATTCACGAATTAGCCAAAAACTAACAAAAGACTTAACTTTGAGGATTGATAATGCAGAAAATAGCATGTGATATTGGTTACGGTTTTACCAAATATAAAACCGACAAAATGGTAGCAAGTTTCCCATCCGCAATTGCTCACGCGCGTAAGCATCAAGCGGATATAGCGTTGAACTTGGCTCACGAATTTGAGGGTGGTCGTTATTTACTTGGTGATGCTGCAGTTAGAAATGCGCTGACAACGCGTGATTATAGTTGGCTAGCAAAATATGCACCGCTGCTACTCTTTGAAGCGATTAATCAAGCAGCGTTCAATCTGGTTGATGAGATTCAACTAGTAACTGGGCTTAGTTTATTGAACTGGTCCAAGCGTAATGAGTTTGCCGAACGACTAAGCGATTTTGTTGTCGATAAAATCCGTGTGAATAACATCAAAATTACGCTAGTGCCACAAGGTAAAGGCGTGTACTTGGATTGTTTGGCAAGAGTTGCGGGCTTGGCTAATCAATTATGCTTGATTGTTGATATTGGAACTAATACGCTTGACGTGATTCCATTTGAGGCTGGCAAGGCTTTAGCGGCCGAAGCATATGCGACATGTGATGGAATGAATCAAGTTATTCAGGAGATACAAAAGCTAGTTAATCGTGAGTTTGGTATTTCGGTCAGTGAAGCCGAGGTTACCAAGATCATTAGAACTAATCAAATTAGCATTGCCGGTGAAACCCGTGATTTATCGGTGTGGATTGAAGAAGAAAAGCAGATTTATTTTGAAATGATTTTAAATCAGATCCGAAGTAAAAACGCTGATTTATTCAAACGTGCCGATATAATTATCTTTGCCGGTGGTGGGGCTAATTATGCTCCAGATTATCTACCAGAGAGTAAACAGTTTTACTTCGTACCAGAACCAGAAAACTCTAATGTAAATGGTTATTTTACGTTACTTGGTGATTAGCTATGGCAAGGCTACAAATAATTATAGCTGATGAGGTTGAAGAAATACTGAATCACTTTAGCCGAGCTAGTGAAAAACGTTTATTCATTGAGTATGCAATTAAATCAGCTGCTAAAAATCCAGAAATTTGTGAGATTTTTGAATTGAATAGAACTCAACTATCAGTGCCAATAAAAGATAAACTATCAATGAACGTGATTCAGGTTGCAAAACATAAGCCTGCAGCTACAGTTACTATTGACGAAGAGTTTAGTGATGAATGATTGCGATAACCTAAGCTATTACATTAACTCACGCAGCAATGGCAAGCGCTTTTTTGTTTTTTCTGCTACTGATTTAGAACGATACAATCAAAGAGCCGCTAATCCGGTAACTATGGAGCAGCTTAATCATCTTGGTTGGTATGAAGTCTGCGGTTTAAAAGACCGCTTGATTTATTTACGAAGGGAGTAGGCAAATTTGAGGATGATTTTTGAATTAACCCTTATTGTGGCACTAGCTATCTTGTTGATTAGTCTAGTGCCTTTTTTATTACGGTAACTATTTTTTAGGATAAATATAATGTTAGATATAAATGAAATCGTTCAATCAAAGCTAACTGAGTTAGCTGAAAGCAAAACAATTGAAACAGAAATTCAGAAAACAATTGAAAGTACAATTCTTAAAGAAGTTAGAGATACTTTCTCATCTTATGAATTTAGAAAAGTAATTGGTAATCGGCTTACTGAGCAGTTTTCTCAATGTTTTGCAAAAATTGATTTTAGTTCTTACAATGGATTTATTCTCAATGCATTAACTAGTTTAATTGAAAATCAATGCAAGCAAGATATCATCGAAAAAGCACAGCAGCAAATAAATGATATGCTATTCATTAAGCGTGAATCAATTAAATTGTCGTGGCTAGCGGACAGATATACAGAGTATCTAAATAGTAATGTGGATGAAGAGGATAAATATAACGTTAATGGTAGGTGGCATTTTGAAGTTCTTGAAGATGTTAGTGAACATGTTTCTGGTCTCAAAGAAATAGTAATGGGTCTTTCTCAACCTGAGCGCAGATATTCTGCTGATGATCATCTTGTTAGATTGGGTATATGGCATGATGAACGTATTTATCGACTTAGTTTTGAAGGTAAAGATATGAAAAATCTATCTACTTTTGGAGGTATGTCAGATTTTGAAGCCTTGCTTTTCAACTTGGTGATGAATGAAACAAAGATAGAATGGGATGATTTGGAGCCACACACTAGTCTTGATATTGACTATTAAAATTAGTGTCTTTTCTTTTACGGTAACTATTTTTAATTTTTAGGAGTCTTTAATCATGAAACAAGTGGTTAAAAAAGAATTTATTACCGAAGCCGATTTGATTAAACGCGGTTGGAGGGTGGATGCTATTCCTTTTTATCTAAAAGCGGAACAGAAAAAGGGAGTAGTTGATGGAATATTAACTAATCTTTACAGCAAAGAAAACGTTATTCGAGCAGAGAATTTTATCAAACGAACCTGTGCTGTAGATATTGCTTTTGCTTGATAAAACTTACTCACTCATGAATTTGAGTGAGCATCTAACATACAGGACATTGACTGCAGCGCATTGCGAAGTGCGTTGTTTTGAATGGCTTGCAACAGTGGGCTTAGAGATGCTGATTCAGGAGATAGTCAGTAGTTTTAAGCCTATTTAATTTTACTTAATTGTACATAGTTGACAAAAAAGCATACTATGGTATAATAGCGGTGGAACTAATTTTATTGGTTCTAACAGGAACGCAGCTTTGGGAGTAGCTAACTTCTTCTTTACGGAAGAGCTGGGATGGAAAAACCCAGCCTTAGCTGGGTAAAAACTACTTGAAGAACTCTATCTTAACACCTAAGATAGTGATTTTTCTAATTTTTTTCCATTTCGCTACAACGATTATTGATAGTAATCCTAGTAATGAAATCAAGGCGCTGATCATAGTTACTCCTATGAAACGCGTTGTCACTCGTGGGATGGAATTGTTGTCGCAATACATCCCACCCCTCCTACCTTGCAGTAGTTAACAGAATTATACCATAAGACCGTCAATATTCATTATTGGCGGTTTTTTATTGACATGATGAGCCATATTGCGATAGAATACCGCTTAGGACTTAGAAACTCCTTTTTCAACAGGCGGTAACGCCTAACCGTAATTATGGCTTTTTTTATATCTATACCCAATCATTGGGCGTAGCTCTAGCTACAATCAATGTCGGGGTGAGCGAATACAATAGCCGTAAGGTAAATAAGCTCAGCCGTCCTGTTGCGGTGTTTCTAACCCCCGACTTCCTACTTAGAAACTAGGAAAAATAGAAACAATCTTTTCAACAGGAAATCATCATGTCAACACAACTTAGTGCTGCTGATGTCATTGCTATTGACATCAACGGTCATACTATTACTATAGTTCCATCACAACAATTTATTACATGCAACATTGAGCAAGCATTAGGCTGGCAATGGAACGCTTGCCTCGGTCTTGTAGGCTGGCGCTGGGTAGCCATTGATGGCGTAACTCATTCGTTTTTCTCATTCAAACAAATTCAATACATGGCGGAAAAGCTAAATAAGCAAATCCCAACTATCTTACACAAATATATTTACCCACTAACCAGACATGATGACAAGGAGAATCAAATCATGACTACTAACCAACTTATTAACCTTTATGAACAAAAAAGCAACAATGGTTTAGTTCAAACTGTTGAAGCCCGTGAAATCCACAAATTTTTAGAGAGTAAGCGAGAATTTGCACACTGGGTAAAAGATCGTATCGAACAGTTTGATTTTATTGAAAATGAAGATTTTGTCAGAGTTGACAATTTTGTCAAACGTGGGCATAACAGTAACTTAGGTACAAAAACAAAAGATTATTACTTTACCTTATCTGCAGCAAAAGAATTAGCAATGGTAGAAAATAATGCAAAAGGAAAAGAAGCGCGAAAGTATTTCATCGAATGCGAGAAGAAAGCTCAAAATCCACAGATTGAACATAAACCAGAACCAGTAAAAGTTATCAGGCACACAAATGCATCTGCTATGCGTGCTGCTGACCGCATGATTGAGAAAATGACGATTAGCGATGATCGCAAAACTTTAGCCAGAGCATACTTGCTTCATAAAGAGTATGACATTCCGGTTGAAACGATGCTGCCTGCAGTAGCCCATAAGTTAAATGCAACAGAAATTGGCAAGCAGCTAGGAATATCTGCCAATATGGTTGGCAGAATAACTAATGAACTTGGCATTAAGAATGATTCGGCATTATGTGAGCTTCGGTTGGATAAGTCACCACACAGTAGCAAACAAATTGAGACATGTTACTATGCCCCATCGGTAATGGATATGGTTAAAGCCAAGTTAAATGAAAGGAAAGTATCTTGAGCCAACTAAGAGTCGAATATTTTGGGAGCCAGACAGTTAGGTTTGTAACCGATTTTGCTGGTGATGAGTGGGTTAATCTCACTGATTTGCGAAATACACAAAAATAACGAATTATCCACAGATAGCTCACACAAGTTGTGAGCTATTCTTTTTGTAACCACTAAAACAGGAGTTTATAATGAGTGACATACTAATTGAGTACTACAGGCTGCAGCTCGATGCTGCGATTGAATTAATGTTGAGTTTATGGAGGGTGTGATGGAAACATATGTTAAATTAGGGTGGATTAAACTAAGCGCGTTTGCAAAACTCACCGGAATTAGTGAAATAGCAGTAAAAAGACGTAAAGAAAATGTTAATTATCCTGCTTGGCGAGTTGGTGCAGGAATGGTCAAGCTGCTTAGGGATGGTCATTATGTCAACTATGAGGAATATTTAAAATGGGCAGAAAAGCAGCCGTCAGTAGCGGCATAAGAGAACGAAACGGACGAATTGAAATAGACTTTTATTATCGCGGTGTTCGTTGTCGTGAAACATTACAACTTGAACCAAACCTTAAAAATCTAAAATATGTGGCTCAACTAAGAGCCGCTATTCTTTTTGATATTAGTCTGAATAAATTTGACTATGCGACGTATTTCCCAGGCTCTCAACGAGTGAAGCAATTTGCTACAGTTCAAAATTTTACAATGCATGAATTATTGAATCGACAGATTGAGCTTTACACTGGACGTGAGTTAAACGGCAATATGTCAATTTCAACGTTGCAGGGGTATGTGAACTCAATCCAAGCACACTTAATCCCGTCATTTGGCAAATATGACATAACCGAGTTAAGCCCAATGTTAATTAAAGATTGGATATATTCGTTAAATTGCTCAGCTAAGACAATTCGTAATACATTAATTCCACTAAGTAAGGTTCTCAAAACTGCACTCAATGATAGATTAATCAAGTCTAATCCACTTGAAGATTTGGACTTAGACGAAATAATAAAGGATATTGCCAGGCCATCAATCAGAGAGAAGATAGACCCATTTTCTACGGAGGAAAAAGAGTATTTGATTAATATCGCTACTGGACAGCTAAAAAATATAGTTCAATTCAATTTTTGGGCTGGGTTGCGAACAGGTGAATTAATTGCGTTACGTTGGCAAGATGTCGATCTTGAAAATAAAATAATTCACGTTAAGCATAATATAGTTCGAGGAAAGGAGAAAGCACCAAAAACTAAATCTGGGGTCCGTAAAATTATCATGTTGCCACAAGCTGAAATAGCTCTAATTCGACAGTTTGAAATTACTGGTGCACAAAATGATTTTGTATTCCATAATCCTACTTATAATTTGCCATGGGCTAACGACCAAGCAATTCGACAGCAATGGCAAAAATTATTCAAAGATGGTAAAGTGCGATACAGATATTTTTATCAAACTAGGCATACTTATGCAAGCACTCTGTTAACGAATGGAGAAAATATTGCGTGGATTGCTACCCAGCTTGGGCATATTAACACGGAAATGGTGATTAAAAACTATGGTAAATTTATTCCTGATTCGGGTGTAATTGGGGGGTATAAGATGAAAGGTAATTATTAACTTTAGTCACTGTATGGTCACTGTGTTATTTTATTATGTTTTAACGGGTTGATTTAGTTGATTTTTACTGGCGGAAAAGGCGGGATTCGAACCCGCGAGACGTTTTACCGTCTGCTCCCTTTCCAAGGGAGTACCTTCGGCCACTCAGACACTTTTCCTGATGAAAAACACAGGCGCTATTATAAAATAAGCATTATATTTTTGCCTAAATTTTTTCAGATTTGATAAGCTACTATACAATAAACCTTACACATCCAAGCATTGATTAAAAGCTGGATTCATAACCAGTAGAATAATCTTGATTGAAATGATACTCTTCAGCCACCTCATCATCAGCCACTGAATTAGTACGATTTGCCAAAATATGCACCTCATTAGCTACAATTTCGGTTGTGAAACGATTGTTATTTTGCTGGTCCTGCCATTTACGCGTGCGCAAACGTCCTTCAACATACATATGACTGCCCTTTTGCGCAAATTTACCAATAATTTCAGCTAATTTACCGTAAACAACCACACGATGCCATTCAGTTTGCTCTTTTTTCTCGCCTGAAGCTTTATCACGCCATGCCTCTGTAGTAGCCAAACTAAAACTAGTTACTGGCTCATTATTCATCATATAACGTACTTCTGGATCCCCACCAAGATTACCGATCAGAATTACTTTATTCACAGACCCTCTAGCCATAATATTGTCCCCATATCTCATAAAAAAAATTATACTAAAGCAACAGATTTATCACCTATACGTTAGTTTAACATAGCAACAAAAAGCAATCAATACATACAAATAGAAGCATTTTAAATAAACCTTTTCACATCAATGACTTCCGGAATAATCAAAAAATAAGCACATAAATTTTTAATTGATGCAGCGCAAAAAAGAAGCTTTTTGCAACAAATCAACCTAATTATCTAGAAGATAATGTCTAAATGCAGATAATATGCACTAGCAGTAAAACGAAATAGAAAGTGTATTTTTGCAAGCTAAGTTTATGGGTTAATTTATGATATAATTAGTGTCCTTTTTAAAAGAGATAGATCAGAATGCTAGATACAATTGTCATTCGCGGTGCACGCACCCATAACCTGAAAAATATAGATCTGGATATTCCTAAAAACAAACTAGTTGTAATTACAGGACTGTCTGGTTCGGGAAAATCGTCATTGGCGTTTGATACCCTTTATGCTGAAGGACAACGGCGCTATGTTGAATCATTATCCGCTTACGCCAGACAGTTTTTACAGCAAATGGACAAGCCTGAAGTTGATTTGATTGAAGGACTATCACCAGCAATTTCAATTGAACAAAAAGCTACTTCACATAATCCACGTTCAACAGTTGGGACAGTTACCGAAATCTATGATTATTTACGCTTACTTTTTGCCCGAGCAGGTACACCATTCTGCCCTACTCATAAAAATGCGCTGCAAACTCAGTCGGTTGGACAAATTGTAGACACTATTCTCGAATTACCAGTAGATAGTAAGATAATGCTACTTGCGCCACTTATGGTTAATCGCAAAGGTGAACATATTGACTTACTCAACCATATTCAGGCATTAGGTTTTACTAAAGTGCGGATTAATAATACACTCTACAATCTGGGTGAAACGCCTCCACTAGATAAGAATAAAAAGCATACCATTGAAATAGTTGTTGATCGCTTAAAAATTCGCGAAGACATCAAACAACGCCTAACTGATTCGGTTGAAACTGGGCTTAATCATGGCGAAAGTAAAATTAAATTAGTTAATCTGGAGGATAATAGCGAAAAATGGTTTTCCAGTAAGTTTGCTTGTCCGGAGTGTGATTACTCAATTCCTGAGTTAGAACCGCGGATTTTTTCATTCAATAACCCCATTGGTGCCTGTCCACAATGTGATGGTTTAGGGCATATAACCTTTTTTGATCCCAATAAAGTTATAACTGGTCCGGAATTATCGATTGGTGATGGTGCAATTAAAGGTTGGGATAAACGCAATCAATATACCTACCAGATGTTGTTGTCACTAGCTAAGCACTATAAATTTGATATTGAAAAACCATGGAATGAATTAGACAAAAAAATTCAGCAGATATTACTCTACGGTTCAGGAGATGAATTAATTAACTTTAATATTCTCAACGAGCGAGGTGGTTACCGCAGTAGCAAACAAACTTTTGAAGGTGTCGTTAATACACTTGAACGACGCTATTTTGAAACCGATAGCTCACATATCAAAGAAGAATTAGCAAAATATCAAAATAATCGCGAATGTCCAGAGTGTCACGGTTCACGTTTACGTAAAGAAGCCCAATGTGTAACTGTTGGGCAATATAATTTATCAGCAATTAGCGCTTGGCAACTCAAAAAATGCTACGAGTATTTTAGTGATTTACATTTAGAAGGTCACAAGCAAGAAATCGCAACTAAAATCGTTAAAGAAATTAATACGCGCCTTGGCTTTTTAATTGATGTTGGTTTGGATTATCTAACGCTAAATCGTTCTGCAGATACCTTGTCGGGCGGAGAAGCGCAGCGGATTCGTTTAGCCAGCCAAATTGGCTCAGGATTGACTGGTGTGATGTACGTATTGGATGAGCCATCAATTGGACTACATCAGCGCGACAATGATCGCTTGATCGGCACGCTTACCAAGTTGCGTGACTTAGGTAATACGGTAATTGTAGTGGAACATGATGAAGATGCGATTTTACATGCTGATTACCTAGTTGATATTGGTCCTGGTGCTGGCGAACATGGTGGAGAAGTTATTTTTGCTGGTTTACCTCCCGAAATTCGTAAATGCCCCAACTCTATTACTGGACAATATCTTTCGGGAGCTAAGCAAATTGCGATCCCAGCAAAACGACGCAAACAAGATAAAGGTTATCTAACTTTAACCGAAGCAAGTGGAAACAATCTTAAAAAAGTTAATCTGGAAATCCCCGTAGCTAATTTAGTCTGCATAACTGGTGTATCAGGGTCAGGTAAATCAACTTTAATCAATGACACACTCTATCGGGCGCTGGCACAACACCTTTATGATAGTAGCCAATCGCCTGATGTATTCAAACAAATCAATGGGCTTGAACACTTTGATAAAGTAATTAATGTTGATCAAAGTCCAATTGGGCGAACACCACGCTCTAATCCAGCTACCTATACTGGCTTATTTACGCCAATCCGTGAGCTATTTACACAAGTAACGGTGGCTCGTGAACGTGGTTATGGACCAGGAAGATTTTCTTTCAATGTCAAAGGTGGGCGCTGTGAGGCCTGTCAGGGTGATGGCTTAATCAAGGTTGAAATGCACTTCTTGCCAGATATCTATGTTTTATGTGACACTTGTAAAGGTAAACGTTATAACCGTGAAACCCTAGAAGTTCTCTACAAAGGTAAAAACATCCATGAGGTGTTAGAAATGACGGTAGAAGAATCATTGGAGTTTTTTAGTGCGATTCCGGTAATTTCACGTAAATTAAAAACACTTATTGATGTTGGTTTGGGCTATATCCGTCTTGGTCAATCGGCAACAACTCTCTCAGGCGGTGAAGCACAACGAGTTAAGCTTGCTCTTGAGTTATCTAAGCGTGATACCGGACGAACGATGTATATTCTGGATGAGCCAACAACTGGCTTACATTTCCATGATATTGATTTGCTGCTTAAAGTATTACATAAATTTGCTGATCATGGTAACACTGTCGTGGTTATTGAACATAATTTAGACGTAATCAAAACTGCGGACTGGGTTATTGACTTGGGTCCGGAAGGCGGCGAAGGCGGCGGTAAAATTATCGCAACAGGAACGCCTGAACAAATTGTAAAATTAAACAAAGGCTATACCGGTAAATATCTAGCACCAGTACTAAAAAAGAGTAAATAATCAGTAAATATTATGCGGCACTATTCATTTACAGGAAAAGTCTGGAGATATGCTGGTAAAGCAGCATGGTATTTTGTAACGCTGCCCGAAGAGTTGGCAGATGAAATCAAAGCATTAAAATCTCTGCATATTGGCTATAGTGGTGGATTTGGTTCAATAAAAGTATCCACAACCATTGGAGTTAGTCAATGGGAGACTTCAGTTTTTCCAGATAAGAAAAGTGGATCTTATTTACTGCCATTAAAGAAATCGGTGCGTGAGGCTAATTTGCTTGAGGATGGAAGTTCAATAACAATAAAATTAGTCATGATTGGCATATAGTAAATAGTTGGTATAAATTACCTCTAGACAAATCTAAAAGGAAGCAATAAAATGACAACTAATCAATGGAACGCAGAATTTTATAACGATAAACATAATTTTGTAACTAATTACGGTGATAACGTAGTTGAATTGCTAAACCCGCAGGCCAATGAAACAATTTTGGATTTAGGCTGTGGTAGTGGTGGATTAACCGCCAAAATTGCTGAAATTGCAGCTAAATGCTATGGTATTGATTTTTCGGCTGAAATGATTGCCAAAGCGCAACAAGACTACCCTACTATTAATTTCTTACAACATAATGCAGAACAAGCTTTTCCATTTACAGAGAAATTTGATGCGGTTTTCTCCAATGCAGCTCTACACTGGATGATGAATGCCGAAGCGGTTATTAAGAATGTTGCTGCAAGCTTAAAACCTAATGGTCGTTTTGTCTTTGAAATGGGTGGTCATGGCAATGTTGCACAGGTTTTAAATGCAATTCAATCTGCGGCTAATGATTTCAAACTTGGGGAATTAGCATTAATCAATTATTATCCAAAAATTAGTGAATACAGCACACTCTTGGAGCAGAATGGCTTTAAAGTAACATTTGCTATTTTATTTGAACGCCCAACTTTACTTGATGGTGAACAAGGATTACAAAACTGGGTTCGGATGTTTCGCAATAATGTAATAGCGTCTATCCCTGAAGAACGGCAACAAGAATTTTTAAAGTTAGTAGATAGTTACGGAAGAGATAAACTCTATCACGATGGTAAATGGTATGCAGATTACGTTCGGCTTAGAATGATTGCGGTTAAGCTATAATTATGCTAAAAAGAATCCTTACCGACCAAAGATTGCAATCTCTTAGTAATAATGGTCATTGGCAAACAATTTGGCCACGTTACCTGACTAATCACTTGTTAAACCTTGATTATCAGCGCCAACGAATCTATACACCAGATGGGGATTTTATTGATTTGGACTGGGTAAACTCTGGAGTTATTGATAAACCTACAGTAATATTATTTCATGGAATGGAAGGTAATTCGCAAAGTCATTATGCCAGACGGATCATGTATCACCTGCAAACCATTGGCTGGAGGGGGTGCGTGGCGCATGCGCGAGGCTGCAGCGGTGAATTAAATGCAACACTAAGTTCATATCATGCTGGACTTACTAGTGATATTCAATTAGTAGTTGAAACAGTTAAAAAAATTACTCCATCGCAACTTTTTATCGTAGGAATATCGCTTGGTGGTAATGCCATGCTTAAGTTTCTAGGTGAGAATAGTCCAGCATCTACAATGGTGAACGCAGCCTGTGCCATCTCCGTACCTTTTGATTTAGAGCTAACTTCTGAACATATGAATAATGGTTTAAGCAAAAGATTATATACACCATACTTCATGAAGAGCCTGTTGCCAAAAATGAAGTCATATGCTGAGAAATTCCCGCAAAATTTTAGCTTGCACCCAGAAGTTAAAACCATGCATGAATTTAATGAACTATATATCACTCAAATGTATAGTTTTAAAAATGCAATGGAATACTATGCCCAGTCAAGTTCTATTAATTTTCTAAAAAATATTACTATCCCAACACTATTAATTCAAGCTATAAATGATCCGATGATTCCAATATCTAGTTTGCCAAAGCAGAAACAATTAAGCCCTACTATTAGATTTGTCAAGTTAAATTCAGGTGGACACGCAGGATTTGTTAGCAATAACCGCAATCTTAAAAAGGCTTTACTTAAACTACCGCAAATTATGGTACAATACTACCGTAATTATTCTAATTTGAGAGGAAACATTATGTCTTTAAAATCTGTAGCACAACAAACTTTAGGTCTTATTGATTTAACTACATTAAATGATAATGATACTAATGAAATCGTAGTTGAATTATGCAAAAAAGCCAGCACTGAATTTGGTTCAGTTCCTGCAATTTGCATTTTCCGTCAATTTATTCCTGCAGCAAAAGAATATTTCCAACAAAATAAATTAAACATTAAAATTGCGACTGTGACTAATTTTCCACATGGTGGTACTGATCTGGAATTAGCACTGAAAGAAACGCAAGAAGCTATTGATCTTGGTGCGGATGAAGTTGATATTGTATTTCCATATCGTGCGTTAATGAACGGTGATACTGCAATCGGCGCAGAAATGATAAAAAAAGCGAAACAAATTTGTGGTAACAAAACGCTAAAAGTAATCATTGAAAGCGGCGTGCTGAATGATCCAAAATTAATTGAACAAGCAAGTGATATTTCAATTGCAAATGGTGCTGATTTTATTAAAACCTCAACTGGTAAAGTAGCAGTTAATGCGACTTTGGAAGCAACTGAGATTATGTTAAACTCAATTAAAAAAAATAATAAACCATGCGGCTTTAAAGCTGCAGGAGGCATTCGCTCAGTAGCTGAAGCTAAAGAATATTTAGAATTAACTGCGCGGATTATGGGTAAAGATTGGATTAATGCTAATAATTTCCGTTTTGGCGCATCCAGCATCCTAACCGATGTATTAAATATCCTAAACGATCGTGAAAGTGTTATTAATAACAACTTATATTAAGAGCAGAGGTGCATTATGCAAAAACGTGTAATTGTAATGGTTTTGGACTCTTTTGGAATTGGCAATCTACCCGATGCAGCCAAATTTGGTGATAGTGGTAGTGATACATTAGGTCATATTGATCAATATGCCAAAGAGCATAACCTTGACTTTAAAATTCCTAATTTATTAAAACTAGGTCTAGGTAAAGCTTATCAGCTAGTAAATGGCAAAACACTTCATGCAGATACTGGTGATTATACTGTAAATGGTTTTTACGGTGCAGCACGTGAACTAAGCTCTGGTAAAGATACAACCAGCGGACACTGGGAAATCGGTGGTTGTCCAGTGCAGTTTGACTGGGGATATTTTAGCTCTCATGATAATAGTTTTCCACCAGAATTGCTGGATAAAATTGTTACACGAGCTAAGTTACCTGGTTATTTGGGCAATTGTCATGCTTCAGGCACAACGATTATTGCTGAATTGGGCGAAGAGCATATCAAAAGTGGAAAACCAATTTTCTACACCTCCGCAGATTCTGTATTCCAAATTGCCTGCCACGAAGAAGCATATGGTTTAGACAAGCTTTATGAACTATGTCAGATTGTTCGTGAAGAACTTGAGCCCTACAATATTGCGCGGGTAATTGCTCGTCCATTCGATGGCAATTCTTCCGCGAATTTTGCACGGACTAAAAATCGTAAAGATTATTCACTCTTGCCTAGTGCACCGACTATCCTAGATGTGTGTAAAGAAAATGGTGGTGAAGTCGTTGCAATTGGTAAAATTGGCGATATTTATGCTCACCAAGGTACTACGGTTGAAATTAAAGCCAGTGGATTACCAGAATTAACTGATAAAACGCTGGATGCAATTAAAACTTACGCGGCGGATAAACCAACCTATATTATGACCAATTTAGTTGACTTTGATATGAATTTTGGACATCGCCGTGATGTAGTTGGTTATAAAGAGGCCTTGGAGTATTTTGATACGCGGATTCCTGAACTAATCGCAAGTTTACAGGCAGATGATATTCTACTCTTTACTGCGGATCATGGTTGCGATCCAACTTGGCCGGGCTCAGATCATACTCGTGAACATATTCCAGTTATTGGATACTATCAAGGCAAGGAATTAAATATCAGTGTACGTGAAATTTTCTCGGATATCGGGCAAACAATTGCCAGTCATCTGAATTTACCAAAATTGGCTTTCGGTAAATCCTTTATCTAACTTATTAGATAATAAATAATAACGGTCTTTAAACACAAGTTTAAAAGACCGTTAAACATATTACTTACACTTTTTCATACTAATCGACCAATCTGGACCAGAATGCACATCGTATTTGGTAGAAAAATTGGCCATATTTAGAGCAACTGACACATTTAGCAAACTATTAAGATAAACCAGCGGTTTACCATCAGGAACATCACCAAAACTTGCAACATATGGTGCTTTACCACTGTATTTTAAATCTTGACCATGCTTAATTTTGATACATAAGGTATCGCCATCTTTTACATTCAATTGCGTAAATAAACCGGAATCGATATTACTCCAAACATTTCCGTATTGAATATCTAAAATTGGAATATTACCGTTTAATTCACCATTTTTTAATTCTGGTGCTTGATATGGAATCATTACAACTTTTGACTCTAACAGCGGACCAACTTGAGCATAATCAATTACTCCAGCAGCAAGTCGCGCCCCAGTATAAGCATAAACATCTCTCCCATGGAAGGTATATGATTTCTCTGAACCTTTGAGACGATTAACTTTTTCATCGATTTGTCGTACACTATCAATTCCAAATTTCTGTGCAACTAAAGTCAAAGTACCATTATCTGGTGAGACAAAATACTGTCCCGTTTTAGTTTTCAAGACTACTGATTTACGATCGGTGCCAACGCCTGGATCTACCACACTTACAAAAACCGTACCTTGCGGCCAGTATTCTGCGGTTTGATATAAACGATATGATGCTTCCCAAATATTATACGCAGGAATTTCATGTGTTAGATCATAAATCTTGAGCTGCTTATCTACGCCAAAAGCAACGCCTTTCATTGCTGAAACCGCACCATCTTTCAGCCCAAAATCAGTTTGAAGAACCAGAGCCTCTTCAGCAAATACGCTTGTCGCAATACTTAAACACAAACATAACGTTAAATTCCGTAATTTTCTCTGCATTTTATTCTTTCCTAACTAAAAACTAAAATAGGGTTTGAATGCTATAAACTAACGTAAATAGCAAAACCAAACCCCATCGGACAAATTTATTTAATTTGTTTAGTTGACTACCATTTGGTACAATTCATAGTAAACTTTGGCAGCAGCATCCCAGCCAAGTTGTTGCTGCATAGCATACTTTTGCACACGCTTCCATTCAGCTTTGCGCGCATGTAGAGCAAATGCACGGCGCACAGCAGCACCAAACTCAGCAACATTAAAACCATCAAAGACAAAGCCGCTAGCCGTACCATCAGCTAAGTTTTCCAGCGAACTATCAGTTACCGTATCCGCCAAACCACCTACTTTACGCACCAATGGCAACGTACCATAGCTCAAACCGTACAACTGAGTCAAACCACATGGCTCAAAACGAGATGGAACCATAATTACATCACTGCCAGCAATAATTCGATGGGCATGTACCTCATCATAGCCAAGTTGTACCGCCATTAACTCTGGGTTCGCTGCAGCTCGTTCACTAAACGCCGCCTCAAGCCCTGCATCGCCACTACCTAAAATTACCAATTGACCACCACGGCTTAATATTTCATCAACTCCAGCTAAAACCAGATTTAGACCTTTTTGCTCTGTCAAACGACTAACAATAGCGAAAATTGGTTTTTCATCTTGTTTAGCTAGACCGCAATATTCCTGTAATGCACTGCGGCAGGCCAATTTTCCAGCTACTGAACGAATATTGTAATTAGCGGCAATCAATGAATCTGTGACTGGACTCCATACTGCAGGATCAACACCATTTAGCACACCGCTTAAATCATGTGAGCGCGCCTGTAGTAAACCATGCAAACCACAACCTTGCTCTTCACCCTGAATTTCACGGGCATAACTAGGACTTACCGTAGTGATCTTATCCGCAAAAAATAATCCAGCTTTAAGAAATGATACCTGACCATGAAATTCCAGTCCGTGAATATTAAAGAACCAGATTGGTAAATCAATTTCAGCTAAAACGCGGTAAGGAAAAACTCCCTGATAGGCTAAATTATGTACCGTGAAAATTGATGCAGCTAATTTTTGACCAGTTTTAATCTCTTCTGCTTTCAAATAAGCAGGAGCTAAACCAGCATGCCAATCATGAGCATGGACTACCTCTGCCGACCATTCTGGGTCAAGGCTGCCAGCTAATTGAGCCGCAACCCAACCAAGCAAGGCAAAGCGACGATAATTATCAGCATAGGCTTGATTGTTAGCATCTGCATAAGGATTACCAAGACGGTCAAACAAATCTGGTGCATCGATAACATACAATGTGATCGAACTATCTGGAGTTTTTGCCAGATAAAGGCGCACATCTGCAGCACCAAATTTAGAACCTAATTCAGCAACTAATTCTTTATCAATGACGTTACTCATAAATGCCGGGAAACCCGGCACCAATACTCGGCTATCACAACCAAATTCAGCCAATGCAGGCGGCAAAGCGCCAGTCACATCAGCCAACCCACCTGTCTTAAGTAGTGGAAATAGCTCACTACAAACATGTAAAACACGCATAACAATATTTACCCTTAAAGCTTAGCCAACATTTGACTTGTTACCAGAACCACACCACTGTCAGTACGGAAGAAACGTTCCGCATCAAGTTGCGCATTTTCACCAATTACTGTTCCAGCAGGAATCACACATCCATGGTCAATTACGACTTTACTCAAGCGACAACCTTCACCAATCTCAACATCCGGTAAAATAACCGCCTGATCCAAAATACAGAACGATGCGACTTTAACATTTGAGAACATTACGGCATGAGAAATTGCTGAGCCACAGACAATACAACCACCAGATACCAGCGTATTACGTGACACACCATTTACACCATTATTATCTGGTACAAATTTAGCCGAAGGAAGCTGTTGTTGGTATGTCCAAATTGGCCAATCTTTATCGTAAAGATTAAGTTCAGGCATATTTGATGCTAAGTCCATATTCGCAGACCAGAAAGCATCGACAGTTCCAACATCACGCCAGTATGGTTTAACATCTGGTTTATTACGCGGAACACATGACATGCCAAATGGATGCGCGTACGCTCGCCCTTCACTTACTACTCGAGGGATAATGTCTTTACCAAAATCATGGCTGGATTCAGGGTTAACAATATCTTCCTCCAACAATTGATACAAGTACTTAGCATTAAAAATATAAATCCCCATACTAGCTAAAGAGACATCTGGATTACCGGGCATAGTCGGTGGATCTTGTGGTTTTTCAACAAAACTAGTAATTTTTCGCTCAGTATCAACACCCATTACGCCAAATGCAAAAGCTTCAGCCTTAGGTACTTCGATACAACCAACTGTACAACCTTGTCCATGATTAACATGATCTTGCAACATAATGGAGTAATCCATTTTATAGATATGATCTCCAGCCAACACAACAATATATTCTGGATCGTAAGAGTGCAAAATATCAATATTTTGATAAACTGCATCCGCAGTTCCACGATACCAATGCTCTTCATCTACTCGTTGTTGAGCTGGCAATAAATCAATAAACTCATTCAATTCACCGCGCAAAAAGCTCCAACCACGTTGTAAATGGCGCAATAAAGAGTGTGATTTATATTGCGTAACTACCCCAATTCGGCTAATTCCAGAATTAAGACAATTTGATAAGGCAAAATCAATGATCCGGTATTTACCACCAAAATAAACGGCTGGCTTGGCGCGTTTATCTGTTAATTGATACAAACGGGAACCACGACCACCAGCAAGAACTAATGCCATGGCACGTTTAGGTAATTGACGGGTTAAATTTAAATCTTCCATAGAATGAGGCATATTATTTCTCCACAATAAAAATTAAAATTCACGCACAGAAATCAAATCAATAATTAATTCAAAAAACAACGAATTTTTTGAGTATATACTCATAATCCAAGTTTCAAAAACGAAGAGTACATTTTTAGGTTGCGACAGTCGGCTGGTTCATTCCAGTTCTCGCTGCAATTTCAGCAATCTCATTGGCAATTACAATTAATTCCGCTAATGCCTGCTGGGTTGGCACATTGAAATTAGCAGGATTTGCCTCGTACTTCTCTATATATACGCGCAAAGTAGCACCCTCAGTACCTGTGCCAGATAAACGGAAAACAATTCGTGAGCCATCACTAAAAATCAAACGCACACCTTGATTAGTTGACAATGAACCATCAACAGGATCAGTATAGCTAAAATTATCAGCCGTTGCAATCGTATAGCTGTTAAATTGCCCCCCAGCTAATCCAGAAAGTTTAGTTTGTAAATTACTCATCAAGTCTTTGGCTACAGTACTATCAATTGCTTCATAATCATGACGTGAGTAAAAATTACGCCCAAAGCGCTGCCAATGTTCGTCAACAATTTGCGGAACTAATTTTCCAGTTGCCGCTTGCAGATTTAGCCAAAATAATACCGCCCAAACTCCATCTTTTTCACGAATATGATCTGAGCCAGTACCGTAGCTCTCTTCACCACAAAGTGTAACCTTACCGGCATCTAATAAATTACCAAAGAATTTCCAACCCGTTGGTGTCTCATATGCTGGCACATTTAATGCTTTGGCAACTAAATCTGCTGCCGTAGAAGTTGGCATTGATCTGGCAATCCCACTGATTCCATTGCGATAGGCAGGAATTAGCTGCGCATTAGCTGCCATAATAGCCAGACTATCTGAAGGGGTTACTACAAAATCACGTCCAACCACCATATTACGATCCGCATCACCATCGGAAGCAGCACCAAAATCAGGCGCATCTTTACCACTCATATGAGCAATTAGTTCCGCGGCATTGACTGGATTGGGATCTGGATGATGATGTCCAAAATCTTCTAGAGGTTCACTGTTTACTACAGTTCCAACCGGAGCTCCAAGCATTTGTTCTAAAATTCGTTTAGCATAAGGACCAGATACTGCGCTCATTCCATCAAAGCGCATTTTGAAACCGCTCGCAAATAGCGCACGAATTTTATCAAAATCAAAAATCTGTTGCATAAGCTCTGCATAATCATTGACTGAATCGATAACTTCAACTGCCATGTTTTCAATGGTATAGTGCCCTATGGTATTCAAATCAACCTGATTCTCAGGTGCATCACTAATTTTGTATTCTTGAATAGTTTGTGTTTTCGCATAGATAGCATCCGTAATTTTCTCTGGTGCTGGACCGCCATTGCTAATATTGTACTTGATCCCAAAATCACCATCTGGACCACCTGGATTATGGCTAGCAGATAAAATAATTCCACCAAAAGCTTGATACTTACGGATAATACAGCTCACAGCTGGCGTAGATAAAATACCACACTGCCCGACCAAAACTTTGCCAACCCCAGCCGCAGCTGCCATACGCAAGATAGTTTGAATAGCAACACGATTATAATAACGACCATCACCGCCAAGAACTAGTGTCTTACCAGAGAGCCCGTCTAATGAGTCAAAAATTGCTTGAACGAAGTTTTCTAAGTAGTTAGGCTGTTTGAAAATAGTGACTTTTTTGCGTAACCCTGAAGTTCCAGGCGCTTGCCCTGAGAATGGTTGTGTGGCGATAGTTTTTATACTCATAGTTACTCCAACTAATTTTGACTGGTTATTAGAAGAAATTGATTAATTTATAATTAAAATATACTGTGTTATTTTACCATGCAGCGAGCTTACCCGAGGTAGCTAAATATACAAAAAAACATAACTGTCTAGACTATTTTGCAGTAGCATTGTTACAAGACTCCTCACGTGCTTCTCATGTAAATAATCTGTGGTACATTTAGTAAAAAGGGTTCGACGAGTTCATTCCTTTCAAATCCCATAATCTATTATTTAAACATTCTGTAATTAGTAAAAGTTGTTTTTACAGATAAGTGGCAATTTCGCACTGCCGCACCACCACGGGATTTTTTGACAAAATAGTGGAAAACTTAAAGAGGCAAAGATACTATTTTGCATTTAATGTATGTATGTGTGTATAATTATGCATATTGAGGAGTAAAAAAATGAGCAAAAGAGTTAATTTATATATTCAAGATGAAGTACTTTGGGAACATTTTACCCAGCTAGTTGGTCGTGGCAATGTAAGTAAATGGATTGAAAATTATATTAGACCATTTGTTAATAATTCAGATTTAGCTTCTTCTTATCAAGTGATGTCACAAGATAAAAACAGAGAGAATGAAGCGCAAGAGTGGTTAAATGGAACATTTGGAGATGTCGGACATGAATCGTGGTGATGTTTACTGGGTAAACTTTGATCCTGCGGTAGGCTCTGAGATTCAGAAAAAACGTCCGGCGGTCATAGTAAGTAATAATTTGAATAATATGTACATGCAACGTGTTCAAGTATTGCCTGTGACTTCTAATGTTTCAAGAGTTTACCCTTGCGAAGCACTTGTACAGATTAGAGGTAAGCAAGGCAAAGCTCTTGCAGATCAAATTACCACCGTTGATAAAAGATGCTTTGGCAATTTCATTGGTTCTGTTAATGCCTCGGAGATGGATAACATTTCAGGTATTATGAAAACTCAACTTAATTTATAAATTTCTTTTTCCTTGGTTACTGGTTTTTTGTACGACTAATAAACCACTTTGGTGGTTCATTGTAATATTTTTCACTATGTTGCAAAAGCGATTTATACCAAGAGAAAAGTTCTAAAATATTATCTCGATACTGGTATAAATTTTTAGCTTCCGGAGGAAGTAATCGGTTAAAGGAACTTATTTTCATAGGATTTGTCCAGTATTTCTCGCTAATGTTGTATTTAAAGTCAATTAAATAATCTATTAATGTTTGATCCATCTGATCTGATAATATCACAATAAAGTGTTCTACCCCATCATATAACTCTTTAATATTCTTATCAATATATTGACCAACAGTTAGATCACCTATATTTGAATATTGATCAATACCAAGGTTAAATATTTTACTAATTTCAGTATCACTTAATGACACACCTTCACATTTAGTAAAATTTGAATTACAAGATAACCTTATTAAATGAGTAAAAAACCCGCCAAGAGGTAATAATATCGAATTAAATTCCATTCTTATTAACTCATTTCTATTCTTTAATTTTTTAAATCTTGGAAATTCTACAACAAGTATAAAAAAGAATGTACTAACTATTAACCCTGATCCGATATTAATGAATACTGAACTAATATTGGGAGAATTCTCCAATAAAGTAATTGCAACAAGGCAGATGACCATTCCTAAAATTATCAAAGAACTCAGCATTACTTTATGTTCTAAAATACCAAAAAATTTCCTATAATAGCTAATTTTAAATAAAAATAATTTATAATATTTATTCATGGTTTTATTTAAACTTGTGTTTTTAATTATACCATAATTGAACTCAATAAAATTTAGATTAAACCAATGTTAATTAAAGAAAATTTGTTGACTTAAAAGCTTAATCATAGTTTGGGGTAGGCTGAGTTAATTATAATCTTCTGCAACGATTACAGAAGATAAGTGGTAATAATAATTGTAAGCTCACTCACTTTTGGTTATAATGCCTACTTAACACTAAATATGATATTACGACCATTTGGCGTAAAATCAAAAATTAATTTTACTTCAATCTCTTTTTATAAAGGACTTGATATGCATACAAGTACCAAATCAATCTTAAACTCTCAATTCAGTTTATTTCTTCATTCGAGTAGATAGCTAAATCATCTTTAACATATTTGATGTTCAGTATTGCAAATAATAATTTTTAGCAAGTCAATGTGATCATTTTTAGAATCAAATAGTTGAAGGTGTTAGATATGGCGGTTATCTATCTCTGGTATTATAATTTGCTTATATAATTGATTAGCTCAGCATGAATTTACCACAAAATAATTACAGAGAAACTATCATGACTAAATCCAACACAAATTACTTAACACTACTACTATTGTGTCTTGGTTATTTTATTGACTTTTATGATTTGACGATCATGGGAGTTAGTTATAACGAATTAATCCAAGAACAATTTAATATCACCGCCGTGGCGCAAATTCAGCAAACCTATTTAATGATTAGCAATTTTCAGACTATAGGGATTTTTATTGGCGCGATTCTCTTTGGAATCCTTGGCGATAAAATCGGGCGTGCTACAGCAATAAAATACAGCATATTACTCTACTCTTTATCAACCATTGCTGCAGTGTATACACATTCACTCCCCCTGTTTATCTTACTTCGGACTTTATCTTACATTGGACTAGCTACTGAGTTTTCGACTTCTACGGTTTTAATTTTGGAGCTATTTCCAATTAAATCTGCTGCTTGGGGAACCGCAATCCTCTACTCCTTTGGTGTACTTGGTGGAATAACTGCCACTTCAATCGGTATGATTTCATGGAAAGCGATGTTTTTATGCGGTGGAATTGCAGGACTAGCACTTTATTTTGGGCGGGGTAAAATAAAAGAGTCAAGTAAATTCCTCTATGCCAAAGAACACTCTGAACAAAAATTTGGCAGTATATGGCTACTCTTAGGCAATCGTCAATACTTTCTCAAGCTAATCAAATATTTTCTCATGATAACGCCTTATTTTGCGATGATTACCATGATGTTTATTTTTCCTAATTACATCATTAAAACTTATACTTTAGGCTATGCGACTAAAATGTTGTTACTAGGGTTCTTTGTTGGAAATATCTTAAGCTGTTTATTAAGTGCTTTTATCAGTATAATTTTCAAAAGCTATAAACCATTTATGCTATTAAGTTTGTGCATTTTTCTAGTATTAATGCTCAATTTCAAAAATATTCCAGAACCGGGAATTTTAATCTACAGTATTGGACTAGGAATGATTGGTGGTGGTTACCCCATCGTCTGGGCACAACAGATTGCTAAAGAATATCCAATTCATATCCGTAATCTTGCCAGCAACACTCTCTTTGCATTAGGACGGGCTTCCAGCATAATATTCAATCTTTTTATTAGTGGCTGGCTTGCAGTTAAAGGTGCTTTTGTTAGCAATGCGATAATTACTACCATAATCGTATTTGTTTTAGCGCTTAGTAGCATTATTTTCTCATTTGGTAAAAAAACATCTGCAGCGCAGATTGACTCTGGAGAAATAAGCTCATGAAAAAATTTACCATTGCAGATTTTAGTGTCTATAAAACCCAAGCTAAAAAAATCACCATGATTACCGCCTATGATTTCAATCATGCCCAGCTAATTGCTGAATCGTTAATTAATACAATTTTAGTCGGCGACTCGCTAGGAATGGTGATTCAGGGAGCCAAGAATACTCTCAGCGTATCTCTAGACGATATTTTGTATCATACTAAAGCGGTTCGCCGTGGTGCACCAGATAAATTTGTCATTGCAGATATGCCCTATCTTAGCTATCATCTTGATAGTAAGACAACTATCCAAAATGCAGGAACTTTAATCTGTACAGGTGGTGCGGATGCTGTTAAACTGGAAATTAACAATGTTAGCATGTTATCACAGATAAGCTCGCTCACCGATGCACAAATTCCCGTGATTGCACACATTGGCATGACACCTCAATCCGTGAATGTCTTTGGAGGATTCAATGTTCAAGGTAAAAATGCAGAGCAAGTACACCATATTGAGACGATGGCGAAGTTAGCCCAAGATGCAGGAGCCCGTGCGATTGTCATTGAATGTGTTCCATCAAATCTAGCGCAAAAAATAACTGAAACCTTACTAATACCAACCATAGGTATTGGCGCTGGAAATGGCTGTGACGGACAGGTTTTAGTGTTAAATGATTTATTGGGGATGTCCAAACACACTCCTAAATTTGCCAAGCAGTACTTAGATGGTAAATCTCTAATTAAAAATGCATTGAATAAATTTAGCCATGAAGTAACTTCACAAACTTTTCCCTCAAATAAATATAGTTATTAGGTAATATATGGAAACAATCTACACTAGAATAGCTTTACAAAATAAGATACAAAGGTTAAAACAACAAAATGCTGTTATTGGTTTTGTACCAACAATGGGATTTTTACATGATGGACATTTAAGTTTGATGGATGAAGCGCGCAAATTTTGCGATGTGGTAATTGTCAGTATTTTTGTCAATCCATTACAGTTTGGACCGAACGAAGATTTTAGCAACTATCCACGTGCCATAGAGCGTGATCTTGAACTGTGTGCTAATCGTGGAGTTGACGTGGTGTTTGCGCCACAAGCACAAGAACTAATTCCACAAGAAACATTAGTTGTTTTAAATGTTAACCAGCTTGGTAGCAATTTATGTGGTAAAAGCCGCCCAAATCACTTTCAAGGTGTTTGTACGATTGTTAATAAACTATTTAATCTGGTGCAACCTGACTATGCATTTTTTGGGCAAAAAGATATCCAGCAATTCAAAATAATTGAACGAATGGTAAATGATTTATTTATACCAGTTAAATTAAAAATGGTTAAAACCGTCCGTGATAGCGATGGATTAGCGCTTAGCTCACGCAATAAATATCTTTCAACAGAGCAACGCCAACACGCGTTAATTGTACCGCAAGTAATTGAATTTATTGCTAATCAGATAATTAAACTCCGTAAATCTCAATTGCAAATAACACAAGAGCAATATGATACATTACTCAATCAAGCCAAAGAGATGGTGGATAAAATAGCGGATGGTCGTGTAGACTATCTGGAGATTGTCAGCGCAAATAATTTACAGCATACAAAAGATATTAAGCAAGAATTAATCATCGCAGCAGCTATTTACATCGGAACGACACGCTTAATTGATAATCATATTCTTAGTGAAGAATCTTGCTAAAATGCGTTTATTGGGACATAAAAATTAATGGCTAAAATATTAATTGGAATCAGTGGTAGTATTGCAGCATATAAAACTATTCTTTATTTGCGAGAATTACGTAAACTCAACCATCAATGTCGTGTAATACTCACTACAGGTGGTGCGCAATTCGTTACAGCTAATTTGCTTGCGGCTTTGGGATGCGAAGTTTATTGTGATCAAACTCTAGACTTAACCAAGCCTGAGCAGTCCATGTTGCACATTGATCTTGCAAAATGGGCTGATCGTTTCATTATTGCACCATTATCCGCACATACACTGGCTAAATTAGCTCATGGGTTTGCCGATAACTTATTAACGCAAGCCGCCTTAGCTTATGATGCGACAATTCAGCCAATTTATTTAGCACCAGCAATGAATCAACAAATGTGGCATAACCAAGCAACACAAGCCAATCTTCAATTACTAAAAGAGCGTAATTTCACAATCTGGGAGCCAGCAACTGGACTACAGGCTTGCGGCGATAATGGTACTGGACGCATGATTGAAGCTGAGCAATTAGTGATGCTAACCGAGCAAACCTTAGCTCCATCATCTTTACTTGGCAAAAAAATCATTATAACCTTAGGTGCAACCGTAGAGCCGATTGATCCAGTTCGCTTTATTTCCAATCACAGCTCAGGTAAAATGGGTCTAGCCTTAATTAATGCAGCATTAGCTCGTGGAGCACAAGTAGTTGCGCTGTGTGGAAAATTAGCGGTCAAATTACCAATGCACCCTCATTTACAATACTTTGAAACTTTAAGTGCGGATGAAATGCTTGGATGTGCGTTAACTCAAGCTATTGATGCAGACATGATAATTGCCTGCGCTGCTGTTGCCGATTATAAAGTGGCAAATTATGCACCACAAAAAATCAAAAAAAATGCGGAGCGAATAACGCTTGAATTAACAAAAAATCCAGATATTATTAGTACAGTAAAACAAAAGTTTCCTGAATTAATTAGCATTGGTTTTGCAGCAGAGACAGAAAACATAATTGAACATGCGACGAAAAAACTAAAAACTAAAGGTTTAGATCTAATAGTTGCTAATGATGTCAGTGAGCAGCAAGTTTTCAATCAAAATACTACTAAAGTAAGTATTATTGAGCAAAGAGGTACAATACATGAATTCAATGGTAGCAAAAACCAAGTTGCCGAACAAATTTTTGAGTATTTGGAATCTTTGCTGTGCAGGATATAATAGCACTGGACATTGGCAATAGTCATTGTAAGCTAAGCCTGAACACGCAAACAATTCTTGTTCTTGCCAACCAAAATATTTTAGCAAATGATTTCAAATTAAGTTTAAAACAAAATTACCCCAGATTGCTTATATCTATATCCAGTGTATTAAATATCAATCATACAAAACAGCTTATTGAAAAATTAAACACTAAGTTAAGTTGGCAGCAAATAAAGTTTATTTTTTGGCACAGTAGCGATATTCTAAAAATTGCCCTACCAACACAATACCAGCAATTAAGTCATTTAGGCAGCGATCGTGCGTTACGTATTTATCACTTAAGTCAATTAGAACGTGATATTCCGCAAATTGGAGTTGGTTGCGGAACAGGATTTACCATTGAAATAATTCAGCGTGGTAAGCTAATTGAAAGCTTGATATTACCTGGGCTTAAATTACAATTAAACAGCTTATTTCAGCATACTGACAAGCTTCCTTTGATTAAACCAGAAGCTGTCGAAAAAATTTTGAACAGCGAATCAGGTAAATTGAGCACTACTTACGCAATTTGCTCAGGAATAATTCATAGCTATATTGGATTAATTACTCAATTAAGTCTACAGTACCAAGCAAAACAAATAATTTGCAGTGGTGCTTATGCTCATTTAATTCAAAAGTTTGCGCATAGTAATATCCAAAGCAAAATTAATGTAATAACCCATCTAGAACTAAATGTTCTTCGGCATTTGGCAAATTACTACGAATAAGCGCTAGCAAAGGTTGAAGGAAACTATTACATTATGAGGAACTTAGCACAGCCAGCCAATCCGTGATATAATCTATCCTTTTAATTAGACCGTTTACTGGGTAAATTTAGGTACATGACAGCTAAAAAGAAGATATTTACGACACTAATGGCAAGCGTTGGGCTAATTGGCTACGGCTATCCATTGACTGCGCTAAATTATCTGGAGCAATCTTCTTTAGAATCAGTTCCTCAACTGTGTACAACCCAAGACTTTGATTGGTACGAAAAATCTGGTGCAGATAGTGTAACTATACCTCCCGTGGAATCACAGACCCTATTCGTCCAGGCAGATACTATCACAGGTCAAAACAAACAAACCCATATTGCACAAGGTAATGTTATTGGTTACAAAGAGAGTCAAACCATTACTTCAGATTGGCTAATCTACGACCAAGCTCACGACCGCGCTACTTTAGGTGATAACTACGTATTAACACGAGAATATGACGCAGTACAAGGTAAATGGGCTGATTACTACCTTGACTTAAATAAAGGGACATTTACTCAAGCACGAGCATTCTACAACAAAGATAATATCAGTGCCACTGGGGAATCAATTTCAACTCAAGACAGCAAACATATGACTATTGATAATGGTTTTATGACTGCATGTAATCCAAATGATCCAGCTTGGTATATTAAATCCAATCAAATGACTTTTGATTACCAAAACTCTGAAGGTTCTGCCAGAAATGCAACCATGTATTTTGAGTCGATTCCAATTTTTTCCTCCCCCTATATGACATTCCCATTAGGGCAAAGAAAATCTGGCTGGTTAACGCCAAATTTTGGTGGAACGAGTACTGCCGGAACAATGTTTTCAGAAGCGTATTATTGGAATATGGCGCCCAATTATGATATGACAATAACGCCTGAATTTTGGACTAGCCAAGGGCTTATGATTACGGACAAGTTTCGTTATATGACAGAGTCTAATGTAGGATCTATTTATACTGAACAAGTCCCATATTCATATGGTGGAACAGTTTCCAATACTTACCGTTATTACTGGAGCTTAAACGATACATATAGTCCGCTACAATACTTCACTACAGGTTATAACTACAACGTAGTTTCAGATAATAATTACTTTAATGATTTTGGTAACTTCTATTCAGTAACAGATAATGTAAATTTGGAACAATCAGCATTTGTACAATATAAACCAACTTGGGGTTTAGCTAGTGTTAAAGTCGTAAACTATCAAACTTTGTATCCTTATGGTTACGGAACAACTATTCCTATTTACTCATCATATCCTGCTGTTAATTTTAATGTCAATGACCAAGACATTGGTTCAAGTGGATTAAAGTGGAATTTATTAAGTCAGTATACTGATTTCCAATCACCGGCAATGCAAAGTGGTGAGAGGACGGTTCTATATCCTAGTGTAAAATATCCATTCCAGTCAGCATGGGGATTTGCAACACCTAAATTTGGTTATAGCTACACGTACTATGATGTCGGAAATGATCCTGGCTACCCTAATTCTGCAGCGCAAATTAATCGGGCTTTACCAATAACATCATTGGATACGGGTTTATACTTTGATCGCCCAATGGGACTTTCTGGTGGTAGCTATACGCAAACTTTTGAACCACGTGCATACTACTTATATATACCTGAGCAAAATCAATCTAATATTCCAATTTTTGATACCGCAACAGCTACATATAATTATAATCAATTGTTTAGTGAAAATCGCTTCTCTGGCTACGACCGGATTAACATGGCAAACGATATAACTATTGGTGGTACTACGCGAATTTTAAATGATGCCAATGGTACTGAATTAATGAATTTGAGCGTGGGTTATCGCTACTACATTACACCTGAGAATAATTTCCTCTATGGTAATGCAACACAGGATGCACAATTATTTTTACCAACACCAAACCTAATTGGAGAATTAAATAATAATTGGAACAAGCAGTTTTCTACTAATGCAAATTTTCAATATGATACTGTCTATGATACCATAGATGCTTGGAATGTTGGAATGAAATTCAACCCTGATGATGGTAAAGTTTTAACTGTCGGCTATGGCTACCAATATAACTTACCATTGCTCTACTATGCATACACGCCTGGACAGGCATTTACTCCAGTTGCCTACGAAAATCAATACGCAATAAATGTAGCTGGACAATGGCCAATTTATGATAACGTCTACGCAGTTGGACGTACCAATTATGATTTTACTCGTGGTTTAATGCTAAATTTCCTTGGGGGATTAGAATATAACGGTGGCTGCTATACAGTTAGCGCAGTATATCAACAATTTATATTCAACTATAATCAAGTACAGCAAAATTATTTGTTAAACTTCTCGTTTAAAGGTATCGGTAACGTTGGCTCTGGAGACCCAAGTAGTAATCTTAAAATTGGTGTTCCTGGTTATATACCAGTTGGTCAACTTCAACAAAATCAATTACAATAGGAGCTATTGTGAGCAAGAAATATATATTAACTATTATAATGGCATTTTGTTTAGGCAGTACTTTTGCCGAACAATTAGAATCCAGCAATTTAACTACTACAAAAGCTGAGAGCAGCTTAGCAGACCAAGTATTACCAACACCAACTCCGGTAGCTACGCCAGCAGCAAAACCAGTTAATTCAACACCGCTAAAACCAGTTAATAAAATTGTTGCTTATGTAAATAAACGAATTATTACACAAAATGAATTAAACAATCAAATGGTTCAGGCCAGATTTAATTTATCTCAACGCGGAATCAAAGATACCAATAACGCGGATCTAAAAAATAAGGTTTTAGAGCAAATGATTATGCAGCAGATCCAATTGGATTTAGCTCAGCGAGGAGGAATTAAAACCTCGGATGCTGAGGTCAATGATGCTATTGCCGCCAATGAAAAAGCTCAAAGAATAACAGACGACCAAATGCGTCAAAAATTAGCCTCGCAAGGGTTAAGTTACGATGATTTCCGAAGTCAAATCCGCGATCAAATTACAATTGAGAAACTCAAACAACGAGAAGTAGATGGGCGTGTAGTAATTAATGAAGATGAGGTTACTCGCATCTTAAATAGTGAAACTTATAAAAATAAAATTGATTACCGTTTGGCTGATATTGTTATCAACTTACCAGAACAAGCCACACAGGAAATTATTGCTCAAAAGCAGAAGCAAGCTGACTCTGTTTATCAACTTCTTAAACAAGGTCAATCCTTTGACCAAATGGCAATTAAATACTCATCAGCTCCCAATGCTTTGGCTGGGGGTGATTTAGGTTGGAAAAGTAACACTTCTTTGCCACCAATAATTCTTAATCAGTTGACAGGGTTAAAAGAGGGAGAAATTACTCAGGTTATTAAGCTACCAATTGGATTTTTCATTTTTAAAGTTAATGGAATCAAACAACACGGTACACCGCAAATTGTCCGCCAATATAACGTACGGCACATACTAGTTAAGGTAAATGAACTCACTAGTGATGACGAGGCACATCAAAAAATTAATGATATTCGTGCAAAAATTGTTAAATACGACGGAGACTCGGCTCGTGAAAGTCAGGAGTTTGTTGAGATGGCTAAACAATATTCTGAAGACACCAGTAGCTTAAAAGGTGGTGATATTGGCTGGGTGAGTAAAGGCGACACTGTACCACAGTTTGAACATGCAATGCTTACCACTCCACAAGGACAAATTAGTCAACCTATTCGCTCACCATTTGGTTGGCATATATTACAAGTAATGAATATACGTGATAGTAATCTGGCCAATGATAAAGAAAAAGCAGAAATCCGAATGGAGTTACGCGATACTAAAGCGCAGATGCTTTATACTGAATGGGTGCGTAATTTGAAAGAAATGGCATATGTCAAAATCAATGATGATTAATGAACGTCAACTTATCTGCGTAACTAGTGGCGAACCGGCTGGAATTGGTCCTGAGATATGTCTTGATTTGGTTGATTCAAGCTATAACCGTGATTATCGCTTGTTGGTAATTGGTGATATCAATTTACTAAAAAGTCGAGCATTATTACTTAATCGACAGATCGAATTTAATCAAATCTCTGATTCGCTGCACGATAGTTTTGATTCGCAAAAGCTGAATGTATTGAACATAGCCTGTCCAAAACATGATTGTTTAGGCATTCCTGATGCAAGCAATGCAAGCTATGTTCTAGCCATCTTAGATAAAGCAATTGAGCTATGCAAGAATAAACTTAGTAAAATCATTGTAACTGCCCCAATTAATAAAGATATCATTAATCAAGCAGGAACCTTATTTAGCGGGCATACTGAGTATTTTGCCGAAAAATTTAACATCTCCAAAGTAGTTATGATGCTAAGTAACCAAATTTTGAAAGTTGCCCTTCTAACCACGCACCTACCACTAAAAGAAGTTCCAGCACAAATTACAGCCGCGAATCTAGAGCAAATATTAACCATCATTCATCAATCTTTCGGCGAATATTTTGGCATTAGCAAGCCAAAAATTGCCGTATGTGGTTTAAATCCACACGCGGGAGAAAATGGCTATTTAGGTATCGAAGAAATTGAGATTATAAATCCAGTAATTAATTCTTGGCAACAACGCGGCTATAATGTGACTGGTAGTTATCCTGCTGACACAATATTTAATCGTCATGCTGAGTTTGATTTGATTTTGGCAATGTATCATGACCAGGGATTACCAATTGTTAAATTCTCAGGATTTGAGCATGGTGTTAATACTACATTAGGGCTACCTATTATTCGCACCTCAGTTGATCATGGAACAGCATTAAACCTAGCAGGCAGTGGAAAGGCTTCAAGTTCAAGCCTAATCGCTGCACTTCACGCCGCAACGCAAGGTTACTCTATGAACAAATAGCTCTAAAAATCATTACTAATCACTCCTCCATGAGAGCAAAAAATGCTAAAATACTCCCGTGAATTATTTCTTTAAAAACAAAATAAGCTCAACGTGGTTTGAATTTGTGACAAGACTTCTCTGACAGGTTAAAAATAAATTAACACTTCAGAATAACAAATCCCCTCTTGAGCCTGATTTAATTTGAGTAAAAAAAGTGCATCTACGTAATTGGTCTTGCCTTAGCGCAATTCTCACTATAGCTGGTTGTAGCTGGTTATCTAGCCCAACAACTCCGCAAGTAAACAGTCCCAAACAATTTGATCAGGCACAACTAAACTACCAAAGTCTAGAAAGCTTGCCCTACTTAGCGTGGTGGCAGCAGTTCAACGATCCAAAACTAAATGCGCTAATTGAGAGTGGTTTAAAAAATAACCTTGATTTAGAGGTTGCGTTGGCTAATTTAGAGCAGGCTCAAGGACAGTTGCGCCAAGTTCAACTAAGTTGGATTCCATTCATTAATTTATATGCTGGTTTTTCAACGAACCCAGCGTTTGGAGATATTGGTACTTTTTACGGTGCTTGGCCGCAATATACAATCAATATAGCACAAGTGATTAAACAACAAGAACGTGCAAATTATAATTTGGAAATGAATAAGGCAATGGTTGACGGTGTTCGTTTGACCGTGATCGGTCAAGTTAGTGCCGGCTATTTCACCTTAATTGCGCAACAAGAGCAATTACTCCTGCTTAACAAATTAAACGATGATATGAATGAATTGATTAAAATTCTAAAACAGGAAGTAAGTATTGGGTTAAAGGATAATGTTGATTTAACTGGATTAATGTCACAACAACAACTAATTCAAGCACAAATTAGTATTGCTACTCATAATATAGTCTTAAGCCAGAATTCCTTACATTATTTGTTAAATCAAAATCCAGGAAGTATAAAAAGCACAAATAATTTTGCTAAACTAGATTTCGATAAATTTAAACCTGGTGCTTTGCCCTCCACTGTACTGCAAAACCGCCCAGATTTAAGAATGGCAGAATATGCGGTCAAATCGGCACATGCTGGAGTCGCTGTTGCTTATGGTAGTTTATTTCCATCGTTACAATTAGATAGTTTCTTTGGCGCCGGTACTGGTGGTGGAATTGTCGGTAATCCAACAAATTATGTACCGATGCAAGATGCGTATATGAATTGGGGAATTAACCCAAGTACTTTTGGTGAAATTGAAGCACAAAAAGGCGCTTATCAAGCTCAAGTGTATCGCTACATTCAAACTGTACGTAAAATTCTAAAAGACGTTGATAATGATTTCTCAGCCAATCGTCAATACAGTAATAATTATCAAAGTACTCAACAATCGTGGAAAGATTTGGCAGAAAAATACAAATTACAGCAAGGACTATATCAAACTGGAATTATGTCATATACGCAGCTCTTAAACGCTAAAATTCAACTTGATAATCTAGCATTGACAGTTAATCAAGCCAAGCTCCAACAAGCCATTACAGTAGTTAACCTTTACCAAGACTTAGCTGGTGGCTATAAATATCAAAAACCAGAATCAACAACCTCTACTACGGATTAATATATGAGATCATCTTTGTTACGCAGATTAAAACGAAATATTACTTTTGCAAATAGTGTAATTTTTATTGGTGCAATTACTGCTCTGCTTTATATCTTCTCCTACCTCTTTCCTGTTACTGATAACGCATTCGTAGTTAATAATGTCCGTCCGGTAGCGGCTCTAGTTAAAGGTTACGTAACTAATGTTTATATCAAAAATGGTGATAATGTTAAAAAAGGACAAAAACTTTTTACAGTCTTTGATAAGCCATATCGCTATACCGTAGAGCAATATGAAGCAGACTTAGCAGCAGCTAAATCTAAGTTAAATACGCTACAAAAAACGCTAGAGCGTGATGAACAAGTGAGTCAAAATCAACAGGAAATCTATACTCGGCTTGCTCAAGATGATGATAAATACCAAAAGGCATACAAAATAAATGCAGTATCATTAATGACACTACAAAATTCTGAGCAGGAAACTAAGGGTGCTAAAGCCAGTTTAGCAGCCAGCCAAAAGCAAATTGAAATTGATCAATCAAGTATCCAAACCCAAAAGAAAGAAATTGCTTCACTTGAAGCTAAGCTAAAAAATGCACAGGTTGATTTAGACTTAACCACGGTTTATGCCGAAAATGATGGAATTATTCAAAATTTTTTCCTAAGCGTGGGTACACCAGTTAATGTTAATCAACCACTATTTTCATTTATTGATACCAGTGAAGTATATTTTCAGGCAAACTTTAATGAAACCGACTTACGCAAAGTTCATAAAGGTTCAAAAGTATTAATTATGCCACGTACTTATTTTGCGCAAAAAATCTTTCATGGTGTAGTTGTATCTGATTACTGGAGCGCGAATCGTCAGTTAACTGATAATCGCTCACAAATCCAAAATGTTACCAATGAAAATCAATGGGTGCTTTTACCACAAAGACTTCCAGTACAAATTAAAGTATTGGATCTGGATGATAAATATCCACTACGCGTGGGAACCAGTGCTTATGTTTACATCGAAACTGAGTAAAACTATAACCAGCATCAAAAAAATTAATAAGCATGCATATGTCTATTAAAATGACATAAGATCAAGATTGCAATTATCCACAGAAGAAGTGGCGTGCATTAATGAAATAATCATAAGATGTTGGAGAAACTATGTTTCATGGAATTATTTTTAAAGAGCTGCCTTCAGAGGATATTTGTCATCATCTTTCCGCCGAAGCCAATCAACTTGTATTTGATCCAAAGCACCATCATATCGTTACAAAGCGCTTCTCAAATATCTGGGTGGCACAAGAAACTGAACTGTCCTCCGTTTCTTTCACGGAAGTCCATCATCCACGTCGTGCGATTGTCATGGCCTGGACGCGCTTGGATAATATGGATGAATTAATTCAGAGACATCAACTAAATCCTGCTATCACTCCGACAGAATTAATTTTGCATCTTTATTTTAAACTAAAAGAGAACTGTGTAAAATCTTTATTGGGAGACTTCAGTTTTGCGATCTATGACATAGATGCTCAACGTTTATTTTGCGCACGTGATCCTATGGGAGTCAAGCCCCTCTATTACTATCACCATCCGCTGGGGTTTGCTTTTTCAACTTCCCTACGCTTTTTTCATTTGCTGGGAACACCAACTCCACGCCTAGAATGGGTGTGTAACAAACTGAGTCACTGTATTCAAGGCACTTCTTTTGAGGAGACCGTTTACCATCGGATTTATCGTTGTTTACCAGCGCATTATATTACCATCACATCTGATAGGTTTGAAAAAATACGATATTTTCATTTTCATAACGAAAAGGTGCACTTAAAATCTTCAAACGAATACGTTGATTATTATGAAGAACATTTAGATAAAGCAATCAGGCGCCGTGCTAACGTATCGCATCCATTAGGTGCAGAACAAAGTGGTGGGCTGGATTCTACAAGCGTTACTACTTATGCATTACAACACTTCACTTTAGGAAACAAAAATTTTCACACCTTTTCCTTTGCCTTATATGTCAAAGATCCCGAGGCTATTTTCAGCATCAATCAACAGCACGCATTACCTTTTGCCTATGTTTGTTGCGATCCATTATGGTACCTTGATTCTCCTAACCGCGCCTGTGAAGTATTTGGAGCTCCAGCACATCATGAGGCTGCCATACAGTGTGAGATTTTTTATCAATACGCTAAAAGATTAGGGGTGCGGACACTATTATCTGGATTTGGTGGAGATGAATGTGTTACTGGAGGCAATCTCCAACTCTATTTCTACGAGTTACTCGCCAACCAGCAATATGGACACTTACTGCAAGCTATGCCTGGCAATTTATTAACAAGAATGCTTCGAGCAATGCGCTTTCTTTATCTTAATCATGGAGATTCTTGTGTACCAGACAATGCGATTCGACAAAATTTACAAACCCGGTGGCCTGTAGCTTCTATTGTTACGCCATCACTAACACAACAGTATCAAATAAAAAAGACCTATGATCAACTCAGCCAATTTAGTCAAGGCTATAACAATCTAAATGCTTTTATTTTAGATTACACTTTATCACCATGTAGTATCAGTGCGCGTGCAGAAGAATGTACATTGATGGCCAGTCACTATGGGGTTGAGTATGCTTTTCCTTTATTAGATGTTGAACTCATTCAATGCTATTTATCCATCCCCTCTGATGAAAAATATTACCGCGGGCAAAAACGTTATTTACATCGGCGTGCGGTTTCAAAATATTTGCCATCTGGCATTACATCACGTAATTCCAAAAATATGGGCGCTCGTATATCTCCTTATAATCCCAAGGCATTTATGCTGAATGAAGATTTACATCCAGGATTATTAAATATTCTTCAAAAAGAAAAGCTGAGACAACAAAGTCAGCAGCTAAAAATTGCCAGTGCGGCAGATTTAGAAACGCCATTATTGCTCCAAGCTAGACGTAATATTCATACAGTGAATACATTGGACACTTGGCTAAAATATTTCTACCCCAAGGGATGTGACTGGCAAGTGTAGATCCCCTATTTAGGGTCCAACCACATTACCCCAGGCAGCACCTTGCATACCCGTAGAAAGACCCGTGCTGCTAGTACCAACACAGGTACTACTGATTGCAGCGCCTGGAGAGGTGGGGCAAGAATTAATCAGACCTGTGCTACCCTGGATGGCAATATAGGCGTTGGTTCCGCTCGGATTCAGCGCAATACCGAAGACTTTCGTTGTTCCGCTACCTTTATTAGAACAAATACCAATAGAAGGGGTGCTTCCCGTTACCGTTACTGGGCAAGAATACACAAGGGTGCCAGTGGATTTCCCGGTATAAAGATAGGTGCCCGTATTATCAACGGTTACATAAGCAATAGGATTTCCGGAATTCGCACTAACGCATCCTGTTCCATCGATTTTGCAAGCGGTCAAAGAACCAGCAGGGCTGCCGCCTACATTCGCAATCGCCATATAAGTATTCGTTGGATCAATCACAATTCCCATAGGGCTATTCAGGATTGGAGAGGTACCCGACAAGCTTATTTGATTACAAGTGTTCCCCCCCAATGCGCATTTATAAACATTGTTACCGCAGGTAACATAGGCATTTTGTCCCGGAGGATCAATCGCAATGCCTTGTGCTGTACAAGCTTTTGATGCCAAATCTGCGGCAAAAGAAAGTGTTGAACAATTAAGTCCGCCATTTGTTGAACTTATACTACAAGATAATGAATTACTAGCACTACCACGGGATATCACATAAACATTTTTTGAAGGGGGATCCACTGCAATACCATAAGGAGCGGTAGGGGTTGAGCCGGAATTATTACTCGTCGTGCAAGCAAAGGGAGTGGCATAGGCTGGACAGACAGAAGTCGTGTTGGCATTTGTACCTGAAGTATTACCATTATTTATATACAAATAAGGTGTCGTATTGCTGGATAAGACCGCAATTCCATTATCTTCCCGCGTTAAGGTTGTCGTACCTCCACTGGAGACTGCTTGCATACATAAAGCATGACCTGTATCGTCTTGATTTGTACTGCAATAAGATTGATTACTATTACAAACTAAATCTCGAGATTGAACATAAAGACCAAGATAATACGTGCCATCACCATAACCATTACTAGCTAAATAATTTTGAACCGTCCCTGCTTGTATGTTCCAATTAGTACCTACTGTATCATAAGGTATACCATTATTAGAAGTAAGCATTTTATAAGTAGCATAAGGTGCGCCACAACTACTACAGGTATTATCTGTCGCCTTACACAATTGTATATAATTAATATAATCTGCGGTTGAACCAGAGAAATTATAACTAGCGTTACCGCCACTAGTTAAATTAGCTTGTAAGGTAAGCGGCTTAAAAAGATCGTTAATAGAGAAATTTTTATTTACTGTAGCAGCATAAACACCATTAGCAGGCAAATATAAAGCCAATAATACTAACCCATGGCGCAGATCTAAATTCATACATGTCCCCTTCGTTTAACCTTATTATTTATAATATTTTAAAATAACTTTGATCAATAATTAATCAACTCACAATTCCACAACCACACAGATGTTCTGAAATACCCCTACCACCACCTTTTATCTCTCTCATGGCACCTAAGATGGTGAGTATCGGAGGGCTATACACTAATTTTTCTTTACTTACATTCATTTGCTGCTGTTGGTCCAGTTCTTTCTGCGCTATCATAAACGATTCCTAAATATAATTTTTGCAATGTTAACACATACATAAAGTAGAAAGCAAATAATTTTATGATACAATATTTATCTTTAAATTACAAGAGATACTATGAAACCTTTATTAGAATGGACTGTCATTGGCGCAGGACCTGCAGGAATTGCCAGTATTGGTAAACTATTAGATGCAGGCGTCACACCCACGGACATCCTATGGATTGATCCGTACTTTACCGTCGGAGATTTTGGGACATCTTGGCGTTATGTGAATAGTAATACAGCCGTAGAATATTTCTTGAATTTCTATCAACAGTGTGAAGCCTTTCATTATAATAGCCAAGCTCATCCACCTTTCATGATTGACCAAGTTCCGCCTACTAAAAGTTGTCCTCTGATGCTTGCAGCTCAACCCTTACTATGGATGACAGAATGCTTGAGCCAGCAGGTGAATGTGCTTAAAGATACGGTCACGGGTTTAATACCAACGAACCACCATTGGCAACTACAATTATCTTCTAAAAAACAATTGCTTAGCAAAAAAATTATTCTCGCCATTGGAGCTAACGCGAGAGAACTCCACTTCGCTAACACACCCTCCATTCCGCTGAAAACTGCATTAAATCCCATTGAATTAAAAAAAGTGATTGAACCGCAGGATTACGTTATCGTTTTTGGCTCTGCACAATCTGCAAAAAGTGTCATAGATAATTTAACTTCGCTTAAAACTCAAAAAACTATTCTTTTTTATCGTTCAGAGAATTCTTTACATCGTCATTTTAGAGAGGATGATCTCAAGCACGTTGAAAGCTTAAAAATGACACCTCAACAGTTGCTCGCACAAATGCCACACTGCACAAAAGCCATTTATGCAATTGGCTTTAAGCGGCGTCATATTCCCATTCAAGGACTACCAGAAAATTATGGCTACGATCATAAAACTGGAGAGGTTGCTCCTGGCATATTTGGTCTTGGCATTGCCTTTCCAGAAATCATGCCTTATGAGCTTGGCCAAATAGAATATCCAGTCACTGCCATTTGGCCATTTATGAAGCGCTTGAATAAACTGATGCCACAGTGGTTAAATTAGGTAAAAAAATTGTTTGACAAAAAACAGGAAATTATTTTATGAACAATCAAGACTTAACTTTTAAAACCCCAGCTGGTCGCTTTAATTATCGGGTTGGAGCAATAATTATTCGTGATGGCAAAGTTCTGATGGTGCAAAACCAATTGTCACGCTGTTACTATTCGGTTGGGGGCAGAATCAAATATGGCGAAAGCAGCGAAGAGGCAATTATTCGCGAAGTATTTGAGGAAACTGGAGTTTATCTGGAGATTGATAGACTGGGATTTATTCACGAGAATTTCTTTGTTGAGCAAGTAACTAATGAGACTTTTCACGAATTATCTTTGTATTACTATATGAAAACCCCTGAAAACTTTGCTCCACATTGCAAGAGCATTACTGAAAATGGAATTATTGAGTCACTGTCTTGGTTGAATATTAATCACCTAAATGATCTGGAAGCTTACCCTGCTTTTTTTAAAGATCGACTAATTAACCAAACATCTCAAATAACTCACATCACTGAATGTCGTGACATTTAGCCGAATGCTTTATAAATGCAAAATGGAGTCATAATCAGTGACTCCATTTTGCTTCTTATCCATAAATCTTAAGTAACTACTCACTAACAAACTATAGTTATCCTTTAAGTATCTGAGCGATAGATTATTCAATAGCTAAACTTAAATTATCCTGTCGATTATCATTTGCTCTAATGCAACGTTTCAAGTTAGCCCATATATGTTCAACTGGGTTTAGGTCAGGTGAATATGGAGGCAGATAAATTAACCCACATCCAGCACTTTCAATTAGCTCTCTAACTTTAGCTGACTTATGGAAACTTGCATTATCCATTAATTACAACTTGATTAGAATTTAATTCCTTACGTAGCGCCAACTCAACCCACGATATAAATACCTCACTATTTTAGTGTAGCCATCCGTACTCCATTGGAGCTACTAATCCCTTACTGCCGTAGCAATAACCACCAATCAAGGTTATACGCTTGGTTCGAAAGCTGTCGCGCGCAATGTTAAAGTGGACCACTCGCGCAACCAAAATTCCCCCACTCAATTTGGTATAGTGGTACAAACACTATCTTACTAATAAGATGGAGTTGCCATGATTACCGAAAGGGAATTTATCATGATACATGAATTAAAAAACAAGGTTACTCAATACGAGCAATAGCTAGGATTACAGGCAAGGATCGTAAAACGATTACACGGCACTTAAAAACTGCTGAATTACTAACCATTAAACGTAGTAATCACAAACCATCTAAGCTGACTGAATTCAAAGCCTATGTTTTAGAACGTATTTCTAAAACAACCTCAAGAATTCCTTCATGTGTTATTTTGAAGGAATTGCGCAGTGCTGGTTACAGCGGTAGTTTAAGAACTCTGCAGGAGTTCCTTAAACTAGAGTACGCTAAGCGCGTAAAAGTTGATCCAGTGGTTCGCTTTGAAACTGCGCCCGGTTATCAGGCGCAAGTTGACTGGACCATCATTCGTACAGGTGAAGATCCAATTTATGCATTTGTCATGACTCTGGGTTACTCTAGAACCAGCTATGTGTATTTCACTAATAACATGGAAAGTGCTACTTTAATCGACTGCCATCATAAAGCATTTGCTTATTTTGGAGGAATACCTAAAACAATACTCTTTGATAATATGAAGACAATGATTCATACGCGCGATGCTTATGGCAATGGCAACCATCGTTTTAATGAGGCATTTAACCAATTTGCCAAAGACTGTGGCTTTGTCATTAAGTTGTGTAAGCCATATCGAGCTAAAACCAAAGGTAAAGTTGAACGATTCAACCACTACCTGAAGAATAACTTTTATCGACCGTTAGCAGCTAAACTTAGTGGTGGTTTTATCAAGATAACGGTTGAATTATTAAATAGCTATATTACTGGCTGGCTGAATGAAGCTAATAGCAGGATTCATGGAACCACCAATAAAAAACCGATTGAAATGCTAAATGATGAGGTGCCGTGTTTTATTCACTATTCCAGTTTAGTAGCAGAGCAAAAAGATGCAGTAAAATCTTCAGCAAAGATAAACCTTAAGTTATTACCACCAACTGCTCTTTTACCAATAGAACAACCATCATTAACCAATTATGACCGATTGGTGGTATAACATGAATCAACCATTAGTCGATAAAATGGCTGAGGCTTGTTCAACGTTGAAGTTGTCCGGGTTATTCCGCGGTTATCAGGCAATTGCCGATGAGTGTGCCAAAGATGGTGTTAGCTATACTGATTATCTCAAACGATTACTAGATTATGAATTGGAGTGTCGAGCTCATAATGGTCGGCAAACGGTCTTGAAAATGGCAGGCTTTCCAACCTTAAAAACCCTAGAGATGTTTGACTTCAAAGAATCCGCTGTAAATAAAGCCCAGATTACAGAGTTAGCAACATTACGCTTTATTGCAAATGCAGAGAATGTTATTCTGCTCGGTTCTAGTAGAACAGGTAAAACCCATTTAGCAATTAGCCTTGGATACTTGGCAACACAACAACGCTATCGAGTAAGGTTCTTTACTGCTGCTGATTTATTGTTACAACTGGAAGTAGCTAGTAGCCAAAATCGGCTGGAACAATATTTAAGTAAAGTTATCGCTGGGTCTCGGTTATTAATTATTGATGAATTTGGTTATGTAAAACTCAATGAAGCTCAAGCAAACTTATTCTTCCAATTAGTTAACAAGCGTTATAAAACTGGTGCAATAATTATAACATCCAACTTAATCTTTACCAAATGGCAGGAGGTATTAAATAATGATGAGGCTTTAACTGCAGCAATACTCGATATGCTTATTCACCATAGTCATATCATTAATGTTCAAGGTAATAGTTATAGGTTAAAACAAAAAAGAAAGGCTGGAACTATTCCAGTTTAGTTAACAATACTGGTGGAGTTTTAGACTGCGCAGATGGTCCCTTTTTAACTTGCAATTGACAGGAGACATAGACTTTAACATATTTCGCTCAATAAATGATGGGATAACTATAATTGATTACGTAGCTCTATACCGTCAGCATCTGGATGCTCTTGTAAATAATCT
>ERZ650304.38-NODE-38-length-86497-cov-9.568751_pt1 | contig 86497 bp, 136 predicted proteins | sample MGYA00376240_ERZ650304 | MGnify/ENA primary metagenome ERZ650304 (study PRJEB26733, sample SAMN07839271) | wastewater metagenome | biome: small river; feature: stream; material: water | place: USA: North Carolina | collected 2016-03-01 ...
GTGCGTAGTTTGGTTGTTGTGGTTGCATTGGTGGCTGTGCGTAGTTTGGTTGTTGGGGTTGCATTGGAGGTTGGTAAGGGTTGTATGGGTTCTGAGACATTTGGTTTGATTACTTTCTTTGAAGACGGTTTTGAGAGCTTACAATTTACGAATTACAATTTACGAATTACAAGGACGCTCGATGTTGGATTACGTAGTTACTGTTCTTTGTTTTGCCTTTCGCTAAAAGTCGAAATCGAAATCGTCATCGGCTTGGTTTGGCGTCACAAAACTTGAAATCAACTTTTGTTTGTTGCCATTGTAGAGTTCGACGAAATTGGAGGTACGCAGCGCTTTATCAACACACTTGCGCATCTCGCGAGTGTGTCTGAAGAAATAGGCATAAACATCACTCTCCGGTTGGCCAGGTCGCACGGTGCGACCAAACAACTGTTCCCAACCACGAGGATCGCTTGGAGGGTTGGGCATCCACTGACGATGAAATTTAAACTGCAGTCCGTTGCGCCCAATGCCATGGCTCTTGATGGAAGCAACAATGGAGCGATCTCCTTTTTCAGCGTTGATGAGTCGACCAGCATGCGTTCCCCCACTGTGCAAAGGCAGACCACTAAACTCTGAAACCCAAACTCCAAAAGCTCGGCGAGCGTACCATACGATACCCGTCTCTCGCAACGCTAGTTCTGCGACCTGCTCAACCAAAAACGGAGATAGTCTTTCAGCTTTGCTGATAGGTCGAATCAACTTTCGAACTTTGCTCCACCGAGGCCAATGCATTGCCTTCCAATGAGGCTTAGGACGATCATTTTGAAAAGTATTCTGCAGCGCCGCAAGATAGGAGTCGTGCACAGTCACACTGGTAAGGGCGGTTTCATCTTCTTCTTCCTCGTCATAAATCGAATCCCCCCGAGGGGAAAAATCGGTTGCATCTACCGACTCTAGCTCACCCCAGGCACGCTGAGCTGCGAGTTGACACAAGTATGGACTATCCAAATACTCGCGCCGCTGCTCCACAAACCAACGCAACTCACGAAACCAGGCAGACCGAGCAGAGCGCCACTCTTCGATTAATAAAGGGTCCGTGCCAAGCGGGAACACCCACTTATAGAAAAAACCGCACGAAAGTTCCAGTGCACATCGATTAACGGCAAAGGCATCCAACAAAACTTCACCGTCGGGGCGCATCTTGTTGGCCCGTAAGTTGTCCAGCGCAGATCGAATATCGGAAGGTAACTCCGGCACCATAATCTCTCGAATGTGGAGATTGATATGCTCGACAACCGACTCCCGCGTTGTGATCACGCCAGGTGTTGCCGCACCTCGTTGCTGTAGTCCTTCCAAGACATCATCCGTAGTTGCTTTTTCAACATGAGGGCAAAAAATGCGCAACTTGCCTGGTGCCGTAGGAGGTTGGGTTTTTACCGGATCTAGTGCGCCGGCCCATTCGATAAGGGTGTCAGGATCTAAAGGTGCAGGCGAGCCGAACTTCAGCGCCATGGCTTTCAAGTGCGCACTGTTCTTGATGCTCGTATTGTCCATCGAGCCCGACATACAAAGAAACCGTTTGCGGGGGTCGTTGCGGAATTCACGCAACACGCGAGACGTACGCACGGCGCCGGCATCGGCCAAGTTGTGCGCTTCATCTGCAACAATCAAATCAGGATTCAGCTTTTGAAGTTTATCACTCGACTCATGGTGAGACAAAATCGTATAGGGCACTAAGTGAAGATACGGAGGCCCAAGATCATCTGTTTTTGCCTCGGCTTGAGAAATATGCGAAATCAGCGTCGGTACCAGCCAGTGATTTTTCATCAAATGGTACTCATCAATGAATTGCTGCGCCACATTGGGAGGTAATAACACAACCGCACAATGGCAGTTCGGTACAGCCCTAGGAGCCAGGATGCCGATTCCCGTTTTGCCCCAACCTACCCCAATGTTACCGACGATCCCTTGCACCACCATCAATTCGAACAAAGCCCATGCTTGAGCGTAACGCAATTCAAGGATGCACTCTTTGCGCCCGTATTTGCTGCGACAATCACAGAATCGCGGTTGATGCTTCAACAGCAAACGCTGCGTCATCATCTCGATGAGCGCTTGCGCTTCGGGACTGCCTTGCTCCGGCGGTGTGCGCCAAGGCAAATTAGCAATCCTTTGTAGATCGGGACTGTCACCTACCGGAGGTGAATTCCGATAGCCAGCAAATAAGGGCGCTCTTCGTGCCATGATTTAACGCCCGCGAATGTAGCTAGCGCAAAGTGGGAGCAAGGCACTGGCTGCTTGCATCGCAAACTCATTGCCTCGGGTATCCAACACATAGTGCCCATTAGGCGGCGGATTACCTTGCAAAACCGCTGCAAAAACACCACGCCACCCATACTTCAAGGGGTCTGACTCAGCTAGGCGAATGTCCACCACATTGTACCGTTTGGCGATCGTCGTTGCCGCATCGTTCAAATACGCGTTTAAGCTCTGGGTAGCTACATGCTCGGGAATGCAGTCGACGTACAAATGCAAACCATTTGGTTTTGGCACTGCAGGTGTGGGCATTTGATTTGAAGTAGCAACTGGAAGTGCAACTTGCGTCGTATACACAGGTGCTGCTACGGAGGGTTGTGGGTTTGTCGAAATAGGCATGGTCGTATTCATAGGTACCGTCATCGCCATAGGCAGTGGCGTGTACACAGGTGCCGTTGTTACAGGTGCTGCAGGTGCCGGTGCTGCATCTTGCTTCTTCGCAGGACGCCCGCGCTTCCCTGGCGTTGCCGCTTGCAGGGCGGCAGGCATTGGCGCAGCAGGCGGTTGGCTGACCATAGTTTGCTCGGACGCTGGGTATTGAGCAGGTGCAGGTGTAGCAGGTGCAACTACGGGTTCTGGGTGTTGCTGTGCATACGCAGCATATTGGCCAGGTGCGGGCGCATCTGGAGGCAAGATTGCAGGCAAGTGAGGGTAAGGATCGGGATGAGGTGCTGGCGCCCACTGAGGTGCTGCAGCCTGAGGTGGCGCTTGTGGAGGTGCAGGTGCCCACTGAGGTGCTGCAGGTGCTGCAGCCTGAGGTGGCGCTTGTGGAGGTGCAGGAGGCGCCTGCAGGGGCGGCAGGTTCACGCCAGCTTGTTGACAGAACGTGTAGACTTCATTGTAGCTGCTGACATGGTAGGTGCCAAACTCGCCTGAGCCGGCATACCCTTCGGCCGGTGGATACCCACACTCCAGCGCATACTGATACGCTGCCGCGCGACCTAACGCAGGTTCACCCCGATTTAGCTGCCGCAACATGGCGATCAAATCACGAATCGGGATTTGTGCTGGCGGTTGAACTTGTTGCTGTTGCTGTTGTGCGAAACCTTGCTGCTCAACTTGAGCATAATGGGCTTTTGCGGCTTCGATTGCAGGACGTTCGTTCGGTTGTGTCATGGTTTGTTTGCTCCAAATATTTTGTCGAGTCTTGTTGCTATTCCCACCGAACAATACGTGCGGTGAGCACATCCACTGTAACTTGCGCACCGCTCCGCATTGCCAGGTACGACTTCTGCGGAAGGAGCTGCCGCAACGGCTTTCATGATCTTGATGACGGGTTTGATCAGCGTTTCGGCATTATGCTCTAGGCGTTCGCGGGTAACTTTGATTTCCACTTCTTGAACTTGGTTTTTTCCTTCTGTACGTACGTACGTATGTTTCAAAATGACTTCCTCTTCGCGTGACCACAATCCGTAAACCGTCATCTGAATATCGTGGGCGAGTTTGAAGGGCGTTAGAATAAAACGGAAGTCTTTTACAAATTTGTAGTCGTTGATGACAAGCATACCATCTTGGTATGACAGCAGGTCGATCTCTCCGATGAAAGGTACGCCATCGATCTTAACAGGTGCATCTTCGAGCCGGGCAGGTACATCAAATGCAGGGCGCGGCACAATAGGGATGTTCGCAAATGTCGTCGGATTGTTAGGGTCTTGAACGGGAAACGTTTGCAAAACTGCCAACAAACGAGGCGACAAACGAGCCACGTCACCATCATCGTGATATTCCGAAACTTCGCGGTGGTATTGTACACCGACCAGTTGTCCTGGCGAGGAAGGGCGAGGGCGACCTTCCAGCTTTTCAAACGCAAAGGCGCGTGCGCAACCGGCCGCCGTTGTCGTCGAAGAGGCCGACGCAAAGCGCAACTGCCCGTCCACGATTGTTTTACCGAAGGATCTCATCCGAAGGCTTTCTGCAAGGCAGCGCGGTGAACTTCGGAAAATTCCTTCTTTTGTTTGGTAGCGGCTTCCTGCATGCGTTCATAGAGTTGCTGCGAAATACGCAACGCGACTTGCTTTTCGAAGCCGGCACCGTGTGCATGTTTTGTTCGAGGTCTGGCCATGGTTACGATCTCACAGGTTCTGAGTTTGAAAGGCCGCCCAGGCAGCCTCATTGAGTTGGACAACTTTACGCGGGATGTCGTTGGCGACCACGACATCTTCGATGCGTAACACATGCGCCGCTTGGAGGGTCGCAAATGCGTCGAGCAGCGTCTTTGTGCGTTTGGGTTTGCAAGCCTCCCACAGTTCATTTTTAGTCAGCGGGTGCGGGGCCATGCGGACTGCCGAAATCATTTTTTGATAAACGCTTAGCATGGCATTCTCAGATGAGTTGCTGAGAAACAAACCTCGCGCTGGAAAATAAGAGACCGGAATCAAACCAACACGACCGTGGCGACACTTGGCAATTGCTAAGCGCCCTTCGCGATAGTGTACGCCAATGTTGTCTATCAAGACCTCATCGCTCATATCAAGATAAATCACCGTGCCGGCATCGTATTCCAGGTCTCCCGATTCCTTAGCGAACGCCAAGAAAGCTGTAGGGTCTTCAACTTCCGACGTTTTTTTGCCATTGCCATAACCCGCACGACTTACCGAGGAGATTGCCAACACTACGCAGTTGCGCCGGCGCGAAAAACGCTTCAACGAACGTGAAAGATTGGACGTCGCAGAGCGCTGTTTGTCTTCCTCGACACCCCGCACAAGTTCTTGCAAGTAGTCGATCACCAAAATCGGCGTCCGCCCTGTTGCTTGCTCAACCTGATCGAAAAGATCTGTGATTTTATCGAACTTGCCTGCAATGTCTTCAGGTAAATCATCTGGATCTAAAACAAAGATTCCTAAACCCTCTAGCGCTGCTTGCTGTTGTTCCGCAGGAATCGGATGCATCAACAAATCCCGCCATGCGATAGGCAAAACATGCGCCACCAAGCGGGCCACGACCTCAGCACTCTCGGTTTCGGTGGAGACCACGATACAAGGAATATTCTCTGCAACTTGACGGAGCAGAAACATGACGAGCGCCGTTTTACCGGCTGCCGGTTTGGAAGTGATCAGTTGCAACTGGCGCGTTGCCAAACCACCACCGAGGTGTGTATCCAAATCCGTCATGCCAGTTTCATATTTGACGATAGGTTGAATCGGCTTAGCTGCAATATTCTGAATCGAAAAGCGCGCCATGGCTTCATGTTTGGGCACTTGGCGTTCGGCTAAATCCAAGGCCTGACGCATGGCCCGCCGACCTTCCACCTCGTCGGGAATATTGCGCATCGCGCTTTCCGTGATGCGGTGTAATTCCTCTTCATCCAGGGGTGGCTTGCACTGGTGTTGATTGCGCAGCGACAGGACGGCGTAGATCTCTTCTTGTTGCATGCCGCTAGCGCGCAAGCTCGCCGCAACTTTGAATAACGTTTGGTTCCGAGAACCCGAAGGGATTTGCACGCTTTCGGACGAAGGCGGCAACGCTAACGGTTTGGTACCATGCGTAGTAGCATTTGTGTCCAAGGTGCGCCGATGCGCCAAATCATAAAGTACGCGAGGCAGTTCATTGAGTGACGTACCCGGATGATGCACCCAACGATACGTACTCCAAGTTGTACTATCGGCAGGCTCTCCGAGCACGGAGGGGGCCGTCAGTACGAAGCCTCGACCTAGAATGTCGATCCCCGAATTGTGCCCCATAACCCCTGTACGCCGCCCGATGCCACCAGGAGAGCGATAGTACAAGTGAAAGCCACCGCTCGGCGTTAAAGCCATCAGAGAGGGTGTCAGTTGGTGTTCAATCTTGGAGTGGTAAAAGCGCCCTTCGCGCCCTTCTTTGACGTCCACGTCGTAAGCTACGAGGCCCGAAGGCTCCAGCATAATGCCGATATTGGCGTTGGGTATTTCGAACCACCAACGGGCGATTTGATTAGGATCTAACGTGGCGGCCTGAGAGTAGCCCGCCATCAAGGGGATCTTCGTAAATGGCTTGCAGGGGAAAACGTACCACCCAAAAGATGCGTACTGTAATGCCGCCTGCAGGAGCGGGTTTTCAATCGGCATTGCAGGCACTGCGGGTAACATCTCCCTACATAGCCACGTTGCACGGTCTTTTGTGCTGTACCTAAAACACTTTTCGCAGAGAAAAAGTATCTTGAAGTTGAAAAAACCTAACGGGGCGAGACGGAGCTTTCGCCTACTTCAAAACAAGGTTCTAGCACCTTCGTCAAGTTCGTTTTGTTGCTGTCAACTTTTCGAGAATCTACCATAACTCAAAAACACAACATATTGATAATAAATATACACCCCCCTACCCCTAAAGGGGGGGGTATATATATTATTATCATATATATGTTTGTTTCATTTTTTCATCGGGAAATAGCAGTTAAGTAGTTGAAAACACAAGAAAAAGAGACGGAACAGAAAAATAACCTCTCGACGGTGATCGAAAAAACACACGGGAAAAATACTAACTTATTGTAATTGTTGTGTTTTAAATGATCTCCATTAGGCTTGTTCCCGGCATTTCCCGAACCTCGGGAATAATCAACACCCCTCTCAGAAATTCATTTGAGCGCTTTTTGTGGGAAGCCTTAAAAAATAAACAAGAGTTTAATTATGAACTATAGTCTATTTAAAATCGAAAATTATAAGTTACTGATTTTGTTCAGGACTGTAAAAATAAGCTGTCAATAGCTTTTTGTTCTAACAGCTTCTAACAGGTTCATAAGTCGTTGATTTTGTGTGGTACGGTGATCTTGTTTATGAATTGGAAAAACTACGAGCAGCTTTTTTTGACCAAGAACGCTCCTGTTTTGAGGCCCTATCAGGAAGAGGCGGTGGTTGCAGTTCGGTCTGCTTACAAGGAAGGCTATCGCAGTGTTTTGCTAGTGTTAGCAACGGGTTGTGGGAAGACGGTGATCTTCAGCAACATTGCCAACCGCGTGGTGGTGAGGCAACAGCGCGTCTTGGTGCTGGCGCATCGCACCGAGTTGTTGACGCAAGCGCAAGCCAAGTTACGCGACGTTGGTTTGTACAGCGAATTGGAGCAAGGTGTATCCCGTGCGGATGCGGCTCCAGTTGTGTTGGCGTCGGTGCAGACGCTCAAAGGTAAGCGCCTGGCATCTTTCGCACGGGATACGTTCACGTTGATCATTATCGATGAAGCGCACCATGCGGCAGCTGAGACTTACCGCACCATCATCAAACATTTCCGAACAGCCCGTGTGCTGGGCGTCACCGCTACGCCAGAACGCGCCGATGGTGTCGACTTGATGCGCTTGTTCGACAAAGTGGCTTACCGATACGACATGTTGAAGGCAATGCGCGCCGGCCATCTAGCTCCAATGCGCTCAACAATTCTCGACATGCCGACGATCGACCTCAGCAAGGTTGCCCTCAAAGGTTCTGACTTCGATCCGGTCGAGCTTGCCAAACTACTGAATGAAGAGCGCGCCCTACGCGGCATGGCAGATCAAATACTGACCACTTCAGTCAGCCGTAAAACCATGATTTTCACGGTCGACGTCAAAAACGCCTACGCCATGGCTGCGGTATTGAACCAATTGAGGCCAAAGAGTGCGCTCGCGGTTGACGGCAGTTCCCCTACGGAAACTCGCGCAGCTGCCTTAGCTGCTTTTAGAGCTAATAAATTCACCTATTTAATCAACTGTGCGCTATTCACTGAAGGTTTCGACGAACCTTCCCTAGGTTGTGTGGTGATCGCACGGCCTACAAAAAGTCGCGTGTTGCATACTCAGATGTTAGGTCGAGGTGCTCGCTTGGCGTTGGACAAGACCGAATGTTTGTCGGTGGATTTCACCAGTTCGAAAAGCAGGACCATTACCGCCCCCGACTCTTTGGCCGGATTCGAGCTAGATCCTGTAGACTTAGCTCGTGTGGCGGCTTCGCCACTATACCTACACCAGGCGCTCGAATACCTTGCACCTTCGTAGAACTCATGAAAAAATGGAACTATGAAGAAAAAGTTGAAACGCCTGCCTTTGATTGCTAACCCGCCCCTTGCGGTAGATTTGGTTTCGTTCGTTGCACCTTTGTTTGCCTCGTTCGTAGCTACAAAAACACTGACTCGTGGCGTGCCTAAGTTCGCTGTGAAATATGTAAAGTCGCCCACGCTGCAAAAACATTTGCCTGTAGTGACATCGGCTGCCGTCTTTGCTGCGGCCTACTACGGTGCCCCTCGCGTGTCGAAGTTGGAGGCTTACCACACGCCTATCGTAATTGGTTCGGCTGTAGCGTTTGTCCAAACCGCGCTGCACACCTACCTGCCAGCTTTACGGTGGCTGATCTCAGATGCCGTGCAACCAACTGCTGCGTTAGGTGCAAGTCCACATCCGCGCATGATGAAGGCAAGGAAACAACAGCGCACGATCGTATCGGAAGAGCCTGTTGATTGGGGTACGAACACCAACAGTGAACCAACTGCGACGACACCAAATTTGCCGGATGAAGACGATTTGTCCGATTTGACGAATTTGAATTCGGAAGCGTCACTCAATGCACCTTCTGAACTGTGGTCCAATTTTCAGTCGGATGCGGCATTCGACGACATGAGTTCGTAATATGTTGCGCCGTAGCTATGAAGCCTTGGGAGAAGTCGCAAGCGGGCCGGGGCTCTTGGATGAGCGAACCTGGGATGCGATGTTGCGTGCGCAACAGGCCATGGTCGAAGCTCAACAAGAGCAAGCCAAGTGGCAGCGGAAGTGGACCGAGGCCGATCTTAGGCAACGACGATTGCAAATCATCGCTACCCTCTCAATCCCTGTGGCCGCGGCGGGTTGGAAATGGTTACTAGGACGAAAAAACGCGCGTGATCTTGGAATTGACTAAGTCCTTTTATTTCTGGCAAGGTGCGCAACATGAATGAAATGAAAAAACTAATCGAGCTCGCAGTTAAACGGATGGAAACCAACATGCCTTTGGTGGTTACGGTTCAAGGCGGCGCCCAGTTTGCAGGCGTACCCGTAACCCATGACGAATATTTGGAGCTGGCTACGCCAGCGCCCAGCTTCGAAGCTCAGGCCAACAAACCTATGGATTTGGTGCAGCTGCTTCCGTACAGCAACATCGTAGCGGTAGCTTTTGCAAAAATGAAACTGAACCTTACGATCTAAGGCGGACTTGTGCTGTTCAGGAACGTAGCTAACAGTTTTCGTTGGGGTCGGCGCATGTATCTCCCTTTGTTGCAAATGCGCCAGAGCGTTTTGACGCTGATGCCAAGCGCTTCCGCCAGCTGGTATTTTCGAAATCCCAGCAGGTGGCAGGCCAACACAACGTCACTAGGGAAACGTAAGTTCGTTTCGGTATAGACTTTATTTTTTATGCCAGGACGAGACATAGCCTCCAAAATGCCCTGTATTGTGGCCCACTGCAAGCAATTGGCGACCAACAACTTTTGTGAAAAACATTTGCAGGCCTCGAAAAGCCAACAGAGCGCGTGGATCGGAGCACATCAAAAGCGGCAGAAGCGCGATCCTGGCCTACAGGCCTTACGCACGTTGGAGAATCGACCACCAGGTTGGTTCAAGTTCAACGGCTTGCTTTGGGTGACACCAACGCCACTTTATGTCTCAGCAACCAGCGATTTTGCAATCATCATTGCGTTGGGTGTCAAAGTGGATGTTTCGTCAGATTACACCGGACGTGTCTTTTTTCTAGAGTCACCTTTTCAGGCGACCAAGTTAGCACCTGTAGTCTATGCGCTGCGGCGTGCGTTGCCCCAACAGCAGCGGATGCTTGTGTGTGGCACGGCGTTGTTGTGCGATGACTTTCTGCGGCAGACGTTGCCTTTGTTGTTGCAGCCACAAGCATTGCGCCCTAAGCGCAAAAGGAAAAGCCCTGCTTGCGCAGGGCTCGTCGATGTCAAACGTTAATTAGGAGGCACTAGCTAACGCAGACGGGCTTATTTCTTGATTGGTGGAGCTTCAGCCGGCGCATCTTCCGGACTCAATTGCTCGCACTTGAGAACGTTTAGTTCACGACGACAAGTGACTTTGAAAAAATCACCAGTGCCTTCATTGCGAACCAACATCGTGAATTCCGCATCTTCTTCTTGAGACGACTCAAAGGCCTTAATAGCTGCAGCGCTAGGTGCCAGCACTTCACAGTCATGATCTGGCACATCAAGATTCACGTCAGTAGCATCAAACCAGCTAGAAAACTTAGCCATAAAAATCCTTGGAAAGAGTAGTTGGCAGATCGTAGCTGTAGTTTTCAGGTGATTGCAAGTGGAAATGTCACGATTTTAAGCCTCAGTATTCAGCCTTGAACGACTTCAGCCGAGATTCAAGTAGTTTGAGTTTGTTTTCTTTTTCGGACAACTCTTTTTCGAGGAGGTGTAGGAACGCATTTTCAGTGCTTCGCTCATAGGATAGCCAACGCCCCTCGAAGTTGACCATCCAACCAAAACGATGAAGGAAACCACAAGCTTTTTCACGGTGGGTAAAGAACAAGTTGATGAACGAGGTTTCGAGTAAGTAGCCTGTCAATTTTTTGAAATGTACCTTACGCATCTTCAACCCAGCTTGCAGATTCTGATTGTCGACGATGTTTCCTTTCAGGTCGTTAACGTAGAGGTAGATGTCATTGTGAGGTGTATTGATTTCTTTTTTTAAGGTGTCCAGGGTGAGTAGTGTGCCTGCGTAGACACGATCTGTCTTCATCTCCCCCGGGGCTGCATATTCAAGCCCTAGGTATAACGCGCGCACAAGTGCGGCGTAACTTTTATGATCTCGCAGCATTGTAGAGTCTGAAGGAATCCCATTCATGGCATGGTAGAAACCTTTTCGAATCAGCAATTCTATTTTTGCTTCGCTGCGCAAGATGCCCAAGGGTTGGCGCCAAGCCAAGGAAGCATCTGGCGTGTCAGCATCCGGCGTTTTTGCGCAGTGGATACAAGCTGCGGGGCTGTTGGGTATCGGTGCTTGCAATTCAAATACGTGCCTTGCGAAGATACGTTCGTTGTCTTCGTCATACTGCCAGCAACGGGCTTTGGCTTCAGTAAGGGCAGCCGTGAGATCTTCCGACATGTTTTCCTTTCAATCCAATTCTAAGTTTGCATAGCGAGCAATGTCGCCCATGTAATCGTCTCCAGGATTTTTTAAGATCCGAGGCGTAAAAAAGTCAGGTGGCAGTTCAAAAACATCAGAAGGCAGCGAGAATTCTTTACCTTGTTTCCAGGCCGGCCGAGCGGCAACGCGTTTTTTAGCTTCCACTACTGCTTGCCAGATTGCGGCAACTTCTGGATTGTCTAACTTGATTTTGATCTTGCTCATACTAGCCCGCCAAGGAGATTGGCAGCACGCAAAGGCGCTGTCGCTTGAAAGTAAACAATAGCCTTGTCAACGAAAGCACTCCTTTTTGAGAGCTTATCTTTCGCTGCCATTGTGCTGACGAGCCAAACGATCGTCAAATCGATACCGAGTTCGTTTGGCTCCAAGTCAGGTAACATTTCGTCCACTTTGTCGAACTCATCACGCAAGAATAGATCGTCAACGGTATCCATAATTGCATCAGTGGCGTAGTCAATACCTTCGTAAGGACGTAACCGACTCATGCCATTTCCAAGCTCTACACACGCATGCGGCTTGCCTCGCGCAGCGTCGTCGGCGACTGCAAAGAAAGTAGCAAAGTACTGGTTTTTAATGGCTTCACTCAAATTACTTTCAATCATCTCCCAAGCTGCTTGCGCTTCCACACCTGCAGGAAAGAACACACTCGATGCTTCGTTAGGTCCAAAACCAACACGTTGAACAATGACTCCAAGTTTACCGTTCTTCATGTAAAAATATTGCTCTGTGATTTTGAACCGCATCGTTTTTACTCTTTCACCTCTTCACAACTCTCACATGCAACCCCTTTTCCTGAAGTACAACTCGTGCAAGTCTCCGCACCGCAATCTTCGCAATCGAAGAAAACCTCAGCTTGAAAGCCACAACCACTACAAGTGCGTTTTTCCGTAGCGATTGGTTTTTTCTTCGGCACCAAGAGGACGCTAGGTGCAATCTCGTAGCGTGCGGCGCATCGATCTAACACTTCGAGCGTTACCGGTGTAACGCCGCTCTCCATGCGAGAATACATGGAAGCTGTCAGAGCCACGGCATCGGCACGGTGTGCGACGGCAGCACGATTCAAAGAGTCGACGAGTGCTTGTTGCGTCAACTTTTCTTTTTTCCGCCAGCTCTTCAGATTGGCCGCAACAATCTCATTTAAGGTGGCATGTTCGTAGGTTCTAGGTGCAGGTATTTTTGTGGGCTTGAGTGTACGGACCATGGTTTTATGCCAGTAGTTTGGTGATGAGGGTAGCCGCGTTGTCGGCCAAATCTTCTTGCGTTACGTTATCCGCGTACAACGCCGCGGTAGTGATGTTAGACCAACCCATGTGACGTTGGAGTTTGATCAAAGCCTGAGGATCATTTTTTAGGTTCTTCAGATAGTGCGTAGCATAGGTGCGCCGCAGTCGATGAATGTGGACTCCGGTAATCCCAGCTTGGGCGGCACACCGTTTTAGCGCTCGGTGGCAGCGCATGTAGCCCGTGGCGGCAGTTACACCACCCGCAGCACAAAGATCGGCCACGAGCTTCCACTGGGTACCGAGACTGAGCAGTTTGGTCAGGGGGTCACGCACCATTTCAATATCGTAGGTCAGGCGTTTACCCCCTTTGCCGTCAAAGGACACGTGCCCATTCTTGAGGGCTTCGCGCACTTCCCGTTGGGTCATGCGCATCACATCGCCAACCCGAAAGCCGCGTAAACCCATCATCAGCAATACACATTGGATGGCTGCGGCACCTGGCTTGTGAGTGGGCAGTTTGCGAATCACATCCACAAGGCGTCGCCAATCTTGCATGCCTAATTCGGATTTGGCTTCACGTCGATTTTGGGGCGGCAGTCTGATTTCTTCGATGTTGGCGATTTGCGCTGTTTGCTTGCCAAACCGATACCAAGATTTTAAGGCAAATTTCAAAACGCCGCGGGTTTTGGGTGCCAGGGTACGATCTACCAAGCGTTGCTCCGGCACTTCATCTTGCAACGCGCGTTGCAGGACACGGCAGTACGTTGCAACTGTACTGGGAGATCTTCCCGTTCGCTGCAACCAATCTCGATATGCGGTCAGGTCAACAGTACGTGCCACTTTGAGAACATACCAGCTAACGGCGAACGTCGGAAGGGACTTCGTGCGGTAGCAGCGCGTACGTTTTGGCAATGTCCATGTCATACTTGCTAGCACCTAGGTTCAAAGCCTTATGCTCGGCATAAGATGACGTATTGATGGTTTTAGCAACAGCGTCGATGTAGCACGAGAATTGGCCTTCATAGCGTGTCATCAGACGCGGGTTTACGCAGGTAATGAGTTCATCCCAAAAAGTGTCAACGAGCACGGTATCAATGCCTACTTTCAGTCCTTCGACTTCCTTCAAAGCTTCCAACCAACCAACAGATAGCTTCGGTTTGAATGCCGAGCCGCGCCCTACGGTTTTGTAGCCAAGTAGCGTGATGCGCAAATACGCATCGTCACAAGCCTTTAACACCGCTTTGAACTCGTCGAGATCTACGGCACCCAAAACGTGCTGGACGGTAACACGTTGTTTTTGCTCCCAGGACAACAAAGGCAAGAGGGCAACTAACTCTTGCACTTCCGCGGCTGTTTGGGCGGAGTAAGCAAACGCACCGGTCTGCTCTAAGATCTTGTTGCGGAGGGTTTCATCTCGCAACCAACCTAAGTTTTTTGTCGTGAAGTTGGCAACAATCCCTTGGCGTTTAAAAGCCTTCAAAATTTCAACAAAGTCGGGGTGCAAGGTAGGCTCGCCGCCACCTAAGGCCACTTCAAAAACTTCTAGTTTGGCAAGTTGATAAGCTAGGAAGTTCAACCACTCTAGATCTGCATGTTGGCCTTTCAATGTGGAGTCTTGGTAGCAGAACGCACAATTGAAAGGGCAGAAATCCGTGATTTTGATGTCGACAAGTTCGGGCGCAGAACTTCGGCGAGGCACGACCGTAAAGTCAGTGCCTTCAAAGGTGAGGCGCACTTTGGTGCCGTTGTTGCGATTGAAGAGGGTCCAGTAGTTATGGTCTTTGCGTGCAACCCAAGGGTCGAAACTCTCGGTCGGGTAGGCTGTGAGTATAGGGGTGCCTCCTACGGTGATGGCCATCGGTTCTTCGGAGTCGTTGTCGTTACCTCCACCAATCACAATGTCATCACGTAGGATGAAGTTCTTAAACTCGTCAAAGAAAAATTTATTGAGGCCTTTGCTGTCCCAGTTACGCGGGAAGCATAGTTGTGATTGGTGATCTACGTAGCCTTCGCCGGGCATTGTGCCTGGGCGGTAGCCGGCCCAACTTTGTGCAATACTGGCAGCGATGTCTTCGCCTACTTCCGGTGCCAGTTGCGTATATAGGGAGACGGCAAGGTAGTCTTTTTTGTGGACGTCGTATTGCAAGTTGAAGTAGTCCCAACCGTAGCCAGAGCCATCGTAGCCGCAAGTTAAGTTTTTAGATTTCTCAGCGGGCAAAAAGATGATGGAGTGCGAGGAGGAACTGTTGGTGGCAAGGCCGAGGCGGACATTGATAATTTTCATTTTCGGTTTCACTTTTCCCAGGGTTTTACATACAGGTTTTCAAGCCAAGGCGCATACTCTTGGCCTATTTCGATTAAGTTTCACCTTTCTAGTTCGAGTTTGGTTTTGCGTTTCCTCCTGGATTCGAACCAGGGGCCTACAAGGTAGAAGCTTGCTGCTCTGTCCACTGAGCTAAGGAAACAAGAAATGCGTTGTGCTCTACCCTCGCCAGGGCTCGCTTTGGATCACGGTGTTTTTTGCAAGAGAGGTATAGTCGTGAAGCGAATTTGTGCTGGTCAGCCGAGCTATAAGTTGTGGTATCCGACAAGCTAACTACTCACGTCTACAGTCCACCAAAGACTGCGAAGTTTGGGTACTCCGGACTCCCAGATCACAAATCTGGGCGACGTTGGGCGCCGGTCAGGCTCTGTTAGCGTTTGGTATTTAGGCATTTTGGTTTGCGACAATACCGTCGGAAACTCCTTTCCTTTTTTAGGTGTTTTTCCTGATCGTACTTTCCGACCTGTCACCAAGTTTTACCTTGGACTTCAAAATTTTAGTTGGCGCCTGGCGACGTGAAGAAATGATCGATGCCCAGACCCAAGGTAAGCTTATTACACCAGTTGAGATAGATTTTGGCTGTCAGGTTGGGATGAATCACATTTCGTGGAATTGGTTGCATCTTCGGCATGTCGGCCACGAACGTCGCGGCCTCTTTGGATTGAGCAACCAAGGTTGTGTCCCGAGGTAACGCTGAAACAAAAAGGCTTTTGTGAGGAACGTCGTGCTTGGGCTTCGAGTTGAAAGCGATGCCGAGCAGAACAGGCGGAGATGCTTGTTCGGGGTCCTCGATAGTTTGCAAAGCTACAAGGATGGGCGCATCGATTGCCGTCGTAACAAACTCGCCGATGATTTCAACGAGATCTTGAAAAAACAATCCTGCTCTTTCCGCCCCTAACGACTCGTCGATAAACTCGCGTGTTAGTAGTTGGTCTTGTTGGGACTCCAGCGTGAGCTTTTTGAGTTTGGCTAGTAATTCAATTTGGTTCATCATTTTTTCGTTTTCTTTGGTTTTTTTATGCGAGCTACTCGTTTAGCAAGCGCCAAGGTATAGCGAGCGTCAGCTTCCGGGTATGTATACATGGTCTCGGTGTCGAAAATTGCAGCGTATTTAAGTCGCCACGTGTAATTGTGGCCCATTGGGTAAGGGCTCCATTGTTCTGTCTCAATGATGCGCATTTTTGCCTCTCTTTTTTAGGTGTTTGCGAGGAACATAGCGGAAAGCTCTTCGCATAGATGTTCCGCGTAAAGTGCGCACAAGCGTTTGGCATTTTCCCGATCGCTCGCACCTGCCGACCAAATGGAGTCTTCCGCAAGGATGACACCGCCTTCACCGTCATGTCTAAATTGACAGCAACTGGCCAACCACGTGCATATTGATCCGTCTTTCATGGGGAAGGCTTCGAAGCCGGTGTAGATTTCGAAGCGCACCATGCCACAATCGATAATTTCGGAGTTGCGCGGATATTCAGCAACCTTCTGCCACTTTGCGGGTTCTTGCGTGTTGTTGCCTTTAATCAAGCGGCGCAGAGCGTCATCTGTTTTTTTGGCTTTCTGTTCTGCTTTTTCCAACAATCGGGTAAGCAACTTTACGTCCGTCCAATGGTCTGGCGCAGCAGGGATGTAGCGGTACCGTGCCATGCAGTAAGCCTCCCAAGCTAGTTTAACGGCACGTTCATCCGCAGCAGGGTTGGTGAGTACGTCTAAACATTCGTCGCCGGTCATGAGGCTCCTTTCGAAAGCAAAGATCGTGCAGCGTTTTTGAAATCAAAAAGGACACGCCCTTGATATTTTGCCGCGAGTTCTTCCCAACGCCTACGGAAGGTGCGGATGTATTGGCGGAGCTTGAACCGTCTCTCTGTGACGCGCCAGCAGTCGGCCACGTCTTGGAGTGAGGTTAGTTGTAAAGGCGCGATTCTTTCGCTATGGCTTGCCCAGGTAAAGCATTCGTCCGCGGCTTGCTGTGCCATGAGCGGCCAAGTATTGGGATCGTTAGCGAGTTCTTCAAAGTACACGGTGTTCCTCAGATCATTTTCAGTGCGACGGCAAGGCGCGCGGCGTCGGCGTAGCGTGCAGCTTGGTACGCCACGGCGAGTGCGCGGGCTTTCTGTTTTTGTTGAGGTGAGAGGGCAATTCGAATGGCGAATTTAGAGGGCAATTCTAAGATGCGCTTGGCTTGGGCTCGATCTTCCGCGGTGTGATTGTTGTTTTTGAACTTCAACGTTACGGCATACGGGTTTTTCACGAGCAGATCGTTTTTTGACGTGGCTTCACAACGCCATATTTTCAAAGAGTATTCGTCTTGAGTTTTCATTTTCATTAGCTTTCGTTTTGAAGTTTGATTAGTTCTGAGCACCGACGAGGAATCGAACCTCGGCGCAGGTCGACCTGCCAAAACTCGTTAATTAAGCGAGTTGTCACTTACCACTCGTGCATCGGTGCGGATGAGTCGGACTTACACCGATCGCCCTAGAGGGTCGTATTGTATTTAGGTCATAAAAGGGGAGCCTCCGTGTCCCTCGGGAGACTACGCCGAGGGTTGGCCGTTAGTGTTGGCCTTACAAGCGCTACTGCTAGGCGTTTCTGCTTGCTGCGGATCTATCAACGCAGCCTCGCCTTCTCAATCGTCGTCGTTCTCTGCTTCTTCGCTTTCATTTTTGACTAACGATCCATAAAACACGCTCCAGGTTCGAGAGGCCTTGTGGTCAGGTCCGAAGTATTCGGAGCTAACTTTGAAATCGAGCGTGAAAACATAAATGAGCCTGTCTGACTTGTCTTCTTTGGCGGTCAAGTTGATCTCGACTTCCGATTGCAAAACGAGACTAGCAAAACCTTGCTCGGCGCTGATTTGGTCGACAAACTCACGAATTGCAAACGTCAGAGGAAAGGTATTGAGTTTTGCGACCTTGTTTTGTAGGTCTTCAAATTCGATAAATTGCTCTCTCGACATGCGCGATCGACGATACAACCTACGCTCCGAAATTCTAACTCGTTCGTGCGTGTCACTGCCAGGGTAGACCTCGCCCACAACGGGTTGAAGAAAAGCTGCAAAAGCTTCGAGCAATAAGTCATCAGGCATGAGGTTTTGATCAAACTGGCGCCGAAGGCTTGTGCCAGGTGCCATGTCGTTGTTTTGAGCTAACAACCCTAACTCGATGGCTTGGCCCCAGATTTGGCGCAGTTCGTTGCGAGCTTCAATGTGAAGGCGAACGCGTTTGTTGTGGGCTTCGTAACGAGCCTGAAAACCCGGATAGGATTTTTCGAGTTGTAGCAAGCTGCTGTAAGCTTCGTGCAAGCAACGTTGCTTTTCAACCGGTAGCTTTTCTTGCTCAATCAATGTAGCCACGGCTGCGTGTTCGTACTTAGCACGAATTTCGGCTTCCTGTTTTGCTTTCTGTTCGTCTAAAGCTCGCCGCCATTGAGCGTATTCAGCTTCGGCCAGGCACTCCCGGTCGCTTTCATATAAGGAGCCTCCGATCGCCCTTGCTCGCACGTTTTCGAGTAGTGCTTCAGCACTTTCAATAGCGCTTTCGACGGTGAAGTGTTTCACAGCCAAAGGTTTTTTCACCGTGTTGGCGAGGATCTTGATTACCGAGACGTCTTTACCTTTGATTTTTACAAGGTCTTCGGGAGAAAGTTTGACGCGTGCAACATCAAATGAGCTCTCGCCGGCCAGAAGTGCTGTCTCTAAGTTACGTGACAATAAAAGTTCTGCTTCAAACATGAGTTTTCCTTCTTTTGCGAAGCCTCTTCGCATTTGTTTCGGCAAAAACGCCGCATCAGTAACCTGATTGCTCAGGATACTTGTGCAGACTTTTTACGTTTTGAAAAAGTACCGATCTGGTTCTCCACCAGGCCCTCCGCCATCCCTAAGGCCGAAAACACTGTAATCTCGAAACTCCCACACCGAAACATAGCCGCGTTTTCGACACCAAGGCCCATGAGCTACCGGGTTTACGTCGAGTTTATTTCCCATTACTTTTTTGAAAAACTCTTCGTACGTAGTCTCTACAAAACCGGGATATTCTTCTGCAGGTTTCAGAATGAAGCGGCGCATTATAGGTGCAATCTTGACTTCAAAGTCTGGGGAATGCGCTGGCTACTGCTCTTTACCTTTTTACCGTCGAATTCAACACGCTCCACATTGCTGTCTTTAAACAATGTTTCCGCTTGTTTCAAGAGCTCTGCTAGTTTTCTATCAGCTTCAGGAGTGTAAGGGTCTTCCGGGTCTGGTTTTGCCCATTCGCGAGCCCGTGCTCTCGCTTCCCATTGTCGCCAAGCTCGGGCAAGTTCACCACGATCATAATTGAAATACATTTTTTTTTATTTCCTTTCAAATGATGAAGTAAAACCAACTTTCGGTGCCGATTTCTCGACTACGAAAATGGGCAATTTCTCTGCTAGGGCCATTACTGCGAGTAGATTCGTCGAGATCTTCCAGGGCTTTTTGGTGCTCTGCTGCACCCATTTCGGTATCGTAGCGAGAGTTTAGGTCTTCGACGCTAAAACCTCCGCAAGATCGCCACTGGTTGTCGCTTTCGATTTGGAGTTCAAATAAGCGCTTACTCATCGGAATCCTCCCTGCAGAGTTTTTTGTTTGCGACACGCGCTTGTTTTTTGAAAACTCGGCGAGTTTGATCTCTATTTTGTCGCGTCCTACCGCCGTGTTTCGACTGCACCACCCAAGGCGTGTGGCCAGGGCAGCAGACCAGCGGACGCTGACACTTGTGGCCGTAGGCTCGCATCTAACGAACCTCGAAAGTGTGCGGGTAGCTGAATGCAAGCGAAGTGCAGTTTGTCGCAGTCACGATGATGTGGTCGACAACAGGTACTCCGAGGATTCGACCACAAGCCACAAGGCGTTTTGTAATTTCAAGATCTTCGGTGCTTGGTTCGAGTTGCCCGCTGGGGTGGTTGTGCATCACCACAATACATGTGGCGTTGTTGAGGATTGCGGGCCGAAAGACGCACGTAGGATCTACGCTAACAGAACCTCGCCCACCTTTTGCAACCTCAAAAAAACCTTGCACTCCGCCTACTGCAGTCAAACAGACAACGCAAAAAACCTCATGGTTCAGGTTCGCGATGCGTGGTCCGAATTCCGCAACAATGACGCTAGCGCAGTTAGCCTCAGGCGCTGCAATTTGCATACGCTGGAGAGTGCGCAGTCGTGCCAAGGTACGAGGTTTGACGCCGAGGGATAACAATTCCTCGTCGCCTGCTCGTAATGTCTGGCGTGCACTGCCATAGCGCTGGATTGATTCCTTCGCAATTTTCTTAGATTGCAAAATATCTGCAAGTTCTAACAATTCATTCATACAGTTCCTCACTGTTTTTGGGCAAAATTGCCGCATCAAGAGCCCGACTAGATCGGGCCCTTTGTGCGAGATTTTTACACTCTCATCGGCATGATCACGATGCGCAGATCTGCTTTCAAGTCGGTTAGTAAGATCGGAGCCAACGGATCGGTCAAACGTAAGATCAGCTTTTTTTCTTTCGTTGCGCGCAGCACGTTGCGCAACTTCACAAAATCGACACCGATTTCTAAGTCTGAAATAGGTCTTTGAAAGTTGGCCCTAATCTGGTTGCTACTAGTGCTCAACACCTTATGAAGTTTGCTGTTAAGTGCGTGGTTGTGTTGGGTGCAAGCTAGTTCACTAGATCTTGGTTTTAACACAAGCACCATGCGATCTTTGCTGCTGTTGAAACATGCCAACTCCTTTGCAACTACGTCGCGATGAAACTCAAACTCGTGCCAACATTCCTTAGGAATTACGTGCTCATAATTCGAATAGTTGTAATCGACGCACTTACCGAAAATTGAAGAAGTTTCGCCAAGGCTGAAATAGAAATTACAAACGGGATTGAACTTCTTTTGATCATTCCCGAACTGTAACAAGTTAGGAATAAAGTGATTGCTGTTGCTGCTCAGTTCCAGCAATGCCTTGATTGCATCGGCAGGTATGATCCCTGCACTCTCGGCGTGCTCTCGCGAGAGTCGACGACTCACGGTAGCCAACGTGTGAGAGTCCGTCGCAGTCATTTTCAGTTTTTGATTTTTAACCTCAAAGTAAACACCATTAACATGAGGTTGCAGTGCACCACCTTGGAACGGAGCAACCGTTTGCAAGTCCTTCAAAAAGGTAGGGCACTCTGCAAACACGGCAACGCGCGAAGCGTAGTGTTTGGGTTCGAATACAGGTATTTTTAACTTTGTAATTTTGGGCAGTCGAAGCACCGAATCGCCGACACGAAAGATCGCGAAACCGGCCTCGCTGGTGTCAAGAAAGCAAACGTCATGCTGTTGTTTCAGAAAAGCGTGCAGCAAATGCAGCTCAACGGAAAACGGCTCAAAAAGGTTAGTGTTCTCATACGTTCGAAACGTCGTAGCGATGAATACGGAACCATCGTTATTGCTGGTATGCAGCGCAATCAAACCATCGCCACCGAACCAGTCGAAAAACGCAAGGTTTGCAAACGCGTTGCGTTTTTTGACGGGGGGTAACAACCCGTCGGCAACTGCGATCGCTTTTTTCAAAATCTGAATGTTGAATTTAGTTAGATTAGTGTGAATCAAAGTAGGCTCGGCCATACTCCCTTTCTTGTGCAGATCCTCTCCGCAACTTGGCAAAATTGCCGCATCAAGAGCCCGACAAGATCGGGCACTTTGTGCGAGACTTTTACGCTTTGTTCAGTTATCAGCATCAACCAGTCGTAGCGATTCAAGTCGAGCGCATTCATCGAGCGCACGGGCCAAACCATACTCGTTGAAAAAGTCTTGCGCACGCTCTTGCGCGGACCATGACGTACAGCAATCGGTGGACTCTGTGGCATGAATTGCCCGAGCTAGTCGACGCGCGCACAAATCTTCCGTGCCTTGATAGGTGCCAGCCTGATGCAGCGTGCGCAGGTCAGCTTTGCGTGGCTTGACGGCTTCTTTTTTGTTTTTCATGCTCCCCCCTTAGCGAAAGATGAGCCAGCAAACCGACGGCAGAAAACCAGGCTTCGCCAAGGTTAGGCACGTGTCTAGCGCGTTGTTGTCGGCAGGCTCCGCGCAACTGTCTGCGCAGAAGCCAGCAACCACGCTAGCGTGACAAGCAACGTCACTTTCACAGTAGACCGCTGCAATCAACTCCGCGGCATCCTGTTGCGTCGTTGGCTCATTACATGACGCTAGCGCTAGCGTCAAAACCATAAAAGCTACCTTCTTGCTTGCTCGCATATTTCCACCCTCGCCAATAAGCGTTTTGTTGCCATGCAAACCCTTGAGGATCCGGATCATTATCCCTTTTAAAATCGTTTACGCCACGTTGAAACTCATGGACGTCTACCGCGGGATCGAATTCCTTTTTGAATCTGTCAAGGTAGTGTGGCCCCTCAACGTCCTTTTTGAGTACAATAGGTCCGTTTTCCATGTTTGGCACGTAGTAGGAACCTTGATCGTATTGCATGCTAACGCTAGGCCAGTCGGCCCAAGGCTTTTGCGTGTTGCTTGTTAACTCAATTACGTTATTAGAAATCATTTCCCCTGTACGCTCAATCGCAGGGTATTGACTGGTAGCGAATCGAATTTCTCGATAGATTCCATCAATCCAATGCACGTAAGGTGCATGAAATTCAACGTGATGTTGCTTGCGTACGATTGTGCAGCGAACGTTACCAGCGCCGAGAAAATGGCGCCAAAAAAAGTAAGTTGTAGATTCTCGATAAATCGACATGTTGAAAATCCTTTCGTGCGGATCCTCTCCGCAACCCTTGGCAAAATTGCCGCATCAAGAGCCCGACTAGATCGGGTCCTTTGTGCGAGAATTTTTACGCTGTAGCACCCCACTTCATGGGTGCGCCTACTGCATCTAAGCTAGTAGGTTCTGCAATTGCAAATTCTAGAAACTGGGACACGTTCGGATCGTGGTCAAAAAACCCCCCGTCGTTCTGGCCATTGTCTGCCAGTTGCGACCAAGTGTTATAGTATTTTTTGCCTTCGTCGGATTCTGATACTAGTTGTGTATTAGAAGCCTTTAAAACCTTTCTTTTTCGCCACGCTGTAGCGTTTGGCCCGTCAACGTTGCGCACCCATACGCTCAACCCTGGAGTTAATGACGCTAGGATAGCTTTCTTTGTTCGCTTACTCATAGCGATCCCGAAGGCTTGCAGAATTTTGCGATCTGCTCTTTTAGCGTCGCATCAACTCGCGCCAAGTCTGAGCTAGCGTCGTACTCGGTACGCGCTGCGCGCATTACTTTGCCGATATCTAGCACGTTGATCTCTTGACGATCTGCTAGCACTTGATAGCGCTCCGCAATGTATGCATCTAATTTTTTCGAAGTCAGTTTTTTAGCCATAGTTCCTCACTAGCTTGGGCAAAATTGCCGCATCAAGAGCCCGACAGGATCGGGCCCTTTGTGCGATAGTTTTACGTCAATTCAAGCATTTGTCCGCGTTGGTCTACGTCGGTACATTTTTCTTTCACACTGTTGATTGCATCGTCGAGATTTTTTTGAATGTCGGCAACGCGGGAATCCCCCAACATTGCGCGATAGCCTCGGCACTTTTCGCGCAACGTTTCAATTTTTCCGACCATGGAAGCTGCGCCACGAGGCCCGATCGATTCTTTTAGCGTTACCATCAACGCTTCGCATTCAATCCTAAACCCGTTAACTAGGTTTTCTGCGAGTTCATTGCTTTTAACCATTGGCATGGGCGGAGACGTCCAAGAATGGCCCCAGATTTTTTGCATTGCCGCGGCAAAATCTTTGGCCTTCTGGACATTGCGAGCGGGAACGTACCAAAGGACGGCAACCGGGATCCCCCCTAGGGATCGTAAGACGTTCTCACACCACGTGGTAACGTCGGTACAGGTCAAGATCTCCGCGTCAATTCGCCGTTGAAACTCGAAAAGGATTTTTTCTTTCAGTTGCGTTGCTGCAATGCTTTGCGTTTTTTGCTCAATTGTCAGCGCTCCGCTATCAAGGCGAACCGTTAAAAACGGTTGGACGTCATGCGGCAACGTGTGATCTGTGATCACCCACTCCGGGGAGCCTTTGACAGGGGTTGACTTGTACACGCCATGCGCAGTTGCGGCAATTGCAACGCTAGCGTGCGCTTTTTCGGAGCGGGAACGCGGCAAAGGTAACCCCAGATCTTCGCAGATCTTCGATACCACCGAACGCGCTAGATCCCCCCTGCCTCCCCACCCTACACCTACCCCAGATCCGTTGGTTAGCTCTTCGTCCGCAATTGCCCATTGTGTAGCGGGTCTATCGTTGGCGATAGGTGGCGCTGTAACCACGTTTGGTGGTCTGCGATAGGGCAAACCAGGGGAGCTAGTGCGGACCGGTAGCGCGTCAATTCTGGCTTGATCTCGGTTCACCGTTGGCGCTGCAATTGGTGCAGAGACTACGGCCAACGCTTGGGAGATCTCACGTTCTACGGGCCCTTGTGCCCGACCTGGTAGATCCATTTCGAGCAAAGAAAACCGCTCGTTAGAGTCATCTAAAGACATAGCAATCCTTTCGCGGATCCTCTCCGCATTTTTGGGCAAAATTGCCGCATCAAGAGCCCGACTAGATCGGGCACTTTGTGCGAGATTTTACGCTTGTTTAGCTTTGCTTTTTCCTAGCGTACGTTTCCACGTTCGGACGTTTTCGGGATAGTGGTCTAAGTTCAAAAAACCGTGATAGTCGCCGATTGCACGATAAGCGATCGATCTTTGGATCGGATCTTCGTGACAAAGTAGCGCTACAATTTCCGCAAGTTCCAAACTCACGAAAGTCCCTACTTTTTCAAGAGAATCAAAAAACCACTCGTTGTATTTTTCGATCGGGTGAGGTAAACCCTTAGGATCTTGCGCTAGCGCGGCAATGTGACACGTGACTAGGCAACCTTGGTAGGTTGTCAATCGGTCAATGTTGAACCTGTAAAGGGTTTTACCTATTGGCAGATCTTCTACAACTTCCATTACGGAATTGTCCGATCCGTTATCGTCAACAAAGACACAACTAGAATCGTCAACCGCGACAACTCGCCATTTTTCTTGCTTGCTCATGGTTTTACCTTTCTTTGCCATTTTGACAAATTCGCTACAAAGTCAAGTAATTGATTTTATAGCTGATTTTTCAAAGTAGATCGTTTTTGTAAGGGTTTGCGCGATCATCGGCGCACGTTGTAAGCGTGCAATCCTATCTCCCTTGTGTGCGCGCTATCGCACACCGCTAGCACTCCTATTCAGTTTTCAGAGACCGGGCCCTAATTTGTCAGACTAGGGGAAAGGGTAGGGTTAGGGGTTTTTTGTTTCCCGGGATTGTGTCCCGATGAATAAGACTTTACAGGATCTTTTTCCGAGTTCAATTAAAAAAATGCACAAAATGCAAAATAAAAAAATAACCTAATAAAATCAATAACTTAACTTTAATCTTTTTTCGCGATAAATGCAAAAAGTAAACGTTGCGCGCTTAAAACCCAAGAAAAGCGAGTTTCTTGCTTATCATTGTATATATGCGTGAGCGCACGTCCGCGCGCGGACACCTGCGCGATCTCGCGCGCGTCATCAGGCGCGTGATACCGCGCGCGGTTGAGCAAGCGCGAGCCTTGCGCGATTACACGCGCGCCACTCACGCGAGAAAACCGAGAAAATGAACAGTGGCTTTTAGAGTCGGAAAATAAATCACGTTCGTTCGCGGTGAAACCCTCGTTTTCGGTCCGATTTTTTTATTTCTCGGACTTTCGGCTTGTTTAGTTTTTTCTGAATGATCATAGTACGCTGCATGCTGAACCGAATTGCACAGTGGGCCTCTCGTCTGTTTCGAAGGTTGTTTCACAGGGGGGTAGTTGAGCAGCCCTTGACCTTGGCGGATGTCAAAAAGGACGTGCGGAATGTGACGCAACTGTCAGAAGCCGAGTACGACCAACACCTACGTGCGGCATTCGGACTCGATAACGAGGCGCATTACGAGCACGAATTGCCGCCTTCGCTGTGTCAGGCCGGCCCCTGTGAGCACTATTTGCGCGTGGTTCGAGTGAAGGACATTGCGGGCAATCTGGACGGCTCTACAGTAGAGCCCTTGCTGGAAGAGGTGGAGGCTTGCTACCCGTCTCCAGGCTGTGAGTTGGAGTTGGAGGCCACGCCTGTGTTGCAGTGCACGATGCACAAGCCGAAAGATCTGATCCCCGCCGAGGCTATCTACTCTCAGATTGCCGTTTGGCGCAGTAAAACCCGCAACAGTTAAGAAAGTCGAGTCATTTCAAATGGATACCAAAGATTTACGTGAAGATTTGCAAGCTCATGTGGTGCAAAGCGAAGGCGAAGCACCTGAGAAGACCATCAAAGAACGCATCTGGCCTTTCTTTGAGGCTGTGTTGGACAAACTCGACTTGGAAGCCGAGTTGGAAGATCCTATCTTGACAGAGGAGCATGCCGAGGTGCTTTTGTTGGCACTTTTGCCTGCGCTTCAAGTGGTTAAAAAAATGCTGTTATCAATCCCAGCGGATGCACCGCAAAGCAATGAAGCCATAGAATCACTGAAGGAGCACCAGGGCAATTTGCGTGCGGCGATAGATCTGCTCGCTAATCTCGGCTATGAAGCCGATGATGAAGACGACGAAGAAGACGACGAAAGCGAGGAAGGCTAATGGATACGGGTTTGATGACGAGTTCCGACGAAGATGCGGTTTTGGCGACCCCACTGCCAACCGCGGCACCTCGAAACGCTCGTCGCAATCTAGCAGCCCAGCAACAATACATTGAGCAGCAAACCGTTGCTGAATGGATGAGTACGATTCAGTTTGAGGGGGATATCAAACTAAAAATTTTTCGTACGGAGCCACAGCACTGGCGGAACAGTCAAGGCACGCAATCTCGCATTGCGGGTTTTTTGCGTGAGTATGAGCGACCTATCACCGAAATTGACGTCCAACAGGAATTCGGCGGGGGCGCCTACGTAATCTCCGCGTGGGGCAAAGACAACAAGGCTATTGGCAAGGCAGTCAGCATCTCGATTGCAGGCGACCCGCTGGTGCCTTTATCTGCACTGCCAGCAGCCGCGCCACGCAAAGACGACGATGTTTCGAAAGCGCTGGTCACGGCCGTCACGCAAATGTCCGAAAAACGCTCGGAGGAGTTGCGCGAGGCGTTGCAAAACCGCAAGCAAGATGAGGCAGCTTCGACGGCACTTTTTGTCGAACAGTTGCGCATGGTGGAGCAGGAAAAAGCCAGATTGGCTCAGATCATCGAGGCTCAAAACGTTCGCCTGCAGGAAGCCATGCTACCGAAGGCCAATCCGCAGCAAGATCGAATGTATGAGCTGACGATGCAGAACATGATGAACACCACGACGACGACAACGCAGCGCTACGAGTCTGAGTTGCGCGATTTGCGTGGTCAGTTTGCGGCGCGGGAAGCGTACTTGCAAAATGCGGCAGATCAGCGCTTGCAAGACTTGCGCGCCGACATGACCCGTCAGCTTGACAACCTGAAAGCAGCTTCCGATCGGGAGTTGCAAATGACGCGCGCAACGCTGGAAGGCCAGTTGGAGTTTGTGAAACAAAATTCGACCCGCTCCGTCGAAGATTTGAAGATGATGTCAGAAATGAGAAATATTTCTGACCGCACCGCGCTCACGACGGAAATCACGTTGTTGAAAAGTCGTACGTCCGAATTAGAATCTCAACTTGCGGCCAAAGACGCGGAACTTGTTTCGCTGCGCGCGAAGAAAGAGCAATCCTTTGGGGATAAACTCAAAGAGATTGACGCCATGAAATCCCTCATCACAGGCGGTGACGCACCTGCCGAGGAAAGCGTGCTGGCGCGCATCATGGGGTCCGATATGGTAAAAGGCATCGCCGGTAAATTGCTTACTTCGGCAATGGATACGCAACAGCAGGCTGTAGATCCGACGCCGCCTCCGACGCCGCGCTTGCCCGCACCTCAACCTGCAAGACCAAACCGCACAAGACCTCGTCCGGGTCCAGTCCAAAAAGCAACCGCAGCAACCGCGGAGGCACCAAAGCCCCTCGAAGTTCAAGTCACACCTGCGCCCGAACCAGTCCCGTCCCCAGCTCCCCCGACGTCCGCGGAGATTGAAACCGCAGTCGCGTTCTGTCAAAGTGCCTTCAACGAGAACAAAAACCCAGACGAGTTTGCAAGCTCCGTTAAGAGCATGATTCCACAAACTATTCTGGATGAAATTCGAAATAAAGGCACCCTTGATTTTTTGAAAGCGCACGGCAAAGAAGCCACCTTTCAAACACAGGCGGCAAAAAATTGGATTCGCCGAGTTGGTTACGCCCTCAGTCGGTAGCCGTAACTGCTTGCATTTCGCGCATTCCTCGCGCTACGTTAAACGTACCGGGTGAAATGCGCATGGAATGCAGATCAATGACAGTCGCGTAATTGCGATGCCCTACAGCGGATCTCCGCAAACAATCGCGCTCATGTGCAAAGCTGCACTTGAGTCGCAGCGGCATTTTGCAGTTCGCAAGTATGCGGAGTCGATCTGTTCACAGCTGGATTCCAAAGATTACATCTCCGAATATTTGGCAATGTATCACGCCGTGTTGCGCGACACGCGCTACATGCGAGACCCGCTGACAATTGAGCTCGTGAAAGCCCCTTATCGCGTTGCCGAGCAAATCTTGGCCGGTGGCAGGCCTTCCTTGGATTGCGATGACAGTGCTACCTTCCTGGCTGCCCTGTGCCTAGCCGTGGGCGGCAAAGTTGAATTTGCTACGGTGGCATTTGAGAAGATGCCTCAACAGCAATACAGCCATGTTTTCACCCGTGTGCAAGACCAACGCACCGGTCGTTGGATTGTTTTAGATCCGGTCGCTGCCGAGCGTACGCCGACCATGTTGCGCGATATTAAAGCCATGAAAGTGTGGGCCGTATGAGTTTTTATGGACTTCGAAAAAATAGCCGCTACATGTTGTCAAAAGACATCCTAGCGGAAGGTATTGACGGGAATGCACGTGTGACGCGTCGACGTCCACGTGGTTTTTTTGACTCAGGTGGCAAGGTCTCAGGCATGCTCGGTAGCTCCAATTACAATTTGCCGGCACGGATTCGACGTGAGGCTGTAGGTCAGGCAGTGCGCGTTACGTACGCGGCACCTCGTGGCACCAAGCATGCGCTGAAATCAAACTTCGGGCGTGCGCGTGCGCCAATTACGGTGCCTGCTGCAAAGCTGGTGGCCACCGCAAAAGCGGCGCATAACGTGATCTCGGCAGTGCAACGTTTGCCCGTCGAGAAGCGAGTTGTCGCACTTCGCCAAATGTTGGAGAACACCCGTCCTGGACTCGCAACCCAAGTTGGCACCATGACGGCAAACCTGGAAAAGCAGGGCCAACACCCGACCCAAGCGCTGCGCACGGCACTCACGGTGGCGTTGACCAATTCGGATGCAACTAAGTTGGGTTTTACTAAGACTTCAACGGCGCTGGGAGCGGTTGAAGTCAAACCTGTGCGCATTATGCCAGCCGGCATGAAAGATCTGGCTTCGCTGGTTTCCGTGCCCCTGGCACCACCACCTAAGCCGACGTCACCACCTTGGCAAATGGTGCCCACCATTGAGGTGAATGGCGCGCTCTTTCCTGCCGACCCAAAGGCGAAACAGTTTTACGGCACCACGTGGTTGATTCAATCACCTGAGCCTTTTGCGCCTGAGCAGATGCACCAATTTGCGGTAGCTGCGTCTTTGGCAGGCAAAGCCCTGCGCGCTCAAAAGGATGAGTATTTGGGTCCTGATGTGACGATTGGCGAGTGGCCTTTGCTGGCGCAATTGTTCCCCGTCTCGGCACACCATATTTCTTTTCCATTGCGCATGCTGGAGCCTTGGAAGTGGCGCCCCTTAGCAAAATTCTCCGCACCTCAAATCGACAAAACTACAGATCTTGGTTTGTATGTTTGGGTTACGTTCAAAGGCAATAAAAACAGCCTCAACTGGACGTCTATGAAAGATTACGCCGGCAGATCTAACGGCAATTTCACGCACAATGCAGAGTACCGCCCTTACGATTGGAAGAAAGAAGACGTTGAGCAAATCCTCGTCTCGATTCAGCCGTTTCAAACCACAGTGCGGGTGGCTTGGTACAACCAGATCGTTGCCAAGGTTGTCGAACTGCCAGCACAAATCCAAGAGTTCGCTTGTTCGGCCGGGGCAATTGCGGCAACTGCAGCAGGCGGCACAACCGGCGGCCTGATTGCAGGCGCCACGGGTGCTTTGTGCCGACCTCCTGCAGGCACGCCTTCCCCCGTTCCCGATAAACCGACCCCACAACCACCAAGCTCCATCTCGACCACCACGTGGGCAATTTTAGGACTCGCAGTAGCCGCCTTAGGGTACTCTGCGCTGAAAAGGTAGCCATGCGCACTGTTCGCCATCAACTTTTAGAATTAGGTCTCAACTCTACAGAAGTTGCAATGGCCGAAGACGCCATGCAACGTGCACCGCGGCAAAGCTCGCCCTTTGAAGTCGGGCCTCGCCTTGTCACGCGGCGCATTCAACAACGCTTGGGCTTGCCTGTTACGGGCTTAGTCGACGCCCGTACCAACCAGCGCATGATGGAGCTGTACAGCGTCGATTGGATGCACCGCTCGTGGTCTGAGGTTATTGAAGGCGTTTTGCGTTTGCAAAAACCACTCGGCGATGCCACGGAGACCGCGGCGATTGCGACCGTCGGTGTCATCACGTTGTTTGGTTTGATTCAGTGGGGTCTGGCCGGTTATGGCCTCTACAGCCTATTCAAAAATTCGAAGAAGTAAGGGAACAAAAAAATGTCATACGTATTTGGTAATTTTGGCGCCACCAGCGAAGCAACCTGGAAGTGGAATTTTTTGCACCTTGTTGCAATTCCTCAGAACGCCGCTGCCCTCGACGCCAGTAAAAAGCTGCAAGCCCACCTCGTGCGCCTGGCTGCCGTCTATAAGCTGCCTTCGCCCGGGCGCATCGATGGTGAGATCGGCCCCTCCGCCATGAGCACGTACAACGCGCTCGCTAAATTGCCGCTGACGGTCGTTTTCCCTGTGTACCCTAACGCCCTCGACATGGCGCAAAACTCGGTGTCGTTGGCGTATATTCTATCGGGCATCTCCGGCGGCGCAATGCCAGCCATTCCCGCATCCCCTGCGCCCGCACCAGCCGCAACACCAAGCAACTCACCGACGGTGGCTTCCGCGCCTGGTTTCGTTACTGTCTCTCCATCCTCTTCAGGCATGAGTACACCAGTAAAGGTGGCAATTGGTTTCGCCGCACTCGCCGGTCTGATGTTGCTGTTGAACAAGAAAGGTTAATCTCATGGGCCTCTTTCCTTTTTCTGGCGATGACACTGCGATGACAACGGCGGACCCGTTGAAGCGCGCTGAAATCAATCTTTTAAAAACCGTCATGGGTGAAGCCTCGCGCACCTATGGTGGCACCGTTTCCACGTTCCCTGGTCGTTTGGAGTTGACCGACCTCGCGGCTGCCAAAACCATCTGCACCAAACTACGGTGCGGTGCCACGCCGTCGAACTTGGAAACGTTGTTTTCAGGCGCAGGTCAATGGGCTTCGACGATCACCAAAGCCATGGCTGCCGCCAACAACACCGGTAAAATGCAAGACACGTGGGGCCCTGCCCCAGCTGGCACGGCTATCGCCAACTCTGCCAAATTTCCAACCTTACTCGTCGCGGGTGGCATCACTGCTGCAGCGCTGATTTGGTTCATAGCAATTCGGAAGTAATATGCAGACCTACAGTGTTTGGGATTATCGTACTCGCAAGTACAACTACTACAAAGCGCCGCTGGTCCCAGGCACGCATGCAGATGCTCCGAAGGGCTTGGGCGACGCGCTGTCTCAGATCGGCGGCACGCCCGAGACGGAAGGCTGGCGCCTGCCTGCGAACGCCCGCCCCGCAGGTTCGGGAATGGTAGCGGTAGGTAGAATTGCTTCACACGGCGTTGGCGCCCTCACAGGCGGGAACGCAAGCGCCCGCGCCGACGGCTTGGGTAGTTGGGAAAGCCAAGACCATTTGGTAATTGGCTTGTTCGTCTTAGCTGTCGGAATTGCTTGGAAAGTGTTGAAGTAGTCGCCACTTTCACGTACTTTTTTCAAAGGTTATTTTTATGGCAAACCCCACGCTACTTGCTTCAACCTTGGCTCGACTTGATGCACGTTCAGCCGAGCTTGAACGCTTGTTGCGCGGCACCTTTCCAGCAGGGCTTCTGGGCGATAGTGCCAAACTCGCGTTATTGGAAGAGAAGATTCAAGTTGTCGGTGCAAAATTGGATTTGACGATTGAGTACGCTAACAATCGTGAAGTGACCTTAGAGTCCGTCCAAAGCTCGCTTCAGACGTTGAAGAACGAACGCACGTTGATTTCAATTTGGCTGGCGATTTGGTTTTTAGATGCGAGTTTCAAGCAAGGCCTGCGAGATCGTGACGCACGTCTTGCAGTGTTGATTACGCGCACCAATACGTTGATCAAATATATGTTAACTCAAACGCCGACACCGGCGAGTCGCAGCAATCTACCTAGTGCAATCTCAGACCCTCAAGGTTTGACATTGGCGGAATTAGACAAACTTCAGGCAGATGAAGATTTGAAAACGCTGGCCATCATCGGCGTCTTCGTCGGCCTTGGTTATGTCGGATATCGGAAGGGCTTATGGAAATAATTAAAGCCACGACGTGGAAGCAATCTTTGTTTTGGGGCGTCGTAATCGGCGCCACCTTGGCGTACACGCGTGCAAAGAAAGCCCGCTAATTATGTCCATTGAAAAACTCCTCGACGAAGATCCGCTACGTAACGAGATTTTCAACTTCTATACCAACCTGCAGCGAGCTTCGGCACCACCTGCGGGTTTTCGTAAAGACAGCATGTTGAAAACGTTGCAAGCCTTGAACGTTGTGTATCAGCAAATAGTGCCGGCTGTACGACAAGCTTTGAATTTTACAAAAGGTGACGCGCGAGATGAAGTGCAAGCCGCGCTCAATGGTCTGGTGGATGGATCTGCGAGCAGTGCGCAAGCCATTCTTTCAGGTTGGAATCGTGTAATTGTCGCCAGCACTTCTAATTTGTTGATCGCACCTTCCTTCACGGCTGACATGGTGACGTTGGCTAAGCGCCTTGAGCGTGCCCACATGGAGGTGTTACTCGTAAACAACGAAGTGCCGTCCTGGTATCGCAGTGCCTATGCGACCATCCAAGAAGCTATTCGCGCGGCCAGCGCAATCGCAAGTTCTGTCTGGAACAACTTTACAGACACCTTGGGGTTGGTATATGTAGCGCTGAAATTTGCAGCAGGGTTCGCCGTAGGCTACGTGGCGTATACCTACACGAAAAATTATTTTGAGCATGGTGCTTTCAAAGCGTTGAAGCAAACTTCAAACCAGCTCCGAGCTCAATTGCCAGCCGCCTCCAACAACAGTGAAGCAGATGAGTAACGACCAAACCAAAGCTGTTCGAAAGTACGCTCAATTTCATCGCAAAGATCCTACTAAGGTGAACTCGGTGGATTTTGAAATTCCAGAACAAGCGCAATTGTTGGGCAGCTCGTTGGCGATTCGCTACGTCAGCACGAAAATAGATCCTACAACAGGTAAGCCGCCGCGCAATGGTTTACAAGGCTACAATCACGATCATGATTCCGGTGTGAATGTTTACGTCCCTAAAACTACCGGTTCGGATTTACATCTCGTACCGCTATTTATCACTCGCGCCAAAGCCTTGGTCCAGTTAGGCCATTGTCTGGGGTTCGAATACGAAGACGTCGAAGGCGAACACCACGATAAAACCTATGGCGAATACCCTCACAGTATTTCAAACCTTCCAGGTCTGTATACGACGGAGTGTGGACATGCACTCTTAGTGATCCGAGGTCATCAAAAACTACTTGCCGTGATTTGGGGTGGCAGCCTTCGGGTTGAAGCTCGTGGGATCGTAGGTTAATCGTGCAAACTCAAATCTGCGGCGCCTGTGCCATTTACTTTCAATCAACGGAACGAAGTTCGCTTTGTGCTGTTTGCATTTCGCGTTTGCAATCACTGACACTCCCGATGAAGTTCAGTTCTCGTACCCATTTGAAACCACTATCGGAAGCTGAGGCTGCAAAACGAAAACCTCCCAAAGCAAGCGCCGATGCACTTCAAGACGCCAGCCATGTAGACTTAGGTCGAGGTCGTCCGGCGAAGAGTATTAAGGTGACGAACGACTACCTTCGAAAAGTCAACGAACAGCTGCAAGCCGCAACAAGTGTGGTGTCCCGTGGCTAAAGATAAAGGGCGTAATCGCCATCGCCACCTTGACTACTCTCGACTTCCAAGCAACAAAGTCGTCGCTCAGGATATCTCAACGGGCGTTCCTGATGCCCCTCAAACGGAAGAGATCTCCCAAGCTCACACAATTGACGTCGAAGCCGTAAAACGCAGCGTGTCGCGGGCCGATACGTTGACCCCACCACTGCGAGAAACTTTAGTTCGACTGGTCGAACAACACAACCAAGTTGCAGAGCAGGCTCACGAAACCCGACATGTAGATCAGCAGATTCAAAGTTTACGGGCTGAACATCGAGACGACTTTCGAGATCTTCGAGAGCAATTGAAGCCGCTCAATGAGCGCACTCAACACAACGCTACTGTCATGACGGAACTTATCCGTCCGATGTTGGACAAGTTACAAGTTACGCTTGAGGCAATCCACCAAGACCAAAAGAGCACCAATCAAAATTTAGTCACGTTGACAAACGACGTTAAACGTTTGGAAGCCGCACACAAAGCTACAGATGGTCAGATCGAATTGATCAAACACCATCAGAATTCAATGGCGGCGCAGGTTCAAACAATCGGGCATCAAATTACAGAGAACACTACCCGCTTCAATGCTCGTTTTGAGCTCGTTGACAAAGCCATCAGTGATTTGAAAACACAAGTCCAGACTGATGATAAGCGACTGGAAGAGGCCATCCAAGAGTTGAAAACTCAAACGGAAGTGGATGATCAAAGTTTAGGAGACTCCATCAAAAAAGTGGGCGATCGGGTGGCAGTAATTGAGTTGGAAAAAAACAACCTCGAAGTTGCGACCAAAGCCAAAACAGGCCTCCTTCGTTTTCAAAAATCCATCTTGGTTGCAGTTTTTGGTGCGGTGGCTTACGCTGTGCTTCATTTCAAAGAAATCCTCTCCGCGATCAAAGGAAAATAACATGTTGAGAATCCTACTCCCCTTCCTCGTAGCTGTTGGACTCCAAAACCCTGCCGCGGCTGCCGTTGTTGACGCCGGGCCTGCCCTGTCAGGTGTTGTTGCACCTGATGCACCTGGGTCTGCTATGGTGCCCGCTGCCGCCCCTGCTACCGCCCCTGAAGTCAAGATTGCAGACCCGGTACAGCAACCGGCACAAGCCTTTGACGATCTTAAAGGAGCTAAGCGCTACGGTTGGGCCGGCGTTGTGTTTGTCTTGTTGGTGCTAATCACACGCACCGGCATGGTCTATTCGGAGCGAGTGCCCTTCCTCAAATTTTTGGGTAAAGGTCAAGCTCACAGCATCATCGCGGCCGTCAGTGCTTTTGCCATGACCGCCTACAACGCTCTTGTGCTCGGTGGTACGCTCTATGCTGCGATGGGTGTAGGTTTGGGCACCTTCCTTTACAACTTAGTGTCCACGCCTCAAATCAAACCACCTAAAGAGCCTACGGTCTAGTTATGTTATTTGGTCTTATCGCCTCCGGTTCGGTCTCGCTAGTGTTAGCGGCAACGGTCATCCTTTTGATTGTTTGGAACCGGAGAGATACTCAAGAGTTGAAACATGCCATTGAAGATCGCATGGTACTCCAAAACGAAAAGCTCACTTTGGAAGTTAGCGTTGTTGAAACGACAAAGTTGAATCAGCAACTCAAAGACAAGGTTGCAGCTTTTGAAGGTTTGCAGGTAAGCAATGAATCTCGACAACGCGCCTTATTTGAAAAGATCGCGCAGCACGGCTCTGCTACTGACGTTGCTCTTGCTGTGGACGAACTGTACGCCACACCGTTGCCCGGTGTGCAAGCCGCAGCCGTTACCAGTGGCGACGGAGCCCCTGCCGTGCCGACTTCCCGAATTACCTCTCCCTTTTAGACATATATCTTTACAGTTGGAAGATGGTTCCCATCTGACTTCCGACGAGATGTATCGTAAAGAGTTAGCTTGGAAAGCCGCAGTCGTCGCCTACATCATTGCCGATTCGGTGTGTCATAAACAGGAGAAGTCCGATGAGCGAAAAAACAACCCCCCTTGAGGCACTTACGCGTGCTGAGTCTATGTTGGGCAAGGGTACGTATTGGCTTGGCACAGGCACGTACCATAGTCGCTTAGATTTGCCGTGGACTGCGTGTGCCGCAATGCCTTCGGTGAAGGATGCTTGCGACTGTTGGGGTTTGGTAGCATGGGCGTTTCGCCAGCCCCGCACACGCCCCGGTTACAACAAAGGCGGTGCCACTGTACAGGATGCAGTTAATGTGGACAGTGCGATTGAAGATGCTTTTGGGATTCGCGATCGACCTGCCCGCAAACAATTGTGGCAACCCGTGACGGCAGATCAAACTGTCGCACTTGGTGACTTGTTGGTGTGGCCGTCGATCTACGTGACGTTGACCAAAACCGCAAATGGGGTGACGGCACGAACCCGTACGCGGGCGCGCATCGGCCATGTTGCAATCATCAGTAAAGCGCCCACGGACTGGAACCAGGACTTCTCCAAGTTGGAAGTAATCCAATGTGGTGGACGTAACGGCTCTCATCCGGCCATCCGTAAAATCAGCGGTCAGGCTTGGAACAACAAAGACACAGATGGCGGCAAACAAAACAAAGAATGGCGAGCCCGCATTCTGCGTGTGGTGGTGTAATGCAGAAGTGCAGCATTAAGAAATGCTACGAATTGGCGATTGCTTCTGATGTTGAAGTTCCTTTGTGTAACGACCATCAAGAGTTGCTGTTGGCCCAGTTCAAGACGCCACCCAAGCCTGCCACGTTGGGTAATATCCTCACGAGTTGGATGCGAGGCGAACCTCCGCCCCCTGAAGTTGTAGGTCAGTACGTAGATCGGATGGCGGACAATCTTCAGAATTTTCAACAGAAATACAAATCGCCAGCCGCTGCTGCAGAACCTCGCCGTCGAGTTTTGACGCCGACGCAAACAGCCCTCAAAATTTTGCAGTTTGACTACACCAAACCAGCGCCCGATAAAAAACTGATCAAAGATCGTTACCACAAACTGGCGCGTGTGTTTCACTCCGATGTGGAAGGCGGCGACCCGAAGAAAATGACCGAACTGAATCAGGCTTATGAAATCCTGATGAAGAGTTAGTTATGGTTAAGCACTTTGAACATTTTCACGGCACGGTAACGGACGTCGACTTCATTCATGGTCGCGTGACGGTTGATTTTTCAGGGTTGCTGAAGCACTTTACCCGTTCGGAGTTCACCCCTGAGGACTTCGCCAAGTTGTACAAAGGATGTCCTATTGTGCACGTGGTGTGTGAAGCAGGATCTGACCAAGATGTTTATTTGGAGGTACGCGCCCATGACCGACTATAATTATGAGTATGTTCGCAAGAGTTCTCCTGCCGAGCGCGCTTCCACGGCGAAACGAGGCAAGCAGTTGTTGGCGCAATATGGTGCACAAATCAACAAGTACCGTGGTGGGATGCCGGCCGGTTTCGCGGCAGCAATCATGGCGATCGAATCCAACGGGAATCCCAACTTGGTAGGTGACGTTTCCTTAGGAGAGCACGGCCTGTATCAAGTCGCCTCGTATATTCCTCCGACGTTTGGGTACAAGGCGGAAGCTCGTTTAAACCCGGAAGACAATATTTTTTTTGGCTTGATGGAATATCAAACCGAAGTCGTAAAATGGAAGTTGGCCTATCCTGCGCTGATTGACATGGGATCTGCAGATGCGTGGAAGTTGGCACGTTTGACGTTTGCAATCGGCGGCACCGCACGTACCACGCTCGCGAAGCTGGCACAGCCTAAAGAATTCGGTAAGGTATACGATGCAATCTACAACTATGTAGAGCGCAACGGAGGCATTGCGCTGGGCAGCCAATCGGCCGAGAAGGTAAAGTACCGCGTCAAAATGATTCAAGTGCAGTGGGAAATCGGCCAAGCGGTGGCAGCTGGTGAGCCGACAGTGCCGCTGTTCGTGCCTAACCCTCCGGCTGGACCCTACAAGCTAAAAACAGAATGGTTCGCCCAGTTCTCAAAGCCAGCACCTTTGGGTTTGCTTGCAGCTATTGCAGCGGGCGTAATGGCCATGTACCTTGCTTGGAAGAAGCCAAAAAAGACACTTACGTAAGGAAACTCCCATGAATACGCCTACCAAACTCTCGCTGACTGCCAATACCACTCCGACACCAGGTCCGAGCAAGTTGGATTTGCGTACGATTCAAACAACCCCCGGCACTTCGGTTGAAATTTTTCGTGGGGAACGTGAGTGGGCAGAAGTGACCCTCTTGTTGAAGTCAGCAGGTCCAGTTTCGGTTGGCGTTGATAAAGCGATCACCCTGGACAAAGGGGATTCGGTAAGCCTCACGCAAGATGTACCTTTGAAGTTAACGGTTGCACGCGGTCAAACGCTGTTTGTTTTCTCCGGCGCAGTCAGTCAGTTACAGATCATTGTTGAACCTATTGCGTGGGGCGAGCAACTGCTGGCTGCATTGCAAGCACGAGGAGTTTAAGTCATGGCATACCCACAACCTTCCAGTGATGTAGCCGCTACTTCAGGCACGCGGTGGTTTCGAATTAAGACCGAGATCTCTTCGGCGGGCGACATTTATGAGTCGAACCAAGGCGGGACTTTTGCGATTGGTCCCGAGAGCGATTTCAGTCGCGTTAACTTAGCGTACTTCGATGAAAATGCTGCTCCCACGTATTTGCAGACGATGCAGTTTGAAGCCGGCGCTCCTTGTACGTTGCCGATGCAGCCTCGGTTAGATCGTAGATACGAACCTTCCAAACAAAAAGCCCGACTCCTGCTATGGCCAGATCAGCATTGGTACAATAATTACCAACCTTCGAACTTTGCTGTCGGAGATACGATAATCGCACCTACGCCCGTCTTGGATATCATTCAAACATTCAACGGCAATGTGCTTGCCCAGAAACGTGTCGACAAGACGTATGAAATCCCGTTCAATGCCGAATTAACAGGCATGGTGTGGGCGATCATCCCTTTCTACGGCCGGAAGTCTCTGACCTGCAACCTGTACTACGATTCCGATTTAGGCGCTGTAGATGTACCCTATGAGATGACGGCTTTAGAATATCGCCAAGCCGCGGCGGGTTGGGGCGTAGGCGCAGTGGAAATAAACACACTCCCCGGAGTCCCAAGCCCTGGCAACCTGTGGTCGAATAACTTGACAGCCGGCGCTAATGTCCTCCTACACCTCAATGCTACCCAAGGCTTCTACGATGCGGTCGTACTTCGTTTCAAACCCCCGGGCACCGCAGGTGGCCTGATGGGCGTTCGTATTACTGTCAGCGATGATCAAGGATAAATACCATGGCCGCAGCAAATCTAACAATTGCCTCCAATGATGCCGTTTTGGCAGCACAAGTCGTATTCATGAATTCGACGACAAAGACCAAAATCTCAGAGTTTTGTCGACTCTCGACTTTAGGTATGGCAAACGACCTCAGGTCTCCAATCTGCAACTGGTTGGCAATCATCTATGCCCAAGTCACGAAGTTGGCAACGACGAGCGGTACGCTTGCAGAAGCCAACGCACTTGGTCTGTTGCTGTACCGCATGTTGGCACTTGCCGCGGCATTACCAGCAGCAAGCCTGTCTACAGCAGCAAAAAACGCAATCTTAGCCGCCTACAATAGTCAACTCGCTACGATCTAACCTGACAAATTAAACTTTAGTCCTTGGCCGCCCCTAAAAAGGCGGCTTTTTTGCGTTCAAATTTCAACTTTTTTCACTTTTATGCACTTTTCGCTGGAATCTGTCAGATTTTTTTCATTTGTAATTATAGATGTCCATTCTCTTTGTTAATCCTGCTGGCAAACGACGCAAAGTTGTGATTCGCAACGTTCGCTACAGCAAAGCAAAAGAAGCAGTTGTGAAGCGTTTGAAGCGCACACCTGCAGCGCATGCATCACGTCGGGCGGCTGTGGCATCAATGAAGCGAGCTCAGGCCAAAGCAGTGGTTTGGTCCAAAAGCTCTGCTGGCGTAGTCCGTCGGAAGCGCATTGAGAAAGCGCAGGCAGAAATTCTAGAGCGCCAATTGGCTGCCGATCGTAAGAACCAAAAGCGCAAGTTGAAAAAAACTCCACGTCGAGCTGCCAAGCTCGTTAAGAAATCTACAAAAGGTAAGAACCTCATGGCGAAGAAGAGAAAAAGCAAAAAGATCAACATCAAACGCACCCGCGCTCGTCGCAAAACCTCTCGCAAGATTGCGCGCAAGCACAAGCGCAGTCATGCGAAGCGGTATGTGACCACGGCTGCCGACATGCGTGCGCGTTTGGCTGCCGCACGTCAAGTTGCAATGTTGAAAGCTCAAGCCCAAGCTGCTTACAAGCCAAAGAAGCGTCGGAAGAAATCCCGCAAGTCGCGTAAAGCAGCTCGCGTTGTGAAGACTGCTCGTCGGTCGCGGCGTCGTGCGCGTGGTCGTAAACAAGTGAGTGTGGCGGCAATGCGCAATCGCTGGGCCATCAAGCGGCGCAGCGAACTGCGTCGTGCCCGCTCGAACTATGGTCGCCTTGGCGGTCAGATTAGCTGGGGCAAAAAGCACGATCGTGCCGGCTATTTGTTGCCTAACCCAGGTCGCAAGCGTCGTCGTCGTAAACTCCGCAGCAACCCGTCGCGCCGTCGGCGTCGGATGCGCTTGCGTCGGAACCCATCGGTGGCCAGCATCAAGAGCGCCTTGACGGCGGTGTTGCCAACCATCGGCGGTTTCATGGTTGCACGCGTCTTCTCGAAGAAGGTTGCACCTTTGATTCCTGGTTTGAACATGGCCGGCAAGTTTGCCGATACCGTGGTCGCGCTGGTAGGTCTGGTGGCTGCCGACTTTGCTACCAACAAAGTTACCCAACTGTCGAAATACAAGACGGGCATCGTTGCTGGTTTTGCACTCAATGCAGTGGAAGCCGCAATGCGCGCCTTGTTGCCTGAAAGCATCAAGTCGCAAATCGGCTTGTCGGATTACGTTCAGCTGAATGGCGCAATGTACGATCGTGGCGCTATCTCGGATTACGTTCAACTCGACGGTAACAGCATGGGCGAGTACGTTGAGATGCCTAGCGACGGTTCGTCGGGCGGCGGCTATATCGACGTTGAGCAAGACCTTGCCGGCGTTCGCGCCGACCTCGCTGGTGGCGTGTACGAAGAGTTGGGCGGCTTGCGCTCCCAAGTTCAGACGGTACGGCGCATCGGTGGCGTGCCCGCAATGTCGTACACCGGCGATGTCGGTATGGCGACGGAAGAAGACGACGCCTCGCTCTACACCGGCGTTTTCAGCTCGGCCTACTAACTTTAGTTTGGTTCATTTGACGGGGGCCACCCGTCGTTAAAACATCAACTGTGTCTCGTTACAAAGGAAATTCTCATGCCTCGTTTGTCCAACATTAAGCAACGTCGTCACCAACCAATCTGGAGCACGCTCGTCCGTACCACTGGCATTTTGACCAATCAGATTCAATCGGGTCAAAAATTGTTCCAGTCGACGGCCGGTGGTGTTGCGGAAACCAACATGCAAACTGCAGGTCAGTTGCCAGGTGACCAAACCTACGTCATCTTGGCCGCTCGCGCCTACATCTACTTTGAAGGCACGAACAAACGCGCACTGTATCTCAATACGTTGTCGCAATTGTTCTTTGCCCTCAACGTGGGTGACAAAACCCAATTCACGGCACCTGCTTGGTACTTCCCAGCCGGCGGCGGTCTCTCGGGCTTTGACGCAACTGCCAGCGTTTTCAACAACGGCGAACCAAGCCAGAAGTCGATCATGACCTTGGCGAAACCAATCTCCGTGCCTGTGCGTCAACACTTCAATGTTGACTGCATCTTCTCGGCTGTTGGCACCACCAATGCACTCGATCTCCTGAACGGCGGCGCAGCTTCGGATCAGAAGGTGATCACCTTCTTCGTCGACGGCGTTCAAACCCGCGACGTGGAATAAACCCCCAACGGGGCAGTCGGTTGAAAGACGGGCTGCCCTTCTTGAGTGTTTATCCCTAAGCTCCTGTTTTGCCGTGGCAAGTCCACTCACTGTTGCTCGCAACAGCATTCCAAAAAGAAGGAACCTTTCAAATGTCTGACCAAATCATTAAACATCTCCAAAGCCTCAGCGCAGCACTTGGTACAATCAACCAAAAAGTGCAGCGCCTTGAAAACGCAGCCAAAGCACCTCAACTACCACTCTCGCAAGATCAAGAAATTGACGCGATTGTTGGTCGTCGAGTGCCTTTCAATGCTGTCGGTACGGGCGTTTTTGATGCAACCTTGATTGGCAAAAAAGGCCAGCCGATTGTCATTCAAGTTAATAGCGATGGTCCGTTCATTCAGACTGCATACCCGCTAATTACATGGACTCCAACATCGCCACCTAGTGCAACCAACTTCGGCAAATGGCGCCCTGTTTGTTCGGCTAACCTCAACGCCCAGGCTGTAGGCCAACCTGCAGGTGTCGACCTGCAAGACTCCATTGATATCTCTTATGAGATTCAAGACGGCGGCAATCAACGCAATTTGCAAAATGTACCAACGCCTCCTCTGTTGTCGCGTTTTGATAAATTGTTGCAACTACCTACTAAGATGATTTGGCAGGCCTCGTCGGTAATTAGCGTCTCGATTACGTATCGAGACATCAATTTCAACGGTGCCGTGCCGCCTGACGCAGGCGAGATCTCAGTCATTCTCCCAGGCTACCGAATCGTCTCGATGTAAGTTTCAAACTCCGGCCTCGTGTCTGTCGCATGTTTTTTCTTGTTCAGGTTTTCTCGGTCCCTGGAGCAAGTTCGGTTTGCAGGCGACAGACACTAGGCCGGAGTTTCAAGGAGGCTTTATGAGCATCACAGACACAATCTCCAATATCGGCAACGACCCTTACCTCACGGAAACGGTTTGTCGTGCGGCCCAGATCTTGGCGCTTCAAAAAGGCCCTCCCTATCCTGTCATGCAGTGCACCAAGACTGCACCTAACTTGCCAGGCGGTGTTGGTTTGTCGGCGGCCGTACGACCAATGCGAGCGTATGTGGCAGTGAAAAAGCATCCGCTCTTGCTACCTCTTGGCATCGCAGTCGCTGTCGGAATTCCGGTGTTGGTCGGCTATTACCTAGGAAAGCGGAAACGCTAATGCGTAAAGTATTCGCTCAAATCAGATTCGAAGAAGGTCTAGGTGGTGTTAGTCAACGCTTTCCTAGGCCTCAAACATTGGCTCAAGCTCGTGCTAACATCAACGCACGAGCAGAGGCCTTAGGTGCAATTAGCCGCGGGTTGAACACTTCAATCAATGTGCCCGATCGCCCTCGCACTGTTCCTTTGCCTCAAGCACTACCTTTTCCAATTCGGCCAAAAGCGCCTCGCACTTCGCCCCCAAACGTGGCGCCTTTTGTACCTTCTCGACCTAAAATACCAAAGCCGCATTTGTTACCTTCGCCAGTTCCTGCAACGCCTGAGCCTGGTTCTCAGACGTCCATGTTGCCACCTTTGACGTTCGAACCTATCGCGGTCAATACGGCGCCTGCGGGCGGCGGATCGGGTGGTTCGGGCGGTTCGGTTACACTGCCGGGAACTGTGACCGGCGGCAGCGTGGAGCCGTTGGAGGAAGAGGAGGAGTTGGCGCCTGTTCTTGTGCCTGAGGTTCCACCCATCACTGCGACGCCAGCAGCCCCGTCAAAAACTAAACTTTTGGCCTATGCAGCTGCAGCGGTTGCAGTTTACTTTGTATTTATTCGGAAGGTGTAATTCTATGCTCATCGCACGTCCTCGTCATTCTTCTCTGGCCGGCATCGGCGGTAACTTTTACAACGACGGCCTCAACGGCTTCGGCAGCACAGATCTGCGTACGGCAATGCAAAAAGCCAAACGCGGCTGTGCTTGTCGCCAACCACCTCAAACAGGTCTCAGCGGATTTTGGGATACGCTAGCTTCTGCAGCCGGTGGCGCCCTCAATATCGTTAAGGGGGCTGGTGCTGGCGCTTCGTTACAACAGCTTGAAGAGGAACGCATCAAAGCGCAAGCAGCAGCTGCGGCAGCCAATGCGCCTAAAGCAGGTAGCGGCATTTCTACCAACACCATGTTGTTGGCAGGTGCGGGCCTGGTAGGTGCAGTGGCCCTCTTCATGGTGTTGAAAAAGAAGTAAGTCATGAAGCTCACGTTTGTCGATCGTGCTGGTAACGAGTTGGTCCGTTTTCCTGAACAGGTCTATGCGGAACTGTTATTGGTAGGCAACCAACACCGTGCAAAAGAGGCCCTGACTTTCGTGAAGCGTTGTGATTTCGCACCTGATAACTTGCTCGTTGATTTTCTACATAGCCTAAAGAAAACGACGAACAAAGCTACCTCCAAAGACTTGCAGGCTGCTGTGCTGGCATATGCCGTGGGCGCCAAGTTGCGAGGCTAAAAAACCGAAAGCGAGATACCGATGAGCCTTTTACGTACTGATGAACAACTGGAAGACATGTTTTCGAAGACCCCGACTTCGGTAGATCCTGCAGGACTATCAGGTTTAGGCAAAGGTGGCAATTACAACGTCACCAAGCAAGCGGCTCACCCACTTGTGCGTTGGGCCAGTCCTCATGGCGACGTATTGCTCACCTGTGACGTCTATCAGTATCCAGGCGCCCCCATTGAAGTTCACCTCTATTGTCCGAAGTGCGCGGCCCATGATGGCAGCAAAAACATGTTGCGCATCAGTGGAGACAAGAAAAAGGTTTCTTACGATCCAAGTCGCAGACAAGAGGACGGTGGCGAATTGAACGTGGAGCGCTTCACGTGTTCGTGGACACCTAAGAACGCCAGTTACTCTTTCGGCATCAACCGCTGCAACTGGTCCGTCGAGATTTCCAATAACGTCGCACGCTAATTTTATGGCCGGCAAGCGCAAAAAAGACACCAGTCCTTGGGGGCGATCGCTTCCGGCACCTACGCGTGCCCAGCGCATCAGCCACATGTCGGAAGTGGATTTGGCGATGCATGCGCAGGCACTACAAGTTAAAGACGACAAAGCGTCCCAACAAGCTTTTGAAGATGTCATGGCTGAGTTGGAAAAGCGTTTAGGTGAAACGGCATTTTTTACATTCTGTGAATCGGTAGGGTTACTCTAATGGCCGTCATCCCTATCACGCCTATTCGCGTAGGTCGTACTGGCTGGTACAAGTCAGAACGTAAAACACCTGCGGACGGCGCTTGCGGCGTTCATCCTCACCCATGTTTGCATCCCGGGGTCGATCTGGGCGGCGCAAAAGGCACCAAGGTGCGTGCACCTGAAGCAGGTACGATCGTCAAGGCAACAGCAGGCACTGCCCCCTTTGGAGGGTATGGTCCATGGGTTGTGATGTTGCTGGGCAAGAGCGGCATTTATCATTTGCTAGCACACTTGGATACGGCAACCGCTAATCTTGGCACTCAAGGTATGCAGGTTGTCGAAGGCCAGGTGATTGGCACTACGAGCTCTGCTAATCACACGCATTGGGAGACGCGTCGTAAGATGGTGCCTAACTTCGCTGCGGGCGAAACCAATTACGACAACAATATCGACCCTACGGTCTGGTATCGAGATCAACAAGCCTTCAGCGAAAAAGCCGTAGGCCCTATCTTACTTCTCACTGCCGGTGCATTCTTGCTGTGGCAGCTGCAAAAGAAACTCGGAGCATAACCATGGCAAACCAATTTGTAACACTACCTGTGCCATCCCCTGCACCTAACACGAGCGAAGCCGGCGCCGCGGTCGACACTTCGACCTTGGCAGCTAAAAAGACTATTTGTGTTACCATCCCTAGTCGATATATTGGCAATTTAGAAATTCAATTTGCCAATGATGTCGGTGGTACGGTGTGGAATAGTATTCAATCATTTCCTAATAGCGCTCAGACGACGATTGAGGTTGTGGCTCGTTTTATGCGGGTTTTGATTGCCAATTATCGTGACGGTGTAACACCTACGGTTACGTTGTCTGCCGAGACGGACCATCCCATCTTTATCAATGTTCCGTCTCCTTCCGGTGGAGGTACAGGAACACCGATCGACTGCAGTACGTTACCGTCTTTGAAAACAGTTTCCACCGGTGGTCTTTATACAGGCGACGTTGATTTGGAGATGTCGAATGATGGCGTCAACTATCATTCGTTGCGCTCATTTCGAGATAGCCAAACCGAGAACTTCATTTTTACAGCGCAGTGGCTTCGGGCTACGCATATGCCTTCGTCGTTAGAGTATCCAGGTACGGCCTTGATTGATATCGGATGTGCTAATGCCGGCAGTGGCGGCGGCGGTAGTGGTACGGCTACAAACGTTGCAGCATTCATCTACACGGCTACTGGCGCAGAGGGCACCAGCTTCATAGTTAATCTTCCCGCCACACGTACCTCGGCCTATGTTGTGACGGCTACACACCAGGGCGGCGTATCGGATCGGGTAACTGTAATTGACATTCCCGTGGATGATCATACGAATACTAATTTTAGAGTTGTACTCACAGCAAGCTTGACGGCAGGCGATAAAATTGGGTTTCATATTATTGATGCAACTTCCGTAGGTGTGTAATCCGTGCCATCTCCACCCATCGTATTTCTGAACCCTGATGTTGGCGCTACTGGCCCTCAAGGTCCAGCAGGACCACAAGGTCCACAGGGGCCACAAGGGATTGTAGGCCCTCAGGGTGCTATCGGTCCTGCGGGTGCAACAGGTGCGCAAGGTCCTATTGGTCCCGACGGGCCAACGGGGCCGCAAGGTGCTGTTGGACCAACGGGTGCAACAGGTGCGCAAGGTGCAACAGGTCCGCAGGGCCCGCAAGGGGATGTTGGCCCACAAGGGCCTGCTGGGCCAACTGGACCTCAAGGTATTCAAGGCGCGACGGGCGCGACAGGGGCTAATGGGGCGATCGGCCCGCAGGGCATTCCTGGTAATGATGGTGCTACAGGGCCGCAAGGTGTTATGGGCCCTGCAGGTCCTATTGGCCAAACAGGTCTCGACGGCAGAACAGTACTTAACGGTGCAGGCGCACCAGGTGCAGGCCTCGGAGTAAACGGCGACTTTTACTTGAACACGTCGAATAACGATCTGTACGGACCTAAGGATGCAGGTGTTTGGGGTTCGCCCGTAAGTTTGGTGGGCCCACAAGGTCCGACTGGTGCAACGGGTGCTACAGGTGCAACGGGTGCTACAGGTGCAACCGGACCGCAAGGCATTCAAGGCATTCAAGGTATAACGGGTGCCACCGGTGCAGCAGGTAGCAATGGCACTAATGGTATCGACGGTAAAACGGTACTTTCTGGAGCCGGAGTTCCCAGTGCCGGATCGGGCAATAACGGAGACTTTTACATTGATGTTTCGACGAGTGAGATTTATGGACCTAAGACAGCAGGTGTTTGGGGTTCGGCTACAAGTCTCATAGGTGCTACAGGTGCTACAGGTGCAACCGGTGCAACCGGTGCAACCGGTCCTCAGGGCATTCAAGGTATTCAGGGTATTCAAGGTCCAACTGGTGCGACGGGGGCTATTGGTCCAACAGGGCCAGTTGGGCAGGCCGGTTTAGACGGCAGAACAGTACTTAACGGTGCTGGCACTCCTGGTGTTGGTTTAGGTGTCAATGGAGATTTCTACTTAGACACAAGTACAAATGACTTGTATGGGCCAAAAGCTGCAGGTGCTTGGGGCGCACCCGTAAGTTTAATCGGCCCAATTGGCCCTACAGGTGCAACTGGTGCTGCGGGCGCAACAGGTGCGACGGGTGCTACTGGCCCTCAAGGTATTCAAGGCATTCAAGGGCCAGCTGGCGCGACGGGTGCTACGGGTGCAGCAGGCAGCAACGGCACCAACGGTATCGACGGTAAAACCGTGCTGTCAGGCGCCGGCGCCCCAAGCGGCGGGCTTGGCGTCAACGGAGACTTTTACATAGATACTTCAACGAGTTCAATATACGGCCCTAAGGCGGCAGGGGTTTGGGGTTCGGCTACTAGTTTGATTGGAGCTACTGGTGCTACTGGAGCTACTGGTGCTACTGGTGCTACTGGTCCTCAGGGCATTCAGGGCGTTCAAGGTCCGACTGGTGCAACTGGCAGCATTGGCGCAACAGGCCCTGTAGGCCAAGCAGGTATCGACGGTAAAACCGTTCTATCGGGGGCTGGTGCTCCAAGTTCCGGTTTAGGTGTCAACGGAGATTTCTACATAGACACAAGTACAAATGAGATCTACGGCCCTAAAGTCGCAGGTGCGTGGGGCAGTGCAACAAGTTTGATCGGACCAACCGGTCCGACGGGTGCTACTGGTCCGACGGGTGCTACAGGTGCTACAGGTGCAACTGGACCGACGGGTGCTACTGGCCCTCAAGGTATTCAAGGCATTCAAGGGCCAGCTGGTGCTACGGGTGCTACGGGTGCAACCGGTGCGACCGGTGCAACCGGCCCTCAAGGCATTCAAGGGCCCGCTGGGGCAGGCGGAATTACAACAGGAACGGCAGAGTTGGATTTTACAGCTGGCGGCAGTGCGCCGGATACCAACTGCTCCGTTTCAATTACAGGCCAGACAGGCATCCTAGCCACAAGTACGGTGTGGGCCGTGTTAATGTTCGAGTACAGCGCAGATCATAACCACATCACACACCTAGTGGCTGATATTCGCTTACGCTGCTCGGTTCCTACACCGGGTGTCGGCTTCACAATTTACGGAATGTCCAATTACAAACTGCGCGGTCGTTTTGCCGTGCGTTGGTGTTGGGTCTAAGGAGCTTCTATGTCTGGTTTACCTATTGAATTTGCAAACGGCCAAAATCTCGACGGCGATGTAAACAACAACGCCAAAGTGAACCTCCCATTGACGATGAGTCAAGCAGGTTACGCTCGTATTACTGGCCGCGGCGCCGATGGCAGCGTTCGGATTGATCGAAATGCCGGACGGCTGGCAACAGAGCAAGACACCGTTGTGTTTTCCGACGTGTTCAATGCCGCGTTGCAAAACACGTCTATTTGGCGTTACGCCTTTACTACGTTGACGATCGCCCAGTCTGGTTTTTTGACGCTCAATGCAGGTGCCGCAACTGCCGCCAACGTCGGTGCTTGTTACTCAACGTGGCAAGTTTTTCCATGGCGGCCGGATGCTGACGATTCTTGTCAGTTTTCGATCGCACCGGTGGTTGCAGCTCCTCAAGCAGGACAGCGTTTTTGTTTTGGCAAGTTCGCATTTAATGCTTCCCCTGGTACGACAGAAATCCAAGACGGTGCCTACGTCACCCTCGATGCTGCCGGCTTGACCGCCTACATAGCGCAAGGCGGCGCTGTGATTGCATCTTCGGCTCTGTTGAAACCTATCGCAGAGCTCACGATTGGCACCGTGTTTCGTTTGGAGCTCAATTTAAGTCCTGATGAAATCGAAGTCCGACTTGACGGGGTGCGTTTAGGTATCGTTGCTATCCCTGCTGGCTTCAGTGCGTATACACAATGGGCGGCACAACCTTTGAGCATGTATGCTCGCCATACTGCCATTGTGACGGCGGGGGCTTGTCAGGTTCGGGTCTTTGATACTGCAATTGTGCAGCGTGGTCCTGTACTCAATGAGCCTCCCGAAGCGATTGCTTCGGGACAAGGCAAGTGTGCCTTGTTGCTGCAGAACGGCAGCGCCACCTATGGACAAAACAGCAACCTCACAAATAACTTGGCAGCAGGTGCGGGCGCAGCACTGACCAATACGACCGCGGCTAACACCACCCTCAACGGTCGCTTTGCAGTATTGCCAACGCTCGTTGCAGGTACTGACGGGATCGTCAACAGTTTCGCTGTGCCCGCAGGCGGTATCAATACGCCACCGCGCGGCATGAAAGTATATGGTATCTGGGTGCAAGGCCTTGTCACGACGGTGCTAGCAAACGCAGGCCCGGTGATCTACGAGTACACTGTTTGCTATGGCCACACGAACGTGTCCTTAGCGACCGCCCAGTCTGCCAGTTTTACTACCAACACGGCCAAAGCACCTGTGCGAGCACATGTCGGAATTGAAACGTACGCTATCAACGCCGCCGTTGGCACCCTCGGCACTGCGACGGGCATCTATGCGCCCTTCCGAGTGCCGTTGCAGGTCAACCCAGGTGAATTCATTGCGTTGGTAGCAAAAAATCTAGGCACTGTGACGACAACCGGGGTTATCTCCATTTGTGTTCGTTTCGACGCACGCTACGATTACTAAACTTCAAGAAATCGAGTCTCAATCATGCCGAATATTCTAACTACGGAACGTATTCACCTAGGGGTTGCTGAACTCCTGGCCGGCACGCCAGATCCAACGCTAGGCGTTGGTGTGGTCGCGCTGGTGGGGTCTTTGTATCTGAGATCTACAGGTGAGACGTATCAAAAAGTATCAGCCGGCGACACAGGGTGGTCTAAGTTTCTGGCTTCGTTGGCGTGGCATAACGTCAAAGATTATGGTGCGGCTGGGGATAACATTACCGACGACAGCGCCGCAATCCAAGCGGCCATTGACGCTTGTCATAGCGCAGGCGGTGGGCGTGTCTATTTTCCAATTGGGAAATACTTCACGAGCGTTGCGATTTCCCTGAACGGCAAGCGCGCCGTGCAACTCCAAGGCGCAGGGCCTAACAGCGTCATTCGCACGTCGGCGGGCCAATCCCTCGTCGGTGATGCGACAACGTTAGAGTGCCGCGTGAGTGAGTTGAAGTTGGAAGGTGCGGGCGCCGTATTTACCGGTTCGCAAAATCTTGGACTATTTGAAGTCAATGTTGGTAACTGTACCGGTCCTGGTATCAAGCTCGATGGTACTTTCAAATTTTGGGTGAAGGATTGCACCATTACCGCGAGCACGTATGGTGTTGAACTCACCGGCGCCTGGACGCACGGTTGGGTGGTCAACAATTTGATTTTTGATTGCGGTGCTTCAGAGTTTCGCATCAGCGGAGTTGCTGCCACGGGCGCTAAAGGGCTGAGTTTCGCAAGCAACATTTTGAAACACAGCGCGGCCGGCGCCAATCCCCTCGCGGTTGACATCATTGGCAATCCTGCCAGTGCCATTGCTCAACTTTCAGCGGTGGGTAATGTGTTGGTGGGTGGCGGTTGGAATGCCCAATATTTCAAACACAGCGTTACGCGCAACAACATCATCACGTCGGGCGTATACGCCAGTAGTGAAGCAACTTTGACGCTAACTAACATGGCGTTGTCGGTGGCAAGTGAAAATATTGTGTCGCGCGCATTAGGTGCAGGTGCAGGGGTCGTGCTTGAAGTTACAGGCGCTACCCAATCAAGGGTCGCCAAGAATCTGATCTTTCAAGAACTCGCAGCGAGTGACATTGCATTGATTGATAGCTCCAGTCAGAGCAGCTATGGTAATAATCTTTTGCGCAATGTTCATGCTTCGGGGCCAAGCGGGGTGGGGTATGGCGTTGTGGTGCGAGGCGGTGCAACGGGCACGTCAGATACTTTAATGGAAGGCAACGCCATCAGCACAGCTGCAGGTACTTACAAGGCGCTTGTCAAGCTGGAAGCCAATGCTGCAGGTAACGTGAGCGACACGCTGCTTACGGGCACCTTGGGCAGTGGTGCTCAATATATTGCAGAGTTCGCAAAGACAGGTGCTGGTACAATCTCGGGGAAACTTGGGTTTATGGCCAACGGCGCCAATACGACGATCGGCGACTACCTGGAAACAGGTGTTACTTTGTTTCCCGTCATCGGCATGAACGCATCGCCTTTTGGCGCTCAGCTGATCTCCGGCACGGGCTCGCCTGAAGGCGTTGTAACGTCCCGCATCGGCTCGTTGTACCTCAACCGCAGTGGTGGTGCCGGTACTTCAATGTACGTCAAAGAAAGTGGCACTGCGGCTGTAGGTTGGGTGCCTTACTTGAATACGGCGCCTATCTATTTTGGTGCTGCCAACGCAGGTACTGTAGCAACAGCCTTATATCTTGGCCCTGGTTTTTTGGAAACCGCAGCGCAAGCCACCGAGCTTGCAATCCCGATCACCAAAGATGGTTTCCTTCGAAACCTGCGCGTAAGACACGGAGCTACAGCGGGTGTCGGCGCTGCAGTCAACACCTTCACAATTATGGTTAACGGCGTGGCCAGTACACTCACGTGTGTTACGGCAAACACGGGCACCAACTCTGCAGGTAGTGACATCACCCATACTGTAGCGGTTGTGGCAGGCGACGTTATCTCGCTGCGCCTGACGAAATCCGTGGCCGTCACTTCAGGGCAAGGGCCTTTGACGGCTTCGTTGGAGCTAACCTAATGTCTACTTTATACGCTGAGCGAGTTCGTACGTTGGTTGCCGATTGGGTGGGCGCCAACACCATTCCAGATACTGAAGGCTTATCAGAATGGACTCCGCCAGACGCGCCTGCGGGTTCGATCGCCATCGGCAGTGATAGTCGTGCTTTGTTTGTACGCAATTCGAGCGCTGCCAGTGTCACGGGCTGGCGTCGACAAACGTGGCACACGAGAATCTTCAACGTGAAGAACTACGGTGCAGTGGGTGATAATACGGCGGACGATCGTAACGCCATCCGGGCTGCAATTACCGCGGCCGGAGCGGCCGGTGGTGGGACCGTGTATTTCCCGCCCGGCCAATATCGTTTGCCTAAAGGCAGTCCTGCTGACGTCCGAGCTACATTTTTGCTGAATGGCAGTGCCTTCAACAACATCAGTTTCATGGGTGACGGTGCTGCCTCCAAACTGCGCATGGCCGGCAGCGCAGGCTTTGGTGACATGATTATGTTTCGCCCTTGCGCTGGCGTTGAAGGGCTCACCTTTGAAAACCTCGCCTTTGATGCAACTCAAACTTCTAACCCAGATCCTGCCGAGCAACAGCACTTCATCCAATTTCAGGGGCGCTCTGGCGACACGGCCGGCGCATCTAAGTGCAACGTAACGCGCTGCTACTTCGGCGAGCAAGTGGGTGATGGTGTGCGCATGCTGGGCGAAGCCGCTGCCGTAAATCAATACATTAATGTGAGCGAGAACGACTTCAACATGATTAGTTGTCGAGCCTGCATTTGTGTACAACGCTACTCTTCCAAAGTTTTTGTTTCGGACAACTTTCTGACGGGCTCCGACGATAACGCCTTGGATATGGAACCTACCGGTGGTGGCAACAACGCGCACTACACCGTAGCGCGTAATATTTTCGAACACCAAAGCAAGGCAGTCGCCGCGCTCACCCTCACCGGCAATGGCACGGTCGATCCTTTCAATGCCAGCAGTGTGGTGGATAATATTATTGTGAACGGGGGACCTGTCATTCTGTTCAACGTCTCTAACTTGACGTTTGCCGGCAACATCATCCACGAGAACGGCACGTTGAACAACGGGGGCACGCTGCGCTGTACGCGGCGGGTTACTGAATTGATCTTAGCCGCCAATGTGGTGATTAGTGACAGTGGTGCCACGTCACGGGTGCCGCTTTCTTGCCAATCGGACTCTCTTGCCCAACCTCAACACACGCTGTTTGCTGACAACGTAGTTTACGGTTCTCGTTGTGGTGTTGGCGTACTCTTCGAAAGTTGTCGAGAGATGACCTTTACGGGTAACCTGGTTGTAGCCAACACCGACGGCACGGGCTCAACAGGCATTTTGTCAAACCGCGCCGTCAACTTTTTTGTCGACAACTTCAGTGTGCGCGGCAACATGTTGTTGGCGCCTGGGGCGGGCATGTCCCTTATTGCGACTGCCGCCGCATCACCTTTCAATTTAGGCAACATCTCGTTCAATCAAAACTTCGGCCGGAGTGCAGGTGCAAGCGGATTGCAAATTGTACGCAGCACTACGGAGCTTTTCACGGGCGTATACACGCTAGCCAACAACATGGTGTTGGGCGTAACCAGTTCTGATATTGTACTGCCCACCACAAATATTGGCGCTACGTTGGAGGGCAACGCCGCCGCCAGTGCCAGCAAAATTGCTTGCATGGCGTTAGCGGCAGGCCCTGAAGGACTTACGCCAGGTGGGCCGGGTGCGTTGTGTGTCAACACCTTGGGTGTGCAAGGACTCGTTACTTTTCTGAAAGAATCTGGCGTTGGCAGTACGGGTTGGAAAAAAACCACCAATAAAATCTTGTGGGCCGGAGCGCGCACGGTGGGCAATACGGCCGGTACGTTGTTTTTGCCTGCCATGACGACGGTTGCAGCACCGTTGGCGGCCACCGCGCAAATCATGATTCCGCGCCAGATGGTATTTCGCAACTTTCGTGTTAAGCAAACACCGGGCACGGGTGCGGGCAACAACGTCTTCAACATTAGAGTGACGGGTGTTGCGCAAGCGCTGAGCATTACCGTCGCGTTTACGGCAACCGGTGGGGTAGTGACCCTAGCCACGCCACTGGTGGCGGCAGCAGGTTTGGTGGACTTCACGGTGACACGATCTGCCGCGCCTACCACCGCACCTACCGACGTTGTAATTTCAATGGAATGTGATTAGGTGTATAGTGGAAGGTATGACACTTCAACGCGGCAATCGCTCACCCACCTTGGGTGTCTCCAATCTCATGTACCTCAATGGCATTGACTCGCCTACTGTGGTAACTCAGCGCAATGCAGTAGGCCCTATGATGGCAATCTTGACCATAGGGGCTATTTGTTGGCTACTATTCTCTGAAACCAAAGGACGTTAGACCATGAAAGATATTAAGGAATTGCTCACGAGCGAAGATGCCACAAACATCAGCCATACAATTGGGGTTTTGTCGGCGCAACTCGCACAACAATGGCGCCAACACCGAGTTACAGTTGCAGTGCCTGAAGGGCTGCGAAAAATACTCGACGAATACATGGTAGCCACGGAGCGCCTGCAATCTTTGGGTTTGCAGATCTTGATGGACCAAATGAAAAGTCAGCAGCTCGAAGACGCAAAAAACGAAAAGCCCGTTGCGCGAACTTTCAAGTTGAATGGGGTCTCAACAATTTGGGCAAAAGACGTACTCTATTTCGAAGAGCTCGTTGAGCTTGCAGGGCTTTCTGCAGGTATGTTGCCTACCATTACGGTGCATCGTCCTGATTTACCGCCACTGGGCTTGCTCCCCAACCAAGGTATCGTGCTCGATGAAGGGTACAACATCTCGGTTGACATCACCACACACTAGTTCGTAACTTGGAGTCATCAAACCCGCCTGGCCTCTGCTTCCGAGCATGCACACTTAGGCGGGTATTTTTATTTCAAGAGCAACAGGGAATTGTAACCGACAGGGTGGCCGTCCTCGATGCCACTACCGTCCAGCCAACGCAGCCACGCAAAATCCTCGTGAATTTCCAGGACAACAGCTCGCACCAAATCAGTGTGAACGTAGGTGTCACGATCGCAGCGTCGAATAGCCCAAACCAGATCTCCTGCTTTTACATTGTGTCCAGCCACATCTCCTTTTTGCACGGTTACTTTCCTTTACAGTGAGGTTACGACTAGCAAAAGAGGCACGAACTTCCTCCAGCAGGGTAGAAGATGGCAGTCTTTCCGTTGTCTAGGGAGATGGCCTTTACCATAACTAAGGCCACAGTCTCGCCGTTTGTAAGGCGGGCAGTTGTTACAATCGATTCTGGGCTTTGCGCGGCAAGCAAACCAGCATAACAAGTAATGATGGTGGCGCCGCAATTGAAATAATCGGGCGTTCGGTGTGCAAGTTGAAAGGCAACAAGGTTGGTGACTTCCGCGATTGTGTGGCCTCGGTAGCGTTCCGTACCGATCAAATTAGGTAGTCGTCCCGTCCCTTCTTCGCGTAACTCCCAAAAGAGCTCTCGGGGTAAATTCTTAAAATTCCAGTAGCAGAAGCGAAACTGAGGCGCGAAGCCTGGAAGGTCAGGCGGGGGTGGTGGCGCAAGCTTTGGTTTCAACGAAATGGGTTGGATTTTGCGCCGGCGCACGCGTGCATGTGCTAGCAATGCTTCCCACTTCAAAGCGGTTGTGGGCGTGTGAATTTTAGCTTGGGGGAGCATTATCACAAGATGTTTGCGACGATCTTTTGCAAGGTCAGCAGGGTGCGTTTGGCTTCTTGGGCAAGGCCTTCCTCTTCCGTCCCGTTGGGATTTATCATAAACCACATCACTTGACCGTCGGGGCGTATCTCAATTTCCACGTAATGGCCTTGGCGTAGGTATTCCAGTTGCAAACCTCCGCCGGGCACTGGACACAAGCCGAACGCCGTGAGTTTTTTAGGTAGAAAATCATAAAGCAGTTTAAAACTAGCACACGCTTTTTCCGTTGGGGTTAGCACACCAAAGTATTCCAAATCTTCGTTGCTGTAGATTTTCGCTCGGATATCTTCAAACTTTTGAAAGAGTGTGGCCATGAGAAAACTCCGTTAGTACTAATTGGTTTAAAATTAGTAGTTGATTAGTAGTAAGGCCAAACGCGCCAAACTTGGTTAGGGTACAGTTCGCAGATTGGCAGGTGTCTTAGGGCAGCCTGGTTACGCATGTGTTGGGTGCCTCGCCCACCAGGGAACGCAACCAAGGCATGAGCCTGTTGGGCCATCGCTTGGTTGCGCAAGAACCCGGCTTTGCGCCCGAGGTTGTCCCAGTCCGCAGGAAAGGTTTGCACGGGTAAGCCGCGCGTCTGGGCCCACTGTCGCCCTAGTGCATCCGCACCTCGGGCGCCGCCTTCAATTACAGACACCGAAAGGCATTGGAGTTGAGTTGCCCAAGCCCAGACTGCCAGAAAGGCCATGTCGAGTTTTAAGTAGTCATCAGCTTGAGGCGTATACGCACGACCGCCTGCGATGATGACGTTGAAAGAAGTCACTTGGCCTCAAGTTTAGGCGGTGTTTGGTCTCGCTCGGACTGAACGTAAGCTCGTGCTGCCAATGACGAAGCTAGGCTAAGAACGAAAAAGAAGAACAGCTTACGCCCTACTCGGTGTACACAAGGATAGTAAAAAATGCAAACGGAGGTTGGTGTCCGCCCAGTGTTCTCGGTTAGGTCAGCGCTCATTCGCTGTCCTTTTTCTGGAGCGTGTAAACGGAGATTTCTGAGGCTTTGATTGGGTTGTCTTCGTCATATGTTGACATCACCCCAGCGTGCCGAGATGTGTAGCCTCGGGCATAATAGAGGTGCTCTGGAGGGCCTTCTTCAACGTCCTGAAAGCTCAAAATGGACTCGATCAAGGCTGAGAAAGTTTCAATTTTGTCGCCGGCCTCGTTCTTATAATTCTTCTCTCTCACCAGGTCGTTTAGGCAGATGGGAACATCGGTTAGCAACTGGTACTGCAGTACGTTGTGACATCGGGATGCCAAGGTAGAGATTTCACTGCGGTTCAATTTCGATTTTTTAGCGGCCATGGTCAGGTCTTTTCTTTGTTTGGTTTGTTGCAGGTGTCAATGTAAAGTTTGGCCAAGAGCTTGGCAAAATCAATGGCTTCGGCGCGGGATTTGTAAGGTACTTTGTGTTCGCCTGTCAAAGCACCATAGGTAATGGTTTTGTTCTCGCGTGTTTTCCGCTCGTTGTTAGATACCACCCAAAAAATGTAATTGTTGTTGGCGGCGGCTTCGCTCAAGACTACTACGGTGAGATTGTGGTGGTGTTGGCCTGGACATGCGTAAAGCTCCAATTCGTTTTTGAATTTTGACGTTTCTTCAACAGATTCGGGCGCAATGCGTAAGTCGTCGCCGTCGCTAAGGAAGCGAAACAAACCTTTCGGATGTTCTACGGTATGCCAGCTGCTCTCGTCCTCGACGCGTGCATAGTAGGAGCGCCATTGCACTTTTTTGCCTTGCAGGAAGGCGGAGATAAGTACTTGAGCTTGATCTAATTTCTTTTTGTCTTGTTCAGTCATGATTCACTCCCACGCCGGTGTTTGTAGGTTTTACATTGGCTGCGCGATCGATCTCCTTCAATGCTTCAAGTGTAATAACCGTACGACCTTCAATGGCCGCTGCCACGTTAAGCACTAACCCTTCGCTCATGCCGTAAGCCAGCGCGTCTTTTATATCGACTGCAAATACGGAAAGTCTTCGATAGCCAACGTTGTTGTCCTTATAAATTTTGACTTCGAACATCGAAATTAGAGGGAAGGTATCAGGGTCTGTAGTGGCGGCTGCTTCCTCCGTGTCCCCTTTGGAGTGCGCAAGCACCACCATGGGTTGCTTGGCTAAACGCTCAAGCGCTTCAATCTTTTGCAGCAAGCGAGTTTCCAACGCTTGGTACTCCGAGATTTGATTTTGGAGGAGTGCAACTTGAGTAGGGAGCGCAAACCTAGGGACTTCAACCCCGTCGTCATCATACTCACTATCAGCTTCGTCCTCGGATTCTTCCTCTTCCGTGAGATTCTGAAACCCATCTTGATAGTTTTCAAACAGTGCAGGAAAGGCCTTCTCACTTTCTGCCAAGGGAGGTGTCGAAGCTCGACGCGCATTTCTTGCCTCCATGCGATCTTGGAAATCCTTTTGTAACTCTTGCTGAAGGTTTTGATTCGACTTTACACTGAAGCGCTCTTTCAGAACTTGCTCTTCACGAGGGGTAAGTACAGGTGCTGACCACAGCTTACCAACTTGCACTGGAGGAGCAGGAGCAGGAGCAGGAGCAGGAGCAGGAGCAGAAGCAGGAGCAGAAGCAGGAGCAAGAGCAGGAGCAGGAGCAGGAACCGTATGATGGCTCCAAACCTCCACCTTCCAATCCCCTTGTGCCTCATACATGTTGTGGTCGGCCATATGATACTTTGCCGTCTCCACCGGACCTGTTGTGCGCTGAGTAAGCATCCTTTTACATACGTAACACACCACTAAAAAGTGCTTGCGCCCCGAGTACGAAGCGGAACCGTCGCGAACTACGGCATAAAATTCGGCGCCTTCCTTGAAACGAAAGAATACCGACTCACCTGCCTTTACATGATCGAAAGAAGAGGTAAAAACGTTGCCCGGTTTATTGTAAGGTGTCCAGTTAGTAGTTGCGTTTTCCATGTTTGTGTAGCCATTCCTTGTAGTGTTTTAAAATTCGTTTCTTTTGGCGCTCAACATCATCGAGGGCGCCTTGTTCGGTAGCGTGGTCTTTTTTGTACATCAACCAAGGACCATCCCCACGGAAAACCAAGAGTTGAAAAACTTTTGGTTTGCTTCGCACTTCAATGCGATAGCCTCGGTATAGCAACTGTAAACCTTGGCCGACCTTTTCAGGTTTCATCGATGTTGACCGAAATGTTGACGTCGACGCGTAAGGTAACGTATTCGATCAGCGTGAAAGTATCACTCGCATTTCTGCGCACCCAATCTGTCATCTCATCCCGACCATTAAAGCGAACTACATGGTCAAGAGTACTGTGACGATGCCCGCTAGAGGTAGTTACCAAGGCTGCGTATTTCTTTTTCATGGTTGCCTCCAAGTCACGTAGAGCACACTAAAGAGAAGAGTTAACGTCAACAGAAATAGGTGTTTCTTCGACGGGGCTGTGTCATCTCGCTCAATGTAGAACAGGATAGCCTGCAGCATCCAAAGCACTGTCAGGAGCCAGACGAAAAACTCATCACTCATGGCACCCACTTCCTTGCTCGCATGCGGCTGGAGAATAAAGCGAGGGCGGCAAACTCCCACTGGTTCTCTTTTAAAATAAATGTTTGAAAGAACACCGCGAGTCTTTCCTCAACGTTGAGTTTCACATCGTCCTTGGATACAAGGTGTGTTTTTACGTTCTCTACAAATGGCGTGGCAGGTGAGTTAGCTGAGTAATAGTGTCTCACCTTTGTTTTTTGATACTCTGCTCGCACCTCCAACAAACATCGTACTTCTTTCAACGCGGCTCGACATTTGCGACGCTTGGCACGACGTTCCCGATCTTGCATGTACAGCGCCGGAACACAAAGTTGTACAAAAGAAGTAGCGTCGATCCCTGACAACACCCCGTACGTTGCAAGTGCGGTCAAGTCCGCGCGGGTGATTCGTAGGCGGTACTTGCGCAATGCGTTGTAGATCTGCTTACGCAACGTCACTTACACCCTCCGTTTTAGTTGGTACTCTGTCTGCAAACGAGTCAGGTGTTTACGTGCAGCACGTTCGGTGGGTTGGTCAACCGTGACTTCTTTGGATTCCGGGTTTGCCTCTTGAATCCAAACGGCGAAGCGAGGTTTAACTAGATAGGGGCTGGAATATTCACGAACTTCCAGCTGAACAAAGGGGTTTTCCACACGATGCAAAACTTTGTACGTCAAATCACTCAAGAGAGTTTATCCTTTCAATCTACATTTCGGTTAGGAGGGAAAAAAGTCGTTGGCCTTCGGTAATTTGCGAGCGTTTCCTTCTTATAACGGGCTTTGCGCCTTACATGACGAACACAGTAGAGAACACCACTGACGTTCAGCAGTATCGTCCCCACCACCACGTAAAACTCTAACAGTGTCACGCTTGCCCCGTAGGCCAACCGTTGGTGGTCTTAGGACCATACAGAACCAAGCCCTTCACGTCCAAATAGAAGTCGCCTCTTTCTCCCAGATCGGAGCTTGGAGCACCACCTCCTGAAAGTACCGCTTTGCGCTGGATTTTGCCGGGCAGCAACAATTCCAACTCAAGATCTTGGATGAGTTTTCGCTGCGCTCGAATGAGCTCATCCATCACACGTATTTGCTTCGTGTTCAAGACGTCTCGCAACGTCATCAAAATGAAGGCGAGGGTGTAGATTACTAAAACAACGGATAAAACCATGGGTGTCTACTCTTCGGTTTTGGGTGGAGGCGGGATTTCACGATCTACCAGGTTTTGCACAATGCTAGCCATGGTGACTTTTTTCTCTTGCGCATAGCGCTTCAACTTTTCATGGGTCTGCATCGACATCGAGATACTGCAGGGTTGCTTAGGTCTTGGCATGGTCACGATCTTTCGGTTCAGCGTCATTCATGAGTAGTTAGTTACAAGAAACCAAAACTAAACGCAAGTTCAAATTAGGCAGAGTTTTAACTAGGTCTGATGTTGGCTGCAAACTCGCGAATCTCTTCCAAATGGGAACGAGGTAAGGTTGAAGCAAAATACGTTTTCTCCAACAACTTCTCGAAACCAGACCACGTACTGCTCTGCAGTTCGCGATCGTCCTGCTCATAAACCCAAAGCAGAAACTCCAAACGGTCGACGATCTCCAACCACGCCAACTCTTCTATCGTCAAGCGTTGTTTGGCCCTTGTCAGATGTGGGAAAGATCTCCGCTCAACTTCCTGCTCTGCCGCTTCATAGGCCTCGGCTAGTGCGGGGTTTGTAGCCTTTGCTGGAGCTGGTACGTCGCCCAACATCAGTTCGGCGCTATCGTGCCAAAGCACCGTTTTAATCAAATCATACGAAGGACTTGGATGTAGCAGAAAGAGCAGCGTGACGGCGTTGTAGCAGTGTTGGGAGACGGTATAGGGGTAGTGTGGTTTGGGATAGGTGTGCATGCGACGGATCTGGCCGGCATCACGATAGCGACAGTAATCGAAATGGGTTCTTTGTGATTCAAAGGGAGATTTCATACATCACAACCTTCCAACTTGTGGATTACATATAGCAAGTACAGTTGACACCACTCTTTGGCGTCCTGTTCGCCTTCATAGTTCTCAGTAAGCATCGTGGCGCTCGTCAAAAACTCTTGGCGCAAGCTGCCGTCGGCAGTCTTGGAATGTTGAATATTAACGAACACCGTGACAGGCCCTCGGCCGCTGTAGCGAGAACGAAAGCAAATCTCAAAACGAAAAAATGCTCGGTAGGCAACCAGGTTTTCGTTATCGTCCGTTTCCCACTGCAAAGGGTTGCATTGATGGACAGGTCGCAGCTTACGCAACTGTGCCAACGTAATCGAGTCCTTCATGCGTCACACTCATGTCGTAAAATACCGTCGGTAATGAGTGCCTGACAAGCCACACACCCCAGCGGTTGGCTGCACTCTTCACAGAAGATCACCGGCTCGGTTTCTTTTTGCAAAGGTTTGCTGCAGTGAGGACACTTCGACTTCGCCAGCAACTCTTGCGTCAAAGTTGCCAGGGCTTGTGCTGGTTCCGGTGCAATTTCCGGGTGACAGGTGTAAGTCCAAGATTCGTGGTAACGGTCGACTGCCGCCAGCTTGGCGTCTAACTCCGTAGCCTTTACAACGAACCTGGCTGCCTCTTCGGCATCGTTAGTACGACACGCGATTTTAGACTGGCGATCTGACCACTCGCCCCGAGTAGCCCACACGACATATCTTTTATCATCACTCATGTTTTCACCTCGGGTTTTTTGACTCGCATTTCTACAATTTGGTAGGCAAGGCGCAACGCCGAATGCGCTGGCATGTAGGGCAAGTTGAGATCGCACAACGTGGTTGTACCTAACGTCGGAAGTTTGTTTCGAAACACCCTTCACCACCTGCTAGGCAACATAGCAGCAGCCAGCAGCGCTGCCGTTGCAGCACTCCCTAAGCGCTTTGTTTTTGCAACCTGAGTTTGCTGTGGTTGCGGGCCCCAATGTTTGCGTAAGGCTGATTGTGCGATGAGCAGATCTGCAAGCTGTAAATGGTCGCAGAACTGATGCGTCTGCCAATATTCTTTGTTCTGCAAGTAGCCTTCAATGGCTGCTTGGCGAGCATCGTCAGCAGTGTGGTTCGCAAATTCCGTATTGCAAGTGAGGCATTTGTAGACAGCGTGGCGACACGTCAACTCGACTTTGGCAGAACCAACCCCGTAATCGAAAGCTACCAACTCAGTGCGCCTACGCACCTCCACAGATTCACAGGCAGGGCAGTTAGGCTTCATGGTTTTTCCCTCGGGAGTGTTAGTTCAAGAAGTAGTTTTTGTTCCATGGCACGGCAGTACGTTTTAACTTCCGCGGCGCGCTTCGCAAGCGCAACCTGACCATTACCCGCCCAATAGCTAACTACAACGTTGGTTGCTTTGCCGCCGAAGTTGGCGATTGTTTGCAAATGGGTTGCCTCGTTGCGATCATCGATGATCCAATCCTCAGCAGTCCACTTAGCACGACCATCCGGGCCTTTACCTTCTACCCAAGGCAAGGTCGGTACCGCTTGCAAACTGACAAACGGAAGCTCATCACCTTGCAGCAAGGTAAGTGCTAGAAATGCGGCTTCCCACCCTTCCGTGCGCCCTTTTCGAATGTAATCCTCAGCCCCCAAGTTGTAGTGCAGGTGTTTCGTTTTTTCTTGTTCCGCTAGGACAAGCGGCTGCAAGAACTTTTGAGCTCGATTCATGATTTACCTTCCAGCTCAAGTTCGGCTGCCGCCATAGCTTCGTTGAGCGTTGTCATCAAATCGTCACTGCCACCATGGTCGGAATGGGCGGTCTTGGCTGCCTCACGAAAACGGGTTCTGGCGACAGCCAGCGTTGCTGCAGGCTCTAAACCTTCGATCCCCAGGCCGCCTAAGACTTCTCGCCACGTACGTTGCGTTGGGCCGGCATTGAGGGCCACAAAGCCATTGAAGGCTCTTTCGGAGATAGCCGACAAACCCCAGCGGTCTAAATCGTAAATATGTGCAATGCCGCGTTCCAAACCTCGAAAATTCTCACTCACTTTGCGAAACTCATCGCACGTCATACAACTCTCTTTACCTTTACGCACCCACCAAACCACGACCCCTGGGTCCTGAGGGTTGGTAGCATTGGAATAAGGTAGTCCGTCTTGGCGGGTAGGCAAGTTGGACGTGATAACGATGCGCGAGGCGCGCATCCGGGTCAGAAGCTTGTGGATTGCCTTAGCGCTATCGTGCACCGCTAAACTCTTAAACCGAGATTTACGCCGATTCTGTTGTCGCGACTGATCTGCCGGCCATTTCAGCGGGAACGGTTCTATCTTAGAATTACTCATTCAGAAGCTTCCATTTGGATAAAGGGTTTTGCGACCTTCAAGCAGCGACGTGACAATGCCTTTGAAAAGAAAGTCTTTTAGCTGCTGCTCCGTCGGCAACTCACAGTACTCGACAAGACAAGGGTGCGTCTTGGCTTCCGCGTCTTTCACTTGGCCGTAGACCCAACCTTGCGCAAACTTATCCGCACACCAAGAGTCATGAGACTGCTCTGCGGTCATGTGAGGGTTCTCGATGTTTTTTTGGATACCCTTTAACACCGTTGCAACCTCGTGGTCTTTCAAATCCTCATAGGCGGTGACACTCTCGCCAAGCTGGCGACGGAGTTCGTTATTAGCAGCGTGTACGATTCGAGCGATGTTTTCGTTTGTCATTTTGTCGGCCCTTCCAAGAGGTACATTAAAGAAGTATCTTCGGGTTTGTTTTTCAATTTGAGTGCTGGTTGTTTTACAGTTTTGCCACAAAGTTCGTCAAAGGTTTGCTGCATGAGTGCATCGAGGCGAGCATGCACAAGGGCGTGCGTAGCCGCTAGACATGTTTTACATGTCGCCACGTTTAGTCGACTCGATTGCTTGAGCGAGCCATGACTTGCTCAGATCTCGTCATGAAGTCGTCGACGGTAATTTGACATTCTTGCACGATCAGATGCCCCAACACACAAAGCATGGCGCGGTATACGTTGTCCGAATTGAAACCTCGGATTCTTTGGCTTCGCTTGAGTACGACGTGCGACAAGGCGCCAATAAGCTCGCTAACGTGAGGATGTCCAAGACCTCGAATTTCGCCATAAGCCAGTCGCAAGATTGGCACAATAGACAACTGATGTAGGTGAAAAAGCTGCGAAAGGTAGCAGGCTATGTCACCGCGCTCAGAAGCAATTTCGGCAAGGTCTTTGGGCGTGCGCCAGGTGTTTTGCGCACGCACCAACTCCCAGTACTCTTCGGCAACACCATGACCTAACTGCAACATACGGTAGGCTGTGTTAGGTTCGGCACCAAACTGACGATCTTGCCAGGCCGCCAACTGCTGGCTGCGCCGATGGATATTGTTATGGTGCAACCCGTCACCTGAGCGCAATTGATCCGCTTGCAAGCACAACTCCATGTTCATGTCCATGGTCGTAGTCTCTAGGAAGAGGGCACTGCTGATAGTCAAACAGCGCTCAGCTGCGTTGATTTGAGATTCCGAGCCGTCCAAGCGAAAGCGCTTCAGCACTCGCGCCAACACCTCGTGATCGAAGAGTAGTTTTTTTATTCCTCCTTCAGGTGAAAACTCGACAGTGGTTAGAAAGGATTCCAGCACTTCCCGATAAAACTCTCTGCTGCGCGTTTTATGGGATTTTGCCAACTCCTCTTTGAAAGCTTGGGTTACTTCAAAATCAGGATCTATAAAATCGCCGCTCATTTTTTAAACACCCTTCGAAATATAGTAAGCATGAACCACAAGCGACAGCCACTCTTTGACATCTTGCTTGCTCAGGGCAGTCTTCAACTCTTGCTCGTTCTGCGCATGATTAGGCAAATTTGCCAGCAAGTCGATCAAGTGACGCTGCATTTCCGTGGGTTCGGCCACACCGCGCTCCCAACGACTGACCGACTGCATGTGAACACCACAGTAGATAGCCAATTCACGTTGCGACAGGGACAGGTGCTCGCGCACCGCAACCAGATCTTTAGGTTTGTATTTTTTTGGTTTCATTTTCGTGGTTTTCTCATCCTGGGTTTACATAGTCAACAGTTCAAATCATCGTTTTGTTCGACCTATGTGAAGACCGCCTGCTAAGTTCACAGCTTTGGCAAAAGCAAAACGCTCGGTTTTCTTTTCCCGGTCGAACATCACATAGAAAGGTCTTACGACATACTCACAGCCACAGCGCACGCACCAGGGCATGGTCTCGTTCAGCGGCTGACGCCACCCATCCATGCAGAAAGGGCAGGCTGCCAAGCAAAACGGACCTTCCCGATCGATGCGCACTGCACGTAAGCTGGGGCGTCGTTTCATAGCGACGTTTTGACTTTCAACCACGCCACGTCAGAAAACTCCTCGTGCGTCAGCTTTGCGATTGTTCGGAGTTTCTTTTCCGCCACCACTGCGCGGACGGCGTAAAACTCCAAATCTGACGTCAGCTTTTCGAGGTAAGATACCACCGCCGAGGGCAGATCTGACAACGCTTCCGGGTTGTCGTTCATGGCGTTCTCCTCCGCAAACTCCACCCAATTGAGGCTTACGTTTTTGGCGTGAGTATTGAAACCGTCGCGCAATACTTCTTCAATAAAAGGCACTCCGACCCGCATTCCTTTAGGTAGGTTTGTAACGGGGAGGCCTGCCTCGCCCTTCTCTATGTTTTCGATAATTGCGCGCAGCTGACCTTCACGCCACGACCTGCGGAACTGTGCTTCTCGTAACAACTCTTTGCGACGATCCAAACGAGCACTTAGTTTTTTCATGTCCAAACGAGGCATTTATTTGAATCCTTTCAATTGCGAAAACTTTGTGGTCGGATCGCATGTGCTAGTCTCCCCGGTCGGGGATTGGAATGCGGCTGTCGATCTCTGCCACCACAGCATTTAAGACTATAAGTCCTCGATTCTTGAATACATCTTCGGGCATTGGCACTTCGTCATTCTCGACGATTTCTCTTTCTAGTTGGGTAGGGCTGAACAGCATGACCAACAGTTCGCTCGTTTTTCGAGAGCTAGGGTTGAAAGAAAAAGGATCGGGCTTGCCATCAAGCCAATCTTGCAAATTAAAACTTTTTGACATGTGCATCACTCCAGAATGGTTTTATCGATCAGAATTTGTAACTGCTCTGCCTGAGAATCCCCCAGCACACCTCGCAACCAACTCACCAAGGTACCCATTGTGTTGCGCAAACCCGTAACAGAGGCCTGCAGTTTTTCAAAATCGTCTCGGTTGATAGGCGCTTTACCAAACTGACGTTCGAACACTTGCTTGCGCTCGGTTTCAGCTTCTCTTGCCAAGATCTGCTCTTCTCGTCTAGCGTCAAGCTCGCGCTGCGCCATCCAACCCGCGGCCTTCCAGCGAGATTCAGCCTCTCCCTTACGAGCGGAAAGGGATGAAAAGAAAACACTCACTCGATCGTTAAGATCTGCTGCTTGCCTCCTAGCTTTGCTGCCCTTGATTCCGAACGCATTATGTAACCCTCGCTCCGACAACTGGTCAATCGCAGAATTGGCAACAGCTTGCAACTCTTTAATTAGCTTCAAAGCTACATCCAAATCCTTCATCTTAAAAACCTCTACCGTTGGCGTAAACTCGTAAATGCCAAGTTGCGCGGGTGATTATTCTACCGATCGTTGCAAGCCATACCAAACCAGTATTTGTTTTATCGTCGGGCGACATCTTATTTCGTCGCCGGTGAGAGTTGGACAAAAGGCACAGCGCCGGCGCCCGAGAACTGAGGCAGGGTGCCATTCCACTTCTCAAGCGCCTTGTAGTTCACGTAGCTCGGCGTCAGCGTCTTGCCTACGGTGTTGTTAAAGTAGGCTTCCGCATCGGCACGTAAGCGTGTAGCGGCGGCCTCCCCTTCCGCGCGTGTACGCAGTGCGGAGGATTCGCCCTCGGCCCTTGCCTTCGCTTGCTCGGCAATCGCACGCGTTTTACGCACCTCGGCTTCAGCTTTCTGAGCGTCTTGCGTCATCGCAACCTTAGAATTGATGGCGTCCGTTACCTGTTGCGGTACTCGAATCTCGTTAACGGTGAACTGCACCACCAAGAAGCCTTCAGGACCTAGGCGACTGAGCAAATAGGTTTGCACTTCGCCGCGGGCAATTTCTTTTTTGTCGGAATACAACTCTTCAGCACTGTACTTGGCATAGTACGTTTGGAGTCCTTCCCGAATCGTCTGCCGCATGTAGGAATGCGCAATATGTTTAATGTCTGCGCGGTATTTCTGATAGATGGTCGGGACTTTGGTCGGGTCGATCGTAAAAGACATGGAAGTGTCGACGCTGATCGGCAAACCTTCTTTGGAAGTCACGGTGATCGAATCGTCGTTTGGCGAGCCTTCCTTCATCGATTGCGTCAATACGATGGTCTGCAGATTGGTCGGATAGAGCGCCACGTCTTCGCAAAAAACTGATTTGAAGTAATATCCTGTGGAAATCGGGTCAGGATCTACCCCGCCGCCGCCACACTTGCGAATCGAAACGCCGACGCTGCCGGGCGGCACCGTGCGACAAGACGCAATCAAATACCCGCTGAGCAAAATAAAAAATACACCACTGGCCACGGCAATTGTAATTTTCGTACTGAAACGCATCGGTAAGCTCCTCTTTTGGTTTCGAGCAACATAAGTTAAAGTTCATGTAAGTGCAAGTTCAAACGTGCGCTAAAACCACCAATGAGGATTGCTCAAGAGGCGGTGGCTGCGTTTGCGAGCAAGCAATTGATCGTAATCCCGTGCTGTGCGACCGGTAGCCCAAAACAACGAGTTCAAGAAGCAAGTCAAACGGGATTTTACATTGCGCCGGCGTTCGTACACGCTACAATCGGCGTCGTCTCGTAACTCCCGCTTATAGACTTCTTTTTGTTGAAGCTGGGCGCGTCGTGCTAACACATCGACACCAACACCCGTGGCCGCCACTATAGTTTTGTAGTTCCTTTTGGCCGAACGTCGAAAAGATCGGATACCAAACTCTATCCACGCTGCCTGGGTGGCGTAATGTTGCCACGACGTGCGAGTTTTGGCCGGCTGTTTGAGCCAAGTTAGGTACCAGTAGTGCAAGTTGCGCGGCTGGGCGTTTATTGCACGAAAAGCTTGGTTGAACTGGCGCCGGTGGAGTTCCTCTGCACAAGGTGGCGGCAGAGCACAACTTGGAGGTACTAGTCTATTTTTTAGTTTTGATTTTCTCATTTTAACAATCATCTCCTTCTTTGCAGTCCGAGGGGAAGTTGCCTTCTTTCAACACAACTTCGTAAAAATAGGGTGAATCCTGAGGAAGCTCTCGCTGCAAGTTACGTCTGATCTTTTGTGCTTCGTTGCCGGAAAGCACAATGGCCATGATTTTCCTGCGCTCTCGCTCTTCAGGCTTTTGGGCACGCCACGCTGCAGTTCGAACAAGTCCCCGCCGCACTATGTGATAGGCTCCAGTCTTGTAATCTCTCATTCCAGAATGCTCCGAATCTCCTGAGCTTTCTTTTCGACCAAAACCACGTGCAGAGCATCTTGCAACGCCTTAATTCTTGCGTCTGTCTTCACGAAAAACTGGTTTTTGGTGCGAGGACTCATACGACTCCGTTTTAGAAGTTGCTCATCGATCAACTCCTGTAGCAGATTCACAACCGCGCCTAAGTCGGGAGCCGGCTTTAAGTGAAAACCTGCAACTTCATCTGAATCGTCAGTACCTAAAAAACTGTCCTTCAAGACTACTTCACTGATGAGTTCCAGACTCCTAACGGCCACTTTTGCTTTAGGCGGCGCCAACACTTCGACGTTAGAGCGCCAGATAGTGGCGTAAAAACGAGCTTTGTTGCGAACCTTGCGCTGCATCTTGTTCTTGCTGGGTCCTGTAGGACCTCGCAAAATAGCAAACTCGGTTTGGTTCAGCGTGAGTGTTTTTGCTTTTCGGTTGAAGCGCATATCAAGGGTACTCCTTGCCATGGTTCTTTTGGTTCACACCGACAATAACATTACCAATTTCGGTAACTATTCTAGTTGCTGTGATGAAAATGAATTGCTTGTTGTTGCCGTCCTGAAATACGAAGTCGATGGGCCCCTGCTCCGTGAGAATTACTTCTGTTAGCGCAACTCCCTCCGCATCTGCGAACCTCGGCGCAACATTGCCAGGAACCAAACGTATATTTGCAGCGCTCGGCCATAACTCGCCTAGTTTCGGCAATTCCTCTTTAGCAAGTCGAGCAATAGCCGTAACGATTCGCCCTGTTGTGGTGAAAACAAACTGATTACCTTTGCCGTCACGAAGTACGAAGTCGACGATCGGCAATTTGCTCTCCGTCCCTTGCTCCGTGACGATCACTTCATCCAATGTGAGCTTTCCCGCATCACTAAGTTTCGATCCTAGCGCCTGGTGTCGCGCAACCTCGGTCTTTACCAACTTTACATTTGCAGTATTGGGTGAGGAGATCCTACTTTTAGTCTTCATTCTTTTTTCTCCTGAAGTTCCCGCATTGCCTCGATCACAGTACTGTCCGTCACGTAAGTCCAAGAAAAGCCGGTCGTCGAACCAAAACCTGCTAGGCAGTGGGTGGTCGCCAGCAAATCGAGGAATTCCCCAAACTGCAGTTCCACATGCTCTGCCATCGCGGCAAGCAACGCGGCCAACATCGCAGCTTTGGTAGGATGGTTCGTTGGTGAAGTGCTGTAGGTCGCAAGATCGAGTTCCGCGGCACAGTCCTGTAGGATGTCCACCAGTGGGTCTTGGGGGTCACTCACTCGCCACCTCTGTCACCGCGCGCTCCCTTGGCGTGTTGTGGGAAGGTTGCAAGCCACGCTTGCTCCAAACTTGCGAAATCGGTGAACACCAGTGCGCGGGGCCTTGTCGCGCTGCGGCTCTTGTCGCGGACATGTTCCAGCCACGACTCGGCAGAGGATCGTGGGCGCAGCAGAGATTTTAATTCAGACATGATAATTCCTCGATAATTGGGTCAAATAAAAACCTAATGATTTCAAGCACTTATACATAGTATGTAAAGAAATAGGAATTTCTTTACAACTCCGTTCTTACTTTGTTTTGTGTTGTTTTTCGTCTAGCTCAGCAAGCAAACGCCGTGAGGAGGCACTCGGCTTGCGGGAGAGCTTCCATTGATACTTGGCATCGATCTCTTTCCTCACACCAGGTCCTAAGGCCACGCGCATTTCGCAATCGAGCGCGTCAAAAACGCGTGCCAACATTTTCAATGTTGGGTTGCCGTCGGCGCTCAAGAGCTTAGTAATAGTTGCAGTGCGCATTTTGAGGCGCTTCGCCAACTGTTCCGGCGTAACGTTTGCTTCTTGCATCGCCGCTGCTAGCTGCAGCGCTACCGTCGCAACAAGTAGCTGTTGTACGAACGCGAGACGCGCTCTCGTTTTCCCTTTCATAAATGCGAACCGCGCTTTTGTTTTCATTTTCATACTTCCTCCACCTCTGTTTTTTGCTGTGTTGTGATGCAATCTTTACACGTCACCGATTCTAAGTACGGGGTTGCGCCACCGGCCGGGAAGCGACATGCGGTCGTAATCGAAGTTGCGCCTTGGCTCGAAATACCCATCACCAGCAAGTGTTGTTGTTTAAGCTTAGCTCGCCAGCGTTTGAGGCATTTTTGACAAGTAGCAAGATCTTCGTCGTGGGTGGTGACACCTTCATTGCCGCAAAGCGTATGGAGTTTGCAACAGTTCTCAGTTTCGTCCCAACCCTTCGGAGTTTTATCGACACAAATATCGTGAGTAACTCCTACCAGGTGAACCTTGACCTTGCGCGCCGCTCTTTTTACAGGCGCTTTTGGACGCCACTTGCGCTGGTTCGAGTACACGTGCAACAGCAAGGAATCAAGAGACCATGGTGCCAGACTCCAAGTGTCGCCAATTTCAATCTCGATTGCATGCCCTGCAACAAACTCTCGCAGCGCTTCCGCAACGTATGCGGCTAAGGTTTTGTCCGAGGCATCGTAGTCTAGAACCGGTACTTTTGGAAGTTCGCGAGGTGTGAAGGCTATCTTTTTTGATTTCATATTTTCGCTCTATTCGACCCAAAACCTTGACATACGTGGAAGCCGTTGAAGAAGGTGGGCACGTGCAAGTCACTGCCGAGCCAAAGTGGGGTTCGACATGTAGCGCAAACAGGGTGTAACGGTCGACGCTGAAACCAACGCCGTAATTGTGTGACCAAGCTGCGTTCACCCAGTACGCGTGCAACGGGAAGGCTCATCGTTTTTGGTTTTTACGGGTTATTTTGTCGGGGCGTGGCGGTACTACAGCAATCGTTGCCTTGCACTTTTCACATGTTACTTTTGCAAGATTTAAAGTTGCAAGGTTGGCGCCGTCGGATTCGTTACGACATGCCGTTACTACTTTGAACTTGTCGCCTGTCATTTTATGAACCACTAGAAAGTGAATCGGGGTTTCCGATTCTTCAACCAAATCAGCGCGCTTCTTTAAGGCTACAAGGTCCTCAGCGTAGTCGTAAGGTGGATCTTCCGCGTTTTGATTCAAAACCTTCTCGCACAACGCTATCACGCTCGCTAACAGTGCGTCCTTGGCGTCCAGCTCATCAAGCAGGCGATTGGTGGTACAGCCAACCCACCGCCCGGCTACGCGTTGGCGGAGTTTGGCTCGTTCAGATCGGTTCATTCCTTGGCTCATGACTCAACAAACCTCAATGTCGATGTATGTTCCGAATTTGATCGTGAGGAGAGGGCTAGCATCCGTAAAGAGAGCTCGCTCTTTGCCCGGCTCTACAATCCAAACCTGCGTCTTCCTAGAATGTGGAACACTAAAACGATTGAGCAACTCAGCTTTTGAAATAGGGTATAGTGGCAGGTGGTGGTTAAAAAAGGCCATCTGGTTTCTTACTGCACCCAGAATAATAATGTTGACGCAGTACGTAGGTCCCGGCGGCTCAAGCTCCTCACTTTTAAAACGGGATTTTTCGTCGTTCATGGTTTCCAACCTTCCTTCAAACGCATTGCCGCCATTCGCCAAGTTGCGCTTGGCTTACCTCTACCATTCAACTCTCGGTAGACTTCACGGTGGACTTCAAGCCCCAAACCTACGAGCTCGGGCTCTGCGTAGACTTCAGGACCTGGTGCCGGGTTACCTAACTCCCACCAATAAGACATCGCGAGGCAGAACAAAACAGTGTTGTTGCGAAGCGGCGCAGATATTTTATCATCCCAAAAAACTTTGCCTTTGCGATGCCGTCGTTTTCGCCAAGTGATCATGTCTGCCTCCGGTCGCGCTGATCTGCAAGTACCCACTGATCGCACTCGTAGTTAAACCCTAGATAGCGCCCGCACGCACGACAGCCTCTAGACCAATTATCGTGTCTAATGAAATTCAACGTGTGTCCCCAACCCACCAAAGCTTTTCTGTCTACAAAATCGTGCGGGTGGAAACCGCCTTCATCGAGGTAGCCGTGGTCGCCTTCCAAATCGCTAATACGTTGCTCCAACTGCAGAATGTAAGCTTCAAAAGCTTCTAGTGTTCTACCGACGCGACTCACACAGCCTCCGCGTCAATCCACTCAATTTGTGTACTGCCCTCATGGCCGTGCAGTACTTTAACAACCTCCATGGAATCGTAGTTGTTGACGGCGCCGTAGTGAGAAAACCACGTCAAAGCCACCTTGCCACATGAAAAAACAACGCCTTCTGCCACGATGCCTGTACCGCTCGTGCCGGTTGCATCATGGTTGCGATTCAAAACAAAGCGCCGGCTAAAGCTCTTGCGCACCGTCGGTACGCTGGCTTTTGGCTTTTCGGCTTCAACTTTACTTTTTTCACCTGCAGGCGCTGACTTGCTGGGTCCACCCCAGTGAAGGTACTGAACTTGGTTTTGCGCTGTCACATGGAAGCGAAGCGCCGCATGGTAGCGAAGCCCTTGTTGCAGATTCAAATCAGCGCGACGTGCGCGGTATAAGTTCCACATCCGAATCATTTTGGCCATGTAGGTATTGATATAGATTCTGCGAGCCTCTTCCGTCGGGAAAAGCACCTGGTCAAATAGCAACGGATCAAAACTGTCCCGTTCTGGTTTGCCAAAGTCGAAATCACCACCTCGAATTCGCTCGCCCAACTTTATGCGTTCTGCAGCAGACAAGGTTTTGAACTTAGCTTCGGCATCTTTTCTGGCCTCATTCGACCAACCAACGGTGTCGTCAGGATGGATATCAAACACGCTGTTGAACTTATTTTCTGCGCTCATGATTAAACCTCTTTCTTCGTATTTGTAAATCAAAGTTTAACTGAACACAAGTTTAAATTAGGGCGTTCTTTCAAAAATTGAGCGATGGGGTTTACGCCACATGTAAAATCAAAAGGGGTCTCATCCGTGTTGCAAATAAGCGACAGATCTTGCTCCTCCAATGAAGCCATAGCCGGCAACGAACCTGTCTCATATTGAAAGTCTTCGTCCTGGATCGCGGCTGCGACATCTGCAGGAAAGGCTTTGAATACACCGCTTGCGTATTTGGACTCCAGTTTGTACCAGCACTCTAAACTTCGCAGCGTGCTTCTCAGGAGGATATTTACAGAAGCGCGAGGGCTAGCATTGCCGGTGATCTTTTCGCTTAGTTGAAGTGCTTGCTCTAAGCTCGACCCTGCTTCCTGTCCTAGCAGACTTTGAGCTAAGGCTAAAAACTCATTTGGTTTTGATGTCTCGTCCATGTTTGTCGATCTCCCAAAGTGTTGCACGCATACCGGTGCGATAGCGGGTATAGGTTTTACGTGGTTTGCCCGCTACGCGGATTTCAAAAACGAGCCAGACTGTGACATCCAGGCCTGCATCATGGTCGACGACAAGATCGGCAACACGGTTCAGATAGCGCCGAGGTTGATAGCATTTGAGTGCAAGCAGTGGTTTGTTGCGTTCTGTCGGTTTTCGGGTCTGTACGTAAAACTTCGCAATACCTAACTTGCTTCGTTTACGGGCCTTTGCAATGGTTGCATTCAACTCTTGAACGGTCATTCAAACCACTCTCTGCCTTTTGCTTCAACGAATGCCACACACGCGGCTTGTGCATCAGCTTCCGTTTCAAAATAGGTATATCCGTGGGCAGGTCCGTTTGCGTACATGATCGTACGGGTCATAAGCTCTTTACCTACCTTTGCCCAATGGCCTGCATCGTCGCTGTTGATTCTAGCCTTGTACGTTGGCTCTACTAAGTCAGGCTTCTTCCAATAGCCTACAGGGGGGCCTTCATGGCGCCAGTTCCAAGGTTTCATCTGCAAAGGTGCGCGCGTGTTCCAGGCTGCAAGGGCTTCTTCTACTGTGTCAAAGGCTTTGGTAACAGGCCCCACAACACAGAATGCTCGACAGTAAAAGTAATAAGGATAAGTCCTTGTCCAGGTTGGGCCACATTCTGCGAAATCTCGGGCAGCGCCTACTTCAAGTACGACCACCGGCGTTTTAAAGGTTGAGGTGCTAAGCTCGGCTTCACCGCCACACCAAGGGCATTTCTTAGGGTTGTTCATCTCGACACTTCCACGTCTGCATCGGGGTTCTCGATACATGCCATAAGATAGCCTTTCACAAAGTCACAGAGGACTTTGTAATCGCCCCAGCCGTTCTCAGGGTTGTACTTACTTGCGCCTTCGGGGTCTGCGAGCAACTTGGTAAGGCCGACCGCGAGGAATGGGATTAGTTCAAGCGCTTTTTTCACGTTGAGATCTTCCGGGCGCCACAAAGGTAAGTACAGATCGTAATGTTTGGCCATTGCTCCAAGGTTATGCGTGCAATTGCTTGTGAAAACCGCAACAGGTTTAACCTTGTTCAAGTAAACATCTAAACTCATTTCAGGCTCTCTTTCTTGGAGGTAAAACCGTGCCTTTGAACTCCAAATAGCCAAACATGCGCAATGCTTTTTTGAATGCTCGCACGCAACCTGGAGGGCCGCCTTGGATTGCACGTTTGTAGGAAAAGTCGTCGGGAAAAACACGATGCATTAGTACGTGGGTAGGGAGCTCCTTAGCGTCGCCGAAAGCTTCTTTCAGTCTTTTTTTGATTGGTCCGCGTAAACGCAAAATCTTGCGTCGCTCTTCCTTATGTGCAAAACCGCGCTGCGCTACGCGAAGCAACAAATCCTCCAAGCTGAGATTTGCTTCAACCTTTGGAGTTGGCTTCATGTTGGCGTATTCTTTCTTTCTTTTTTCTTCGTAAACGAAATAGCGACCTTCTCACCCTGAGAAATAGTGTAGTTGAAGGTGGGGTTGCGAGTTACAACATGTTTCATGTACGCCGCTTCGCCTGTTACCTTGACAAAAACAGCTTCTTCATCTTGATAGTCTCGATTATTGAGGCAGAAGCCTTCCACGTCGTACTCGCCCTGTTCGTCGACGTGCTGCATAAAGAGTTCGACCGCTTGTGCGGGCGATACAGCCTCCTGTTCATGATGGTATTTCAGGCGGGGGCATTCAACGAGGTATTTCGTCCACGGTGCCTCTAGGTGCGGCTTTACCTCATCTCCTTCGTAGATGATGGTTAAGATCGTTCGGGGTTTGCAACGTAGCTTTTCTGCCTTGGCTTGTTCCGAAGGGTAGCCGGCCGCAATCGAACTCTTGGAGTAACGCAGAAAAACAGTTGCTTCCCGATTAGGGTATTCAACCTTGATCGAAGTCCGGGGCCAATGATCTATATCCCAATCGTAAGCCAGCAAGATGTCATCGAACGTAAAGCCTTCGGGGTTCCGAGGTAAAAACAACCATCGGTTGGAAGCACGGCAGGTAACAAAAACAGAATCGAGTGCGGCCCTTACGGCGCAGTCCTTGGCTTCCAGCAGCTTACGCAACGACGTTTGCCGCTCGGCACTGTCAGGTAGGGTGTTGATGGTGTACTCAGCGAGCATGTAGTACTGTCGCGATACCGACTGCAGCGGTTCAGCCAAATGGTCATAGGCGAAGTGGCGCAAAAAACTTTGAGATAGTTCCACGGTCAGCGTCCTTTTTTAGAGTGTACGTAATTTCTCTAGTGCATTTAACGTAATGCGCAGTTGTTGCTGCAGATCTTGGTTTCGAAGTTGCAACTCTTGAGTTTTAGCTTCGGCACTTTGCAAGGCTTCGATTTTTTGGGCGTACATTTCTTTCAAAGCATCGTGAGCTTTTTGAAGATTATCCTTGGAAAGTTGAAGGGTTGCCAAATCACACTTTCCTTTTTCTAAATGCTCTATTTGGAGCAAGCGAACTTTGTTAAGCTCCTCAATCTCGGCTGTCACGGTTGGCAAGCCGTAGGATTGGAGACATTCAATCTCGCTGCTCTCGGTGTCGAGGTAATGGTGTAAATCTTGTTCAAACTTCAACAGTAGTCGGCTAAGTGCAGTCATTGTTAGTTTGTAAACCTAAGTTTAACTAAGCACAAGTACAATCAACCAGAAAAATTAGCCTGAACCAAAGCAGCGGCGAGGGGCGGACAAACGGAATTGCCAATCATCCGCACTTGGGCGGTCTTGCTCAAAGGCTTGGGCCTCGCTACATTTTTGATTTCATAGCTATCGGGGAACCCTTGAGCTCGCGCCAACTCTCTTGGAGTTAGCATCCGCATGCCGATATCTACAATTTGGTAGGCCTCGCCGTTGATTTGAACAGGTTGTTGCCCTACATAGCGTTGGAGGAAAACCCGCACTTCAGCTAGATGGGTGCCGCCCGCTGTAATTGTCGGGGTTGGTTGGTGGAGATCTGCACCCGCACACTGCCCTCGCAATTTGATTAACGTAGAGGCTACCAAGGCGTGATGGTCTACTGTCGTGATCGTATCGAGAGGCGAATCCGAAGCAATGCCTGCACCGGTATAACCGCCGCCATAATGTTTCGCCAGGAAGGCTACCGACAAGGCATGTTTGCAGCCACCACCTACGACCGTGCCGAGCGGCGCATTGAGATTTAACGTACGCGGGGCTTGCCCTGGACGTTCACCGTAGCCGGTTTGTACCAAGGTCGGCACGGCTAACGCTAACTCGCCGCGGTGGGCACTTGTGATGGTTCTGAAAGGCTCCGTGATATCGTGCACCCGCGTTTCACTGCCTGCATGCGTGACGGGCACAATGAAAGGTTGTGCCGTGTTCACCACAAAGCGTTCAATGCCTCGTGCAATACGACGCAAGGTAGCTTCGGCGAGGGGTTTCTTGCGACCAAAAATACTAGGTGTTGGCTGCGACCAATCAATACACTCCGAGGCTGCGCGGTAGATCGGCAAACAAGATCCTTTCGGACCGTGTGTTGGCGCCGGCCATACAATAGGTTGACCGTCATTGCGCGCGATAATGAATAGGCGTTTGCGTGACGTTGGTGCACCGTAGTCACAAGCTCGAAGCTCCTTGATTTCGATTTCGTACCCGCACTTGCGCAGGGCCGCCAACCAGCGCTTGAAGGTCAAACCTTTACGCTGTGGGCAAGGTTGGCCGTCGGGCAGTAGCGGTCCCCACGTTTTGAACTCTTCCACGTTCTCTAAAATGATTACACGAGGAGCCACGGCACGCGCCCATCGAATCACAATCCAAGCGAGCCCTCTCACTTTTTGATCTACGGGCTTGCCACCCTTGGCTTTGGAAAAATGTTTACAGTCGGGGCTGAACCAAGCCAAGCCTACCGGCTTACCGCCACAAGCTTCAACAGGATCTACCTCCCAGACACTTTCACAGAAATGGCGCGTTGTTGGGTGGTTTGCAGCATGCATCGCCAGTGCTTCACTGTTGTGATTGATAGCAATGTGAGGAGATCTTCCCAAAGCCAACTCAATGCCGTGGGAAGCACCGCCACCACCTGCAAAAGAATCTACGATGAGTTCATTTTGCTGCAACATCTTAAACACCCTCAACTTGCGTAAGGTCTTGCAGCATTTTTTTGACTTTATCTAACTCGTCGTCAGTGTGAACAGTACCTCCTGAATTTAGATCTAAATACCATTGCAACACTTCAACCTGATAATCGAGGGAGTTGACCGTCATCCTAAAACTCAAATGAAGTTTGAATGCCATCTCTAAACCGTCGAAATCGGAACACAACACCCCATCGAAAACTTCCAGTTCGTCGGCCAAAAAGCTGCGCACGGCTTTCAAGCGTTGCTTGCCGTCCACCAATTCAAGGTTCGTGCTTGCCAACTTATCGGCGGGCATGTCTTGCCAACGTTTTTTTCCTGTCGTGTTGTAGCCTCGACGATTCCAGCGCAGCTCTCGTGAGTGGCGCCCTCCTTTCAGACAATACTCAACAAAACGACTGGCTTGTTGGCGCGTCCAAACATGACTGCGTTGGTAGGGAGAGTCGACATCATAAGTATGACCTTCCAACCACTTTTCTAGAAATCGCCACGAGACGTCGACACCGTAGTGACCGTCCGTAATGAATTGAGGGATTGTAGATATATGGTACCTTGGTCTCATTTGGCCATTCCTAAGTTGCGCAGATCTGCCAGGCTGAGGGTCTCTGGTTCGACGTCCCATTGACCCTGTGTATCTTGCACCATGGTGACCATGGCTTCTTCGATGTAGTCGTGGGTATGTTTCAAACCGATTGTTTTGGTACGGCCGTGTTGCCAGGTGTAGCGTTCATGCCAATGGCCATGAATGTGCCACGCAGGTGCTGGTAACGAACGCAACAAAGCGCGCTGCGCAGCGCTCTCAGGTAGTTCCTCAAACTCACCCCACTGGAGTCGTCGGGGAGGTACCTCCCGAGAATCATGCGTAACCAGCAGGTAGTCGCGGTGTGAAGCACCATAAGTAATACCGTGCTGGACTACGACAGGGTCAATTACCTCATCTTCGAAATAAACCTTGCCTCGATTCAGATGAACCGGATCGAAAAGATCTCGGTCGTCACGATCTATGGAATGTGCACCACCAATCGCATAGAGGTTGGGGATCAACGCACCACGAGCCTGGTCAAAAGCTCGACCTTCCACGTAATGAAACGCTGAGTTCGAAGAGTCAAGCTGTTCCAGTGCAGACCGCCAATCGTGGTTTCCACGAATGAAGTACATGGTAACATCGGCATCTTGAAGCAACTGTTGTAACTTTTTCGTTCTAACGTCACCCGGCCAAACATACTGCCAGTCACCCACTTGAAAGATCTGATTTCCGTATATTTCAGGGCGCGCTTTCATCTTTGCCAAAATCGGCGGTAAATCTGAGATCTGTCCGTGGGTATCGCCAAGAAAAGTAATGCGCCGACTCATTGAAATACCTCCGACAGTTTTTGATTCACGCGTTGGACGGCCCAACGAATCGCGCCGAACGAATAGCGGAGGCCATGGGAAATCTCCCGCCAACTGTAACCCATGGCTTGGGCCATCCAGATGCGCTGATCTTCTAAGGGAAAAGCACAGATGGTACGCTCCAAGCGTAGGTACTGCATTACGTCCAATTCTACCGCAGGTGCTGCCAAGTTGTTTAACACCACTTCGCTACGATCATGGTAGCGGCGCCAGTGACTGCGCACCGCATTTCGTTGTAACTCGCGCGCGCGTTCGTGTTCGGGTTTATGTTGCATCAACGGCTTGGTTTTGTAGCCGTGATTGTAAACGTGCTTGCGATTTGCAAGTCGCTCCCAACGCGCTTCTTGCAAGGCGTCGTCAAAATGCTCGGACATGAGACCTCGTTTTGGTTTTGGTACCGTTATTCTGTACCTCAGGCAAAAAGAGGGAGCAAGCTTTTTGGTACCAAAAACTACTCGAAGTGATTGATGTGCGGTTTTAGCCGCTCTAAATATTTGAGGCCGATGCCAATAGCATCCCACGTATCGTGATTGTAATTGCCTTTGGCCAAAGCCACTTCCGCTTCCGATTCGTCCAAATGCCGACGAATCAATTTACCGCGCGGCGATTCCAGGGGAGGCACCAGCACTGTTTTAGATGCAGCCCGTTTGAGCGGGTTGGGTTCCTCGCCTCGGCGCTGGGTTTTGCGGCGCAACACGGTCTTGGGTAATTGGCCGATCCACTCTTGAGGACGATAAGCGCGAAGCTCCGTCACATGGAGTGCAGACCAATTCTGAAGTCGCGACACGATGCAAGCGGCCAGCGCAGCCAGCACTAACAAATCGTTGGGGTCGGCTTTGCTGATCTCCCGGCGATACACTTGGGGAAATTCGTAAACCACCACACTATCAAACAGGCCTCGCAACACCACCTGGTGCAAGACGTCCGGTATCGTTAAGAGAAATTTTTCCAAGTTGTTCGCCAAATCCTCGCCGCGCGCTTCCTGTGTCGCTGCCGTGCTAACCAACCGGGTCGCTGACACTAACTTACCATCACGAAAAAAAGCGACACCCGTGTGGGCCGCAACATCCAATGACAACAAATAACTCATATCGGTTTCTCCTCGGGTTTGAAGATAGTGAAGCGATCGTTTGGCGCGCTGGTGCCGGGTTGTCGGAATGCAACCACGATACGGTCGCCATAGTGCGCTGCAAAAACACAACCGTACGAAGCAACCGTAGGTTGTTGTTGCTTTCGCTGCTCGTCGTTGGTGGTATCTAACCTCATAGTTACACCTTTAGTTCAAGTACTCACTCTCGGTCTCGGCGAGTACGACGCGCAACTGATTGTGGGTCGTACACAACACCAAGCCGGCGTCTAGTTGAGGGCGAAAAATAGCCAACATGCCTTGAATCTTGTGTCGACATTTCAAGATGGGTAGGTTGTGGACGATGAAGTAGCCGCCTGCAGAATGCGGCAAGCGTTTGCGGGTTTCTCTTTGGAGTTGTGAAATTTGTTTGAGGATTTCTTTGGTAGTCATGGTCTTGCTTCGTTGAGAGTTTTAAGGATTCGAGGGAAGGCGTAGGTCAACGCGGCATCGTTTACGTCACACCCTGCAAAAGTGCAATTATTTTGCAGTGCGGTTACGGCTGTAGCACCAGAGCCCAGGAAAGGATCGATGACGTGAAAGCCAGGGTCTGCGCTGTTCTTAATCAAGATATCTAACAGCGGCACGGGCTTCTCTGTCGGGTAGCCATTCGAAACGCGCTCGATGTGTAAGACGTCCTTAACGCCTAGGTCTTTCAAGTTGCGCTTCCCTTTTTCAAAAAACAGGATGCACTCATACGTGTTGCGATAGTGATACCCCATGCCCATCCGCATTTTGTCCCAGATAATTGGCTTCCAGAATTTGAAACCTACTTGCTCCAAAACAGGCTTGATGACAAACATGGTCTCTTGGTCACAGAAAACATAACCATGACGGTTAGGTCGCATGACGCGATAACACTCGGCAAAAAATTGAGGGTAGTTTTCATTCTTGAAGATTGGAAACCAATCTTTCGTAAGTCTTGTCGTAGTTCCTCGGGCACGATGCTTTTCGAGAGATTCATATGCAGGGTCTGTGCACAACAGATCTACCGACTCATCCGGCAAGGTCTGCAACCAAGCGAGGCAGTCTTGTTTCGAAATCATAGTTAAACTTTCGCCTCTTCAGCCTCGTTCAGAGCTCTAATCACATCTGCAAGAACTACCGCGAACGCCCGATGTTTGCTCGCAGTATAAAGAAATGCACAGACTTCTTCTCTTTGATCATGCGTGGCCAGTTGGCTCGATGGCAGAATTGAAGACTCTTTCGAAATCAGACTCAAACGAGCCTGTCTTACATTGCCAAGGAACTGCTCCACTGCAAGCCGACCTAATTTGGCTGCTGTAGCCTCATCCAATTCTACACGAGTGTTATTTTTTTCAACATAGTTCTCGAAAAGCAAGTCTTGAGCTGCGCGTTCAATACGATCTGTTTTAGGTGCCAAAACGCGATATAGATCTTCACTTTTTTCTTGTTCCGGTTCTCTCGGTCCCTGGAACCCTGATGAACAATTGGTCATGAGGGCATCGCGTACATGCTGAGCAATAGTTTTAGTATCTTTTTTCGATTTCACAGGAGGCAAACCTCCGGCGTCTGCAAACTCGTTTTCATTATCACTCATCTTCAAAATCCTCTGTTATGTGGTTGCAACAGACTCCGCACACTTGACGCAATAATCTTTTGTGTCGCCAAAAGGACCTACCCGCCAGGCTGACCTAGCCGCCAACTTCATCAAAGCTTTGTAGGCTTCGCGCTGAGCTTCTTTGCCTATACCTACAACCGGCTCGCCTTGTAACAGAGCGCCGCAGCCGTCGCAAGCCAACATGGGGCGACATCCGCAGGGGGCTGGAATTTGCTTTCCATACTCATTCGTGTTCAGCACGTAGCCCGTATCATTACAGTTTTTACAACTCACGCGAGTTATCCTTCCTTTGTTGATAAAGGGCCAGCAGCAACACAACACCCCAACCAAAGAACAGCAAGAGCACAAAAAAAGAAAACAACACGACGGGCGCCCAACAAGGCAAAAAGACCATTGGCCAAGACCAACGTGCTACGGGCCCTGTTTGTGCGAATTTGAAAGCAAGCATTACAAGCTGAACAATGCCGATGGAGGCGAGATTTATTTTTAGTTCGACGCTCATCAGTTACTTTTCTTTTGTGATGGGTACCAAGGGATGACGCGACCATTAGCGTCCCGCACTAACTTAGCTTGCTTGTACCAGCGGATCATCAAAGTCTCTTCGGCCTTGGCCGCATTTGCCATGTCAGGACAGACTGCCTTCAAAGATTTCTCCATCTCAAAACGCACTGCCGTAACCACCTCATGAGCGCGCGCTAAAGGCGCTTCTCCGATCAACTCATCGTGCGCCATCAACGTACCTCGCGAACCGTAGAGCGGGGAATCAGGGCACGTGTACTGCTGACGTGCAATCTCAAACAAGGCGCGTAAAGTAGCTTCTGCCGCGATTTCTTGAAACATCGTATTCGCGGCTTCCGTGAATGCGATCTGCCCTCGAATGCGTTTAGAAATATGTTGGCGCACCGCGCCGTGGTTTTCGACTTGCTCTTGCACCCACTTGAAGTAAGGCTTGTTTTCCGGCCACTGCAACAACCAGGCTTCGCGTGCGTCTCTTGCTGCTAGCACACAGGCTTCACACACAGGTGCTGTCTCTTTGCGCTTATAGCTTTGAATCTTCACACTGCCACACGACGTTGCGCCATTCAAGAGGATGCAGAAACGTAGCCCTTTGTAGCCGCGGACTTGAAGTCCGGTGTCTTGATCTGTAATCCAGGTTGGGCCGTTAGGGCACGGGGTATCAGGACCTGACGCCCGTTGTTGCAACACCAAGGTCAACTCGCCCATGCCACCAGGCAGGCCGAAGTTTACTGGCTTGGCAGCTTGGCGGTAGTTAGCCATCCTCGTTTCAGATTTGCGTGCCGCATAAGCACTGTCGCTGATGCCGGCAAACTTGGCAGCCAACATGTCGTGGGGCTTGCCTCCGCGGTTAAGCACCAAGGCCAACTCCGATGTGCCAATAATCCAAAGTACGTTTTGAGCGTGGGTCACCAATTCAACGCCCGCGTAGTCGACAGAGTATTGAGCCCAACCCTCACGGGCTTCGAAACAAGCGCGCTCGTCACCTTCTCGGGGGAACGTCTGAGAAGCGTCGCTGTAGCTGACTCGACCGGTGACTAACAGAGGTTCCGGTCGCATGTTGATGATCGGCGACCGCGGCAACGTTTTTTCGTAAGGTGTTTCTTCCCCTCGTTTGCTTTTCTTATTTCGCCAGCGGCGGAGGTAAGGAATGTAAGTAGAAAAAGCTTTATCTGTACCGATGACTTTAGCAAAGTCCATCAAGACAGGATTATCGGATTCTTCCAAAGCATCGCGGCTGAGAGCAATACCTCCGCCTTCGGTTCTTGGTACTTGCTTGAGTTTGGAGATATCCAAGCCCGTGCCTTCGCACTCAGGACAGTTAGATCTGGCCGCTTGCGATATTTTGCCGCTCTTTAGTACAACAGGAGAACGGAGCCCATCCCCCCCGCAGGTCTCGCAAGGTGTTGCGGCACCTGCTGTGTCGTACGCGTGTACAACATGGCGTTTGATCGTTGCCTGGTTTCGAGTTTGTTTGTCACCCTTCGTCTTGAAGAAACCCAAGCCTTGAAATTGTTGAAACCCGGAGTCTCTAATTTCGCGAGTTTTGTCTTCGAGTTCATCAATATACTTATCCACCACGCGGCGACCGTGTACAGCGCCAAGGTGTAAGACGAAGGCCTTGCCGCTGCGCGGGGCAACGTCGTGTTGGTTCATATAGTTGTTGAGGTGTTGACTTTTGCGGACCTCAAACGTGTTGATGGCGTCGTCGATAGGATATTGGAGTGCGTTTGCTGGCCAATTCTCAAAAGAAATAGGGTCGAGTTCTCCATAGCGCAAACGCCACTCGTCATTTTCTTTAGCCAGCACTTTTAGGTGATGGAAGGCAAGCCAAGAGAGTCGATATTTACAGAGCTCGTTGGTTTCTGGATCTCGCATAGGAGAGCCGTCAGGGCAGGTACCTAAATGTCCACGGCCGATCGCATGCTCTTGCTCGGCGATGCCGATGTCAAAGACTCGGTTTTCACTATAGGCTTTGAAAATAAGTGGTAAGGCGTCAAACCCACGCATGCGACTGTATTGCGCCATTACGGCCATATCGTAGGCGATGTTTTGCCCGATGATCTCGGGGGCTAGGATGATCTCTTGAAGGAAGAACTGTAATGCATCGTCGCCACGCAACAGACCTGCATGCGTGCCGTTGACATAGCTGAGACAAACCATCTTGGGGGCTTGAATGCCATTCTCGGTCAAGTAGGTTTCAGTATCGAAACAGATAGCGCCGATAGCCGCGCCGGCTGCAGGCAAGCGCGGCGTGTAAGGGATAACGATTCTTTGTGTGCCCGGGATTGGCTGAAGTCGTGGTTTGGCAACGATATCAACCAAGGCCGGTATCGTAAATTGGGTAGTGCTCTCGATCGAGTTACCAAAAGTTTGCATAGGGTGGCCTCTTCTATTTTAGGTTTTTCAGCATAGTGCACCGTTGAGGAGTCGAACACTCATAGCTACCTGGCGATGCAGGCTACCTTCTAAGGTATGCGCATTCCGATCGGCGCGAGGGGTGGGAGTTTTTTTAAACGAGCCTCTCGGCTTGTCAGGCTGAGGCGCGGACGTACGTCAAGGTCGACTCCCTAAACGACCTAGCTAAGGTTTACGTGTTCGGTGGACGATACGCGTTTGCAAAGTCCGTTACTGCAGCTGCATACCCTGACTGCGGTGCGTTTGTCGTCGGCAACGGAGGATACTGAGGTGCAGCCGGCGGAGCGTAATTTGGCTGTGGTGGTGCTTGGGGCGCACCTTGTTGCGGATATCCTGGCATTGGCGCAAACGCTTGATTCGGCACAAACGGTTGCATCGGCGCAGGCTGCTGGGGTGCAAATTGATTTGGCATTTGGCCGAAAGCAGGTTGTTGCTGAGGAGGTGCTTGATTCTGGGCTTGAGGCTGAGGGGCTGCGTCCAAGGCTTGACGTGCCTGGGCAACCTCCTGAGGTGAGCGAGGAATCAGCGAATACGACGTCTTGACGTATTGCTTGCCTGCCTTCGACGTCGAAGGTATGCCGTAAACGGTAACGGCCAGGCCGCGGGCTGGATTTTCAGGGGTGATGGAGCTCCGTGCAAACGTTGCCGCGCGGTCAGAATCCTGAGCGTTCACGCTGAAAAGCGTACAAATCAAACTCTTAAAACGACTTTGCGCAGAGTCTGCAGCTTGTGCGCGCGCATCGGAAACGTAGAACACTTCGGAGAGGCGGGTGCCACGTGCCACGTTAGGATCGGAAGAAGCGGTCACCGTGAAATCGGCAACAATAATTTCCCCCGCGCTCTCCGTATTCCGCTTTTCAATCTTCAAAACTTCAAGGTGATGGGTGCCTAGTGGAACAGTACCGCCGCGATCGGTGCGGACGGCTTGATTACCAATGCGATTAAACAAATCTCCCGTTCGTTGGCCTGCAAAATGCGACGACGGTGCAAAACCAGGCTGCGGTTGTTGGTAAGGATTCGGATATCCTTGTGGCTGCCCATAATTTGGCTGAGCTTGTTGTTGCGGGTAGGCAGGGTAGCCTTGTGGCTGCCCATAGTTTGGTTGTTGTGGTTGCATTGGCGGCTGTGCGTAGTTTGGTTGTTGTGGTTGCATTGGTGGCTGTGCGTAGTTTGGTT